>SESF01027628.1_pt1 | contig 116391 bp, 170 predicted proteins | sample 3171521 | NCBI WGS metagenome assembly SESF01 (sample SAMN10866945, study PRJNA518727) | freshwater metagenome | biome: subpolar coniferous forest; feature: holomictic lake; material: water; isolation source: holomictic Lake 227, 6 m and 8 m depth | place: Canada: near Kenora, Ontario | collected...
TAGACAATGAACGAACGAATTAAAGAACTTAAAGCACAGGCCAGAGACTTTTATTTGTCACAAGAAGATTTGGATTGTTCAATAACAGAACTACACGAATTAGTAGATACAAAGTTCGCCGAGTTAATTATTGAAGAATGTATTAATATTTGTATTTCCAATAGAAACGATGACTCTGCCCAGCACATTGAAAAACATTTCGGAGTTCTAGAATGACAAATAAAATTATATCAAATGATGAAAGTTTTAGAAACGCCAATGATAAAAGCAAGTATGCTGACATGACATGGCAGAATGATCGTGACAACATGTTGATACGAGTGTATAATAGAGTTACAGGTGAAACTTTGTTTAACATTTCAGTACATGAAATCATTGAAAGTTCATCTAGAACAAAGATTGTTAAACATGTAAAAGACTGTGATGATAGTGCTTGGCTTGAGCGTTGGCAATCAGAAAAGCATGGTGAACTACTTGATGCCCTTAAAGCCAACTATAACGACGAAGATTTTATAGAATGAACGAACGAGTTACTGATTTATTAAATAAACACTTTGGAGTGAAAGGAATAATGTTAAAAGATAGAATTGTATTACTAGACGAAGAAATTAAAAAACACACGGCCTACTGTGGTATGTTGTACAAGGAATTGGCTATTGTGAATTGGATTGTAGAAGGTCGCACAGAATACGATGCAGCCTTAGCACGATTGAATATAATGCTGGCAGAACGGCATGTGATTGCAGAAATGATTAGTTCAGGACATCCATAAAAATGTCACAAGAATTTCAGAAACCGGCGGTAGGAATATTAAAACGCAATGACTGGGGCGATACTAAAATGTACCATATCCCATGTAGTTGTTGTGGCGCAGATTGTGCTCATGATGTCTGGGTAGAAGCAGATAATCATAGTGTTACTGTTACTACACACACAAAACAAAAGTCCAAGTTCTGGAGTATGAATCGTTTTCAGGTTATCTGGCGTTTGCTGACTAAGGGATATATAGAATACGAAGCCAGCATTATCATGACAGAGCAGCAGACGGTCAACTATGCCAACGCATTGTTAGATGCTGTTAAGGATGTCAAGGAATTTAAGCAGGCTAAGAATGCCAAGGCTAATTAAATTTACACTGCTGGTCTTGCTATTAACAATGGTAGCATGTGATGTGCCTAGTTTTAATAACAATCCTGGTAAATGTGTATATCTGCAAAGAGACCAATCTAAATGCGCTAATTAATTAGTACTTGCGTTTTTTGGACATTTGTGTTACACTACACGCATAGCAACACTAAGGAATAATTTTGAAAGTATTTATAGGACCCTACAAAAATTTTATTGGCCCCTACCAGATAGCTGAGAAACTATGTTTTTGGGTAAAGAAAGAAAAGGATGAGTATGGTATTATGCGGCATCCTGACTGGGTACATAATTTTGGCGAGTGGTTGGCAGGCAAAGATGATCATGATACTTGGCTATCAAAAGTATGCCTATGGATTGACTCTAAGCGTAAACGCACCATTAAGGTAAAGATTCACAAATATGATACTTGGTCACTTGATAACACACTGGCCTATATCATTCTGCCTATGCTGAAACAGTTGAAAGCTACTACACATGGCGCACCGTTTGTTGATGATGAAGATGTTCCAGAAGGTGTTGGGCTGCGTAGCACAGAAGCACTACCAAAAGAAGATGAATACGATGTTGACAGCAATCACTTTAAGCGTTGGGATTGGGTACTTTCGGAAATGATCTTTGCCTTTGAATGTAAGATTGATGACTCATGGCAAGACGCATTCTGCTCTGGTGAGTTTGATACTGTTTGGATTCCTGTTGATCGTGAAGGCAATGAAGTAGACGAGAAAGACGCTAAACTTTTTCACATGACAGATGGTCCTAACCATACATACAAGTGCGACTATGAAGGTATGAAAATAGTTGAAAATCGTATTCAGAATGGCTTCCGTTTATTCGGACGCTACTATCAGAATTTGTGGGATTGAAATGATCTGGGGAAATATTATTGACCAAATAAACAACTTAGCAGAAAGTTCTGAGATTAAGAAAATTAGTATGGAACAATACGAATCTTGGAAAAAGGATGCTATCTTTGATGGGCTGCGTGGATTAAGATACGGACAGAGTTTTTGCAATAGCTTTGGCATTCAAGATAATATCCTGTTCTTTACACTTAATCATGTTGATGCAGATGAGTACATAAGGAAACTTTATATTGCGTGATCCTGCGTTTACACACACAGTCAAAGTGTATATGGATGATAGTTCTCTTCTTAGCTGGAATGAAATGTGTGCCAGAGCGGTAGATCTATTTGGTTTACCAGGTGATCGGTTTATAACTGACATTAGAAATGGTAGTAAGTATCTTAATAAAGGCGCTACGTTCATGGAATGGATCTTCCGTGAAGAAAATGACGCCTTACTGTTTAGATTAAAGTTTTCCGAGATTATCTACGAAGATGCTTAAGGAAGAGTTCAAGTTCGCTAAACAAATTAATAAACCATATGGTGGGATTGATAGTCTACTGTTATGGTGTAAACAAGAAATTGTTGGCGAATGGCGATGGCAGTTAATAGAACTAAGCACAAAGAATCACAGGGGTGAATATATCTTTTACTTTGACTCTGAACGGGATTATGTCGCTTTCCTAATGAAGTGGTCATGACTGCTTGACAATTAATCGCTCTGCTCTTATAATAACTATAACTTAAACAACGGAGCAGATGATGCAATTGGTAATTGAATACGATGCTGGTGATGGATGTACTTGGTGGTGTACATGTACCATTCCCGTCATTTATGAATCAGCCGAAGCATTTGCTGTAGATTTTGAAACATTCTGTCTACAGTATCGTGATGTATGGGTACATCCCGACCCTGAATTTGCCGGACATACATGGGATATGGATCATTTCTTTCCCTTTAATGATAAAAGAGAAAGGTGTGAATATACTGCTCCTGAAATCTACACAATAGATGAATGGTTCGCTCATCATAATTGCGCTTGACAATTAAATTAACCTCGCTTATAATAGCTTTATGATAAACAACACGGAGTTAACCATGAAAATGAAAAGATATGATTATCTAGCTGATAATATTGAAATCTTGGGTAAACGCTTAGACGGAGCAAGACGAGCACTAGATAACTCTAAGTCAGTATGGGCTATTAATTATTGGCAAAATGTAATTGATACATTAGAAGTACAATGGAGATTACTTCCAGCATTGTACGATTGTAAGTTTATCATGTTTACCGACAAGCCACGCTGGACTGTTAAGTATGATTTCATTGAAGGCGATCTTGGTGAACGAGGTGGTTGGATCAGTAATCTCTACCAACGTGACCGTAATTTAAACTGGAGCTGGGACAATGTTCGTGCTCAGCGTTTGGCAAAATCTCAATAACTTAATAGGTATTAATAATGGCAACTAAGAAAGAACAGCAACAACTTATTGAGATTCTTAAATTTACTCCATGTACATATAAAATATACTTGTGGGGTTATGGCGGTGAAAAGGTCATGGGTACAGTAGATCAAGGCGATTGGGATTACTGTATTGAGAATCAAGTTGACTTGTCGGAAATTGCATGGAATAGTGATGCAGCAGAGGATATGAAACTGAATGCTGCCATGCTACCATTCCCACCAGGTAGTTGGTATGAGTGTGATAACATGGCACATGTCAGTGGCGTGAGTCGTGATTCTGGCACGTTACAGATTGAAGATGAAAACGGTAACGTAGTCTTTGAAGAATCTCTTTCTGAACTTGATGGCAGTGATAACTGCCCTGAATGGAATTGTGTTGATGAAGTATACGTCAGTATGTTTAAGAAGGGTGATATTGTATTTATTGGATCAAGTACCGAGAAAGGTACCTTCTTTGAAGGAGAGATTTACCTTACTGCTCCATTCAATATTGAAAAACTTCAATTAAGTTATGATGATGTTGATGGTGAAGAAATCATCGGCTCAATAGAATATGACGGCTTAGATATTGATAACTATGGTGGTAGTACAAGTGGCAAAAGTTCAGACTTTACCATGATTCGTTTGACTGATGATCAAGGAAATTTTGAACGGTATGCACCAGAAGAAAAAGATTGGGGTCATCCTGAATCAGGTACCAGACCCAGTAGTTGGGAAAGTTCGCCTACGTTTAAATTTAAGAAACATAAACCGGTATATCCAGGATATTACAGCGCAGTATGGAGTCACTTTGGTACAACATACGGTTCAGCATATTGGAATGGCGAACAGTTTGGCGAATGGATATACGGTCAATTTAAGCCAATTACTGGAGTAGTATCCTGGAGTGGCTATAATTGGGATACTAGCGACTGGAAGAACCAACCACCAGAACCGGTGGACGTGTCATGCGATAACAAAAAATGTGATTGGGTTGGTTATACTACAGATCGCATTACAGATGATGACTACAATAATTTTTGTCCCGAATGTAATGGCACAGAGTTTTCTTGGATTGATTATGATCCAGATACTGCAATAGGTCGTGCCAATAGAAAGAAATATACTAACACTAATATTAAGGAATAAAATATGACAGAATTTTTATTAATCACGGGTCTGATAGTATGTTGTTTACTAGGCCCACTTTACGCACTTAGAGGAACTAAAAATGGCAACAAAAAAGACAGTAACTAATGTCGCTGTGGTAGGACAAGTAGTGACCAATTATGGCAGGTTTCAAGTTGGTGATAAGATTGTACAAACTGGATTTTTAAAATCAACATCTGGAATGTTGAAAGAAATCGGTGATAAAACAGCACCTGAAGTTGTGGCTGATATTAAAGGTAAAATTTAACATGGAAGAATTTGTTCTTACTCGCAGACAAGTGTTACAATTATCAGAGATTACAAGCAAGTTTCCGCATGTACAACATTACACGATTTCTTTTAGTAATGAATCTGGGATCGGGCCTAGTGTAGTGGCTAAGTTTGTATTATTTGACGATGCCAAAGACTTTGACGCAACAGTAGATCTCACGGATTTGGGATCATGGTAGTAAAGATACTTGCCTTGTTATTTGGTATGCTTTATCTTTTTGTCGCGGTGTTTATGTTTTTATTTGTTGCTCTTATGGCAAATGGTGCTATAATACTGTTATTAAAATATTTTGGAATTGAATATGGTAACTAGAACAAGAACGGTGGTTGTTGTAAACAAATGTCAGTGTGCTCTATGCTTAGATATTATTGAAAGCAAGAACAGACATGACTTTGTGTCATGTGGGTGTGGCGCTATATTTACTGACGGTGGAAAATCATACATTCGTCGCGGTGCTAAAGATCTTGATAATATTATTGATCTTTCCGAAACTTATGAAGAACCTTACGAGAGCGAGTGGTAACTATGTATAACTTATACGCATTTGTAAAATGGATGATCGTTAACACAGTACGCTGGGTTATGACATGCCCGCGGAGGCTACATAACTTCTGTGTCAAATATATTGAGAAAGATAGCACCGACGCTATAGATATAGTAGTGGGATATCTAATTATATTTACAGCAGGACCTGTGATAGGGCTAATGATAAATGCTGTATTTGGCATACGCAATTCAGTATTTTTATTAATTGCCAGTATTCCCTTATGGTTTATACTGTCAGTTTTTATCAGAGTCGCATACCATAAGTTTAGGCGAGAACAAGAAGAAATTTTTAACACATTAAAAAAGGATTACAGTGCTTGATTGTTTGATTGTAGGCGATTCAATCGCTGTCGGTACTAAGCAGTTTATGCCAGAATGCCAGTTACAGGGTAAAGGTGGTATTAACACATGGCAGTTTAATAAGATTTATAAGGGCAGTTTCTATGCTGATACAGTTATTATCAGTCTAGGCTCAAACGATCATAAAGGTGTAAAGACCTATGATGAACTGTTTGAAATGCGGCAACGAGTAGGTGCTAAGAATGTATTTTGGGTATTACCAGCGGGTAATCTTCCTGCTGGTGGCGTGTCCATTGATAAAATTCAAAGCATTGTGAAAGAAATCGCCAGCAATTATGGTGATACAGTATTACCTATTACACGACTGCAAGCTGATGGAATTCATCCATCATGGGCAGGTTACAAAGACATTGCGGAGAAAGTAAAATGAACAAGCGTATACAAGAACTTGCTGAACAATGCACTACAATCTATAATTCTACAGCTTTTCCTGTAGATAAGGATTTTGACTATGAAAAGTTCGCCGAGTTGATTGTGAAAGAATGTATTTCTAAATTAGAAGAAGAAATATACCAATCAATTGACAATGAAGGTGACGAGATTTGGCCAGATCTTATATTAAACAAACATTTTGGAGTCAAATAATGAACTTTATGATCACGTTATACAATAGTATTTTAGATTGGCTGGAAAGACATGAAAAATTAGTGTTAGGATTTGTACTGGGAGTAATATCATTCACTGTGTTTTTATTACTGATGAATGCCCACTGGATTGCGGCAAGTATTTTTACTGGACTTACCGTTCTTAATTTTTACATCAACAGAAAGAAATAAGTATTTGTGCAATTGTAGTATTAGTACTGAAGTACCTACAAAAGGAGTTATTATGGATGAAAATCGTATGATGATAGCGGAGGCAGTAGTTCAGGGACTAGTTAGTGAAGAGCATTTAACCTTGTCTGAGATAAATGAAATGATTTGCATACTAAGTGATGTCTCAATTCATCAAGGGCTTGAAGATGCTCGTGAAAGAGGTTGTATCGTTTTTTCTGGGTTTGATACAGAACTGATACATTAAGAAACACATATATCAGCTATTAACTATAGATATAACTGATATATGTGCGCAGTTAACTTAGTAAAGTACAAAGTTATCCAAAATATTTCGTGGTTAAATATTCCTGCTATATAATATACACTCAATGTAGTTTAATTTAAAAAGGAAAAGTAATGAAATTTACTAACAAAATGCTGGCAACGGCACTCATCACACTGGGACTTAGTTCCGGTATCGCATCAGCATCTGATTCTTCTGTAACATTATATGGAATTTTAGATGCCGGTATGCAAGTCTCTACTCAGAGCCTCAGGGACTATTCATCAAGTAATGTTGGATTAGTTAATGGCGTTCAATCAGGCAATCGCTTTGGTATCAAAGGTTCAGAAGATTTAGGTTCAGGTCTTCGTGCTACTTTTGCTCTTGAAGCAGGAGTCAATCTTGGCAGTGGTGCAAGTCAGCAAAATGGTACTTTGTTTGGTCGTCAATCATGGGTTGGCGTTGAAAGCAACACATTAGGTTATGCTCGTTTAGGCAAGCAATATAACTTTGCTACAGACTATGTTGGCGCAATTGATCCATTCCTCTTAGGATTTGGTCAGGCTAATATGGGTACAACATTTGGTTCTGCTAATACCACACGTTATAACAACATGGTTAAGTATCAGTCACCCACATGGAACGGCTTAACAGCTGGTGTTGGTTATTCATTTGCCACAGGGCTTACATCAGTTTATGCTGATCAAGCAGCCTTAGTAGCAGCTAACTCATACAACTATGCCACTATGAATAATGCTCGTGCTATTACAGCTGGTGTTAAATATGTGTCTGGTCCATTGACTGTTGTTGGTTCATATGATGTTATGTATGGTGCTGAAAACATTGTAGGCTCAGGTGCTTCTAATCCATCACAGTGGATCTTAGGTGGTGCGTATGACTTTACAGTTGCTAAAATTGCCGCTGCGTACAGTCAATCACGCAATGGTTGGATCAATGGTCAAGCGTCTGTAGACTCAACATTTAGTGCTAATGCTTATGGTGGTGGTGCGGGTGGTGTGTTGTATGACTCTTCGTTTGGTGCTAACAGCTACTTAGTAGGTGCTACTGTTCCTGTAACAGGTACACAAAAAGTATTTGCGTCATATCAGTATGCTACTCCGCTAGCATCAATGGCTGCTGCTGCTAACTTGTCTATCTATAGCCTAGGCTATCAATATGACTTTTCTAAGCGTACCAATGCGTATGCCTATGCTAGTCAGGCTCAAAACTATGCGTTCTTAGACGGTGCCAAGAGCACAGTTTATGGCCTTGGTTTACGTCATCAGTTCTGAAAGTAAGTAATTCTATTATATAGTGATTAAAAAGCCCTATAAACGGGCTTTTTATTTGACTTATTTTTTAATATCTGTTATCATATATAAGTACATTTTATTAAGGAAATACAAGTGAATAAATTTTTATCAATTATTACATTATTCGTTGCTTCTGCCTCAGCAGTTGCTGGCGGATATGTAACAGCAACCGATGGCAGTATCGTTAAGACCGGAAGTGATTTATGTTTACACACAGGTTATTACAGTTCAGCTGATGCTGTTAAAGGTTGTGATCCAGTAGTAGAAACTAAGAAGCCAGTGCCAGTTACTTTAAATAGCGATGTGTTATTTGCATTTGATTCAGCAAAGTTAACAGCAGCAGGCAAGGCAGCACTAGATACACTAGCACCACAAGTAGCAGGACAGGGCTTCGTTGAAGGACATACTGATCGTATTGGTACTGTTGATTACAACAAAACACTTAGTAATGCTAGAGCAAAGGCAGTGGCTGATTATCTCAGCACTAAAGCCAAAGCTACTTTTGTAGTTAGTGGTATTGGCGCAACACAGCCAAGTGGTAAAACAGCACAATGTATTGGCCCTATGAGCCCACAACTTATTGCTTGTTTAGCACCTGATAGGCGGGTAACTGTAACCGTTATTAAGTAATAAAAATGCCCCACGGGGCATTTTTGCTATTGAGCTATTTTCCAATTTTTATGTGATTTTCTTTTTCCACTACATATCATTGATATAGCTCCGTGATTCACTGGAAAAGTTTTTACAAATTCATGTTGAGTCATACTAATTTTTTGACCCGTAGTTATATTTTCAAAATTATAAATTATTGGATTAAATCTGGGGTTATTTTCTCCGTAGACATTTAAGAACGGATGAGTTCCATTTTCAAACATTTTTTTATTATTGATACGAGTTTGCTCACCACCAAGGAAATTATGAGATCCATTTTTAACTCTTGAATAAACAGGGTTATTTTTAATAAAATTATGAGTTCCATTTTTGATGCGTTCATTTTGGCATCTTTTAGATAATTCCGAAATTTCTGCTGGTGGTTGATTTAGTCTTATCGCAATTCTATGACAAGCAGCCCAATCACCGTGAGCATAGTGTATATCATAATGCTCTTGAATAGTAACTGCTTGTAAGTTTGATGGGTCGTTATTAGAATGATTGCCATCTATATGATGTATTTCATAAGTTCTTCCATTCGCTTCTTTTGGTATAGATCCTATATGATTTTCATAAATTTTGCGATATTTGTTAGTGCTACAATAAGTACACATGCTGATTGCTCCTTTAAGCATTAGAGTAGTTGGGTATTGTCGTACCGCGAACTACAATTCTATTTATTAAAATTAGTTGATTTATTTTTTAATATACTCTATAATAAATATTATCAACACGGTTCAGCCATCTGTAGAAATATACGGTTGGATTCTCGTAGTAAAAAACCCTACCTTGCCTCTCGTAGAAGCACACTCCGGAGGGTTACTCGGGGCACAGAAATGTGCCCCACTTCTTTTCTCACTTGACAATTAATTCGGTAAGATGTAATATTGAGATATGAATAAAAAACTAACAATAGAAGAGGTACAAGAAAAAATTAAAGATAGAGGCATTGAGTTAATTGGTGATTACATCAATAGTAAAACTCACACATTATTTCGTTGTTCAAATAATCATGAGTGGAATGCGATCCCCAAAAATATTTTTAACGGGGATGGATGCCCTATGTGCAGTAATGGTACTAGAAAATTAACAAAAAAACTTATAAATGAAAGACTCAAAGATAGAGGTATTGAAATAATTGGGGAATATGTTACTACCAAGGAAAACACATTATTTCGTTGTTCTAATAACCATGTGTGGGAAACAAATACTGGTGGCGTTTTGAGTGGAAGGGGATGCCACACATGTAGTGGCTGGCGGTTAACAAAAGAAATAATAAACGAAAGAATTAAAGACAGGGGCATTGAATTAATTGGCGATTATATCAATAATCGCATAAAATCATTATTTCGTTGTTCTAATAGTCATACATGGGAGACATTGCCTGCCAGTATAGTTGCCGGATATGGATGCCCTACATGCTCCGGTGTTGAAAAATTAACAAAAGAAATTGTAAACGAAAGAATTAAAGATAAAGGTATTGAGTTAATTGGTGAGTATACTGGAGCAAACAATTCATCATTATTTCGTTGTTTGTATGATCATATATGGGAAACATGTCCAAGTAATGTTTATAGCAATGGCACAGGATGTCCTACATGTAGTGGCAATTTGCCACTAACAAAAGAAATTGTAAACGAAAGAATTAAAGACAGGGGTATTGAATTGATTGGTGAATTTATCAATTCTAGGATACATTCATTATTTCGTTGTTCCAATAACCACAAATGGATGGCAAGACCCAATGATGTTTCGCAAGGTTCAGGGTGTCGTGTGTGTTCAAATATAAGCCTTACACTAACAAAAGAAATTGTAAACGAAAGACTCAAAGATAGGGGTATTAAGTTAATCGGTGAATATATTAATTCCAAACACTATGCATTGTTTCGTGGTACATGTAATCATGAATGGAAAGCGAAACCCCAAGATGTTATGAAAGAAACAGGGTGTCCTACATGTAATCGTAATTTTCTGTTGACAAAAGAAATTGTGAATGAAAGAATTAAAGATAGAGAAATTGTGTTAATTGGTGAATATACTAATATAAACACAAGATCATTGTTTCGTGGGCCATGTAATCATGAATGGGAAACATCTCCTAGCAGTGTTATTGGAGGGACAGGTTGTCCTATATGTAGTGGAAATTTGCCATTAACAAAAGAAATTGTCAACGAAAGACTCAAAGATAGGGGTATTGAATTAATAAGTGACTATATTAATTCAGGCACAAGATCATTGTTTCGTGGGTTATGTAATCATGAGTGGGAATCATCACCAAATAGTATTATGTATGGCTCGGGATGCCCATCATGTTGTGAAGGTGGTGGATTTAAGCTTGATAAGGCAGGACATAGCTATCTATTAGATTTTGGATATTTTATAAAATTTGGAATTAGTAATGTCTTACCACGAAGATTGACTGAACATAAAAGAAATAATGGAAAATTTACAGTTATAAAAACTAAGTTATTTGAAAATGGACAACATGCTTTAGATTGGGAAAACAGCATAAAGAAAAAATATGGAGGTTGGTATGTTACCAAGGATATTCTTCCGGATGGGTACACAGAAACACTTCCTATGTGCTTTAAAGAAACTCTAGTGTCTACGCTTGACAATTAAATCATACAAGCTTACAATATCTATACGATAGGTAATCAAAGATTAAAATGAACATTTTTTATACAAGTAACGACCCAGTACAATGTGCCATAGACCATGTGGACAAACATGTCATTAAAATGATACTGGAATACGCTCAACTTCTTTCTACAGCGCATAGAGTATTAGATGGCAACGAGTCTACCCAGAAATCTTTCACGGGCCGTAATGTCAAACGATGGACTTTAACAGATGAACGAGAGACTCTGCTGTACACAGCAACTCACTTAAATCATCCATCTGCTATCTGGGCAAGACAATCAGATAGTAACTATAAATGGTTAGCCAGTTTGATGCGTGAATTATGTAAAGAATACACCTATCGCTATGGCAAAGTTCATAAATGTGAAAGTGATGGGTTGATGAAAATGCTTAACGATATCGTTCCTCATAATATTTTATCTGGTACATTTACAGAGCCTACTCCAGCAATGCCAGATGAATGTATAGTGCCAAATGATTCAATTTCATCATATAGAAAATACTACATCAATAACAAACGACATATAGCATCCTGGAAAGGTAAAATTAATTCAAGAGAAATTCCTGAATGGTACGTTGACATTTAACTTATATTCAGCTATAATGAAGTAACTAACAAATAGGAATTATAATGGTTACAGTAGAAGGCTTTGAAAATAAATTCTGGACATTTCCAGGTGGTGAGCGTAGTGTTAAACTGACACCTGATGGGCGTGATAACGGATTACCATTTGAAATCAATATGGAATTCAAGAGTTCAGATGATCTAATTGACATGATGTTAGCAGTAAACGCTCTGCGTCATATGTATGGCCAAGGTATTGAGATTAAATTGTTTGTGCCATATTTTCCATTCTCACGGCAAGATCGTGTTATGACTGAAGGCGAATCATTTGGTTTACAAGTAGCTGTTGATATGATCAAGATGTGCAACTTTAGTAAAGTTATTACATGGGATATTCATAGTGATGTATGTGGTGCCATGTTTCCTGCTGGCGTATTTGTTAATCGTACACAAGATCAAATGTGGGGTGATTTGTCTTTTAAGACGGACGGTGAAAAAGCAGTTATCATTAGTCCAGATGCTGGCGCACTAAAGAAAATTTACAAAGTTGCCAAGAAAAGTTCTATGCCAGTTGTTGAAGCTAAAAAAGTTCGTGATGTAGCCACGGGGCAAATCATGCATACTGAGATTGATAGTAGTCAATTAGTAGGCGTAGAAACTGCTATTATTGTTGATGATATATGTGACGGCGGTCGTACATTTATTGAGCTGGCGAAAGTTATTCGTGATGGTGGATTTACAGGTAAACTAATTCTTTGTGTCACACATGGTATCTTTAGCAAAGGACTTGATGCGTTTATAGATTTTGATGTTATCTCTACACAAAACAACATTAACAATGTTGATTTATCAGCGTTTAATCTACGTAGTTGATAATTTATCATGTATATATTGCTAATAATATTATTATCCACATTGATTTCTTATGTGATAGTTGGTTCAATTTTTACAGAAATAGAATTTAGGAATCCTAAATTGGATACCGCACCGTTAGATATGATTCGCATTTTGAGTTGTACTGTCGTAAGCACTGCGTTATGTATTTTAGGTTTTATTGTATTAACTTAATTAAGGAAACTTGTTTGATTTTTCTTCCAAGATTCCATCCAAGATTCTTATAATATAGTTCAAACATTTCTGGTTGTATACGAGTTCTATCGCAACCGTTATTGATCCATATTAAATTTTTCTTGGATGTAACTATATTATTGTCTTTTTTAATGTTCTCTATTTCAATTTCTTCTGTAGTAGGATAATGTATTCTATTTTTAGACGCACGACCCTTTGACAATGCTATTAATTCACCAGAGAGAAATCTTGGATCCTTGTTTGATACTGTCAACCTATTACCATTAATATCTACCACACTGACTTTGCCAACACTAGGGGATTTGAATTTGCCAGAAAGATATCTTGGATCATTAATAGGTACTTTAATAATCACCCCATTATTATCAATTACATTAACTCTACCTTTCATCTTTAATGAAATTTTAGATCCAGCTGTTGGATGTTTTTGTCCGCGTTTAGCATCAGCTCTTTTGCGTTTGTGTTCTTCGGATTGTGATATTCCTGTATGGTCGGCAAAATATAAACCAAATCCCCTTGATACATTTAGAAATTTATTATTAGTGTTAACTTTCAAACGACATAAGACACGATGTTCCCACAGTAAAGCAGTATTTTTATCAGTGAATGTTTTACGAATTTGAATTACATCTGGTTCACCGTGTTGTTGCCTAAACTCAGCAACATGTTTAGATGAAGTGAAATAAGTAACTCATAACTCAGATGTCTTTGATTTTTTAGAAAATCTGACTCCGTAGTACCAAATGTTTAGTTTTGACCACCCTATCAAATAAGTGTAAGGTGTATAGTCGTTGTTATAAATAGTCATTGCTGATGCTCCTCAAAGCGTTAGGGTAGTTGGATACTGACATATCGCGAACTACACTTATTTATACAAACTTCTTGACATTTTATTTTATATACACTATAATTTGTTTTTAACATAAATTAAAGAGGTTTTTCGTGAAACAAACAGCACTCACAAATACAGATTCGTATAAAATTTCCCATTACGCCATGTACCAAGATGGTACTACAAAAGTTTATAGTAATTTTACTCCACGTTCAATGTCGCACTTCAATGTGCCCGAACAATATAAAGCAGACAAGAAAATTGTTTGGTTCGGTCTACAAGGTTTCCTACATGAACTCAATCAAGTTTGGAAAGAAACATTCTTTGATCGTGATGTAGATACAGTATGCGATGAATTCGCAACATTCGTTGCGCCATTCTGTGGACCAAACGGATATGATGTTTCACGCCTTCGTGAACTACACGCAATTGGTCACTTGCCACTTGAAATTAAAGCACTACCAGAAGGCGCTCGTGTTCCTGTTGGTGTACCAGTGTTTACTATTACTAACACAGTAGCATCAGCCTACTGGTTGCCTAATTATCTTGAAACATGGTTGTCCACTGAATTGTGGAAATCAAGCACATCGGCCACAATGGCTCGTGTATATCGTAAAATTATTGATGAATATGCTGATCTTACCGGCGGTAGCAAAGAATTTGTTGCCTTTCAAGGACATGACTTCTCTATGCGTGGTATGTCAGGCATCGCTGATGGAGCTAAGTCAGGCGCAGGTCACTTGCTAAGTTTTCTTGGTACTGATGTACTGTCAGCAGTTAACTACATTAATGATTACTACCATGGCAAATCAACATTTGTTGGTTGTAGTGTGCCAGCGAGTGAACACAGTGTTATGTCTACAGAAACTAAAGAAGAAGAACTTGAAGTATTCCGTCGCTTGATTAAAATGTACCCTAGTGGTGTAGTTAGTCTTGTGTCTGATACATACGACTTCTTTCAGGTTGTTACAAAATTCGCAACAATTCTGAAAGACGATATTCTTAACCGTGTACCAGATTCAATGGGACTTGCTAAAGTTGTGTTTCGTCCTGATTCGGGTAATCCTGTAGATATTATTTGCGGTGATGCTGAAGCACCAGTTGACTCTCCTGAATACAAAGGTGCTGTTGAATGTCTAGCTGATATCTTTGGTACTACTACAAACGACAAAGGTTACAAGACACTTAATCAACGTGTGGGACTTATCTATGGTGACTCAATTACTGTAGAGCGTTGTGAAGCAATTCTTAAGCGATTGGAAGCTAAGGGTTTTGCTAGTGATAACATTGTATTTGGCGTCGGTTCATATACGTATCAATATCAAACCCGGGATACACTTGGCTTTGCGATGAAAGCAACATATCGTGAAACTAATGGTGTTGGTGTACCTATTTTTAAAGATCCAAAGACTGATTCGGGTACTAAAAAGTCAGCTAAGGGTTTGCTGTGTGTTCACAAATCTCCTACTACAGGTGACTATGTATTAATTGATCAAGTTACACCAGAGTTTGAAATGACTGGTGAACTTAAAACTGTTTATTTTAATGGCAACATTTTGGTAGATGACTCAATTGACATTATTCGTAACAGGCTGAACTCTAATGGTTAGAGCATTACTGGCCTTTACCGTATTATTTTGTTTTTTCTATTACGGTATTATTGGGCTTAGGGCAGTTACTAAAAAGCAAGCATGGCAGTTGACTAAACTTTTAACATATAGTACAATATGTTCTGTGCTATCCATCGTAGTATTAACAACTTTCGTTATTTTATTCTAGGAATTATATGAAACAAATTTTTAAACTTGCAGTTGTAGCAGGCCTAATCGCAACCACAGTTGGTTGTCAAAGAATAGAAACCGGAGAAGTAGGGGTACGAGTTGGCTTTGACAAACAGATTAAGCCAGGTGAATTACTGCCAGGTTCATTCAATCAAACTCTTATTGGTGATGTACTGACATTTCCAATTCGTGATGTATCAGTTAAGATTGATGACATGACTCCGTTGGCACGAGACAACAGTACCATGAAAGATATGGATGTAACTGTTATCTATAACATCAACCCCACACAAGTTAGTGAGTTGTATGTTAGCAAGAATCGTAGCTTTCACGTTAAACATGGTGGCGATACTTACTTGATGTACAACTACATTTTCAACGCATCACGCAATGCTGCCTACAAAGCCGCACGTAAGTATGACGCACTGGTTATGAACGATTCTCGTGCTCAAATGGAGCAGGACATGAAAGAGATCATTGCCAAGACACTGGCTGATGAAAATCTGGCGGGATCAATCACAGTAAGTCAAGTTCTTATTCGTGCATTGACTCCAGCAGACTCTGTGGTTGCCAGTGCTAACGAATTGGTTCGTGCTAAAAACGAACTGTTACAAAAGGAAGTTGAAGTTAAAACTGCCGAAGCAGAATCTCGTCGTATGGCAGCACTTACCAATCAGTCGGCTCAATCTATTGCGTATATGCAGGCACAGGCTCTTATGAATATTTCAGAGGGTGTTAAGAATGGTAAAGTACATACTATTGTTGTGCCCACAGATTTCAAAGGCATGGTTAACGTAGGGAAGTAATATGAACGAGAAACTTAAACAACTTGCCGAACAGGCTACGGAAGTGAGTGAATGGTTATCAGGTCATTGTTCTCCAGATGCTCCTGACTTGACAAAGTTCGCCGAGTGATAGTTCGGACAGTGGTCCTAGTTCAGATTGGTAAAAAATAGTAAATTATGGTTGACTTTTAATTAAAAGCCAGTTATAATACAGTTGTAGCATGAAGTTAAGTTTTATTTTATCAACCAACCAGTAAGGCATTATATGAAACAAGAAAAATTGTTTACAGTAGCGGGAACTTCTAATCTTAACGGTGAAGTAAAAGTTCGTTTTGGCAATGATCTAGTAGCACGAATTAAAGTGTTACATAGTCGCGGCAATACTGATGTCAATCTCATTGAACTTCCAAGTCCAATGACTAAGCTTGACGCATTGCTTTATCTTCAAACAGCAGGCCATGCGGTAGGTGACGCAGGAGTTATTATTGCTGCTAAAGTAGCAGAAAAATCTAAAGCAGCAAAAAGTGGCGAAATGACCATTAAAGGCACTAAGCCAACATCCCCAGTACAGTCTGACACCTCTATTGAGACTGTTTAAGCCGTAAAACAAAAGCGGCTTAGGCCGCTTTTGTGTACTAATTCGTCTCTAATAATAAATAATACATGGACGAAAACGATGTAGTTGAACCAATGCGTATAGCCATTATGGAAATTCTAATGGTACTACACAGGCATGGAATTAAAGAAGCGCACATAGGCGCAATAATGCGGTTAGTTGGCGTTGAAGAAAAAGACGCACAGGAATGTGACAATGAGCGCATCTATCTGACTGATGACTTTACAGAGTATGTAAATCAAATGCTAAAATTAACAACAGTTAGCAATATAAATCAAACTTTCCATTAATGTCGGTTTCCGTATTTAAGAATGGTGATGCGTTATATATTATTATATTCAGAGACACAGACGCAAAAACCTTACTACAAAAATGGTTAACATCTAACCGACATGCTCAGGCTAAAGTAGAAGATAATAAACTACACATATATGACCACAATACTTTTAACCTATTTGCCATAACCTGGAAGAACGACTGGGATAATATACTGATATGGGATACATATCTTAAACGGCATATTTACATTTGACCAAAAAGATTGACTCAATAGATAGGTGATGTATAATTAACTATGTCACATAGACATTAACACAAGGAAAAGTAATGACAACTCATGAACAAATAGTAGCCGCATACGAAAACTACTTGGCTGAAAATGCTAAGTTTACCGACAAAGGCGTAAAAGCTGCTGCTGCTCGTGCTCGGAAAGCACTGCAAGAAATTGCTAAGGCTGGCAAAGTTCGCCGTGCTGAAATCACAACTGAAAAAGAAGCATTGACTCCAGCAAAATAATGACTACGCACACACGTATCGTTATGGAAAACCCAGAGAATCCAGAGGAATTAATTCTGGATCTGGGTGAAGAAATTTGTGGTCCCCTCGGATGGAAAGAGGGCGACACAATAGTATGGAAAGATTTAGGAAATGGATCATGGCAGCTAACCAAACAGCAAACGTCACAGCAAATGCCACAGTAACAGTAAGCCCTAGCACAACTACTCTTACCAGTGGTGGTTACGTTATAACTAACCCAAATGGCCCAGCTTATACTTACACCGGAGTTACTGGTGGCGGGTATGTTGGTGGTGGCACTGGTGTTGGTTCATGGAGTTCACAGATTGCATCTAGCCCAGATGGAGTATTACAGTTAAATGGTAAAAATGCTGATATTAAAGTTAACGGTGTCAGCCTAACTGAAAATTTAAAAACTATACAAGAAAGATTAAACATATTGGTTCCTAATTCTAAGTTTGAAAACGAATGGGATGAACTCAAGAAATTGGGTGAACAATATCGCAAGTTGGAAGCTGAACTTGAAGAAAAATCTAGAATGTGGACGGCTTTGAAAAAGACTGAGTGATGAAAATTAAATATTTTTCATTGCTAGTATTGTTAGGATTGAGCGGGTGTTTAACTACACCCGTTCAAGACTCTACTATAACTCAAAGCGACTACGAACTAATAGATTTGTTAATCTACGAAAGAAAACCAAACCCACTAATTAAAGTACCACTGTACTCTCCTACGGACATAGAATGTCTTGCTCGTAATATATATTACGAATCAGGGGCAGAATCACTTGAAGGCAAAGTCGCTGTTGCTGTTGTAACTATCAATCGCTCTAGAGATGAGAGATTTGGGTCAAAGACACTATGTGGCATTATACACTCAAGAACAAACATAGGTAAGGGCGTAATAGTTTGTCAGTTCTCTTGGACATGCGGCACTAAAATACCAATTAAAAAAGATAGCGAACATTGGAAGTTGTCTAAAGAAGTGGCTGAGAATATAGCTCGCGGAGACTATAGTGAATACTCCTACAAATATCGTAAGGCACTGTTCTTTCACGCAATATCAGTAAAGCCATCATGGGCTTATGTTAAGCGTGTGGTTGCTAGGATTGGTGGTCATATATTCTATGAGTAACCATTTTGCCAAATCAATAGACTTATGATATAATACAAACTATAATTAGTTTTCTATTAACCTACAGAATTATAATATGTTTCATTTATTACCGCCTATGTATTCTACAACAGGCAAGAAAAAAGGCAAACACAAATTTGCTTCTGCCGAGCAAAAACGTCAAGCTGAGGAACAAACAGCTGAGTGGGAGCGTAAACTTTCGGCATTCAACAAGCTATCTCCCACAGTAAAAGTAACGAACCGATCTATGTCAAAACTTAAAGCATCATTGCCCCGTATTCCAGTAGGTAGAGGCACTGATAAAATTAAATCTCTAGTAAAAGAATGGGGTCCATGTCTTAAAGTAGAAGATAAGCAATATACAGGTACCGAAGTATTAGGGATTGCAGTTCAACATAAAAGTTGTCTTCAACCAATATTTAATCAGGAAGCCGCTAAAGATTCTGCAAGTATGCGTAGATGATATACTGGTAATATAATGAGTTAAACTGCGACAGTCTTTAAAGACTGATTGCAGTTGCAGTTGCAGTTTCTATTTTATAAAATAACAATGAAAGTAGCAAAACAGTATACTATTGAAGAATTAAATAAAATGTCAGTTCCGGCAGCAAAAAAGAATGCGATTCGTCTAGGTATTCCAAGAACTCCACATCCTCGTCAACACGAGATTGATCATCCAACTTGTAGTAATCAAGGATGTACCAATCCAAAAGCAGTTAATAATTGGCATTGGACTTCTGGACAGCCTGAATATAAAGATGTATGTGTTCCATGCCATCGATCTTTGTATAAATTCGGCAATCAAAAATTCCGCAAAGACTATTGCGAAAACATAGATCGCAGATTAGGATTTGTATGTACCACTACCATTCCAATGTTAGATGGAAAACCATTTGTCGGAATGTTAGATAGGGATCATATAGACGGTAATCCTGATAATGAACCAGAAGATGGCAGTAACTTTCAAACATTATGCAAATGTTGCCATGCTTATAAGACAATTAAGAATAAAGATTATTTGACGCCCGGTCGCAAGAAGATAAAGATGATGAAAGCAGCACAAAAATGGTTTGATGAGCTAAAAGCTAAGATTTTTTTTAGTGTAGCTAAATAAACACTCACACTGGAGTTAATAAACACAATTGAGTAAAACAGACGATGTTATAAAAATGGAAGGCGTAATTACAGAGGTCCTACGCAATACCAATTACCGAGTTAAAATTGAGAATGTTGAAAATGTTATACTTGCTACTCTAAGTGGCAGAATTCGGCAAAACAATATTAAAGTACTTGCCGGAGATAGAGTTCAACTTGAAATATCTCCTTATGATTTATCTCGTGGCAGAATAACACGTAGGTTATGATACTCATAAATAGGTACATGAGAGACTTATTAACGCTAGTAGAAACAGCAACAGTTTCAGCTAAATTGGAAACAACTCCGTTACCTTATGAACATAAGTCGTTAGCTCCAGTAATGAGTGAAGAAACAATAGAATATCACTTTGAACACCTTGCTAAGGGATATGCTAAAAAATACAATTCAGGCGAAGGCAATCCAGAGTTTAATCGTGCCGGTAGCTTTTTACATAACAAATTTTTTCCCCAATTACAAGCTCCTAAGGGTGCCAATCGCCCTAAGGGTTCTGTGCTAGATTTAATAGAGTCCAAGTTTAAAACATATGAAGATTTTAAAATAGCATTCAAAGAAGTAGCAATGAAAATTGAAGGTAGCGGCTGGGTTTACTTAAGCACTAGTGGTGAGATAAAAACAATTAAAAATCATGCTATCCGCAATGATATTTGTGTGTTAGTTGACTGGTGGGAACATGCATGGGCATTGGATTACCAGTGGGATAAAGAAAAGTATCTAGATAATATCTGGAAAATTATTAACTGGACAGTTTGTTCTGAGAGAATATGATAACACTTACCGAAAACGCAGTATCAAAAATCAAAGACCTATTATCGGAAGAAAACAATCCAAAACTAAAACTTCGTGTATTTGTTCAAGGTGGTGGCTGTAGTGGTATGCAAACCGGTTTTACATTAGACGAAGAACAATCAGACGATGACTGGTCTATTGAATCAAACGGTGTCAGCTTGCTCGTAGATAGCATGAGTGGTAACTATTTAAAGGGTTCCACTGTAGATTACCGTGATGATCTGCATGGATCTACATTTGTTATTACCGGTATGGAATCATCAACCACATGCGGCTGTGGCAGTAGTTTCTCACCTTATTAATATTCTCAAAATGATATAGACATTAATTTAGCTAAATAACAAGAGCTAAAGAGGATGGGTATGGCACAACAAATTATCAATGTAGGATCTAGTCCAAACGATGGGGCAGGTGATCCAATACGCACGGCGTTTATTAAAACCAACACTAATTTCACGCAACTATTTGCTTTGCCAAATCCTACACCTCCAACCACATTGGTAGGCAAAGCTGGTGATGTGCCCGGAATGTACGCATATGACTCAAACTATTTTTATTACTGTTTTGGCACTTATAACGGATCAACAGTAATATGGGCAGATATTGCTCAAACTGGCAGCATATCAGTAGCAAATATTGTTAATGGTACTAGTAATGTAATAATTGCATCTGCCAACGCAAATGTAACTATATCAGTAAACAGTGTATCAAATGTGGCAGTTTTTAGTACTTCTGGTGTAAATTTTTCTAGTAATATATATGCCAACGGAACTATCGTGGCAAATAGTAATATAACAGGTGCCAATATTAGAACTGTTGGAGTAGTTTCGGCCACAGGAAACGTATATGGCAACTATATTTCTGGAACATACTTGGCAGGTGATGGATCTAATCTTAGCAATGTCGCAGCATTTGGGTCAAATACACAAGTACAGTTTAACAACAATGGTAGATTAGGTGGATTAGCTTCATTTACATATAATTATGCAACTAATTTATTATCACTTACTGGAAATATTAGAACAGTAGGCACTATATCAACTACCGGTAATGTTACAGCTAACTATATTATAGGCAACGGAAGTCAGTTATCTGGACTTCCAATCGTATATGGTAACGCTAACGTTTCTAATTTTTTACCTATATTTACTGGCAATATCAGTTCAAATAATTCTGGTGTGACAAATAATCTCACAGTTGGCAACACTATTTCAGCAACTGGTAATATTACTACAGCTGGATATTTTGTTGGTACTTTTGTAGGAAACGTTTCTGGCAATTTAGTAGTTCCTGGCTCAAATACACAAATACTATTTAACAATAGTGGTAACGCAGGCGCAGTTGCTTCGTTAACGTATGATTATGGCACTAGTTTATTATCACTTACTGGAAATATTAGAACAGTAGGTACTATATCAACTACCGGCAATATTACAGCTAACTATATCATAGGCAACGGAAGTCAATTAACAGGATTGCCATTAACATACGGTAATGCTAACGTTTCTAACTTTTTACCAGTATTTACTGGCAATATAACTGCAAATAATACTAGCGCAACTGGCAATATAAATGGCAATATTTTAATAGGTAATTACTTATATGGTGATGGAAGTAATCTTTCTAATGTAGCCGGAAGTAATTACAGTAACGCAAACGTGGCTAATTACCTGCCTATATTCAGCGGCAATTTAGCAGCAAATAATATATCAGCTAACATAATTTCTTCTACCGGCAACATCACTACAGCTGAATATTTTGTAGGTAATTTTGTTGGTAATATATCTGGTAACTTAATAGTCCCTGGATCAAATACTCAGGTTTTGTACAATGACAATGGCAATGCAGGAGCTAGTGCTGCCTTAACATTTAACTCGTCATCTAATATATTATCAGCATCTGGTAACATTTATAGTGGAAACTTATCTGCATCTGGCACTACTGTTAGTGCTGGTAATATTATAGCAGGAGCTAGTACAGATAGAATACAGCTTGCTCCCAAGTATTCTGGCACTAATTCTGCTGTGTATATGGGCTCACTGACCTCTGGTGGAAGATTTGGTATTAACTATGATCGTGGATCTAGCACAACTTCATTTATAGGCGGATCAGTAGCAACTCCACTAACATTAGGTGAAATTTATACCACAACTGGTGCGTGGTCGTTAGCTGGTAATATAACTAGTAATTACTTTTTAGGAAATGGTAGTCAATTAACCGGGATTACTACAGTAAATGCTAGCGCAAATACATTGACTGGATCTACATTATCAAGTAATGTTACCACAAGTACATTAACATCAGTTGGCACACTTGGTAATTTAAGTGTTACCGGTAATGTCGTGGCTGCTGGAGTAGTGACTTCTACTGGCACATTTAGGTTGCCTAGTTTTACTACAGCAGCAAGAAATGCGTTATCAGCAGTAGCAGGAGATATGATTTATAATTCAGATTTACAATTAATACAAGCGTATCAGTTGAATCCTGCCACTAGCGCAATGGGATGGGTTAGCTGGACGGTTGCTGTATATCAGTAATGGAATAACTTATGACAGCTCAGCCAATTTGGATTACTCCTCCTGGTAGTTTAGGTGTTGTACCTGAAGGTACATTCTATCAGGTGCCATTACAGGTAATAGACACTGTTACTATTAATATCAACAGTATTGCGGGAGACGGATCTACTGTTACTGCTACCTTTTATACACAACCCACCGCTACATTTCAACCGGGCGATTCAATTATTGTAGCAGGAGTCACTCCTTCTAATTATAATGGTACATTTATTGTTATTAGTTGTACCAAAACTCAAGTTACTTATACTAGTTCTGCTACCGGCACATGGAGTGGCGGAGGTACTATTTCTACAATTCCATCTAATGTATATTTTACTGCTGTCGCTGGATCATTGCCGTCGGGCATAGAATGCACAGAAAACGGAGTTATTCAGGGTGTGCCAGATAACGTAGTTACTGTTGCTGATGAAGCTCTAGTAGCGGGAGTTAATGTTACTAGTAAATTTGCTATCCGAGCATACACAACAAAAACAGTTGGATCGGTTACTGTTATTAATAGATTAGCTGACCGAACATTCACAATAACAGTGGCAGGTCAAAATTTGCCTAGCTGGATTACTCCACCTGGACAAATAGAACAATTATCCATAGGCGAATTACTGCAACCTGGAATACAACTTGAGTATATAAATGATAACCCAAGCGAAGTAATACCTGCTATTAGTTTATATTCAGGACAATTGCCACCTGGGCTAACAGTAAGTGATACGGGACTAATATCCGGATATGTTGAATTAAATCCAGTAATCTCTGCTACCCCTGGATTTAGTGTTAATCAACAAGGATTTAGTTCTTATCCATTTGATTTTAGCGTTAATACACAAAATGCTAATTACGAATTTACCTTGCGAGTAACCGATGGGCGTACTTCTGCATTAAGAACATTTAGTCTTTATGTGTGGAGCACTGAAACATTCAATGCTTCAACGACATTAATTGATGCTGACGATACCTATTTAACAGCCAGCATATCTACAGCTAATGTGCCAGTAATAACAAACCCACAAGGCAGTATTGGTACTGAATCTAACAACACATTCTTTGCGTATCAATTCTTGGCGAAAAATATCACAGGTGATACTATTGGTTTTACAGGTACCTCAATACCACCCGGACTTACTCTTGATTCCACTACTGGCTGGTTAACGGGATATCTTCCTACTGTTGGATTAACGGAAGTAACCTATAACTTTAGTGTTACTGCGTTTATAGAAAATACTCCATCAGTTACTAGCGGCACTTATTCTTATAGCTTAAATGTATCTGGTCCATTAACAACAGACATTACATGGCTTACTCCGTCAAACCTTGGCAGTATTATTAACGGCTCTACCAGCATGTTTTACGTTGAGGCATCTAATACTCTTGGATTGCCATTGCAATATCAGTTAGTATCAGGCAGTAATTCAAGATTGCCACAGGGATTAACATTATTGGCAACAGGTCTTATTATAGGCAGAGTGAGTTTTAATACATTTGCTCTAGATACCGGAACAACTACATTTGACAGTGATACTACAACATTTGATTTATCGTATACATTTACTGTAAATGCATATAGTAGAAATGGTTATATTAGTGTTAATAAAACATTTACTATTAACGTATTAAAAGTATACGATAAGCCATATGAGAATTTATATATTAAGTGTATGCCTCCTGTAAATGACAGACAGTTAGTTACCAACTTCCTACAAAATGTTAATATTTTTACTCCATCATTGCTATATCGTGCTGATGATCCAAACTTTGGACTGAGCAGAAATGTAATGTATTATCATGCGTATGGGCTTAACGCAGAAAGTATAGACACATATATTGATGCATTACAACTTAATCATTATTGGAAAGATTTAATACTAGGTAGTATCAAAACGGCACAGGCAATTGATCCTATAACTGGTAATGTAATTTATGAAGTTGTATATTCAGACATAATAGATACATTAGTCAATAATAGTGGAACTAGCGTTGACAAAGAAGTAGCATTAGCGTATCCAATCGTAAATCAAACTATAGATATAGTTTATCCAAATTCACTTGACAACATGCGGAATCAAGTTATTGATGTAGTGGGACAGGAAAGTTCTATGTTACCATTATGGATGTTATCTAGACAGACTAATGGAAATGTACTGGGATTTACCCCGGCATGGGTAATTGCTTATACTATTCCCGGAGCATCAGGGCAGATTCAATATAACATACAATCACAGTTTGGCATACAGCTAAATCAAGTTGACTTTACTGCTGATCGTTATGAAATAGATAGCGCACTTACTGTTAATTGGGATGGAGATACACAAAGCTGGATTCCAAGTCCACCTGAATCTGTCACATTTGACATTAATTACCATTATGATGTTTCTATAGGATTAGCCGGAACCGGATATGAAGTTGGTGATCAGATTAAGATTCTAGGTACATCATTGGGTGGAGTAACTCCGGTAAATGATTTATTAATTACTGTTAATACTGTAGATGGGGTAGGTGCTATACTTGACGTATTCTACTACGGCACAGCCAGTGTATTAGCGGCTGATAATTCTTATGATAATTTAGCAGGAGTAAATATAATAGGCACAGGCACTGGTGCCAATTGGGATATCACAGTAGTTCCAGGTGTACAGACTGTATTTGACGGTGGAAGTGTCACATTTAACAGTCCGGCTGACATGAATACCAATACCAATGCGTATGATAGATATCTAATGTACCCTAAAAGAAATATATTGGTTTAAAGGTCCTTTGTTCGTTTGAGCCGACCTTTAACAAAATCTGGCCCTGGACAGTCTACACTATATTTGGTAATAGTGCCATTATTCCATGCTGTTTTTCCAACAGTGCTACCAGCAAATTTTGAGGGAAGTCTGCCACGAATAAATTCAGTACCGGGACAATCATTACTAGTAATTTCTATAATTCCGTTATTCCATTTTCTTCTACCAAGACAAGTAGCTACTTGTTCATAAGTTTTTAAGTTACCTAGTACCCACCCATCACCGGGACATTGTATTGACATCTTTAGTTCGGTACCATTATTCCACCAATATGTTCCTTTTGTAATCGCCTTTTTTTCACCAATGTGATGAGATCCTTTAACAAAATTTGAACCTGGACTGTCAAATGCCATTTTAGTAATATTTCCATTAGTCCAAGCAGTCATGCCTTTAATTGGAGCTACTTTACCTATTTTTCGTATAGCTTGAGCATTAGCAGCGGCAAGCCTAAGTTTAGCGTAAAGTCTTCCGGTTATACGAACATTTTTATTTTTACTTAAATATACATCCATCAACCAAGCTGCTGCGCTATCTACTTTATGTTGTGCTTCTTCTGAATCAACCATTTTAGTCAATAACAAATGACACACAAAATGCTCATGTAATGTCAAATCTACTTTATTTGCTGTATCATCCGGATTACCTAGCAGCCATCCTTTCCTACCTTTACGAGTTCTATTTAAATAAAATGACTCCGGAACAATATGATGACTTTCTGTTTTTTTGGTAGTAATACGATTTTTGGCATTATTTACAATTGCGTAATAAATGCGTGTATATTTGTTATCAATAAATATCATTGCTGATTGCTCCGTTTAAGCGTTAGAGTAGTTGGACCGGCAAGTCGCGAACTACAACTATATTTAGTTTAATTAGTGAAATAACTAAAATAACTAAATAATAGAAACAAATAAGGAATAATATAATATGACCAGTGCAATAAATCCCAATAACATCAATGGTGCTTATCCCGTGGCTGGCGCTGATAATAATAGTCAAGGATTTCGGGACAATTTCACGAATACTTCAACTAACTTTGCTTATGCTGCGGATGAAATTACAGATCTTCAAAATAAAGTTATCGTAAGCTCACAATTGACAGGTGGCGCTGCGTTATCTACTCAAAATAATATGTTAAATTCACCATTGACAAACGCATTGGTCGCAAATTTTGCATATACAACAGCTGCGAATGGCACAGTCAGCGGAGCATTTAGTGTAAATTATGCATCTGGTCATTATCAAACTGTTACATTAGGAGCAAGTTCCAGTTTAGGATTTACCAATTGGCCCATATCAGGGCAGGCTGGATTTGTAAACTTACAAGTTACCATAACCAGTACAGCATATACATTAACTCTGCCCGTTGCTGTTAGTGTCAATACTACTGGTATTCAGGGACTAACTCCTAGCACTAATGTAATGAAGTTTGCTGCTACCGGAGTTTACTCATTAACATTCACTAGTAATAATGGTGGAACAACTATTGCATTGTCTCAGGTAAATCAGTTATTACAACCACTTAATGCTAGTAGTCAAACTTTAGCATCTGCTGCTGCCGCTTCTTTAGGAACTACCACAAGTTACTTTACTACAGCTGGAACAGCAACATTAGCTGCCGGGGTAGAGGGACAAATTAAAGTGTTTACTCAAACAGCAGCGTCAGTCTCTATGGTCATTACGGTGGCAGACGCAGGTTGGAAAGCATCTACTCCTGGCACATCGGGTACTATTACACTAGCTAGCAGAGGTGTAGGATGTACCTTACAGTACACAAATTCCGTATGGTATTGTATTGGCAATAATGGTTGTACATTTGCCTAACCAAAATCATTGAATTCTTGTCTTTATTTCTATATAATATAGACATGGAACATCCACTTATTCCCAACATAGATAATCTTAGCACTGATGAACTCAATGCTAAGGTTTCTGAATTAAACAAAAAACTTAGCATAGCCTGGCGTCTAGGCAATCATAACTTGTGCAATCAGCTTAGAATGGCTATTGAGTCCTATCAAAACAAGTATATAGAAAAACTTCGTGCTAGTCAAACTGGCACAGATACTGATGGAATAATTGATATATCATGAATGTTAGAATAAAATTTCCAATTACTTTTACGGCCGGCATTTTTTACAATAATGAATTACAGATGAATAACTACATGGTTAATTTATCTATGCTGACCAATAGTCAAGACGGAGCTACTAATAACATAGCTCTTGACCGAATCAAATACTTCATATACCATGAAATAGAAAGTTCTGTCTTTATTAATTCTGATGACGTTGAACAATGCAAAAAATTTATTGATGCAGGAATCAAAATAACAACAATTCCAGATACTCCGGTTGATCAATTAATTGGTATAATGCTACACTACAAACTATCAGCAATTACTGAAGAAAGACTGCTTATTGAAGAAATAGAAATAAGTTCTAGCATAGGTGAGGGATTAATTTATGTTCATGGAGAACATGAAAATGTAGATGATCTGGCTGTGCCAGATTGGTGGAAGACTGTTGATCTAGTTCATTGTGATGCAGAATTGATTAACAATGATGAAATTGTTACACTTGCTGATCTTACTGTTTGGCGTGATCTAAGTTTAGACTGGCCAGTTGAAGATGAAGAAGAATCAGAATCTGGAAATACTGTTGTATTTGCTGACTTTAAGCTTTTAGATGAAACAAAATAATTACGGTGAAATGATCTTTAATCAAGATGATGTCACGAACTTGCTTATGCAAGGTCGCGAGGTAGAGTCATTGAAGGGTATGTTAGTTGATGAGACTGTTGATATTGAAAAAATAGTCAGATTCGTTGAACATTTTCCGAATACCTTTATTCCATATAGGTGTCTGCCTGATTCTACCTCTATTCCCAACTGGGATTATGAAAAGCAGCAAAATTGGCATATGCCACAATCTTATAAAGATATGGACATAGCAGAGTATATTCTGAATCTATGTAAGACTGACGCTGAGCTACAGAGATGTGGAGAAGAATTACTATTGTACCAGCAGCACAATTTATTCAATCTACTAAGATATTTGAAATATCTAGTTGATGTAATGAAAGAAAACCACGTAATTTGGGGTGTGGGTCGCGGTAGTTCAACTGCTTCGTATATATTATATAAAATGGGAGTTCACAAAATTGACTCTCTCTTCTATAATTTATCCATCACCGAATTTTTACGTTAAATATATGAAATTCAGGAGAATACTATGACACAGAAAATTTATAGAACAGCCAAGGGTAAAACAGTTGATTTTGGGTCTCTGCGACTACAGAATGAACATGTGCGGGCAGTTGGAAATATGGGAGTTAATACTCGTGGCGACAGAATTGATGCCAACGGCAATGTAATTGATTCTGCGAATGATCAATTACAAAGACGGATGCAACGCCAATCAAATGTATCAGACGGTCCGGTTCATACAAGTACAAGGGCACAACAAGAAGAACAAATGTTAGCAGAGGTAGCAATTGCTGCGCCTGCCCCCGTTGCTATTGATCCAATCGCGGCTTTGTTGAATAAGCAATCAGACACTCAAGATACTACCGAAGAAACAGCAACTGGATTAGCAGCAGCAATTGCTCGTTCTAAAACAGTTAAGCAAGAGCTAGAAAAAACAGCTCATGAAAAACAGCAAGATCAACCCGTGAGAAAGATTTAATGAAAGCGCAATACGCACCACATAAAGTAGAAAAGCAACAACTTAAAGCACTACAAAATAATGTACTAGTATCAGACATGGTATTTGATGAACGTATCAGTACAGGCGGTATCGTTCTGTTAAACGACAATGGCAAGGGAAATGGTATTCGCCCACGATGGGGTAGGGTATATGCAGTTGGTCCTGAGCAAAAAGATGTGGCAGTGGGAGATTGGGTATTAGTAGCACATGGTCGTTGGACTAGAGGGCTAGATCTTGAAGACGAATCAGGACAATTAACTATTCGTAAGATTGATCCAAAAGATATTCTGTTAGTTTCTGACGATGAAGAATGTCCTACTGTGGAAGGCATTAGTTCTGCTGTTCATGTAGATAAAAAAGAGATGCCTAACTAAAAGGATAATATGGGAAATGATAACAATTCAAGTTCTACAGAAATAAAGAAATGTGAACTCTGTCGTCGTATCCCATCTGTTACTTGTGATTGGAAACAGGGAAGATGCCCGCATGTTCCTTCTATTTTTGATCTGATTATAACTGATGCGTATAAAACTAGATTTTATCAGTTAATCAAAAAAATTAAATCACTATTTAAATAATTCATTTAACCATTATCATTGTTTAATACTAAGTGTTAATGTATAATACTAGTATTACATAAGGAAAGATAGATGCAACAAGCATGGGCAGATGAATATAGATCAGATACAATTGATGAATATGTTTTTACCAATGATAAACAGCGTGAGCTAATAACCCATTGGATTAAGCAAGGCAGTATTCCACATTGTCTATTCAGTGGTGGATCAGGCACAGGCAAAACAACATTAGCTAAACTTTTAATTAAAGAATTAAAGTTAGACGAGTACGATGTATTAGAAGCTAATGGGTCAAAAGAAGCACGAAGGTTTGAATGGATTGATACATTAATTAATTTTTGTAGTACAATGCCATTTGGTGATTTCAAAGTTGTGCTGATTGATGAGGCAGATTATATGAATATTCATTCTGTACAGCCTGCGCTTCGCAATCTCATGGAAGATTATAGCCGAACTGTTAGATTTATCCTAACATGTAATTATCCTAACAAAATCATGCCTGCCATTCATAGTCGGTGTGAGCAGGGCAGATTACATATTGAAAAACTAGACAAGAATGAATTCATGGCTAGAGTTGCAACAATACTAGTGACTGAAAACATAGAATTTGATCTGGATACACTAGACATTTTTGTTAACGCACGATATCCAGATCTACGAAAATGTATTCATATGGTTCAGGCAAATTCAAACACCGGCAAACTAGTTGCTCCCACTGATAACATTCAAGATGGCAAAGATTGGATGCTAGACGCCGAAGCATTATTTAGAAAAGGTAAGTTTAATGACGCACGAACACTTATGTGTAGTCAAGTAACTCCTGATGATATACAAAGTATGTTTACATGGATGTATAATAATTTAGATTTATGGAGTGATACTCCAGAAGGACAAGACAAAGCAATTATCATTATTCGTAATGCTATTGTAAATTCTGCGTTAGTAGCAGATCAAGAAATTAATTTATCGGCCTGTTTTGCCGAGTTAGGACAACTATGAGATACCTGTTAATTACATATATTAAGAAACCTGATGGACAGGTAGATGAAGCAACTACACTTACTAAATCACTTAAACGAAAGGATCTGGCTTCGGGAAGTGTAATTCTTGACTTTAAAGAAAAGAAAATTATTAAAGCTAGTTTTAGTGGCACACTAGCTGAAAAGAATTGGGATAAAATCAGAGATTTTTATTACGAGTATTATCCCAAGTACATTGATCTGCTAGAGGCAGCCTACGAAACAATAGAAGAGGTTCAAAATCAAGAAGCAACAACAGAAATTAATCCTAACTGACTGTGACGGAGTATGTTTAGACTGGGAATGGGCATTCCATATTTGGATGCAACAGCATGGATTTGAAGAAATTCCTGGCGCCAAACTAAACTATGATATGTCTGTCCGCTACGGAATTCCACGAGATCAGGTAGTCAAACTAATACGTATCTTCAATGAAAGTGCTGCTATCGGATTCCTACCTCCTATGCGTGATGCTATGTATTATATCAAAAAATTATTTGAAAAACATGGATATAAGTTTCATGCTATTACTTCATTAAGTTTAGATCCCAATGCCCAGAAGCTAAGGGAAATGAATCTACATAAGTTATTTGGAGATGCTTTTGAACGAATAATATGTTTAGATACAGGAGCCGATAAAGATGACGCATTAATTGAATATGAAGGTACGGGGTATTATTGGATTGAAGATAAAATTTCCAATGCTGAAACTGGACACAAGTATGGACTAAAACCGTTACTTGTAGAACATGGTCACAATTTTGAGTATGTCCATTCGCATATCAAATTAGTTAAAAATTGGAAACATATTTACAATATAATTACAGGAGAGCTGGATTAAGTTTACAATTATCATTGCTGACTGCTCCTCTAAGCGTTAGAGTCCCTGGGTGTTGGTTCACCGCGAGGGACATCTTTATTTAGTCAGCATACATTTTTAATACATGACTAATAATGGCGTGACGTTGTATATCACGATTATCCATTCCACAAACAGCTATTCCTTTAACACCTCCTTTCAACGCTCTTTCGCAGACATCTGCAAGGCCGTTGATTCCTTTTTTGTGGTCGTTTTGTTCTATATCACCAGTGATAACTATCTTGCTGCCTTCACCGATACGAGTTAATAACATCTTCATTTGAGCAGGTGAGCTATTCTGCATCTCATCGGCAATAATGTATGCGTTTTTAAAGGTTCTACCCCTCATAAACGCCAATGGTGCTATCTCTATTTTTTGATCCTCTAACATACCAGCAATATCTTGCTGTCTGTAATATTCTCTAAGAATATCAGTTAGTGGCCTTACCCATGGATCCATCTTTTGATTTAAATCTCCAGGAAGAAATCCATGCTTTTCGCCTTCAACTTCAACTGCTGGTCGTGTTAATATAATGCGGTCAACCTTTCCTTCACGAAATGCTTTAACCGCAGCTAGCATAGCCAGATAAGTTTTACCTGTGCCGGCTGGACCTGCTGTGATTACAATATGTTGGTCTTCATCTTGCAATGCCAATACCAATTTCTCTTGATTTCGTGTACGAGGCACGATATCAATGGAACGTTGTTTTACTGGCTTTGTTTGAGTGAAGTTTATTGTGTTTTCTTGAAATACCGTATCACGGCGTTGTGATTTTACTGCTCTGTGTCTACTCATAGTGCCTCTTGTAGAAGTTAGATTACTACTAACAGCGCCTTGCTGTCTATAATATTTACAATAACCAATTTTTATATAGTATGAGTACTATAAGATTTGTCAAAAACGATAAATATTTCTCTATGCGTCATATTTTCAAAATGTCAATATTATACCATATTTGAGATTTCACTAAATACATTACTATGGCAAATAAAGCATTCGATTCGGAAATATTCAAAGATCACCAGGATTACTGGCAGGTCGCTAAAAACATCAGAGATATCTATATGTCAGAAGGAACCCTACTGACATTACTGGATTTTGAGCGTGTTTTAGATTCTATGGATTTATACGCATTTAAAAATTGGGAATTAGGTGAACTGGTACAAGGTCCCACAATTACCAAATATAAGGTTTCTTGTATATTCTTGTGGCCAGAGAATCTAATGCCAGATCCACGAGGTGGTCGTCGTTTACTTCCATTTGACTGTGAAGTAAAATACAAGCGAACTAACATGAAAATTCCTCTTAAAATTGAGGATCCTAAAGATTATCGTCCTGGTACTAAGATAGCTAGAATCATTGAGAAAAAGATTTGGCTAGTGGAAATTACCATGCCTAAAGCATTGATGAGTGATATTCGTACCGGCAGTGTTGAGTTAGAAGAACAAGAACTTGAATTAGATGAATTAGATAAAGAGTATTACCATGAGCAAGATGAAACTCAAACCGACGCTACCCAAAGCGCGGAAGCACCACCAACTGACCAACCAAGTGGCATAGAAAATGTACAAGCACAGCCTCAGCTCTAATTTTATATTTGAAACTTTAGAATACAAAGACATGGAAGGTTTAATAAAGCCTACTATTCACGTTGATGAGTTTACCTCAAAAATGGGTGATGATGATGACATCATTGTTCTATCATTCTTTGTTCGTAACCCTGATGCCGCTAAAGACCTAATGAACTGGTTTGAGCGTGGATACGACTTTGTTATTGATGCTGATCGTAGTCCTGGTGAAATTAAAACAAATCGCTATCTAGTATTTGTTGAAATTCGTCGCCGTAGCTCAGCGGGAGCACATGTAAATCAATTGCTAGATGATTTGTCTACTCTAACAGAATACGAGCCAAAAGATTGGACAATAGTCTATGAGGGTGAAGATGTGCCATTTACTCAAGAGGATTTTGAACGTATTGTTCCATTATCTCCAAAAGAATATCGTGATAACCACGAAGGTGAACTAAACGAAATGCGTACAGCTGCAGGATTACCGGTGAAAGCATCTTATGTTCAAGACAACGACATTAAATCAATTCAATCAGCCGCTGGAATATTATAAAGATGAAATGTGCAGACATTATTAGATCGTTAGCAGATGTTATTGAAACAATGGTAACTACAGAAGTGGATTCCGAATTGCAAAAACGCGAGGAAGAAGCTCCTGCCAAGAACCCTGTATATGTCTATATGCCTAATACACATTTGCAAAATCAAATGCCAGATAAACCAGCGCAATCACCAGATACATTATTTGTACCCCCATTACAGCAAAAATTAGAATTACTTAAACGGGCGGTGAATGTGGACAATGTATATGATCATACAGAAGAAATTGAAGCTTCAGCTCAAGCTCAAGAAATGCCCGCCGAACCACAAGATGAAGATGAGCTTGTTAAATTACGACGGTTTGCTGGTATTGTTGACCCCGCTATTATTCAAAAACTTGTTAATGATGAACCTTTGGAAGACTAAGGAGCAACCTTATGTCGACTATTCCAAATAGCCCACCAGCAATACAAAGATTTTTTACCAGTAGGGATAATAATGCTAACTCCGCTACATATGTAGGGCAAGAGCAAAGACTATGGTATGATCCAGTATCTAATGCTATCTATGTCAGCGATGGTAATACCGCGGGTGGTATATTGGTCGGCGGTGGTGGTAGTGGTAATGGTGTCCCAGGTGGCCCAACTAACTCAGTACAGCTTAATGCTGGTAATGGTTCATTTACCGGTACTAGTAATCTAATATTTAATGGTACTACATTAAGCGTAGTTGGTAATGTATCCGGTACTTATTTTATTGGTAATGGTGCTTTACTAACAGGAGTATCTACATCGAGCTATAGTAATACTAATGTAGCGTCTTACCTACAAGTATTAACTACAGATGTATCTACTACAGGTAACATAACTGGTTCGTATATTTTAGGTAATGGTGCACTGTTAACAGGCATCAATGCCAATGCTAATTATAGCAATAGTAATGTAGCCTCCTACTTACAAGTATTAACTTCAAATATATCTACTACCGGTAATGTAAGTGCCAGCTATTATATTGGTAATGGATCTGCACTAACCGGTATAGTAGCTACTAATATTGGCACGTTACCTAGCTTATCAGTTACCGGTAATGCTAATGTAGGCAATCTTAATTCCGCTGGTTTAGTTTCTGCTCCATTAATTGTTGCAAGTTTCTTTGTTGGTAATGGGCAAGGTATAACAGGTGTTGTGGCGCAAACCGGTAATATAACTTATGCTAACACAACACTATTGCCAACTACCACATTAGATAATATTAGATTACAGACTTTTGATAGTGCAAATTCAATAACTAACAATTGGGTATTTGATGCCGCCGGTAATCTGTCTGCTCCTGGTAGTATCACCGCAGTGGGTAACATAACTGGTAATTATTTTATTGGTAATGGTAGTCAGTTAACTGGAATAATAGCAAATACTATCGGTACGTTGGGTAACTTATCGGTTACGGGTAATGCTAATGTAGGTAATGTTAATACTGGTGGCAATATCACCGCAGTGGGTAACATAACTGGTAATTATTTTATTGGTAATGGTAGTCAGTTAACTGGGTTAACCGCAAACACCGGTAATCTGCAATTTAGCAACACTACTATATTTCCAACTACATCATTAGCTAACATTAGATTACAAACTTATGATACCGCTAATTCAATAACAAGTAATTGGGTATTTGGTAAAAACACATTATATCTACCAAACACATCAACCGTTATCAGTAACACCCAAACAACTATCTTAACAGGAGACTTTGCATCCGGCAATTCCTCTCAGATACAACTCATTCCTAGACAGTTTTCAATACTTTCTTCTGATTCGTCTGATCCAGCTAACACAAGTTATGTATCAATGTCTGCGACTTCATTAAAAGGTAATCCGTACTTTGAAATGTCAGTGAGTGATCCCAGCCAATCTACAACACAAAATTGGTCATTTGATAAAACCGGCACATTAAATTTACCATCAGGCGGAGTAATATTTGATACTCCCAATGGAGCATTAGCATTTGGATACCAAGCGGGTGGCGGAAATGCAAATATATCTCAAGGAAATTATGGCATTTCAATAGGAGCATCGTCTGGTGAATATAATCAAGGTGATTATTCCATAGCATTAGGTTATAATGCCGGTAATAATATTCAAGGTACTAACTCTATTGCTATTGGAAAAAATGCAGGCGGTAATAATCAGGGAAGCAATGCTATCTATATAGGCGGCACAGCCAACACAACCATTCAAGTTAACAATAGTATTGTTTTAAATGCTAGTGGAAACTCATTTAACGCTAATGCAGCTGGGTTCTTTGTTAAACCTCTACGTAATGATAATAGTAATATTGGAAATGTTTCCTTTTATAATACTAATACTGGAGAAGTAACATATAGTAATTCTATTAGTGTAACCGGTAATATAACTGCCAACTATATATTTGGTAATGGTATTAATCTTACTGGACTGGCTAATATAACATTTGGCTCAGCCCCACCAGCTAATGCAATTATTGGCGATACTTGGATTGATAGTACAACAGGTATTCAATATGTATATTTTAATGATATTACAGGTGAAATTTGGGCAGAGATGGAGGCGCAGACCTCATATGCGTCAGTTGGTTATGCTAATTTGACAACTAATACCTTAAACACACAAGTATTATACAATGCATCAAATGCTATTGTTGGTAGCAATAATTTAACATTTGATGGAACTACATTATCAGCGCAGGGAGTTACCGTCGGCAATGCATTACAAATATCAGGTAATAGTATTGTATCTAATACAAGTAACGGCAATTTGACTATTAATACTACTGGTAACCGGGCATATATTAATATGCGTGGCGGACTCAAACTTACATCATATAATGGTAATCTGTTGATGGAAACAATAGATGATACTGTTAACTTCTATTCTCCGGTATTAAATTCAACAGAAAGTTCCGTAGATATTATTGGTAGTTTAGATGGTAATTCATTATCACCAAATAATATTGGTGTGATGCTTCACGTTACAGGACAACAGACATTACCTAGTCGCATATATAACGATGCAGCTAATACATATGCTGCATATGTTGGTCGTGCATTTAATGGTAATGTTAATGCACCAACTGCAATTTTAGCCAATACAACAATTAGTCGTATTGGTGCAAATCCGTATAGCAATACTGGTTTTGCACCGTTAACTACGACACGTATTGATATGGAAACTACCGAAAATCAAACAACGACTAATCGTGGTAGTCAAATAACCTTTTGGGCTACGCCAACCGGTAGTAATGTAATTGCACAATTAGTCTCATTGAATTCTACTGCGTTAAGTGTATCTGGCAATATAATTGGCGGCAATGTCAGTACTACTGGTAATGTATATGCTAATAATATTGTTGGAAATACTTCATTTAGCGGGGGATATTATGGTGCATTTCATACTAACTATCAAACTTCCCTTAATGGTGGTATAAATTCAAATTCAACAGCACCTATAGTAGTTACTAGCACAGCAGGTTGGCCAACAACTGGTGCATTGTTAATACAGCAAGAAGTTATTTCGTATACTGGTATTAGTGGTAACACATTTACTGGTATTACTCGTGGAGTATCAGGAACTAGCGGTGCAGTTCATGCCAATAGCACATCAGTAAGTTTTGCCCAAATTGCAGCGGCCAATACAGCAACTACAATGGTATTGGATCAAACTGATTATAGTAATGGAATAACTGTAAATGCGTCACACGAAGTTACCGTAGTTAATGCTGGATTATATAACTGTCAATTTAGTATTCAAACGATGTGTGGTGATAATACGGCTGATGATATTGCTGTTTGGTTTGTGGTTAATGGAACTGCGGTACCTTCTTCCGCAAGTTACGTGACCACACCAGGAGCCCATGCCGGTCATAATGGTACTGCTATCATGACAGTTAACATATTTCATCAGTTTACAGCAGGCCAAATACTTACATTACAATGGGTAACATTAGCTGGTACTAGTGTAATTACCTCATATCCATCTGTAATAAGTCCGGCTATTCCAGCATCGCCTAGTGTAATTCTCACAGTCAATCAAATAGCATAGTTTAATAAAATCACAGTAAATTTACTTTACTGAATCAAATATTTTCTTTTGTTCTATATACCAGTTATTCCAAGCATCCACTTTGTAGCTACATTCATGGTATTTACCGTAATTTGTAGTTACACTAGATATTAAAACACTTAGTTTATCAGTTATAGGAGCAGCAGTAAGCTGTTCACATGCTATTGTCAATGATGACGGAACAGATGGAAAATTTCTTTCAACCGGTGTTGCTACGCATCCTGTTAACAATAATAAAGATAACATTATAACTAATTTCATTTTTTAACTCCTACTACTGCAGCTTGATTTAGTATGTCAATAGCTAACGGATCAACTTTACAAGTTAAGTCAAGTTTAGCGGCGTTTTTGTTAATGCGAGTTTGAACTACATACTGAACTTCTTTCACAACTTTAACACGATCTACATACACCGTTTCAATCTTGCCGTTGGCTTCAGCAGCAGCTTTCTCTGCTTTAGCTACTTTTATCTCAAGTTCAGCAACTCGTGCTGCCCATTTAGCTTCGTTAGCAATTCCACCTTCCATCCAAACTGAAAATATCATCACTACTATACTAATGATACGAATAATTTCTACGTTTGCTGAAATAAATGGTATCATTTTAAGTATATAGCAAGCTCCAAATGCGATTACACTAGCTAATAGCAACAAATGGTAGATAAAGTCAGGAATAAATGAAAGTAGCCACATCATGATTATGACCCTAGTACATGACAAGCATGTTGGTAATGTTGTGTACGTTCTTCTAATCCAAGAGTGCCACCATTAATTCGTTTAGTTAATGTTAAAATATCACCTGCGTCAGCAAATTGATTTAGACCATTAGTTTCCCAGAACCAACATGCGCTTTGAACCGCACCTTCAAATGTACCTAGGTACTCTGGTAATTGTTCAACCGGAGTTTCTATACTTTCAGCGAATCGTGTATAATTATCTTTGCCTGTTAACTGGATAAGACCCTTACCTGCGTAACGCCATCCGTCACCACTTTCTTCTGGACCATTTCCCATACGATCACAATAAGCACGATTTGCTATCATTTCTTGATTATGTGCGTATTGTTCTGCTATAGCAGGTGGAAAACGACTAGGCCATACACGGCTCAATGATGCTGCTGTGTAGTTTAAGTTTTCTTTTAATGCTGTAAAATTAGCACTTTCGTGGGCACATTGAGCTAAAAAAGCAGCTACTCTAGGCACTGTGTTAATTTCGTAATCAGGTAATATGCGTGATACAGCATCATACCACTCTGCTACATACGGATTGTTAGGTATAATTTGTGCCAGTTGTTCTGGTGTAAAGTTGAATGCGAATCCTTGACTCATTTAATTTTTCCTTTATTTTTTAGGTACTAGGTGACCAAACTGAGCTTCAGCACGGCGAGTGCCTGGACCAGTAATTCCATCTGCTGTGATTTTAGCTCCTGCAGCAATTAGCTCTTTTTGACGTTTCTGTACAGCAGGATCAAAACCAGGTGGATTAGCAGAAGGTTTAGTAGATGCCTTAGCAGGCACGGCTGTGCCATCATATTTTTTGTGTACTTTAATAGTGCGACAAGTCTGCTTTGGTGTTCCGTCTTTATTTAATATAACATGGCCAGCTTTATCTTTAATTGGTGTACATACTTGTTTAGTTTCAGCGGCATTAGCAGAAGCTGCCGTTATGCCTAATATAATTACTGCTAATAGAGTTTTCATTATTATTCCTTATAAAGGTGGATCTACTTGTGCTGCTGGACCTGGTTTGCCAGCATACATAGTTTTTGTCGGTGCGCTGTTAAACCCTGGTGATGGACTGTTAAACCCAGTTGTGGGACTATTGAATCCAGATGATGGGCTACCAAATCCAGATGATGGGCTACCAAATCCAGATGATGGACTGTTAAAACCCGTTGACGGATTGCTAAATCCGGAAGATGGGCTACCATATCCAGATGATGGATTATTACCATAACCTGTATTCATTCCGGGAGAGTTTACTCCTGCTAACTTTTCTTGAGTGCGCCCAAATGCGGCTACTCCTATTATTGCACCCATTGCCATATGAAATAGACCTGCTCCTTGAAGAGTGATTGGTTGCCATTGTGTTTCAACATGCCCGCCGTGTGCAGCTTGTATTAAACTCCATAGAATAGGAAATACTACAAAATCACACATACAGACAAACATATACATCCATCCCATCATAGGGCGCCATTTGGCATTCATCCAATCTTCTTTTTTCTTTTCGCTTTCAGATTGTGCTGTTTCCGGCATATTATATCCTTGAATATATGAATATTTATCTATTTTTGATGCCAATAGCTTGACATAAATATCGTTTTATTATACAATAGACCCATGACTACCTTATATCTTATTAAAATATGAGCGATCCTTATGAAACACTAGGTGTTCAACGGAACGCCACCCAAGACGAAATAAAAAAAGCATACAGAAAACTTGCTAGCGCAACTCATCCAGATAAGGGTGGTGATACTAAAAAGTTTCAAGATATTCAATCTGCCTATGCTATACTGAGCGATGAACAAAAACGTGCTCAATATGATAATCCAGCGACAAATGTAGAATTCAACTTCGGACCAGGTGGGTTTGATTTTAATACTATATTCAATATGTTTGGTGGTGGTCACGGCGCACCTCGTCCCGGACAACAACCTAGACAAACTCAAACTCGTATGAGTTTATGGATTACATTACAAGATGTAGCTAAGGGTGGTAATCGTACAGTAAGTGTGGGCACTCAACATGGCACTTCTAATATTGAGATTGAAATACCGCTAGGCATAAACGACGGAGACAATGTTCAATATACAGGAATTGGTCCGGGTGGCACAGATTTGATCATCAATTATCGTATACATCCTAATCCAAAATGGCAAAGAAGTGGACTAACTATAGTAACAGAACATACTGTATCTATTTGGGATTGTCTAGCTGGATGTGATACTGAAGTCGCAGACTTACTTGGCAATCAATATACGGTAAATATTCCTCCGCTAACTCCTCCTGGTAGTTTAATGAGATTAAAAGATAAAGGATTATGTAACAGGCAAGGAAAAAATGGCGATTTCTTAATAAGAATACAGGCTAAGATGCCTAGTATGATCAGTGAAGAATTACTGACTTTGATTAAAGCAGCACAAATTAAATAATTGTATTACTTGACTTTCCCATTAACCAGATATATACTAACAGTACTAAAAGGAATTTATGCATAATAACAAAGAAATTGAACATATTGTCAATCAGTCTATTAAAATAGCAAGAGACAAACATCACGACTATGTTCTTACTGAACATGTGTTGCTGGCACTAATCCGTCATGAGCCTTTTCGCAAGGCATTGGAAGGATTCGGCACCAGTGTAGATCTAATGGATCTAGAATTAGATTCATATCTACATGGTTTGGTAAGTATTGCCAGCAAGAAAAAAGAAGTAAATCCCCGTAAAACTAATGCGCTTGAGCGTTGTTTTAATCGTGCTATGACTGCCGTATTATTCACGGGTCGTCGTACAATGACTACATATGATCTATATCTTGCTATGACCAGTGAACATAACAGTCATGCCAATTACTTTCTTATGAAATATGGCGTTAAAAAACAAGAGTTCAAAGATTATTGGGATGCCAACTACAAATACGAAGAATCTGAAATTTCAACATCAGAAGCAGACGAAATTCTCAATGAATACTGTGTAAATCTAACTAAGATGGCCACGGATGACAAACTAGAACCAATGATCGGTAGATCATCTGAGTTAGATGAAATCATTACCGTACTAGCTCGTAAATTTAAAGCCAACGTACTAATGGTAGGTGATCCAGGAGTGGGTAAGACTGCTATCGCAGAAGGTCTTGCTCAAGAGATTGTAAAAAACAACGTACCCACATTCCTTAACGGGCATGAAGTATGGAGTTTGGAAATCGGTTCATTATTAGCAGGCAGTAAGTATCGTGGTGAGTTTGAGGAAAAATTTAAACAGGTCATCGGCGCATTAGAGGCCAAGAAGAATTGTATTCTATTCGTTGACGAAGCACATACAATGAAAGGTGCTGGCGCAAGTTCGCAATCATCACTAGACTTTGCCAACATGTTAAAGCCTGCTATCACTAAGGGATACCTTAAAGTAATAGCAAGCACTACATGGGAAGAGTACTACGAATCATTTGAAAAAGATCGTGCGTTAATGCGCCGTTTTCATCGTGTGTCTATTGATGAACCGAACGCAGAAGTCACAGAGCAGATTCTTATTGGCTTGTCACCTCGTTTAGAAAAATTTCATGATGTATTGATTAACACTGATGCTATTAAAGCGGCAGTGGATCTGTCGGGTCGTTATATTCATGATCGTAAGAATCCAGATAAATCAATTGATTTGCTTGACGGTGCTTGTGCTAAAGAACGTGTCAAAGATAAGGGCACTGTTACCATCACTAAAGAAATGATCATGGCTCAGTTAAGCCGTGTTACAGAAGTTCCAATGGATCGTTTACAAAATGAGCGTTCTACTAATATCGTCAGTCTTGAAGGTAATATTAAAGAAAAACTGTATGGACAGGATGACGCAGTAGATTCTGTACTTGAGCGTGTATACATTAATTTCTCAGGTATCGGTAACGAGAATCGTCCTATTGCCAGCTTCTTATTTTTAGGTCCTACTGGCACAGGCAAGACTGAATTAGCCAAACTACTATCCGAACACCTTGACATGAAATTGTTAAAGTACGATCTTAGTGAATTCCAAGAGAAACACACAGTTAGTTCATTAATTGGTGCTCCGCCGGGTTATGTTGGTTTTGAAGATGGCAATGTAGGTGGAGGTAAGCTCATTAGTGATTTAAGTAAAAACCCATATAGCATTGTGCTGTTTGACGAAGTAGAAAAAGCTCACCCAGATGTAATTAATATTATGTTACAGATGCTTGATGAAGCTAGAATTACTAGCGCAAATGGCAAAACCGTGACATTAAAAAATTGTATTATAATTATGACTAGCAACTTAGGATCACAAGATAATGAAAATAATAATATTGGATTTGGTCAGGATTTAGTTAAAACAGGCAGCGAAGAAAAAGCAATGAAAAACTTTTTCAAACCAGAATTACGCAACCGTATTGACCAAATTTGCCGATTTAAGAAACTAGATAAGTTAGCAATTAAAAAGGTAGTGTTAAAATTTACAGAACATTTAAAAACAAGTTTATCTTCTAAAAATATTCAACTTAATCTGTCCGAATCGGTTATTGATATGTTAGTGGAAAAAGGATACGATCCAAGAATGGGAGCAAGACCTCTTAATCGTAAGATTGATGAACTTATTAAAGTTCCGTTAAGTAAAAAAATATTATTTGATCGTCTAAGTAACTGTTCTATCTATGCTGATTTGGTAGGAGACAATGTTGAGTTTATAATTAACATGACTCCTGTATTACCAACAGTAGATAGCAATGGAGTCATTGTTATAGAATAACTGACCATCCTTTATATGATTTTCTGCGACCATACCCGTTTATTACTTCTGTAATAATAGAATACCTAAGCTGGTATTGGTCACAAAAATTTCGTTGAGTCATACAAACTGTGGTATTAGATTCTTTATTAAAAAACTTATAAATTTGTTTTAATAATCTTATAGGTGACATGCTCCATCCTTTAAACTCTGAGCTAGATCCATTTATTAAATAGCCCACTGCTGACTTAGAAATATTAGTACTAGTACAAAAATCATGTCTGGTAGATTTAATATGTTCTCCAGATTCTAAATTATAAAAATCATATAATTTATGATCATACCTAGGATTTTTATTTCCAGAAACATCAGCTCGCAATTCTTTGGGTACTGCTCCACCGTATCCATCTTCTAATTTAAGATTCGCCCATTCTTTAGATTCAACAATATTCCAAAGTTTGCTATAATATAATCCAATTGATTTTATGTCATCTTTTCGCTGAGTTTGTAATAATATAGAAGTACTAACATCATTGCCATGAACACGAATGTGATCGCTCCAGTATTTTCCAGAACCCTTATAGGTAAGGGGATTTAGTTTTGTGAATCCTAAATATTTTAATCCTGTTTTATTGTGCGTTTTAATGTAAAGTGTGTAAATACACATGCTGATGCTCATTTAAGCGTTAGAGTAGTTAGATATTATCAGTATCGTGAACTACAATTTTATTTATACTTATTGACTTAATATAAACATTAGATTATAATAATATAACAAACATTGATGATATTTAACTATAAATAATAGACTATGACAACTTTCACAAACGAAGCATTGCTGCCCTCTACAACATACGGAACTCCATCTGGTAATTATGATGGTTCTAGTACCAGTTTTATTGGTAATGCTATTCCAGCTGCTAACTATTATGGTGGTCAGGGTTCAGCTCAGACTGCTATAATTCAAGCAACCGGGTTTGTGGGTGTTGTTACTATTGAAGCTACTCTAAATGATTGGACACAGCAAGCACTATGGTTTGAAGTTGAAACCTATGGTAACGCCAATGTTGCTACTACTGATACACAAGCAATTAACATGATCGGTAATTTTGTATGGTTACGTGCTAAAGTAACCGCTTTTACTGCCGGCACCCTTAACTCAGCTAACGTAGTTTTTTAATGAAAACTTTAGTAATTTATCCTGGTAGATTTCAACCTGGACACCTAGGACACAAATCTAGCTATGATTATCTTGTTAATAAATTTGGCGAAGAAAATGTATATGTAGCTACCAGTGATGTCACTGCTCCGGTTACTAATCCATTTAACTTTGATGATAAAGTACAAGTATTAACCAAGCTAGGAATTCCTGCCAGTCATATTGTCAAGGTACGTAATCCGTATCAAGCACAGGAGATTGTCAAGGATGTTGCTGACCCAGATGATACAGTATTGATATTTGCTGTAAGTGAAAAAGACATGGATGGCGATGCTGCTAGATTTAAGTTTGGCATCAAGAAAAATGGCGAAGCTAGCTATATGCAACCGTATCCAGCAGATGGGAAAAAGTTAAAATCTATGGTTAAACATGCCTATGTCATGATAACTCCTACTGTAGATTTTACAGTAATGGGCAAGGATGCCAATAGCGCCAGTGCTATTCGTAACTTATACGCAAATGGTAATGATAATGATCGTGGATATATTATTCATGATTTATATGGTATGGATGATTATGCTATCAGGGAATTGTTTGATAAGAAACTTGGTGTAGCTAAGAAATTAGCTGATATCGTAATTCAAGAACCAAGCCTTGATGGTGATGTAATAGATCAACCTATGCCTGTAGTAAGAAATGAAAACAAACAACACAGAGCGAAACTGGCAAAATTACTAGAATCAACCCTAGTTGCCGAAAGAGACGCAAATTTAAGCTATAGCATAATTAAAGAAGTCTTAGTTCCTAACTATATTGACGAAAAAACAGGTAAGAAATTTTACTAGTCATGTGCGATAGCGTAAATATCTGTACATAATTTAATGAGGAATTTATGCCAACTACAAACCCTGCCGATACAGCGGCACCCACAACACAAACGCCATCTGTTGCCGCTCCGGTAGATCAAGCACCGCAACAAGGTCAAGTACAAGTCAACATTGACTTCTTAAAAACAACAAGAGTACATATCTGTATGCCATGTTATGGTGGTATGCTTACTGAATCTACTTTTATGAGTTATATTAAATGGGCTAATACAGCTCGTCAGTTAGGCATTGATTGGACTATGGAAACAATGACAAACGAGTCATTGATTTCTCGTGCTCGTAACACACTTACAGCTAAGTTCCTCTCAAATCCAGACTCAACCCACTTAATGTTTATTGATGCTGATATTGGCTGGGAGCCATGGCACTTATTAGTCATGTTAAATCGTGACGTAGACGTTATCGGTGGATTGTATCCTATGAAATCATTGCCTGTTAAATGGTGTGTCAACGGATTTGATGGTGCTGAAGAAGGCCCAGATGGACTACAAGAAGTTACTAAAACTGGTACCGGCTTCTTGCTAATGAAGCGTCATGTATTTGAGAAACTTAATGCTCACCCTGCTGTTAAGCCATTCAATAGTGATATTGGTCTACCCCCAGAATTGAATGTTTACATGAAAACATACTTTGATACAGCAGTTCGTGAGAACCGTTACTATTCAGAAGATTGGACATTCTGTGAAAATTGGCGTGATCTAGGTGGTAAAGTATGGGTTGACAAACGTGTATTGTTACGACACACTGGTACCTATGTATTTGACTATGCGACCCAAGACCAATTATACAAAGAACTACATGCATTAGCTATTCAAAATCAAACACAATCATTGGTAGTACAAACTGCTCCAGTAGTTCCTTCGGTAGCAGATACTTCACCACCACCAGCTCCAGCTGCTCCTGTGGCAAAAGTAATTGCTACAAGTAAAGGTAAGAAAAAGAAGTAATTAGTTCTTTATAAGAAAAAACCGTCATAGTTGATTCTGTGACGGTTTTTGCTTTTTCATAAATATAAGTACAATGAATATCAACCAATTAGAATCCTATAACTTAGCAGATGCGGTCAAGTTTCATGATAATCTTAATCCCTTGTTATGGGATCGTCGTGAGAATTTGCACCCTGAAATACGTGATCAGTTAATGGCAATTGCCTCTGATTTTAGTGAATTTTTAGGTGTCAAAGACCTAGATCTCAAAGATATAACCATATCTGGTAGTAACGCAGCATATTCATATACTCCGCATTCCGACATTGACTTACACTTAATTGTTGATTTATCAAATGTAGAACATGAAGATGTGTATAGAGAGTTGTTTACTGCTAAGAAATCTATTTACAATAAAGAAAATACTATTACTATCAAGGGTATTCCGGTTGAAGTTTATGTGCAAGATGCCACACAAGACCACCATAGTCAAGGAATCTATAGCATACTGAATAACGAATGGATTCAAATTCCTCGCCGTATTCAAGCTGATATAGATGATATGAGTGTCCGTAGCAAATACGAAGATTTAAGTAAGCGTATCAAAAAGGTTATCAAATCAAACGATTTGGAACAGATGAATGCTCTAATGGAAAAAATTAGACAGATGAGAGGTATCGGATTAGCTGAAAAAGGTGAATTTGGACCGGAGAATCTAGCATTCAAATTACTGCGTAATACAGGTGATCTTAAAAAATTACAAGCTGCTAGGCAAGCAGCAAAAGACCAAGAACTAAGTTTAAAAGAACGAGTTCGCAATAGCACCAAATATGGATATGGTACCGATTACATTGAAGAAGTTGGAATGACTCCTGATGGAACAAATCCTACAACTAGTGAGTTTACAAATGAGTCGCAGCTAGATGAAGTTGGATTAACACCTGATGGTACTAATCCTACCACATGCCAGTTTACTAATGAAACTAAAGATGGTAATACTAATATCATCAAAGATTTTATGGAGTTTTGTGCCGATCAGCTTGGCATAGATAAAGATATTAGCCTAAGAATACGCCGTGATCCACAATGGTCAGTTCGTAACAAGACATTTGGCAGATACAATGATGGCACTAATGAACTAGAAGTGGGTATTGGTGGCAGACACATAATGGATGTGTTACGAACGGTGGCACATGAGTTAGTACATCAAAAACAAAATCAACACGAACAAGTACCTGCTGATGCTGGCAAAGATGGCAGCAAATATGAAAATGAAGCTAATGCACAGGCCGGTGTATTGATGCGTAGATATGGTAAATTACATCCTGAATTATTTGCGGTAGGCACTGATTTAGATGAATATCTAGCACACATAACTCCATATGGTTCGTCTGCTGGTGGATTAGGCACGAAAGGCGGTATTAAAGCTAGCGCGGGTGGTATGAGTACAATAGGCGCATATGGTGCGGTTGCTGAGAACAAAGATTTAGCACTAGAAGCTTTGCCTGATCCTTCCGAAGTACAGCGCAAAGCTTATGATGATCATCAAAAGCATCGTGCAAATACAAGTACGAGGTGGAAGGCGGTGGATTTATCTAATAATAAATCACTATATTCATTCTGGATGCCCAAAGCCTGGGGCAAGACCCAAGCCAATAAAATAGTCGTTGACTGGATGAAAGATGGTGGGTTACGTGGACAAACAGTGAAGAAAATTCGTGTTATACCATGGGATCAGACTGTCGAATCAAAAGTATCAAGTCAACGTGTAATAGCTCATGGTTATATGTACAATCGTCAAGATCAACGTGTAGCATGGACCAAAGAATTTGCTAGCGAAGCAGAAGCTAAAGAATGGGCCCATCGTCGTAATGCTACTGTACTAAGTATTGTTCCAAAACAACAATTAACCGAAGATGATAACTCAGACACCGAACGGCGAAATAAATTTAAATTATTAATTCGCGCAGGAAAAGACCGTGGTTATATATTTCAGAAAGAAATTACTACGGTATTTCCAGAGATTACAACTGATGATATTTCATCTCTGTCCGATCAATTTGAAAAAATGGGAATTGTTGTTTACACTCATGAACCAGACGATAATGATTCAAAGCCAAAACCAACACAAACAAAAATTTCCGGTAGCATATCAACATCAACCCCTGAATTTAAAAAATGGTTTGCTAGTAGTAAGGTTGTTGATACCGATGGTAATCCACTGCGAGTGTATCATGCCGCACCCAAGGGGTTTGAAGGAAGTGAGTTTAAGCCTCCTAAAGTAATGGCAAATAATGGCGGAAATAATCCATCAGGTTATTATTTTTCCCCAAGATTAGATGATGCTAATATGTATGTTAAACATCACGAAAATACATCTAGCGAATATGAAACAGGTGCCCAAATAATACCTGTGTATCTAAGCATTAAAAATCCGTATATTAGAGGTGTAAGTATTATGTCTGCACCAATGAGCCAACAATACTATAAAGAGTTGATTGCGGCAAATCAGCACATGAGTGATGAAAAATTAAAATATTATGCGGATTCAAAAGTTAAATCTACTAAAGGTACCCAATTCCCCAAATCTGATTATGTAGGGAACAACGCTGATGCACTAAAAAGAATAATTGAAGCAGGCGGGTTTGATGGTATACTAGATGGTGCTCATTGGGTTGCTTTTTATCCAAATCAAATTAAATCTGTATACAATCAAAAGCCAAGCAATTCAAATAATATCAGTACCGAAGGACTAAATGAAGCATCAGGTTATATTCCTACCGCAGCAGAAGCCGATGACCCACGCTTTGAAATGGCACTATCAGTAGACATTCATCCAGGCTCATTAGGCAAGGCCGCTAACAGTTTCTTATTGAATACTGATAGCCAGGGTCATCCACAAGAATTACGTCCTGACGGATTAGTCAAGCGTATGACTGAAGAATTGGCATTATTTAAAAAAAAACAACCAACCAAGTTAACTGAAAATAAGTTAAAATTCAGTCGTGACAAACTAGACGATCTGTTAAATGATTTATGTGAGAAAGTCATTAAGGGGCAAAAAGAAGCGCCTGACTTTTATGGTATGGTAGCTGCCGCTGTTATTGATCCTACCGGCAGATTAGCAACCGGAATAAACTATCTGTATGGCAATCAGCGTATACATGCCGAACGAGATGCCATTGACAATTATGAAAAAAAATATGGCGAACTACCCTCTGATTCTATTGTAGTTACTACTTTAAGTCCGTGTAATCAAGATACAGGAGACATTAAAGAAATAACATGTACTCAGGTGTTAAACAATAAAAACATCAAAATAGCCTATTGTGGATATATGGATCCAACTCAACATCGTGACGATAATGATTTTAAAATTCTTATTACAAAAAATGAAAAAATAGAGAAAATGTGCAAGGAATTAGCTGATACATTCTTAAAAAAACAAATAAAAGAAAACACTGAGTTAGATGAATTAAAAATTAATAATGTTAATGGACTAGGTGCTACGCCCGGATACGTAGGTACTAAAGTGCTGATGAAACCTAGTGTATTTTTAAAGTTAGCTTTGCCAATACGATCTCTCACTCCTAAAGATAAAGAATCTATAGATTTTATTAAAAAAAGTTTAGATAATCCAGGTATAGCTACTCCATTTTTGCAATTAGATATACCAGAAGATTGGATAAAAAAAGAAAATAATAAAAAACCCGCAAGCGTCAAAGGTCATGAAGGGAGACATCGTATGATGGCTATTCAATCTACTGAAGGTGATATTCCAGTAGAAATATATTTGATTCCTCGTGGTTATGATAATAAACAAGCATTAAAATCACATCCAGAATGGATAGAAGAATTAAATAATGGCTTAATCAATGAATCAGGCCAATATATGACTGGCCCATTCTTTCAAGGTGGAGTCGCTGAAACCAAGGGAATTGGCATTAACGTATACGAAGGTGGAGTTAATCCTATAACTGGCGCAGGTGCTGTCAAGCTTGATGATCCTGCGTTACGCAAGCCTAAGAAAGAGCCATTAGTTAAACCAGTTGCTGCCATCCCAGGTGGCGTAAAAGTTGATATTAAACAGCACAACAAACAATCTCCACAAACTTACAATAAACATGGTAAATTAACTAAAGAAAACTTTGCTGATAAAAAAGGACACGGGCGTCCCGTGGATAGAAAATAATCCACTAAATACAGTATGGCTAAACAATTTGTTCGCATACTGAGTAATATTGATTGTGAATGGGAAGGATTAAGTCCTATTTACCGATTATATGTCAATGATGAACTGTTTAGTGAAAGAACTTGGATTTGGACTGATAGTACACTAGAAGAGAATTTACAGATAGAAGCTGAACCCGGTGTTTATAAGCTATATTATGAGCTATTATCACCAAATTTAGCCAGTTTAAAAGTAGGTAGTTTAAGTGTGGATCATGGTCCCGCTGAAGTTATAGATAACACGCATTTTAGGATAGTATAATGAGATTATTTGAGATTGTTGGCCTAAAAGAAGAAGCCTCAACTGGTTCCACCAGTTCTGGCAGTATTGCCACAGTATCAATGCCGCTCGGTGCTGTCCAGAAAAGAATTCCGCAAGATAGTTTGTTTTTCACTAAATATATTAATGATGAGAATCCAACGCCTAATACGCCGGATTCTTACAAAACATATAAACGGAACAAGTGATGCTATCAGACTTAATGAAAACTTTATTGGCCAGTGACTTCAGTTATTATTTGAAGGCACACTATTTCCATTGGAATGTGGAGGGTAAAGATTTTTATCAATATCACCAGTTTCTTCAAGCAGTGTATGAAGATGCATATGAAGCGGTAGATACAATTGCTGAATTTATTCGCACCCTAGACGAATACGCTCCCGGTAGTCTTACACGTTACAATGAATTAACTCGTATACAAGATCAAACTAAAGTGCCTAGAGCAAAACTAATGTTAGAAGAACTATTAAGTGATTCTCATGTTATGGTTGAACTTCTTAATGAATGTTTTGCTGCTGCAGAAGCAGAGAATAAACAAGACATTGCTAATTTTATCGCTGAAAGATTAACTGCCACAAACAAGTTTATCTGGATGTTATCAAGTTTTTTAAGAGAAGCTAGAGCATAATGACAAACGACATGTACAGTATAATTGAACGATTAGCTATCCTAGAGGGTCGTATTGCCCCCGTAGATAGTAAACCCATTACTGAAACTAAGCAAAAGAAACCTGCCCTTTTCAATAATTTGAAAAAAATTAGTGAAGATGTTACTCCTATGGTAGGTGGTGTAGAATTTGCCGAAGATACAATGGAAGAAGATGTACTGTCAAAAGTTAAGTCAAGTTTAGCTGACTACTTACAATCTGCTGAAGAAGAACTAGCGCAAGATAGAGATTTACTTGCTAAAAAGAAACAAGACTTAGATCTTAAGAAAAAAGAATTAAGAGATTTGGCACTACAAGCTAAGCCTGATCATCGCTTGAAAGACATGGAAGCACAAGACATAGAAGAAGATCCAACTCAAGAACCAGCACAGGGCGAAGCACCCGCTGGGCTAACAGACCCAACATATGCCGAAAGTATAGGCTCAGCTCCTGTCAAAACAATACACGTGCCAGTTGATGAAGAAGTTGGTCTTAGTGGCGGTGGTGGCGCTGTATTAGTAGAAATACACGGAGATGAGCGGGTTGGATTTCGCATTTGCCGCGCAGGAAAAGAATTGCCAAGAAAATTCAAAAGTCTAGCAGAATGTGAAATGGCCTTGGAAATGTATATGGCTCGTCGTAAAGCACAAAAAGTTGCTGATGAGTCTGCTGATTATATTGAGGAAGCATAATGAATTTGTTTGATCTATTTGAAAGTAATCGCAAAGATGTTGACGAAGGACACACAGTTGTTCCTAGCATCAATCGTGAACGTTATACTGATCTAAGCCATGAAGGGCTTGAGGGTCCAATTAGACTAAAATCTGGCAAAGTTGTTTATTATGATCCTAAAGTAGGTCAATATTACGACCGTGATTCTGACATATATATGTCACATGAAGAACACGCGGCCCATGAACTTGAAGAAAAATCAAACAAGTTAGGTTTTAAGTTAAGTCCTACCTTAGTTAATAGACGGCAGGCACATGCTCTTACCACTGGTTTTAAGAAAAATAAATTTAACTTTGAAGAATATGAAAATGAATCATTGGATGATGAATTTGCTAAGTTTAAGAGTAATAAATCATCTATTGGTCGTGCTCAAAATCCATTTGCCAGCGCAGCGCCTGCTCGTGAGATGCCGCGTAAGCCACAGATATCACCCGCAGAAATGGAACAAAGAACTGGTCAATTAAATCGTTGCAAACAATTACTTGACGTAGTTAATGCCGGCGCAAATCCAGATCCAGCATTATCACGTATAGGCAACTATATAGATAAGATAGATGTTAATCACTTTAGTCCTGGCGAGTTGGATAATATAGAAAAATATCTATCCAACTATGTAGCAGGAGCTGTTGCTAAGAAATCACGTAAGGCTAGTAAAAGTGGAAAGGTATCACGAATTGATCCTGCTGATGTTATGGCAGAAAATCAACCTCTTAAAAGAATAGGCCCTGACATGACTAATCCATACGAGCAAGGTTGGTATGCTCATTGGAATGATGCTAATCCTTACCAGAAAGGTACGCCAGACTATGACAGTTGGGCTAAAGGTCAGGATGAGAAAGAGGCACAACGTGATCACTATCTTGAAAGTATAGAAGAAGGTGCTACTCAAGATAAAATTAACGATGATAATAAAAAGAATAAACGTATATATTATAATCGTGACAATTTCATCAAAAATATTGACCCTAGATTATCTGAAATAGCCGTAGATCATGAAAATGCCAGTTCAGATGGGCAATATAATGAAAGTGATGAAGGTTATTGGGCAGGAATGCTTAGAAGTCAAGAATTTGCTTTTGAAATGAGAGCAGAAGAATATGGTATTGATCCAAATCTTTTTTATAATGCTATTAGAACCAATAAGATATCAGAAGGCGGTCGTCTTGATATGAGCAGTCCAGAGGAAAAAGCAGCGCGCAAAGCATATATCAAAGCTAATGGACATCCTCCGCCATTAACTCCAACCAGTGTGGTGGCCAAATATAACCCTGAGAATGATAAAAAAATGAGAGACTATTATCTCAGAAGAAAAGGAGTTCCTCAAGATAAGCTGGATAAAATGAAAGAAGATGGCGTGGCGGAAGGCTCAGAAAAGAAAACAATGAGTCGTGCAGCAAAGGGCAATGAAAAGTATGGCAAAGATGGAATGAAAGCATTAGCCAAAGCTGGGCGAGAAGGCAAAGACTTAGATAAAGTCAGAAACAAGTATAACAAGTATGATGAAAGTATAGAAGAAGGTGCTAAAGTTGACCGTATGGTTCAACATATTAAATCTAGCGAAAAGAAAACTGGAAAATCTTCTAAAGATGCTGAAAACATAGCATGGGCTACAGCTAACAAGCGTGGCATGCTAGATAATAAAAACAAGAAGAAAAATGTAAAAGAAGGTGATATGGCTAGCGCAGCCCATCATCCATCTGGCGCAAAATTTGGCGGATACTATAAAGGCACACAAAAAGGTGCTCCTCGGCCAGGTCAAGGTTTTGGCTCTATGGAAGAGTCTATTAGCTTAAACACTACTGTAAAAGCTATTGCTAATGATATCGGTGAACCAATCACTAGTCTGTATGCTACATTAAAGAAAATGGCTAAACAATACTATGATAACAATGGTGATCTAAAGCGTTTTGGCTTAGTAGCTGCTGGGGTCGGAAGTCGTTGGTTTCAACAATACTATGTTAATAAAATGCAAACAGACTTGTATGATTTAACTAGACAAAGTCCTACTCATGCCGCTGAACTAAAACAGTTTCTTCGTGGCAAAATGATAAAAGATAATCTCGTTATGCCTAAGAGCTTTAGTGATCTTACCAAAGATCTTCCTGAAATTCTTGTTAGAATGGGCAGTAAAATGGGTGCCGAATCACTAGCAAAGAATGCTAAAGCCTGGGTCCATAATAAGCAAGATTATGAGGATTTCATTAATAAGTTGGTAAATGGCAAAGGTGATGATGATGATCAAGATACGCCAGCTACAGTAGATGCTCCTAGCAAGGATGCTCTTTTAGGAAAACAACGTAATCACGCAGAAGAAATCGTTAATGATGTACTACTTAAACTTCCGTCAAGCGTAGCAGGTGATATTCGTAAAGCTATTGCTCGTGCTCCTAACAAATTACAAGCACTACAGCAAGAACTACAAAGACGAAAAATTGTTCCTCCTATAGAAGAAGGGTTGAAACAAAAAGTAGCAGGTGCTGTGTTGGCAGGTGCTGCCGCATTAGGAGCTGGTGGAGCCCAAGCTCAAACTACTGACAAGTACGATCCTGATTGGAACTCCCACAGTATGACACATCATATCAGAAGTGACGTTTCGTCAACTAAAAGTATGAATTCAGCAGACCCAAGCAAAAATACTCATGATTTCCAAAAACGTATTCAAAATGTAACAGGTCCCAATGCTAAGGGTGAATACAAAGTGGTTGTTATGCAAGGTAATGATATAGTTAGTCATTATGTAACAAAAACTCCTCCACCAAATTGGTTGTATAAAGAAGATGAAGAAAGCAAAACAAATGAAGGAATTGCCGGCAACATGAAAGTACGGTCAGATCCATTGACTAACTTAAAACAAGTTACAGATTTGAAAATGAAAAAGCCAGATCCTTTTAAGGGAATGGCTAATCATAACAATCTATCAAGTGCTAAAGCAAGAAATTTAGTTGCGAAAGGTGCTCAAACTGCTGGTCCAGGCACTGGATCTCATAAAAATAAAGCGTTAGATGTTAAGAAAGGTTTAACACGCAACATCAAACATAAAGGTAAAATTGATTTTTCAGAATCAGCAAATTTCTTGACCTGGGCAGTTTCAGCTGGATATAATGTTATCACTAACCCAGCTGTATATGAGAATGCTAAGCAAGTATACAATCGCCTACTAATTGAAAGCAAAGATGACTTAAAGCCCGGTCAATATTACATCTGGACCGTTCATTTTGATAACGGCGATAGTAGTCGCATTAAGATCAAAGATGAAAAATTTGATGTTAAAGCATACTACAAAAAACAAAATAAATCAGTAATAAGTGTTGATTATAATTGGGAACCTCAAGGAAATTAAATGAAAATTGAAAAAATCACAATAACATTATTAATGACATTATTTGCTGGTACAGCAATAGCTCACAATCTTGGTATTTGTCATGGTGAATACGCATTATGTGCTGCTTCGCCAACAACTCCAACTGGTAAAACTATGCTGGTAGACGGAAAAGTATTTAGAGAAGGAATGGCAGTATGTCCTGTGCTCAATGGTACTAGTATTGCTAATCTGGACTTAATGAAAGGTTCATGCGATATTGGTCCTGGCAAGGTATGGTCATTATTTGGTGTTCCAGCGGTAACTGAGTATCCTCAAGCACCTTCATGGGATGTAATTCCTGCCGCATTTAGAAGTTTTACTATCGGTGAAACACAAGACACTGGTATGTCCAATATGTGGAGTTTTCCTTGTTTGAAACAGGAAGTTAAAGTCAATGATGTAACATTAGCATCATGCTATGGTCCTATTATGGAAAGTCCATGGACTAATGATCACGTTAAACCAGGCCAAACAGGATTCACACAAGCTCCAGCCGGGGCAATATATCCTGTTGGCGGCAATGCTCCACGAAAACCGTAATATGTATCCAGTATATCCCGAGCAAGAGGAAGGCGATGATAGTGATTACAAACGTAATCCCTATGCGCCTACTTAAAGAATCCACCTTAGGGTCCGTTTGACGAAACGGTATAGGCGTCCGCGCAATTGAACTGCTCCGCGTAGTGGGCCGAGGGATAAAGTAACCCTCATTTCACCAATTTCTGTTGTATAAAGTTATAATTAGTTTATAATAGTTACTTACAACAGGAGAATTACATGTCAGACAGAACATTTTCAGGCGAACAAACCAAAAAATTAGAATCAATGATTAACGAAGGCATGACAGTCATGCAGGAAATTGAAACCCTTACTGGTGGGTTAAACGACACTATTAAGGCTGTGGCAGAAGAACTTGATATTAAGCCAGGTATTCTTAAGAAAGCAATTCGCTTAGCACATAAAGCTGAGTTCGGCAAAGAACAGCAGGATCATAGTTTGTTAGAAACTATTTTAACACAGACAGGAAAAACTCTGTAAGTGAGTTATGTAGATGCATTATATTCGCGGGATTCAGATCGTATCCATGTAGTAGAACGAGTTGATGGCAAGAGAGTTTATAAAGAATATCCTGCTAATTACATCTATTACTATGACGATCCCAGGGGTAAATTTCAATCAATCTATGGAACTCCAGTATCTAGGTTCTCAACTCGTAACCTAAAAGAGTTTCGCAGAGAAGTTGCTATGAATCAAGGAAAGCAACTGTATGAATCAGATATTAATCCGGTATTTCGTTGTCTTGAAGAAAACTATAAAAACAAAGATGCTCCTGTATTACATGCGGCATTTTTTGATATTGAGGTAGATTTTCATAAAGAGAAAGGATACTCTCCCACATCTGACCCATTCAATGCTATTACCGCTATTTCTGTTTATCTACAATGGATGGAACAGTTAGTTACGTTGGTGATACCTCCTAAACACATGAGCATGGAAACAGCAATTGAAATTGCTGCTGATTTTGGGAATACAATCGTATTTGACAAAGAAGAAGAAATGCTCAAGACATTCTTAGACTTGATTGAAGATGCCGATGTATTATCAGGTTGGAATAGTGAGGGATACGATATTCCATATACGGTAAATCGTATTACCCGTGTACTAAGCAAAGATGATACTCGTAGATTTTGTCTGTGGAATCAACATCCAAAAGCTCGTGACTTTGAACGTTACGGCGCTACTAGCACAACGTATGACTTAATTGGTCGCATTCATATGGACTATATGCAATTATATCGCAAATATACATACGAAGAAAGACACAGTTATAGTTTAGATGCTATTGCTGAGTATGAACTAGGTGAACATAAAACTCAATACGAAGGCACATTAGATCAACTGTATAATCAAAACTTCAAAAAGTTCATTGAATATAACAGACAAGATACAATGATTCTTCATAAGATTGACACTAAGTTAAAATTAATGGACTTGGCAAATGAACTTGCTCATGCTAATACTGTATTGATACCAACTACAATGGGTGCTGTTGCTGTAACTGAACAGGCTATTATCAATGAAGCGCATGAGCGTGGACTTGTTGTGCCAAATCGCAAACATAAGTCAGGTGAAGAAGATACTGCCGCAGCGGGTGCGTATGTAGCTTTCCCAAAGAAAGGCATGCATCCATGGATTGGCGCTGTTGATATTAACTCACTGTATCCATCTGCTATTCGTGCGTTGAACATGGGAATGGAAACTGTTATAGGTCAATTAAGACCAATAATGACAGACAAGTATATAAATGATATCATGTCACAAGGTAAATCGTCAACTGTCGCATGGGAAGGTCTATTCGCATCACTAGAATATACCGCGGTAATGGAACAGAATCGTGGCACAGAAATTACGATTGACTGGCAAGATGGTGATAATACAATACATTCCGCTGCTGAAGTTTGGAATATGATATTCAATAGTAATCAACCGTGGATGCTGACAGCAAACGGCACTATTGTTACATATGAGCGAAAGGGTGTTGTTCCTGGATTGCTAGAGCGTTGGTATTCAGAGCGTAAAGAACTTCAGGCCAAGAAGAAAGCAGCAACAGATCCAAAAGAAATTGCGTTCTGGGATAAACGACAGTTAGTTAAGAAAATTAATCTTAACAGTCTTTACGGTGCTATTTTGAATCAACATTGCCGATTCTTTGATAAACGCATTGGTCAATCAACTACCTTGTCTGGCAGAAGTATTGCTAAACATATGGCAGGTTATATCAATGAATGTATTCTAGGTGTAAAAGATCACGCAGGTGATGCTATTATATACGGTGATAGTGTCACGGGCGATACTATTATTAGAACAAGCGAAGGCGATATCACTATTGCTAAATTATATGATCAATGCTTAGAGCATTCTGTTGTAGGTGAAAAAGAATACGGAGTATGGAACGAAACTAAAGTACTAGGATTCAATGGTGAATATATGGCTCCTGTTACTGCGTCTATTAATTGTGTAATGCGACATAAAACTAAAAAGAAATTATATCGCATTACTACTGAAAATGGTAAGCAGGTTACTGTTACGGAAGATCATAGTATAATGGTAGATAGAGATGGATTCTTAATTGAATGCAAACCCTCGGAATTATTAGAAAATGATTTAGTTATTACACTGGTAACATAAATAGTATGGTGATAGGAGTATCAGCATAATGATAAAATGTTTAGAGTGTGGTGTTGAAGTTAACCGTATCCAGTGGACTCATTTAAAGTATAAATGCACTGGCAAATTAAACAACTGTAAGGAGTATTCTCAGAAGTACCCTGGGGCAAGAACTATAGATAAGGATTTAGCTAAACGGACTGCAGTTACTGAAATAAATTTAATAGCCAAATACGGAGATGTAGAAGGAAAACTTCGTTGGGAAATTTATCGTAAAAAACAATCTGATACTAATACCTTTTCATATAAGCAACAGAAATATGGCTGGACTCAAGAAAAATTTAAGGAATTTAATAAAAGTAGATCAGTTACTATTGAGAACTGCGTACAAAAACATGGTGAAGACAAAGGTCTTGAAATATGGAAACAATACTGTGAAAGACAATCATATACTAACTCAAAAGAATACTTTATAGAAAAATATGGAAATGATGATGGCTTAGCTAAATTTTTGAAGTGTAATTATGCAAAAGGATCATCTGCTAGACCAGTAGATGTTGCCAAAAAACTGAACATATCATTAGAAGAAGCGACAGAATTAGTAATCATACAAAAGAGCAAATTTTTTTATAGTTCAGAACTAGAAAAAGAATTTGTTAGATTAGTTGAAGACAAAATAGGTCAGCTTGAACATTCGTCACTCACTACACCTTTTGGAAAATGGAGCAACGAACTTAATAGTTATGTAGTTTATGACATAAAACATAATGACTGTATTATAGAATTCAATGGTGATTATTGGCATTGCAATCCAAAGTTATATCAAGCAAATGATTTTGGACCTAGAAGAATTTTGGCTAAAGATATATGGGAACGAGATAGAAAAAAGTTACAAACTGCGTTAAACTATGGCTATAGAGTACTTACTGTCTGGGAATCAGATTTTAAGAAAAATAAAGAAATATTAATAGAGGAAGTTATTAAATGGATACAAGCTACACCAAGATAAAATCAGTTGAATGCTTAGGCGAAGTTGATGATTATGTGTATGACATTAGCATTGAAGATCAAGATCCATTCTTTTTTGCCAATGATGTACTTGTCCACAACACTGATAGCTGTTATTTCACAGCATGGCCAGCCATTAAAGATGAAGTTGCCAAGGGCACTATGGAATGGAACAAAGAAATTTGTATTCAATTGTATGATAACATTGCTGATCAAGTTAACGAGTCATTTCCTGCATTCATGGAACAAGCGTTTCATTGTCCTCGTGAAGCGGGTGAATTAATCAAAGCAGGTCGTGAATTAGTAGCATCAAACAGTTTGTTCATTACTAAGAAACGCTATGCTGTATTAATTTATGATCTAGAAGGCAATCGCTTAGATATAGATGGCAAGCCTGGCAAATTGAAAGCTATGGGATTAGATCTAAAACGTAGTGATACTCCCAAAGTTGTACAAGAGTTCTTGTATGAGATTCTACAAAAAGTTCTTACCGGCACTGAAAGAGAAGAAATTATTGAGCGTATACTTGAGTTTAAACTTGAATTCAAAGATCGTCCAGCCTGGGAGAAAGGCACTCCTAAGCGTGTTAATAATCTAACAACATATACAAAGAAAGAAGAAGCAGCAGGCAAAGCTAATCTTCCCGGTCATGTTCGTGCTGCGTTGAACTGGAATAATTTGCGTAGAATGAATGGCGATAATTACAGTATGGCAGTTGTTGATGGTATGAAAACTATTGTATGTAAATTGAAGTCAAATCCATTAGGATGGTCTAGTATTGGTTATCCCACTGATGAACAACGATTGCCGCAATGGTTCAAAGAATTACCATTTGATGATACTTTAATGGAATCAACTATTGTTGATCAAAAAATTGATAATCTATTAAGCGTTCTTAACTGGGATTTAGCAAGTGCCACTAATACAGCAAACACATTTCAATCATTATTTGAGTTTTAAATGACAGTAACCGATTTAGTATTTTTTAAAAATCAATTAGAAAAATTATCAGTGGCTCCTATTTACCAACAGGCGAATACGTCACTAGATAAATTTTTATATTTGGTTGATAAACATTCATCTGAAAATCTTACTAAGTTCATGAATAGACATTATGAAATAAAAGAAGCATTTGATTCTTTTGATAATGAATTCATGACGCTTAGTAAAAAATTAAAAGAAGATATTGAATCAGCAGAAAAAGTACTATTTCAACAAAGTTATAGTTCCTACCATGATGAAAGCATATATGATGCTTTTCATATTCTAGGTCGTAGATGGCAGCCTAATATTAATCTTGATTTGTTCTATGCCAGAGTTAGAAGAAACGTAGATTGGCATTATCCAGCTATGATTCTACGACCTGGTTTTGCAAACTTTATTGATGAATTGGTAGGATATGATCCATTGTATCTTGTTGATATTAGTCATAAATTTATTGAGCCTGTATTAAGCAAATTCAATGAACAATATCAACAAAGATTGCGAGTGTATACTGTTAAAGAAGAGTCAGATCAAGAAATATTAGGCAAAATTCCTAATAATCAATTTGGCATGATAATTGGATGTCATTTTTTTAATTTTAGACCACTTGAAGTAATTAGGCAATACATTGAAGAAATTTACACTAAATTAAGACCAGGTGGAGTGTTTATGATGACATTCAATGATTGTGATCGTTGGAGTGCGGTAAAATTGGTGGAAGAGAAGAAAGACGGCTCGTATACTCCGGGCAGTTTAATATTTGAATTAGCCAAAACAATAGGTTATGAAATTGATTATTGTTGGCATGATGAAGGGCCACAAACCTGGCTAGAATTACGTAAGCCAGGGATACTAACTTCACTACGTGGTGGGCAAACATTGGCTAAAATAATGCCAAAATAATTATCATTATGCCAAAATACTTTAAGTATCAGAAGCATTACGATATAATAAACTTAATAACAAAGGAAATATAAATGCATGATCAACTCTTAGATTTAGTTAGCCACACAAATGGCTTAGGATCTATTAATCAAATTCGGGTAGTAGGAACCGATACAGAAACAAATTTCAATGGTATCGCTGAAGATCGTTCAGTAGTGTTAGAAGGTGGATTAATTAATCCAATGCCTGAGTTTGTTGGTACATTTGGTATGCCAAATTTAGAAAAACTTAAAATTCTCTTGAACTTACAAGAATATAAGCAAGACGCTAAATTGTCAATTAGCCGCAAAGCCACTGGCGAGCCTGATCAAATGAACTTTGAAAACAAAGCAGGCGACTTTAAGAATAGCTATCGTTTCATGGCATCTGAACTTGCAAATGAAAAAATTAAATCACCTAAATTCAAGGGTGTTAAATGGAATGTTGAGTTTGAGCCAACAGCATCTGCTATCGTTCGCTTAAAAATGCAAGCCACAGCAAACGCAGAAGAAACTACATTTCAAGCTAAAGTTGAAGATGGACATTTAAAGTTCTTCTTTGGTGATCATAGTACACATGCTGGTAGTTTCATATTTCAGCATGACGTAGTTGGTGATATCAAACGAGCATGGCCGTGGCCAATCAAAACTGTTATTGCCATCTTAGATTTGGCTGGTGATAAAGTTATGCGTATTAGCGATGAAGGTGCTGCTCAGATTATCGTTAACTCAGGGTTAGCTGTATACACTTATACTATTCCAGCTCAGAACAAATAATATGTTTAAATTTAAAGAAAGAATTCCACGTAGTTTAGTCAAGGTTATTACTTGGCGAATTTTAGTAACCATTACCAACTTTCTTGGAGGCTGGCTTGCCAGTGGAAATCCTTGGGTTGGTCTTGGTGTAGTTAGTTTTGCGTTAGTAGTAAATAGTATTCTTTACTTCTTTCACGAACGTGTATGGAATGCTAGTAATTATGGCAGGACTGTAGTAGATGCAGATTCATCTATTAACATTAACAATAGTAATTAAAAGGAATTAAAATGGGTAAATTGTCTTTCAAACCTAACGAACGTGCCAATCAAACTCTAGAGGATCTTAGTAACTTTCTAGAATTTTGTAGGGAGTACGGTTATCGGTTTAACGAAAACGATTTGTATAACTTTAGAAGTTATGCGTGGCAACAATACAACAAATTTGTTCAAGGTAAAAATGCCAAGAATATGTGGGTTGAAGATGCTAGACGTTTTGGTAAAACAAACTAAAAGCATTGCCTTACTATAAGTAACAGTGGAGGATTATTCCTCCACTTTTTTATTAACTAATTTATTACAATGAAAATCTTAGTCTGTGGTAGTTCCGTAGTAATGCCTGATTTATCAAAGTCATGGACACAACGCACGTGGATACATCATCTACAACAAAAGTTAAACTGTGAAGTTGTGAATATATCACGCTCCGGGTGTGGCAATCAATATATGCATGATGCTGTAGTAGCAGAGATTACTGAACGAGATTATGATCTCGTATTGGTATCATGGAATATAGCAGATCGTATAGAATTTAGAACAAAATACAATCTCAGATTATTTGATTGGGATAGAAATGGAGGAAATCCTCATAGTCAGTATATGCAAAAAGATTGGATTTTCCCACATACTCCTGATAACGTAATGCCATCTGAAGAAGACGCAGAATATAAAAATAAAATCTTCAAGGAATATTTTTATACCCTGCCAAAATATGAAAGAAATCATCAGATAATGTTAACTCATGCGTTATCACTTCAGTCTACTCTTAAGTCATATGGTATACCGTATACCTTTGTTTGGTACAGAACTCTATTAAAACTTAAACAGTTTAAAAATTATTATGACAAGATTGATTGGAATTATGTACATCCTGAAAGCCTGTTTAGACAAGCTAAAAACATGAAAATGTGGGATCAAACGAGTCTACATCCTACCGATGACGCATACAGATGGTATGCTGATGAAATGTATAAATTTCTTAATGACAGGAATCTAATAAAGCCCTAGATATTTTACCAGCTGGACTAAGAGGAATGCTATCTACACATTTAAGTACAGCTGGTTTACAATGTTTTCCTAAACTTACTAAGAAGTTCTTAATACTATCTTCATCACACGTACCTACGTATAAACACTTAACCCGATCAGTGCCAAATATAACACATTCTTTCAATCCGGGAATATTTTGTAATAACTGTCGCTCTATACTTACTGGATTTATTTTAGAACCCTTGACATTGATTTGATCTCTACTACGACCTAATATACGATAATATCCCAGCTCATCTTGATCAGCTAAGTCCCCGGTATCATACCAATCACTATGACAAATATTAAAACCCTTAATCATTAAATGACCATTCTCAATCTTAGCTTCTATTCCATCAGGCAGTCCTACAGTGCCTACTCGTTGCGGCCCTTCAAGTGGATTAGTAAAACAGTGACTCATTGCCTCTGTCATGCCAAAAGCTTCTACTATTGGTATATTAAACTTTGATCTTAACTTATAATACAAATCATGTGACATAGGAGCACTAGCAGAGCGTATGAATCGTAAATTATCAAAATCTAATTCAGCTATAACTCTTAGCACATCAGGTATGGCCGTTATAAAAGTTGGCTTAGTGGAGGGAAACGTCTTGATGTCTTTCATGGTAACATAAGTAGTTTCACATCCTGCTAATTGTGTTGCCCAGTAAAAACCTTGTCCGTGAGCATGCCACAGACTCATAATGCTAGTATATCTATCATTTGCAGACAATTTGTATGATCTTACGATTGTGGCAGCCATGTTGTTTAGCTGTGCTTGTGTGAAACTGCAAAACTTACTATCTCCTGTTGTGCCTGATGTATACCAAAGTACTCGTTCGTTAGGGTAGTCATTACCATTTCTAACTTTTTCTTGATCTTTGGTAATGTATAAACTCCAGTCCGAATTGTCTAAAAGATATCTATTCCTAGCTTCTGGAGCATTGGGATTTATGATCATTATAGAATGATCTTTTAATTGAGGGATAAAGTGTTGTGGATTATCGACACATAGCACGGCACGTTTCATAAAAATATTTATATACCAAAATGATTGTCTAAACATTTTTATTATAGTACAATACAGTATGACTAAAACCATTAACCAATTAATAGTAGTAACAGGAAACGACAATTATATGCCAACACTACATGAAATTTTTGAACGACGGACTTCTACTCAAGAAGAATACGATAGTCTTTATAACTCTGATAACTTGTACATCGCATGGGCAAAGAAAAAAGATGATGATAAATTAGAAAATTTTGTAGAAGCAATTGAAGAGGAATATTACCTGTGGACTAAGCCTCTCGTTGGCAAAACAAAAAGTACATCTAAACTTAAGAATGGTGATACAGATGAGTTACTTCAGGGACATGTGTTTAGTGTCACTCAAAAACAAATGGATCTATTTGAAAAAGTAGCACTGATGCCGTCTATGAAATATGGATATCGGTTTGACAAACATGATATCAATGATCTTAAAGAAAAAGAAAAACAAGCAATGATTGACGCTCTTAGCCGTCCAGATGAGGATATTGATGATTGATCATATTAAAGTAGGAGGCCCGTGGATAGAAGTTACAACTGCTGGCGGTACCCTACCATATGTTCCACCTAGCACTAACCCCATGCAGGGTGCGGTTAGAGTTGTAAATGGACAACAAGAAATTTGGAATGGCACCGCTTGGATGTGCATGTACGGTAGTAGTGTAACAATTAATTTAACTAGACGTGCAGAAGAAATAATAGATTGGGCCTATAAGAAAATGACACAAGAACATAGAGCAGAAGAATTGGCCAAATCTAAACCCGCAGTAGCAGATGCCCTTGCTGCTGCCAAACATGCACACGAGCAACTTGATATTATATTACTATTAACAGAGGAAAATAAATGACACCAATGGTTAAGAACTTTGCCAAGTGTGGATGTGGTCGTACTAGAGACCTAGAAGGCTATTGCGATAGCAGCCACGCACTTACCGAAGAAGAATATGCAGAACTACAGAAAAATGAAGAAATTGATTGGGGCGATGAAGAAGTTAAACCAATGAAAATTATCTTTGAGCCAGGCTGCTTTGATAATTTTGAGGGAACACAGGAAGAATTAGAAGAACTTATGACATCAATTCAGGCAGAGTTTGCAGGCAAAACTCGGGATGAAATTGAAGAGATGGCCAATGTTGTCAATCTAGAAGATTTGATGAAAGATGATCCAGAATTCGCAAAACACATAATGAGTCTTGACAATGAAAGGAAATTACAATGAAATGGGCTAAAAAATTATTGCTTAAATGGGTAGCAGATGCTCAACGTGATCAGTACAATGAACCACACGTTGTAGAAGAATCAGATGTAAAGTTATCATGTGTGTCGGATGAGCATGAAATTAACATGAGCAAGTCTATTAAATTCTCAGTACTACCTGCTCGTGGTGGATGTGTCCTAGAAATTAAATCATGGGATAAAAAAGAACATGAGTGGGACACCGTTACGCATGTTATCCCAGAGGGAGAAGATGTTGCTCATACAGTAGGGCAGTTAGTATCAATGGAAATGCTGCGTAGATGAGCTTAGTAACTTCCATCATAGTAACAAGTAATGGCAGTGGGTATGCCAATACTAATGTTGCTATTAGTTCATTGATATGTGGCAATGCTGTAATTCCGGCAGCAGGCACTATGCGTATGAATATGAATAATACAACAGGCAGAATGGAAACCTGGAATGGCTTAAGATGGATAGTAGTTTCTATGGATTTTTACGGTGATACTGTAAAAGAATATATACAAAATGTTATGAACGATGTTTCTGAACATGTGACTACACTAGCACCCAATAATGTAACTATTAACGATGCGCTTAGTGAGTGGATAGAGGCTTGTGAGCGTTTCAAAGTTATTGTAGCACTCGCGGAGCATAGTAAATAACCTAAAGATTTAAATGATATTCAATGATTTTAATATTAACCTAGCATTACAAGTTGTAACAGGAGATAAAGAGTTATTTGATAAACAAGACGAAAACTATAAGAATTTATTAATAGCATCGCTGCATGATAATAATTCATCTACACTTAGAGAATTAATCATGATGAGATATCTTGGATATGAATCATACTCGGAAAAACTTGGAGCGGATGGAATTGACAACGCAACTGGTACTCTTATAGAAGTAAAACCAAAATATATTCAGCGTAACAAAAAGATGGGAGGAAGTGGAAATTTCAATGATTTAACTATGATGCTTCTTGAAAAGAAAAAAGATTATAGTATAGTGTGCGGAGCAATATATGATATTAAACTGGTATATATTGTTGAATTTCCAATGAGTGTAATCTATAATCATTTACAAAAGCCTATTAACAAAGCAAAAGCTGGAAAAAGAGTAGTGGCTCAGTTTGGATATAAACAATATAACACTGATTTATTAAAGATCCATTATCTAAATGAAGAAATAATTTATGAATGTTTATCCAAACCACATGCTAATATGTTAAAGAAAAGATACAATAGTAAATGATAAAATTAAAAGATGTTCTGAACCAGAGATTCTCTACTAGAAATCTAAGTGATCAAGATTTTGAGTTAGTTGTGCCGTCATTAGCCAAAGAATTGGAACAACTAAGTTTTTATGATAGTTACACAGATGACGAACTTAATCAAGATTGGAAGAAATTGTGTAATTGGACCACAACAGACAATGAGATTCGATCCACCTCAAGAATTGGCATGAAACTTAGTGAGCATTATTGTCAAAACTTTTTTGATATTGAAAATCACAATGGTGTGAGTTTTAGAAAGCTATGGACAGCTACTAATCTAGAAAAAATATTTCGTTGGAATAGAAAAAGTCATTCCACTCCATACATGAGTGAACTTAAACGAGGAATTTATTTTTGCTGTGGTCTTCCAAAGAGTACAATGTATCGTCCACAAATGATGAAATTAGCATGTATTAAATATCAACCATCAACAGTGCTTGATCCGTGTGCTGGATGGGGAGGAAGAATGCTAGGCGCTGTTAGTTACGGAGCAAATTATATAGGATTTGAACCTAACACTACTACCTATGCTAATCTCCAAAAGATAGTTAATTTTTTAGATATACAAGACAAAGTAACTTTAATCTGTGATGATGCTAGAAACATGAATAACTATGATTTACCAAAAGTTGAAATGGTATTAACTAGCCCTCCGTACTTTGACTTGGAAGTATACGCACATGAAGATTCTCAATCAATCACATCAACATCAACCTATCAAGCATGGGCAGATAAATTTTTAAAAGAAATTATTAAGCTAGGAATTGATAGACTAACTGATGATGGAGTAAGTTGCTGGAATGTAGGCAAGGTTCGTGGTCAAGATATGAATGATGATGTCGTAAAATATCATGCAGAATTTGGATACGAGATAAAAAATGTACTTACTGTTAGCAGTAGCATGAGGCAAATCAATCAAACAACCACCACCAAAAACAAAAAAAGTACAGACAATACAAATATTTTCAAGAAGAAATTACAAGAGAAGAGTGATGACAATAGCTAATGAAATGAGGTGTTACAATTGAACAGTTTTGAAAAAATCTGGGCTCGTGCTACCGGGCATTTAATGGGTGAAACAGATCATGATCGCCCTGACATTCCGGTACTTACTCTCCGAGAAGCTCGTATAGCATTATTTTTAAAAACGTTTTGGGTAGGTATACATCTTATTACATGTTGCTTTATTATAGCAGGTATATTAAAACATTGGAATGATTAGAAATTATTAACTACTGATGTTATTCAGTAAATAATTTAAATTACAAAAGGACAGAAATGACTAGTACCACAACCGAATATCAGATCGCAGTACTATTACCCACCAGAGCAAGAACAACAGCATTAAAGCTAAGCATTATTAGTATTTTCAATCGTGTACTTGATTTGGACTCAGTTCAACTACTCTTAGGATTTGACAATGATGATGAAGTAGGACTAAAATACTTCTCTACTGATATACAGCCGTGGCTAGAAGAAAAAGGTGTATCATATAGTGTAGTAATATTTGAGCCTATGGGTTATAATGGATTGAATCGTTATTATAACGGCTTAGCTGAGCACGCAAATGCTGATTGGTTATTTGTATGGAATGATGATGCTCTCATGGAATCTACTGGGTGGGATAAGATCGTAACTAGCCACACCGGTGAATTCAAGTTACTTAAAATTCATGTACATCGTGAACATCCGTATTCTATATTTCCTATCTATCCAAAAGAATGGTATGACTTGTTTGGATTTGTTTCTCGCCATCAAATGACCGATGCTGAACTTAGTCAAATTGCTTATATGTTAGACATTATGGAAATTGTAGAAATTTATGCTACACATGATAGACATGATTTAACTGGCAATAATAATGACATAACTTATCAAAAACGTGATATGCTAGAAGGGAATCCTAACAACCCTCTAGATTTTCATCACTTTTCGTATGGGAATGGTAGAATAGCAGATACTACTGTTATTGCTGCCTATCTAGAATCTAAAAATGTAGATCTTACATTTTGGAATAATGTTAAGCTAGGAAAACAAGACCCCTGGGAAAAACTCAGGGCCAATGATATCAACAAACAGATGGTTCAAACACCGGTAAAATGACAATGAGTAAAATCACAGAAAGTAAACATTTATGGCAATGTGTAATTAGCAATGCTCCTGTAACCAAGATCTTAGATTTTGGTCAACACGCATATGCTGATACCTTCATCTCTGAAAATCAATTAAATTTATCTGAGCCCGTATTTCCGCTTCAGTTATATTTAAGTTCTGAGTCAGGTGGTATTCAACTAGGCTATGCTAGTGATGCTAAAGATCGTTACAACTTATATAGTTATAGTTACACAAGTTCCAATTCCAAGACAGCGCGGGATCATTGGGATGAATATGCCACCACTATCAAGAGTAAATTTAATCCAAAAGGATTAGTGGTAGAGATTGGTAGCAATGATGGATATCTTATCAAGCAATTTCAAGAAGATGGTGTTACTGCTCTTGGCGTTGATTCATCTAAAGAAATGTGTAAGATTGCAAAGGCAGCTGGCGTTAACACCGTTAAGGGATTGTTTAACATTGAATTAGCTGATAAGTTAGAATTCAAACATGGACGAGCCAGCTTGATTATGGCTAATAATGTATTCAATCATGCTAATGATCCTATTGACTTTGCTGTTGGTATTACGCATTTACTGGACAAGGACGGTATGTTCGTATTTGAAGTTCCGTATTGGGCTAGTATGGTTGAGAGTGGTCGCTTTATGGATATGGTATATCACGAGCACATTTCTTACTTTACAGTTAAAAGCGTTTGGCATTTACTACAACAAGTCGGAATGACAATTGTAGATTATGATGTGGTTGATTATCATGGCGGAAGTCTGCGTGTTATTGCTAAAATGGACACCGGAAATGGAATGCCAGTATTGATTCAAAGTGCTATTGAAAAAGAAACAGCTATGGGTTTGTTTAGTTATAAATTTTATAATAAGCTACAAACAAAATTTGAACAACAGCGCAATGAATGGCTACGAAAATTTTATCAAATTTTAGCAGATGAACCAGATGCTGTTATTATCGGTGTGGGTGCCGCTGCTAAGGCTCAAACCTGGTTATCATGGCACCGTCTAGATAAATCTCTATTACACTGTATAACTGACTCAAGTACTCACAAACAAGGAAAATATACTCCATTAACACGAATTCCCATTAAAAGTGATGAAGAGTTTGCGTTACATGAAAAACCATACGCACTAATACTGAGTTGGAATATTGCTGAGCCTCTTAAACAGGCTTTGTTAAAAATTAATCCGAATACAAGGTTTATTTCGCAATGAAACATTATAATATTTTAGACAATACCGAGCCAAAACTAGGCTCTTTTGTAGATCAACGAGGATCTATTACCGATATTTTTTATAGTAAATCTATTAATCATGGTTGTGTAATTAGCAATACCCCGGGCGCAGTTCGTGGAAATCATTATCATTCAAAAACGATTCAATACACATACGTTATTGCTGGCAACTTAACATATTATTCTCAACCAGTTGATAAATCAGAAGCAGTTTCAGAATATGATGCTGTTGTCGGAGATTTTATTATTAGCGATCCCAAAGAAATTCATGCTATGAAAGCTGGTGAAAACGGCTGTGTTTTTATAGCCTTTGCTGAAGGTCCTCGTGGTGGCGAAGATTACGAAACAGATACAGTAAGAGTTGATTCTATTATTCCTGAATGAAAGTAGTTGTATTTGGAGGAACTGGAGGAATAGGTAAAGCCACTTGCGCTGCGTTTAGTGCTGCTGGTTATGCTGTATATCCTATCAGTAGTAAACTAATTAACTTTGCTCTATTGCAAAGTCAACCTCAGGTTGATGAGTTGCTAAGAAAAATTATGCCTGACATGGTTGTTAACTGTGTCGGGCATTTTGACTATACAAATAAAGAATCTCATTTCAATACCATGAACATCAACGTTGGCTCTAACTGGAGCATTATCAAACATTACATGGAGAATATCAGTAGTAAGCCAGTAAAAATTATTATGGTTGGCTCTAGCGCCTATAGATCCGGTCGTAAGAACTACATTTTATACGCTGCCAGTAAAACAGCACTATATAGTATATGGCAAGGTGCTAGCGAGTACTTTCAAGAAACAAATATAACAATAAGTTTACTAAATCCAGTAAGAACTCGCACCCCTATGATAGATATGTCAACTAAAGATATTTGTCTAGAGCCAGAAGACGTAGCACAAGCAATTTTAAATATGACATCAACTAGCAGTAGTGAATTAGTTGATATGAAGTATCCAGAGGAAATAAAATGAAAATTGGAATTATAGGCAAGGGAACAGTAGGAAAGGCAGTATACGAAGGTCTTAACCACTTAGGACATGAAATGAGTTTTTTTGATCCGGCGTATGATGGATCAACAATTAGCGATATCTTAGGCACAGATTGTGTGTTTATTAGTGTACCCACTAACCAAGCAGAAAATGGCGATTGTGATACTAGTATTGTAGAAAGCGTGGTATCAGCATTACACGCAGCTGAATACACAGGACTTGTTAGTATCAAAAGCACAGTAGTGCCAGGCACATGTGATCGCCTATCAGCAACATATCCTAAATTACGTATTTGTTCAGTCCCAGAATTTCTTCGTGCCAAGACCGCATTAGCTGACTTTATGTATAACCATGATCTGTTAATTATAGGCAGTACTCGTGATGAAGATTATGTCATGATTAGAAAAATACATGGCAACTTGCCTAAGAACGTGGCATGTGTTAAGCCAGCAGAAGCTGAAGTTGTAAAATATTTCAATAATGTTAATCATGCTACACAAATTATATTTGCTAATATTGCGTATGCAGTATGTAAGAAGTTAGGTGTTGATTATGATAATGTATACAATGCTATCATTCAGCGGGACAGTATTAATCCTGCCTATCTAATGTGTAATGAGAATCTTCGTGGGTTTGGTGGTCATTGTTTGCCTAAGGATACTAGTGCGTGGAACAATCTTGTTAAAAGTTTGGGCCTAGAATTTTCAATGATTCAAGCTCTTATAGACGATAACGCAAAGGTTAATAATGGGTAAAATTTTAATCACAGGCGCTAGTGGATTATTAGGAACAGAATTTTGCCACCAACTTAAAGCAGCTGGACATGAAGTATGGGCTGTTGATAACCATAGTCGTAGTTCAACTATTCCACCTTGTGACGAATGGCAGAAGATGGATCTATTGGCAAATGATAGATTTATTGGGTTGGCAGCATTACCACGCGATTTTGATTACATTTATCACTACAGCGCCATTAACGGTACTACTAACTTTTATAAAATGCCCAACAAGGTATTGGAAAACAACTTTGTCAGTGATATCAATATGTTTAACTTTGCGAGGAAGTGTACAAACTTAAAACGTTTTGTATACGCATCTAGCTCAGAAGTCGTTGCTGATGATCCTGTTAGTCCTGTTACTGAAAACTCAGATGTATTCATTAAGGATATACACAACGCACGATGGAGCTATCGTTTAGCTAAAATTACTAGTGAAAACTTCTTAGCTAATTCTGAGTTGCCGTATGTTATGCTTCGTTACTTCAATGTCTATGGTGAAAACTCAAAGAAAGGGCACTTTCTCGGTGATCAAATTGATAAGATTAAAAATGGTGTATTCTCAGTTATTGGCTCACACGAAACACGTTCTTTCTGTCATGTAAGTGATGCTATTCGTGCCAGTATCTATGTTGCGGAAAATGCCAATCGTGTACTAGTAAACGTGGGGAATGATCGTGAAATATCAATAGGCGATGCTGTTCGCATTATCGCAACTGAACTTGGACACCCTGATGCTGTATTTGACGAGTTGCCAAGTATGGCTGGATCTGTTGCCAATCGTCGTCCAGATCTTACTAAGCTACGAGAAATTATGCCCGGCTACAGTCCTTTGAGTTTTGAAGAAGGTATTAGGCAAATATTAAGTTGACAAATTCCTATAGATAGTGTATAATATAACTTTACTCAATCTATAGGATTTACAATGAAGAAAGTAACGGTAACTTGGCAAGATGTTGAAGGTATGTGTCATGATATTCTGCGACAAATTCATCTAGATAACTGGAAGCCTGACTATGTAGTCGGACTTACTTTCGGTGGTCTTGTGCCTGCAACATTGATTAGTCAATATTTAAATGTTCCAATGGAAACTCTGCAGGTTCGCTTGCAGATTAATGATAACGACACCCAATGTGAATCTAACTTATGGATGGCTGAAGACGCATACGGCTACTTAGATTCTCCAAAGCAAATTCTTATCGTTAACGATATCAATTACACAGGCGGTAAATTTAATTGGATTAAACAAGACTGGGAAGACGGCTGTTTAGGGCATGATGAACGTTGGGATCATGTATGGGGAAAGAGTACTCGTATAGCTACATTATACGATAACGAAGTGAGCAAATCAGAGCTTGCTATTAACTATAGTTCTGTTACAATTAATAAGTTTACAGAAGATTGCCAGATTGAATTCCCATGGGAAAACTGGTGGAATAAATGATTTTTACAATAGGAGATTATTATGTTTAATACAAATCAGATGGATACCGATACAGTAGCATTAACTTATCGGTCAGCAGAGGAACTTAATAGCGCAATGAGCCGCGTCTATGGATATATGAGTTTAGCAGTAATTGTATCAATGTTAGTCAGTTATTTTGTTGGGACTAGTCCAGAGTTACTAAAGTTCTTTTTCACAGGTATCTTAAAGTGGATTGTGATTTTTGCTCCACTTGCTGCCGTATTTGGTGTTGCCATGATATTAGCAAATAATCCAAGCAAAAGTGTTGCTCAACTATGTTTGTATGGATTCGCAGCCCTAATGGGATTGAGCTTTGCTACAATCTTTGCTGTGTTTACCATGGGATCAATTGTCAGCGCATTCATGGGTGCTGCTATATTATTTGGCACAATGAGTTTTTATGGATACTTTACTAAGCAAAGTTTAGATAGTCTTGGCAAGTTTATGCTTATTGGTTTAATCGCCATTATCATTGCCAGTATTGTTAATATCTTTATCGGCAGCACTGTAATGCAAATGGTTATTAGTGCTCTTGCTATTATTATCTTTCTTGGATTGACAGCATACGATACCCAACAGATTCGTGAAGAACTTAGTGTAGATTCCACTCCAGCGACTGAAGTAAGAGGTGCGCTGACTCTATACATGGACTTTATCAATATCTTTCTTAACTTGTTACAATTGTTTGGCAATAAAAACGACTAAGATGAATTTTACAATTGACGAATCAAAAAAGTTTGATGTATGTATTCGCAAAGTTCATAGTTATCTAGAAAATCCAGAGAATCCTACAGCAGATGATTTGATTATGATATTAAAAGGTGTACACCAGTATATCACCATTTTCAATGAAGATAGTCCTGAGTTTAAAGTATTACGCAATAAACTAGAAGCAGAAGGATATATTGAATGTCAGCGTAACTGGTTAAATGGTGACCGTGTATTAAAACCATTTACTTTAAATGGAGTTAAATTTGAAGTAAATGGTAAGTTCTGTTGCGGCGGAGCAATGAATAGTCATTTACAATTTGAAAGAGAATATGAAAACAAGAGAACAAATCATAACTAGTATGTGCTATACATGGCGTCATGATTATGGTTTAGATAAACCCGAGGGCGATAACTTTGCCAGTAAATTGGCGTCGGGTATGACTCAAGAGCAGCGTGAGTTTCTATGGAAACAAATGGCACAGATATTTGATAATGATATTGCTCCTCATATGAAATTTATCAAACCTAGACTAACTTCAGAAGAACGAGCCAATAGGCGAGAAGGTAGACGAGAACTAAAACGAACTCTTGGATATAGTCGCATAGGGGCAGATGCCTTTGGGCGTGGTAAGTAATATGTTTTTAAGGAATAAAGATGTTTAAAATGATTAAAAGATGGTTTACAAAGAAACCAGCAAAACCAGTGGAACAAACAGAATCTACTCAGCCAGTCAAGACGGCTAAGGAATTGGCAACTGAACGTGGAGAAGCCTATGTTAATATCATTAGCATGGATATTGATCCAAATGGCATGGGCATGGGTTCTTTTGAATTAGATTGGAATGAAAAGTTTATCGCTGATCTAGTCAGACATGGTTACATGATGGATCAAAACGATACTGATGCTGACATCGTAGATCGTTGGTTTACCAATGTATGTCGTAACGTAGTGTTGGAAACATACGAGCAATATGAAGCTATGAGCAATCGTGTTGTAAAGACACGAGATGTCGGTGATGGTCGTAGTGAGGTCAGCTAGTGTCTGAAAACAAATCACTGTGTTCATATCCATGGCGCGGCGCCTGCATATATCCCACTGGATTAGTAAAACCTTGTTGCTATTGGCTTTCTGCTAATGGAAATATAAATGAAACCAATAGCAATATTAAAAACGATCCTAGAAATTCGGTTGAGTGGAATAATATCAGAGAAGATATGCTAGCTGGCAACCCTGTAAAAGGATGCGAAAAGTGTCAAGAGATGGAATCAGTTGGAAATCATAGTGGTAGACTCAGCAGTTTACATTATCTTGTGCCAACTGAAAATAAAATAGCACCATTAGAAGACCTTGAAGTTTCCTTTAGTAATCTATGTAATCTGGCATGTGTCGGATGTGGTGATTTTAATTCTACCAAATGGAGTACTGAAAATATCAAAGCAGGACGCCGTGGGTTAAAACTTATTGATAATAAGTTTGACTGGTCTCAGTGGGATCTAACAAATCTTAAAACTCTTAAGATACTTGGCGGTGAGCCATTCATGGAACCAGATAGATTTTGTGAGTTGCTGGAATCTGTTAATTTATCTGAGATTGAACTAGTGGTTAATACTAACGGCACTATCTTGCCTAATCAAAGATTAAAGGCATTGATAGAAAAATGTAAAAGAGTTAAGTTCCTAGTTAGTATAGATGGCATAGGGCTAGTCAATGACTGGAATCGCTGGCCAGGTAAATTTGAAAATATAGTAGAATCTATGCGTGTTTATGAAACATGGTGGAAATATTTTAATAATATTACACTTAAGACACATAGCGTGGTAAATATTTTCAATATCTTTACTATGGAAGATTTTATAAATTTCATGAAAAAAGATTTTCCATCATGGACAGTAAGTTTCATGTGGGTCAATAATCCAGGGTGGCAATCAGTACACTCACTTCCGCAAGAAGTTAAGACTAAATTAATAAATGAGTTCAGTGGCAAAGATGTTGGTGACTTACAAACTTCTAGAGAAGATTTCTTTAAATTATCAATTGGTTATTTAAAAATTAATAGTACAGTCGTTTGGAAAGATGTTAAGCACCGTGTAGCTTTGCTAGCAGCAGAACGTAATTTAGATACTAGTATTATGATACCAGACTTACAAAAGGTAATAAATGATTTTTAATCACATTAAACAACTTAAACAAGATGGCAAGAAGATAGGCATTACATTTTCAACTTTTGATATGTTACATGCCGGACACATTGCTATGCTATCAGAAGCAAAAAACCACTGCGATTATTTGATCTGTGGATTACAAACTGATCCTACAATTGATCGTCCCGATACAAAAAACAAGCCTGTACAAAGTATTGTAGAAAGACAAATACAGTTAGCTGCATGTCGTTATGCAGATGAAGTAGTTGTATATCAAACTGAAAATGATTTAGTTGATCTATTGCTAATACTGCCCATAGACGTTAGGATACTGGGAGTTGAGTATAAGGATAAAGATTTTACTGGAATGCATGAATGTTATGCGAGAAATATTGAATTAGTATTCAATGGCAGAGACCATTCGTTTAGTTCAAGTAGTCTACGTAAACGAGTAGTTCATGCTGAAACTTTTAAGTTACTTAATCAATAATTTTATTTGACATCCAACATTATAACTGCTATACTTAATATATGAAATATATTATAATTGATACCGCTAATCTTTTCTTTCGTGCCAGACATATCGCTGGTCGTGCTTCTTCCGCAGAAGAAAAAGCAGCATTTTGTCTGCATATCATACTTTCCTCTGCCAATAAAGTAGCAAGAATGGTTAGTGCTGATCATGTAGTATTTGCTCTGGAAGGGCGATCATGGCGCAAAGACTTTTACAAGCCATATAAAGCGAACCGGGCAGAAGCTAAGAAAGCTCTGACGGATCAACAGGCAGAAGAAGATAAAATGTTCTGGGAGACATATGAATCCTTGACTAAATACCTGTCTGAGAAAACAAACTGTAGTGTCATTCGCTGCCCTATAGCAGAAGGTGATGATGTTATGGCTCGTTGGATCGCATTACATCCAAATGATGAACATGTAGTTGTCAGTAGTGATACAGACATCGTTCAATTAGTAGCACCCAATGTCAAACAATATAACGGTATAACCGACGAATTAATCACATTAGAAGGAACCTTTAATGATAAGGGAAAAATTGTTATCGATAAGAAAACTAAAGAACCTAAGAAGCCAGTTAACCCACAGTGGCTTCTCTTCGAAAAGTGTATGCGAGGCGATTCGTCGGATAACATCTTTTCGGCCTACCCGGGAGTTAGAGTCAATGGTACTAAAAAGAAGGTTGGTCTTACGGAAGCGTTTGAAGACCGATGCAAAAAAGGATACGCATGGAACAACATGATGTTACAACGTTGGACTGATCCTGATGGTGTTGAACATCGTGTACTAGATGACTATCATCGTAATGTAACTCTAGTGGATTTAACCGCGCAGCCAGACGATATTAGAATAGCAGTTGATGCTGCGATTGTAGAACAAGTTAGTCATAGAGATGTAGGACAAGTTGGAAGCCACTTCCTTAGATTTTGTGGGAAATTTGATTTAGTCAAAGTCAGTGAAAACGCTAATTCGTTTGGTGATTGGCTTAATAAAACTTATAGTGGCGTATTAAATGGTTAAGTTTTTGTTTGGCATATTGTCATTCATAGTACTAGTATTTGTAATAGTATTAACTTTTGTAGCAACAGTACAAGACAAAGATCGGATTACTGTAAAATATGACTGTCGTGTTCTAATAGGCGGATGGCATCCAGATATTCCGATAGAAGTGATGGAAGAATGTAAAAAGAGGATTAAACAATGAAATTAATAGCAAAGCCTGTGGTAGATAAACAATTTTGGATCTTGCAACAAGATAACAACAAAATTGGCAATATCGAAGCATGTGATGGTGGTTATCAAGTTAAAATTAATAACCAAGTTGTAGCACAATATAAGACGATGAAACTTGTTGAGCGTAATATCAATGTTACATTTGAAACTATTCCCAAGCCAGAAAAGAAAACTTCAAACATAGTACATGGTTATCAAGCAGCAGGGCGTGTATACAACCCTGTATGGGACGTTCCACAAAAGTTACCTGTATATACTAAAACTAAAAAAAGTAAATCTTGGTACGCTGCTGGATGGTACACCGTTAAAAAAGGTCGCCACTGGACAGCAGAACAAGATCCTAAACTAATCGTTCTCAAACGATACCCTTATCAGGGACCATTTCATACTAAACAAGAGGCACTACCTAAATGACTAATCCTTTCAGAGATTCAGATAAATTCATGACTGCATGTGAGCAAACAATCACGGGCATGAATGACGATCAGTTTAGAATGTATTCTACTCTGATTACAGAAGAATATACAGAATTACAAGAAGCCATTGCCGCTGGTGATAAAGTTGAAACACTTGATGCGCTAATAGACATTATGGTTGTAGTTGCTGGTGCTATCAATAGTATGGGCGCCGATGGTGAAGGAGCATGGCGTGAAGTGATGGCTACTAACTTTGCCAAGATTGATCGCCAGTTAGGCAAAGTACGCCGTAGAGAAGATGGAAAAATTCTCAAGCCAGAAGGCTGGACACCACCTAATCTAGCAAAATTTTTAAAGAGAGAACATTGAGCATACATCTACAAAAGTTCATTGAACGAGTTCGTGGCAACGATATGAGGGGTGGCAAAGATTTTGTCATGCCCATGAAAGATGCCAAGGGAATGGCAGCTGATCTAACTGAATTACTATTAGAGCTTAGAACGCTTAAGGAAGCGGCTCTACAGCCACCAAAAGAAGAGGTTATTGAGATTAAACTATCAGGTGGTAAATTTTAATCTCTGTATATTACTGCTAAATAATATACTATGCCTAGACCTAAGCCACAAATACTTGCTGAACTTACCAATAAGCAGACCTACAAGACCGAGCAGATTTTAGCTTCGGTCGGAGTTTGGGCTGTTTATTACGAAAACAATCCTATTAATATTAAGACTTCTAACATACTGGTACAATATCCAGGTCCAAAGTATAAGAAAGTAAGTTTTAGCAATCCCGGCCATGCCATCAATCTTGCTAAGAAACTTAACGCTCAATTCAAGACAGATAAGTTTTCAGTAATCCTATTGAAAGATGGCGATAAAATATATCCGTAAGCGTTAATGTGTCTAACAAACTTGATCTTACAAAAGAATTAGTCAAAATACTGTCTTTTGAAGCTGAGTTAAAGATAGATGATTTATATAGTGATATTTGGCGAAATCTTAGACATGACGGTGGATTTAGGCTAACCAATAAGGGATATGAATTATTCAGTGAATATCTAGAATTAGAACATTATACTGTTGATTTAAATGTTCCCTCTGTCAGTATAAAGATGTTACTAGATTTAGATCATAAATTGAAACATCCTTATTATATACATATGCGTAAAAACAATGTTGATTTAGTATTGTTTGATAGTAAAGAAGCTATGTTAGCCAATTTATACGGTGATTTGAAGAAATTTCTTGACAATTATAGTTAATGTAGTTATAATAGAGTTTAAGTTGCCCCTGTAGCTCAGTGGTTAGAGCAGAGGACTCATGGCGTAAGTTGTGCCTTATGTTTGGAAACTGCATAAGGGATGGTGTCAAATTCGGAGAAAGCTAAAGGTAGTTGGTTAATAACTACCCAAGCTAACGCCGAGCCAAGCTTCAGTATGAAAGTACTGTTGAAGGTGTAGAGACTAGACGGCACCCGTCTAAGTAAAGATATAAATCTTTATATGATGAAGGCATAGTCCAGGGAGTAGTGAAAACTACACAAACCGGAATCCTTTGGTCCTTGGTTCAAATCCAAGTGGGGGCACCAAATTTAACTAAATAACTGTTTAACCACAGGAGCTTATCAAAATGAGCACATATATAACAGTTGTACAATGGGCTAGAACCATGAGCGAGTCTGAGAATCGTGATATGATAGAATATATTGCTGATCAAACTGGCGAAAATGGTAAACCTACCACATATGAAGGTGAGTATGCTCGTTCGTGGGATAATGAAGCTGCAGCTAATGCTTTTTGCGTATTTGCTAGAGCGTTGCAAGCTGATCAAACAGCAGAAAATCCAACAAGAGCAAGAGTAATTAGAATAGATTAATAGTATTAAAGAATTGTTGTATGAAGTAAAGTAAAAAGTGTTTCGGACGGGGGTGCAAATCCCCCCACCTCCACCATAAAGAAATTAATGAATAAATACGCAAACTCTTGGACAGGCAATAGTCAGTTTTATAAAGGTAAAGTTAAAAAACTTCCGACCGAAGAAACTGACAAAGATTATCAAGCATATTGTAAACGTAAGAAAAACAAAAACAATATTCTATCTTATAAAGCATGGGCAAAAAAAGAGCGGCGTAAATGTGGATTATTTTAGTTTCTTTATGATGGGGGTGTACTCAGTATTCGACGGGGCAACAAGTAACTGCATGGACAACTCGTCACCAGATAGACGTTAAAAGTGAAAAAACCTAGACGCAACCGCATCTAAAGGCGAAGTAACTGTATCAGCAAGCAAAGGAATTCGTTTCTCTGCTCGTTCTTCAGTGAAAGCCGAAACTTTCGCAGTTTAATCACTGGCGTAGTGGAACTATCCATAGTAACAGGAAATAGTAGATAGGCACTTCGGTGCCTATTTTTATACCAAAATCATTGACACAATTCTCTGTATAGCTTACAATAGTTATACTTAAACTCACAAAGAAAATCATGGCACACTTTTTAAAATCAGGCAATACATACAAAGTCGCTTCAGAAGAAGCGTTGGATATTCATTCTACATTGCCCGCTGGCAACTATGTAATCAAGATTGACATGTTTGAAAACTTGTACCTTGAACACATTGATAGCTTTACGGTATCAGGTAAGATTTACGGTGATACACTTAAAAATACAGATCGTATCATTAACACATTTTGGGAACGCCCTAGTTCTACTGGCGTTATGCTAACAGGCGAGAAAGGGTCGGGGAAGACGTTACTAAGCAAAAAGATCAGCATTGAGCTGGCTAAGCAAGCGGTACCAACCATTGTTATTAACGATGCGTTTACAGGTGAGAAGTTCAATACACTCCTACAAACTATTAGTCAACCTTGTGTTATCTTGTTTGACGAGTTTGAAAAAGTCTATGACAAAGATGAGCAAGAAGCTATTCTTACCTTGCTTGATGGCGTGTACTCAGGTAAGAAACTGTTTATCCTAACTTGTAATGACAAGTGGCGTGTTGACCAACATATGCGTAATCGTCCTGGTCGTATTTTCTACATGATTGACTTCACTGGATTGTCACAAGAATTTATTGTTGAATACTGTGAAGATAATCTTAAACACAAAGAACACATTGACCGTATTTGTTCATTGACTAACTTGTTTTCTGAGTTTAACTTTGACATGCTTAAAGCATTAGTTGAAGAAATGAATCGTTACAACGAAGCTCCACAAGATGCAATGAAAATTCTGAACGCTAAGCCTGAATTTGATTCAGGATGCAACTATGATATTTCTTTGAGTGTCAATGGTGAACCTCTTGATATCAAAACTCACCCAGAAATCTTTGAGGGAAATCCACTTGCCAAGCCCGTTCACATTTCATATGATTCAGATAAAGATGAAGACGGTGATACAGAATGGATTACCAATCGCTTTAGTCCACATGATTTAGTTAAAGTGGATAACAACGGTGCCCGTTTTGTTTTTGAGAATAAAGGCATTCGTTTGATGTTAACTCGGATTAAAACAAAAACTTACAATCCGTATGCGTTTTAACAATAAGCCCTTCGGGGCTTATTTCTTATCAATATTATCAAAATAATTGATTCTATGAGTGGTATATTTTATAATTATACATAACATAGGAAAAATAAAATGTCTAACGAACAAGATGATTCAGAATCTTCACCATTTGAATGGGAACCGTCGGTACATGAAGCCCATTGGCAAAATATGCCAGAATTCAAACAACCAGACAATGGTCCATACAGACAGATCATTATAAGCTTTGAGTCTGCCGAAGATGTTGAAGAATTCGCCAAGTTAATGAAACGATCAATTACCAACAAAACAAAAAGTTTATGGTTTCCCGATCGTCCCCGCGGTGTATTCAAAGACTTATTCTGGATAGAGGGGGAAGATGAGTGAACCCACAGTTTCCAATTTATATCGTAAGTAAAGGTCGTGCCGATAGTAGATTAACTAGCAGAGCACTTGAAGCAATGAAAGTGCCGTACTATATAGTAATTGAACAATCAGACTATGAAGATTACTCTGCTGTAATTGATCCTGCTAAGATTCTTATTCTTGATCAAAAATACAAACAACAGTACGATACATTTGATGATCTTGGATTAACCAAATCAACCGGTCCTGGCCCCGCTCGTAACTTTGCATGGGATCATAGCATTGCAAATGGCTTTGAGTGGCATTGGGTTATGGATGATAATATCAATGAATTCTTACGATTGACAGACAATAAGAAAATACGGTTTGGTGATGGAACTTGTTTTGCTATTATGGAAGATTTTTGCCTTAGATATAGTAACGTAGGCATGGCTGGTCCTAACTACAGAGCATTTGCTCCTCAAAACGCAGCAATACCTCCGTTTGTACTTAACACTAGAATTTACAGTTGTAATCTAATTAGAAATAACACCCCCTATCGTTGGCGTGGTCGTTATAATGAAGATACTGATATTAGTCTCCGTATGTTAAAAGATGGACTGGTAACTGTACAATTCAATGCGTTTCTCCAAGATAAAATGCGAACTCAAATATTAGGTGGTGGCAATACAGCAGAATTTTATGCCAAAGAAGGAACAGACGCAAAATCAAGAATGCAAGTAGCTATGCATCCTGACGTTTCTAGACTTACATGGAAATTTGGTAGAATTCATCACGAAGTAAATTATCATCCATTTAAGGATATTCCTTTAAAATTCAAAGATGACTATGTTCCGGTAGAAGGAGTAAACAACTACGGACTTAAATTAGCAACCGGCTGGACAACCACTAAATAAAAGCATGATAGACAATATTTTTATTCCTACTCTTGGAAGATCTGATAACCAGATAACATACGATAATTTGTGTGATAAATGGAAAAGTAAAACCATTCTTGTTGTACAAGAACACGAAGCACATCTATACCAAAATTACAATATTCAGGTTTTACCATCTCATATAAAAAGCATAGCTCCCACAAGAGAGTGGATAGCACAGCAAAATATTGGTAAAATATACGGTGTGTTAGATGATGACTTAAAGTTCTATCGCACTAGAATGAAGGGTGAAACTTTTGATAAATCAAAAAGAAAGATGACTGATGAAGATTTTGACGAGTTAGAGCAGACTATCTTTTCGTGGTTGAATGATGATATAGCTGTATGTGGATTATCCAATGCTGTTAGACCACCGAACATAAATGACGAGTACGAAGATATCAAGTCTGTGAGTCAATTGTTCTTTTTTGACGGTAAAAAAATACCAGTGTATGATATCAGCTGGAATGATTGCATTGTCACTGAAGATACACATGTGTTGCTACAGTTGACAAAAAAAGGTCTTAAGAGTAGAATATCCAATAGATTCAGATATGAATCAGCACCTCCAGCAATGGCAGGTGGATGTTCAACATTTAGAACTATAGAATTACAGAATCAAGCTAACTTGACTTTGCATAGATTACATCCTGGTCTAGTTAGATTAGTAGAAAAAGAAGTAACAAGAGGTGGATTCGCAGGTAAAACGGCAATTCACGCTGTTGTACAATGGAAAAAAGCGTATCAAACAAGTATGATAAATAATCTTTATGATTCCATATAAATTTGTGTACATATTACAACACTTTTTATCAAAATGATTGATTTTATACACTTATTTGTGTATAATTTTTATATTAACTAAATAACTTTATAACTTCTAAAAAGAAGTTGACAATTTAATTTTTAAGCAGTACAATAACATATAATGAAAAACATAAGACTTTCCATATCGTATCAGTTGCCCCAGACATCAGCATTATGCTGGAGTCCGGTAGCGGCCCTACGCTCAGAGAGTCATAATGGATTTAATATGATTGAAACAGGCAAAGATTATAGTAGGGTTCGACGAGGATGGGATGTTTAAGCAATAGCTAGCATCGTAAACTTTGAGAACCCTGAACTAGAACTTCAGGGTTTTTTTTATTTTAAAGTAGTGTAATAGGAAACGAGATCCTAGCCCGCACTTAAAACATGGGCAAATGGGCGGACTAGATGATGGATTTCCTATCGTGGAATGAAAAACTCTAGCGTATTAAAGCATATTATGTTATAGTATGTTTTAATACCGACATTCGCAAGAGTGTCGTAATCGCGAGGTGGCCGAGTGACCAAAGGCAAGTGACTGCAAATCTCTACAATCGTCGGTTTGAATCCGACCCTCGCGTCCAGATTATTTGTAACCAATCCTGTTTAGGATACGTAACGCTCGTGTACGAAGTTTATCTTCAAATTCGCCTTCTGTTAGTATACCTTTTTCAAGATTACATTTTCCGCAGGTAACTTGTAGATTACTAACTGATGTTGGACCACCTTTAGATTCTGGTATTACATGATCTAGATGTACCTCATTCTTGAGTAGATCAAGTCCACAGTAGACGCAGCGTAAACCATCTCGTTCAATTACAATACGACGAACATTAGTTGGAATACGTTCTTTGTTCATATATAATATTTATTATTACAAATATGTGTTGTAAAAATACAATTGCAAGTCAAATGGTAGACAATTAATTCATTTGATACTATAATAGCCATATAGTAAGCAGTGTAAGTAATAAGGAGTAGTAGCAGTCATAATAAGAGACAAGTACGTAGTGTTCGATTAGTGCAGCATTAAATTAACTTTTAACAAACTTGGAAATATTATGAAATTATCTAAATTAGCTTTTGCAGTAGCATTTATGTCAGCATCAGTAGCATACGCAGCTGGTGAAAACGTGGTACAAGGCATTTCATCAAGCGCCGCAGGTACTTTATCTTCAGTAACAGGTATCGGTACTGCGACAGCAACCGCTTCGCATAACACATCAGGTACTGCGACTGGTACATTGACAACTAACGTAACACCATCATTTACCGTTACATCAGGTGGTGTCAATACCACACGCACAATCACTTCTGCTACAGTTAATTCCAGTGCTAGTAGTACTAGTACTAGCACAATTACCGGTAACTTAACTGGTGGCGGTGAAACCTTCGGAGTTGCAGGTGGTAATTCAGTTTTCAGTGCAAACGTTGTTGCAACTATTCCACCACTGTAATCGGAGAGTTAACATGAAGCCAATGATTGGATTAGTAGTTATTGCCCTATTGATTCCTGCAACTGTGTTTGCAAACGATTCAACTAACAATAACACAAGTAATTCTGCATCTACTTCTAATTCAACATCAGCTGCTCAAAACGCAGGCAATGCCCAGAGTATCACTTACAATAGTCCTAATACATCAACTATTAAAAGTACTGGCAATGCTACAATGTCTGGATTCTCTGGATCGTTTAGCGGAGATTATTGTGGTGGTACAGCAGGTATGGCGGTGGGTGGTGTGGGGTTCGCAGTATCAGGTGGTGGTCCCAAGATTGACAATTCATGTGTTATGCTTAGAACATTTGAGCGTACACAACAGGCCGCCACTGCTATGGCAGCGGTAGATCCTGCGACAGCACAGGTATTGCGAATGGCTTCCCTGGAAGTGTTGGCGGAAACAGATCCCAAAGTAAAAGAGATCTTTCAGAAGCGAGGTTTAATTCCTCGTGATCCTGAGCCTAAACAACCTGCACTTAATAGAAGCAATAATAATCCATTACATATGGGTGGTTAACATTATAAAAAGTTGAGCTTGACAATTAAATCAAGCTCAACTATAATACTTGTATAGTAAATGTTCTTTAAAAATCAGACGCAATATTGAAACACACGAAGGCATGGTGGCATGCCGATGTAGTGGTAACAGCCTTCTCTAGCGAATGAGTCGGTTGGCAGGTTCAAGTCCTGTGTAGTGTGTTTCAATATTGCGTAAGCAAAAAGTCCACGGCAACCTAATCAGTGCCTAGTCTGAGCCCAGACGATGAAGTAGCTGTGATGGCTACGGGTGGTTCGAGCAAGGGTCTACCTTTGGTAACAGAGATGAAGAATCTGCTCCAGCGAAAGCTGCGGTCTAACCCAACCGGCGTTGGCAACACGAGAGTTCTCCCTGGTCGGTGAAGCGGATGGAAGGCGAAAGCTATAGTTACCGCCGCAGGGAGAGAGCAACTAACATCACTGTAGGATTACTACAGTAATAAGTACTGTTATTATAAGGATACAGTATGAAATCGTATATAGTAGAGTATCAACCAGAACAAGAAGCAGTTAAAGAATTTCACCGTACATCAATTAAGTTTTTAAGTGAATTGATTGTATTAGGTTGTATACTTTATTTGTTTCACTAGAATCCCGGCGTCCCCAGTCGTTATTCACAGGGCGTGTATCAACTCCACGATAAAGTTGAGGGTGCTTACGATCTACCTTTGAGTCCTCATGAACGGGGAGCCTGAGAAAATCGTAGGGTGTGAAATGCTGATATACCCACAGTAGAATTCAGACGGACAGGGTAACAACTCATGTAGGGGCTAGAGGGATTTAGTAGCCTACACCATATTGAAGTACATTTTGCCTTGGATGCGTGGCATTATTGTCGGATGCGTAGGGAGTGTAAGTGTATTTCAATATGGTTTGTGTGCTATCGCAAGTAGACCCGCCCGGAACATACACGGATCGCTATTCGGTGTTGTTCATGAGAAAGCAAGGCAAGGCTGTCCCAAGAGTAAGAGAGCGTGAGGGGACAGACACAAATCATAAAGTCGGCACATGTTTCCACCGTGTGTCAACCGACTAAAAATAAATCTAGGGATATGACCAGTTAACGGTGGAGCCATATTGAAGTACATTTGCGGGTATTCTGAAAGGACTAGTCCCTAACAATGTGACGACCAAGTGTATTTCAATATGGTTAGTACACAGTGAAAAACGCCGACCCTGCCCGACTAGTCATCGGGAAAGTCGGGGTCTAGTAGCTACGAATCCCGACAATAGGCTCTTGACCGAGACGACGATAGGGAACCATATTGAAGCACATTAACCTCGCCGCGAGTGCGAGTTAGGAAATAATTGCCTGTTTAGTGTGTTTCAATATGGTACTACATGGTTCGGTTGCAATGTTCACACGCACTTGGCTCAATCAGTAGTTACCATATTGAAGTATATTGTACGAACTAGTCCCGAATCAGCAATAGCATTGCAGAGGTCATATCGTATAGTGTATTTCAATATTGTAATAAAGAATTTGGTTCCATAGTATAGTTGGCCTAATACGCCTGCCTGTCACGCAGGAGATCAGGGATTCGAATTCCCTTGGGACCGCCAAGTTATCCTCGTTGAGATCCAGTGTTATGGTCGGGTGTTTTACTACACTTTAGGCTGTGGTTAGAATCCACAGGACGAGGGCCAAGTTTTATGGAGTAGAAGCATCAACGGTGATGCAGTGGATTGTAAATCCGCCGGTCTTGACCACGCCTGGTTCGATCCCAGGATACTCCACCAATTAATGCAGCTATCGTCTATCGGTTAGGACACCAGGTTTTCATCCTGGTAAGCGGGGTTCGATTCCCCGTAGCTGTACCAGTTTTAAAGGGCAAGTGACTGAGAGGCCGAAGGTGGCAGTCTTGAAAACTGATGAGTGTAACAGCTCCGTGGGTTCGAATCCTACCTTGCCCGCCAAAGTTTTTAAAGTTTATGGGTAGTTGCCTGAGTGGTTAAAGGAGCGGCTTGCTAAGCCGTCATCGGAAACGGTGCGTTGGTTCGAATCCAACACTACCCGCCATAAAATAGTAGCGAGCATTGGTATGCGGCTGGGTTTTATAAACCCGGGAGAGTGGTCAGATGGGCTGCAACGATAGAGTTCGAATCTCTACGCTACTACCAAATATTGCGTCCGTAATTCAACTGGATAGAAAGCAAGTCTTCGAAACTTGAGGGTGGGAGTTCAAATCTCTCCGGACGCACCACAGTAATACCTTTGTAGTTAAATGGTATAACAGCCGCTTGATCTGACTAAATAATCTCATAGGAGATATTTAATGAAAAGAAATACGACTACTTGCTCAAAATGTAATAGTGAAGTATCATTATCAAACTATAAAAAGCATTTTTTAAGTAAAAAATGTTTGTCTGGTGGTAAACAAATTGCTAACTCATCATTATCGTGTATTTATTGTAATGATGTATTCTTGCTTTCCTCTGGAAGAGGAGTTCACGAAGTTCAATGTGAATTTAATCCGCAAAGAAGAATTCTAAATCTAGGGAAAGTTGCCTGGAATCGTGGTAATAGAAATACACCTGATATGAGAAACCCAGAGTTTATGGGAAAACGGGGTGGATATCGCCCCAACTCCGGAAGAAGTAAAAAATTTAGAGTATTAGATTCATTTGGAAAAGAAACTGTATTACAAAGTACTTATGAATTAAAATGTAGTGAAATATTGAATGAACTTCAAATAAATTGGCTCAGACCAAAAGCATTAAAATATGACAATAGAAACTATTTCGCTGATTTTTATTTACCAGATTATGATATCTGGTTAGATCCTAAAAATAGTTACAAAGTAAAACAAGACGAAGAGAAAATAGCAAAAGTAATAGAACAAAATAAAATTAAGTTATACATTCTTTTAGAAGAACAATTAACAAAAGATTACATTGCCCGATTAGCTCAGTTGGTTTAGTAGCGCCATCTTGATAAGGTGGAGGTCCCTGGTTCAAACCCAGGATCGGGTACCAAAAATATATGCCATTACAAGTTCAATTCTTGTCGAAGGTACCAGTATAAATACTATTATGAAAATCATAGAACTATTAACAGAATCCGCAAGTCAGTTTGATCCATTACTAATTAAATTTTGGAACAAACATCAAGATAAATTACCTGAATATTTCAGAACAGGCGAAACAGGATGTGTAGAAGCTGCCAATGATTTAGCATCTGAGATAGGTGGTTTTGCTGAAGTAGTGCCAATAGGTAGATTTTCTGGTAGTAAAAAAGTAGGCGGATGGTTATATACAGATACTCCGCAGACAGATCTAGAGTCATTTACACAGAAAGAAATAACAGCAATGAAAAATCAAGGGTTGGATCCTAATAACGAAAAAGACAGAGTAACATTTATAACTAACAACAAACTAGAAGATGAATTCAAATGGATTCCCCATAGTTGGGTAGAAGTCCGTAGTAAGATTCTAGATCCTAGTGGGTTTTACATTGATGGCAAAAGTGGTCAGTTTGATCGCTTAGTCAACAACAAATCAAATTTATCACAACGATATACATATTTTTAACATGGGTGCTTCATCTAATTGGCAAGATTGTGGATTCCAAATCCATTCATCTAGGTTCGAGTCCTAGGGTGCCCGCCAAATTAACCAAAGAGGTAGTAATGAAGTTCAACATACCACAAATCAAAGAGTTCATAGATAGACAAGGTCCAAACACTAAAATTTATATTGGTGTTGATTCTGAGCGAATTAAAAAAGGTACGCAATGGTATGCTGACTACACAGCGGCTATCGTTGTTCACTTAGATGGAAAACATGGCTGTAAATTATTCGGCGAGGTAACTCGTGAAAGAGATTATGATCGTGTCGACAAACCTAACACTAGGCTTATGACCGAAGTGTTTAAGGTTTCTGAACTGTATCTTAAATTAGCAGAAGTTCTGGAAAATCGCGAGGTTTCGGTACACTTAGATATTAATCCGAATGACCAACATGCCAGCTCTAATGTAGTGTCACAAGCTATTGGATATATTCGCGGTACTTGTAATGTAGAGCCACAAGTTAAGCCACATGCCTGGGCTGCTTCGTATGCTGCGGATAGGTTTAAAGGTTTAAAAGTTGCTAATTCTTAAAAATGAAGGATCGCGGCCTTTATGAAATCCTTCCGGAATTGGATCACAAACAGGATGCTTACGACTTAAAGTTCCGTTTGTGATCCAGCAAAATTTTCCAATAGATTTTTTACGGCCTTTATCCATAGCATCTAATACAGATTGTGGTCTCTTTTTTCCGGCCATTGGATTAGGTTTTCCTGCGCTAACTTGTTCTTGTCGTATTTTACTTAAGTGTTCGGAGCGAATCTGTTTTAATTCTTTTGCTTTTTCATTTCCGTAAATTTCTTCATAAGTTTTGCCTTTAAGAATTCCTTTTCTGCCTTTAGAAATATTAATGCGAGACTCAGGAGAAGTTGAACTAAAACGATTATGACCAAGTGTTTTATCAACATAATGTTTGTTTAAACATAATGGATTTTTAATATTTTCTTTAATTAAATCTTGTTCAAACCAATAAGCATCATCACTAGCTGTTTCAGTGTAAAATTCAGCAACAACCGACCATATAAAGTCATTAAAGTTGTCTTTTACTAGCTGTGCAGATGAACATGTGTTATAATGAAATCCCAAATCTAAATGAGATTGAATTTTATTTTTTTCACGATATCCGATATAAAATTGACCGGTAACTTTATGAATGCCAATGTAGACATAAGGATAATTTTTATTTTTATATAAACGATTTTTCATATAAGTATTTATACATCTAGACATTAATCAGAGAAAAAGAAATGAGAGTAACATCTAAAAAGGATGTAAAAATTATGCCACAGGACAATCTTATATATTCTGGCCCAATGTTTAGGACAATAACCTGGCAAAGAAAGTTTGCTGTGTTGCCTCATCGCTGTATTAGAAGCAATGCAACAATATGGCTTAAATATGCTAGAGAAGGTTATCTTATAAAAGGACTAGGGGAAGGTGACGCGGAATGACTATGGTTAACCGAAGAAGAATACCTAATACTTTGTTTAAAAGCAATTCATGATTAAAGCCCTGGTGGTGGAATGGCAGACACGCTAGTCTTAGGAACTAGTGGAGAAATCCGTGCGAGTTCGAGTCTCGCCTGGGGCACCAAATATAGGATAGTATGAAAGAAATAATAGAGATTAAAAATTTAAACAATGAAATATTTGTATATTGGACCTTGACTGATTTCTGTAATCAGCATTGTACCTACTGTCCATCAGCATTAAATCTTGGAGAATATGCCAATAGTCCATCTTTCCCGAATGATAGTGAGATTGACTTGTTTCTTGATAAATTAATTACTATACAGCAGCACACTCAAAAAAGATTAGTCGTTAATATATCTGGCGGCGAACCTACATTACATAATAAATTCGCAAACATAATTGAACAACTACATGACATTGCTACTATTATCGTTACAACAAATGGTGCCAGAAGCGTCGGCTGGTGGCAAACATTAACTAAACAGCCACATCTAGTAATTTTATCATTGCATCCAGAATACTACAACTCCAAAAAATTAAAAATTAATCAGCTATGTGAATTTTTAAAAAATAGTGGGGTAGATATACAGTTTAATCTTATGTGTCATCCAGGTATGTGGAATACAGTAATGGAAATAGTCAATGATGTTGATGATCGATTCAAACCATTTATTATTCCAAAAGTTATACTTGATCACGACTCATTTAACAAAGATATGTATTCATATACATCTGATCAATTAGATTTTATTAAAAACTATCCTACAAAATTAGATTCAAGTATATCATGGGACATCAGGGCAGTTTATTTAAATGGCGATATCAGTCGTGTTGTTCCAAATACAATTATGGCAGAAGGATTACATCATTTTCATAATTGGCGATGTACTGCTGGCAGTGAAAGTATATATGTATCAGCTAACGGTAAAGTTAGCGCAGGAATATGTAATGTTCAATTACTAGGGAACATTTCAAATTTCAATTTGCTTAATGAATACCTGATTTGTCCTAGAGATAGGTGTGTACATCCTGGAGATATCAGCCTTAACAAATATAATCCTGATAAGGTGTCAAAATAGTTGACAGTAATAGTAAAGCAATATATAATAGTAACAATGCGACTGTGGTGAAATAGGTAGACACAAGAGACTTGAGAGTAAAATTTGAGTGCCCTGTTGGAAATGACAGGAGTAGAACTCGTCAAATTCGGTGAAGGCTTAACTGCTAATACCGAGCCAAGCTTCAGTATGAAAGTGCTGTTGAAGGTGTAGAGACTAGACGGCGAGCATCTAAGACAGAAATGTTATGATGAAGGTATAGTCCAGACCACTAAACTGAAAAGGTAGCGAAAGCTATAGTGGTAAGAAAATCTCTCGGCGAAGGCCATGCCGGTTCGATTCCGGCCAGTCGCACCAAAGATAGTTGAAGTACAATGCGGGTATAACTCAGTGGTAGAGTGTCAGCCTTCCAAGCTGTTCGTCGCAGGTTCGAACCCTGTTACCCGCTCATTTTACTTTAGATTTGTGAGCAGGATTAATTCAGCGGTAGAATGTCTCGTTGCCAACGAGAATGCCATCGGTTCGATCCCGATATCCTGCTCACAAATCTAAACAGAGTACTCCTTATATGACAGTTGAACAAGGTCATATAAGGGAAGGACAGTGTTCAGCCTGTCCGAGAGTTTTAGGGGAATGGGTCTGCTCGGAGTGGACACCTGCTTTGCAAGCAGGAATCAGAAGAGTTCGAATCTCTTATTCTCCACCAAAAAATAGGAAATACAGCAATTTATGATTTATAACTCAACCGCAATGATTTCCAATCCAGAACTAGGATACTATAGTTGCAATAATTTATTTTTCAATAGTAAAATTGAAGCTTGCATCTACGGAACTGCCATTAAAATGCCGGTAAAATGGCATTTTAATGAAGAAGTATTTAGATCATATGACTGGCAAGTAGAACCCGAATTAACATTAGACGATTTGTATAATCAACGAGCGAGACAGATCAGAGAACAATACGATTATATTATTATAAGCTACAGCGGTGGTGCAGATAGTAATAATATTTTAGAAAGTTTCCTACGCCAAGGACTATTTGTTGATGAAATCCTAGTTAACACTATGGAAGAACGAGACAACTTAACAGTGGTAAATCACAATGAAAAATCTGCATGGAATGCTGGAGCAGAATATAAGCTACAAACAATACCTCGATTGCAGTATATTAAAGATAAAAGTCCTAATACTAAAATAAATGTCATTGATATGAGCAAATATGTATTCGACTCATTGGAAACTGCAGGTGATGCTAGTTGGATTCTCAACAAAAGAGAAATGTTGAACATCGGTGCAGTTACTAGATATAATTATGTGCATTTTAAAGAAGTAAGAAATCAGTTTGATAAAAATAAAAAAATAGCACTTATAGTTGGAGTTGATAAGCCCAGGGGTATAATAATCAAAGGCGATTTTAAAATAATGTTCAATGACAGAGCGGCCAATGTGGTCACTGCACAGGAACATTTAAACGAATATCCCAACGCAACCGTAGAAAACTTTTACTGGACTCCGGAAAGCGTACCTATGTTGATTAAACAAGGGCATGTTCTTAAAAAATGGTTGGAGGCATTCCCGCAATATATTCCACTATGGACATTGACAGACAACGACACATATGCAAAAAATTTTAGATTAGTACACGAAAGAATGCTTAGAAACATAATTTACACTACATGGAATCAAAATTGGTATCAAGCAGACAAATCTGTATTAGATTGGTTTAACGAATTTGATCATTGGTTTGTAACAAAGTATAATAATACTAGAGCATTTTCTATTTGGAAATCTGGTATAGACCATGTATTAAATAATGCATCAGATTATATGGTTTACAAAAACGGAAAACCCCATGGCTTGACAGGTTTTCGTCATTTATATGATTTGGGAAAAATTAAAGTAACTCAAGATCAATTAATTAAATAAAATAGTGATTGACTCGTTACCCAAAGAGTCAATAACTCAGTAATATTGACATTAAATAGATTATCGTGTATAATGTTTATATAGTAAGTACATGGCGGAGTAGGGGAGTCTGGTCGTCCCCGCTAGTCTCATAAGCTAGAGATCGTGTGGTTCGAATCCCACTTCCGCAACCATTTTATAAAAAGGAGTTAACATGAAAGCAGTTTTAGCAATTGTCGTAGCATCATTAGCACTTACCGGATGTGTTGTTGCTGATCCATATTATGTTCAGCCAGCTCCGGTATATGTTCGTCCAGCGCCAGTTTATGTGCAACCTAGGCCGGTATATGTAGCTCCTCCTGTTCGTTGTTCTTATGTACAACAGTGGAATGGTTACACAAGACAGTATTATAATGTTCGTGTTTGTAGATAAGAATTAATTAGTACAAATAGTATTGTAGTAAAAACGGGGTGTAGCTCAGTCCGGTAGAGTGCTTGCTTTGGGAGCAAGAAGCCCAAGGTTCGAATCCTTGTACCCCGACCATTTCAATGTAATTTAAATTTAGGAAATATATGTCAGTCAAAACAGCAGCTAGCCTTATCGATATCAATGTTTGTGTCAATCAAGTAGACAATAAACGCTATGATTTAGTACTAATCGCAGCAACAAGAATGCGTGAACTTAAGTTTCATAGAATGGGCACTGATAAGATTACCAGATGGTCAGAAATATTACTTGAAATTCAAGAAGGTCGTATTAATCCTACTGAATATCTTAGAAAAATTGAAGCAGTTCGTCCTAAGAATCAAAGTAGAAAGTACAAATAGTTTAGTTGGAGATTAGCCAAGCTGGTAAGGCAACGGATTTTGATTCCGTCATGCACAGGTTCGATTCCTGTATCTCCTGCCACAAAATCAATAAATATATGTACTATTAGGAATATTCCATGAGATTCAGTGAGTTATTTGAAATGCCAACTTATATGCCGACAGAATTGCCTGTGACTGATGTTAAAGTTCACGTGGCAAGTGTAAGTACATTAGATCGTCAATATGATCTCCTAGGAACAGTTCAAGTTAGAAATCAAAAAATTATTGCTGCTCTTAAAAAAGACAAATCTAGTGCTATAATTGGGCCTGCTGTAATGCGGGCTGATGGCAAACCATCTATGGAAGTTGTCGCTACAATTAAATTTCATAAATCTCCTGAGTTAGGAGAAGCTGGCGGAAAATCACTGCAAATTGATACAGTGGTAGCAACAGATGATGTGCAAGGTTTTGGATATGGATATCAACTCTATAAGATGATATTAAATCAAGGATATACGATTGTAAGTGATAACGTACAATATGTAGGTGGCAAAGAATTATGGTTAAAGATTATCCGCAAAAGTGCTGCTGATCGTCATAATGTTTTTATCTTACAAGATGGTAAGTATATGCGGGATGATGCCGGAAATCCAATAGTATTTGATGGTGTTAATATTTCACCAGAAGATATCTGGAGCACAGATAAGAAAAGTGTTCCGCATTACAATACGTTACTAGTAGCGAAAAATATCTAGTTTTACGGATCGTTAGCTCAGCGGTAGCAGCGGCGCCCTTACAAGGCGTAGGTCGTAGGTTCAATCCCTACACGATCCACCAATCAATGCCGAGATAGCTCATCAGGTAGAGCACCAGTCTGTGTATAATTGATAAATAAAAGCATAGGAAAATATATGCCGATATTTAAAAAATACAATTGGGACGAAATACAAAAAGATTATACAAATGGGCTAAGCTATAGAGAGATTTCCAAAAAATACGGAATAGCTCAGCAAACTATTTCTAATGCTAAAAAACGTGGGGATATTGTCACAAGGACAGCATCAGAAAGCGGAATTCTATACTTCAAAAGTAATCCTCCACGAATACCTGGAGAAGCAGCAAGAAAAGCAACATCAGAACGTATGTCAGCTAATAACCCGGGTGGTAAATGTAAATGGTTTGAAGTGAATGGAAAAAAAGTACAAGGTACTTGGGAAAGGGATTTTGCGTTATATTGCAACAACCAAGATATAGAATGGGACAGATGTTCTCCGTGGAAATATGTGATAGATGGAAAAATAAAAAGCTATACTCCTGACTTTTATATTCCATCTAAAAATTTATATATAGAAATAAAAGGACGTTGGTGGGGCGATGATCGTAGGAAAATGGATTGTGTTATAGAACAGCATCCAGATAAAAATATTTTAATTTTAGAAAAAGAATTATATCGTAAACTATTGGGGGGTGAGCTAGTCTGGTGATTTTAGCGTATGCCTGAAGAGCATAAGAAACTGGTTCGATTCCAGTACCTCCCACCAAACAAAAATTATTTTAAGGATTAGTAATGAGTTTAGAAGAATGGGAAAAAGTAATTATTGATAACACAAATGAACAATATGCTCTTGCTATGATAATTAAATTTCGTGCCTACAGAAAACGATATAAAGGAGTTGATTTAGATTCAGTAGCAGAAGAATTTTCATCATTGCCAATAAATGAGAAGCGAGAGTGGGCAATGAGAACTAATAATGAACAAGAAATTGTTAAAACCTGCCGAAGACAAAGAAAAATTAACAGTGATGCAATGTTTGATAAAATGATTCGTGAACGACAAGAATCACGATACGATTAATCAATGGTGACTGTGATAATAGGGGTGACCATAGTGTAAAATAGGCACCTAACTCTGTGAAAGTTATAGTCTGAGTGAGACTTCTCAGTGGTCACCCCTATTGTCATAGTCATCAACTTCACGAACAAGTTGTTCGTAGGTTATTGAAGATTTACTGTGTTTTCTTGAGTTTTTATTCTGTGGCATCAGATCGCAATTTACTGGATGACGAATGTAGTATTCATCGTAGTTATTGAGCATAGCTTCACTGACTGATACACGATGATCACGAGACAATCCGGTCATATTTATACCGCGTTTATTATTACCACCGGCATTATAGAACCCAACCCGTGTTAGTTCATTTAAATCGAATAGGTCAGGATAGTGAAACACATTGAACTTGAAGTAATATCTGGCCCGGTTTAGTGATTTATGTAAATGTATGTGTTCTTTACAGTAACCTATTTTATATCTGTTCACGAACTTAATTTTACAATGACGACAAGTGTTTAGAATGAGTTTAGAGTGAGGTGCGAGTTCTTGTTTAGGCACTCGTCTATCTGCCCAAGTCTTCTTGACTTTTTCGTATAAGGCGTAGTCTCTTTCGTTGTTGTTATGAGTTGCGCTGCAACTTTGAGAACAGAATGTCAAGTGTCGTTTTTCGTATGATAGTTCCACTGAACACGCTTTGCACTGCTTAGGAGTTGTTAGATAAACCGTCCTAGAGTATTCTCTTTTACGCTTATGAGCATCAATAGCGCCTTGGTTACCACCACCTTTTTTGCCGCCATTTTTAGCATCAAGAATAAGTTGAGGGTCACGAGCTGGACCATATTTTAGTTCATAGTCACGAGTATTAGTGCCATGATTTTTTAAATGAATTCCTGATATTTGGCCGTTGAAATCACGATGGCATATAGCACAGTTTATTATTTTATACATATACTTATTTAGTCTAACTTGTAAGTTCAGTAAGTATTTGTCACCCCAGTTGACATTTAATTGAAGTTCAACTATAATAAGTACTTGTTAAACAAAGGAGCAGTTATGAAAGCGTTTGGATCTAAGCGTTGTTACCACGACTGCCGTGTTGTTCAGGCAGGTAACGGTAAGAAAATTAAGTTTACCGTTGGCGTGAAGTCACGCAAAAGCGGTCGTAAAATTGAAAAGGAGAAATGAAATGAAGTCTAAGATGATCGTGCCAACACTAAATCCACGAAACCCGTTCGTGATGCTGGCACATAAAAGAAGTGCGGGAAGTCATACTAAGCCACACAAGGCTCAGCGTAAGTTAGATAAGCAAAAGGGGTATAGCTCAGATGGTCAGAGCACCGCACTTTTAATGCGGGAGTCCTCGGTTCAATCCCGAGTGCCCCTACCATTGTTATATTGAAGCACATTTAAGTAGGCATGCCAACGCTAGGTCTTATCGGACATAGTCAGAGTGTGCTTCAATATAATAATCCGCCCGTAACTCAATTGGATAGAGTATCCGGCTTCTACCCGGAATGCTGGGAGTTCGAGCCTCTCCGGGCGGACCATGGTGATGTAGCTCAGTTGGTTAGAGCAGGTGACTCATATTCACAAGGTCGGTGGTTCGAATCCACTCTTCACCACCAACTAACATCGTAGATAAATAAAGTCATGCGATTATATGAAATACAAAAAAATATTGAAGAATCTATTAACTTAACTAGATATCTACCGGAGGTTGAAAATGCCATTAAAAAAGGCATTTTAGCATCCATGGATTCCTTTATAAATGTAAAAATTACACCTGAAGTACAAGCTAACATTGATGAAACTGGAAAATTTGGCGCAGTTAAACCACGAGTTAAGCTAGTGTCTAAAATGAAGAAACATTGTTCTACTAATCTACAAAATGTTGCTAGTAGTACTATGAACATGCCAAACATTATTGTTTATTTTGGCAAAATCAAAAAAAATAATGGTGAATGGCATGGTGACGATTCTTCTATAGCAATAAACATCAAATATCTTAATGATATTAAAAATAGAGTATGGGCTAATTGGTCAGCACAAGTAATTAAGTATAATGAAGGCGATACACTTGATTATTTAGAAACTGCCGATTCAATTATAGATGAATTTAAAAAATATACTTTTACTCCAGCAGTAAGCGCAGTTGTAACTAATATTGCCGGTGTTTTTATTCACGAAATGGTACATGCCATGCAAGACAAAGCTGTCTCTGCAAAAGGAATGAATACAGATAAGGCATATCGCAGTTACCTAACAAACAAAGAAACATTTGATAAATCAATAGAAGATTACAAAAAAGCTGGGTTTACAGAAAAAGAAGCATATAGATTATATAGAGGTAGTCCTCAAGAAATCGCTGCTTTTGCTAATCAAGAAGCTGCAAAATTTATTAAATCTAAAAAATTAGATCAACCAGGTGTTCAAGCAACACCACAACGATTGTCTGAATTACAGACCCAGTTGAAATATTTGAATGATATTTTTAAAAATAAAAACAATCCAACAGAAATCAAAATTATGAGGCGATATACAACATTAATGTATAAAGCAGTCATGGATTATGTTGAGAGAAAAAACGAATTAGAGCAAGAAAAACAAAACACACTATAATAGATAAGTCAATATTATCAGCAACCAAACGTAAAATTTTGGTTGCTTTTTATTTGACTTGTGTTATAATATATTTTTACACAGGAGAACAATATGCCAGCTACATTTTTGGTCAGTGATACCCACTTTGGACACAATGGTGTCTGTCATTTTCTGCGTAAAGATGGTGAAACAAAACTTCGCCCATGGGATACCGCTGAGGAAATGGACGAAGAAATGGTTAAACGTTGGAATGAACGTGTTAAGCCCACAGACAAAGTATACCACCTTGGTGATGTGGTTATTAACCGCAAAGCACTTGGTATTATGCGGCGTCTCAACGGCGACAAAGTTCTTATCCGCGGCAACCATGATATCTTCCGTGATGATGAATACAGAGAACACTTCCGTGAACTTCGTGCATATCATGTTATGAACGGAATGATTCTTAGCCATATTCCCCTTCATCCTGATTCGCTTGGTAGATTCGGAGTTAACATTCACGGGCATCTTCATTCTGATCGTGTTATGAAAACTGGAAAAACAATTGAGTTTGGTGATGGCACTTTCACCCCACAAGAAATTGATACTCGGTATTTCTGCTGCTGTGTTGAGCAAACTGACTTTGCTCCAATCTTGTTTGAAGATGTTATCAAACGAATTGAAGAAGAAGGTGGAGCAGTTGGGTTTAAAAACGGCAACGGGCCAACGATGTAGTTATAAATAAAATTATGATTATAACGTGTGGTCCCGTTGGCAATCAACGAACCTTTAAAATAATACTTCCTGAAGAAAGAGCTAAAATAGCAGTTCTTATCAGTGGTGGCATAGATAGCGCCATACTGTATTACTTAATGTTACTTGAAAATAAAAACACAGGATATAGGCATGATATAAGACCTATATCTATAATGCGTCAAGAAGGATCTGAGTATTTTAGTAAGTTAGTAGTGGCAAACATGAACGAGAAGTTTAACTTAATCAAACAGGATGCAATTATAGTTGGAAATCCTTCTTTGCCAGAAGATCAGCAGGTTAAGTCAGGTGTAAATCACGCTTATAATTTAGGGTTTGACCTAACATATTGTGGAGTAATTGAACAACAGCCTGAGCATATGATTGGCTGGGTTCAACCTGAAGCTAAGGAAACTAAACGATTCAAAACACCACTGAAGGATCTAAACAAAATACATATAATAGATCTTGTCATACAATGTAAGCAAGAGGACTTATTTTACATTACCCATACTTGCAACAAATTTAAAGTAGGACGTTGTCACAAATGTAATGGTTGTAATGAACGAGCATGGGGATTTTTGCAGTTAGGATTAACTGATCCTGGCACTATATAAACAAGTGCTGGAATTTGGCAATAGCATCTTCCCATGTCATTTTGCCATATCTACAACGCAAACTAAACGCATACCTACCATTAAATCCTGCTGGTCTGTGTGGTACTTCAGCATTAGTTAAATATGCTCCTGGCAAAGTCGTATATATTTTAACAGGATCTTTATTAGGTATACAAAGTATACGACTACTACCTATCATATCCCCGTTTTCTACAAGTTCATCTACATCTTCCGGACGCCAGTATTCCATAGTTCCATATCCATTATAAATCCAGTTGATACCCCATACTCTGCGACCATCAACATGTATGACTCCTGTATGATTATTTTTATAAAAAAAATTAACAAAATCCCATTCAATGCCAGCCCAATTCAACCACTCAGATTTAAGTACTTCTTTTGGATGATATTGTTTATACAATTGAGTTTCATTGCCGACTAATAGTTCCGCTTTACCTTCATCAGATAATATTTCAGCTAACGGTGGCAAATCTAGTTTATACATATATTCTGGACTTATTGCCATGGCATTTTCCATTTAGTGGGAGGAACAGAAGGGGTAAACTCAACCGGGGTGAAATCCCATTCTTCTATGTTACTAAGATAATTTATAACTTCATACTTTGACTCTATGATTATTTTATAAATGCCCTCAGCTAACTTTATATTATTGTGTTCACTAAAATGATTACTTCTTGCGTCTGGACCGAAATGACCTTGTAATGAGTCTCCTTTGTGAGGAATTAGTTCTTGTTGTGATGCTTTAAACAACGATGTTAACTTATTAGAAATTTGTATAGAGCATGAATTATGTGTAGGCACATGATCATAATCATCGAAACAATTTATATGGATTAACTTATAAAAATTATCTGACATGACATTCAGCTCATTTATCCATGATGCTTTTGCCCATTTGTAAAATTCGGGTACATACAAATCAGATTGATAAAAATCTTTTACTAGTGTATGTAATTTACCACTTGGATCAAGATATTTTATGTCTGACTTGTCTGAATTAACTTCTGCTCTTATTAGGCCTGGATTAATGGGAAAATCTAAAATAGAAGGCAATCTACTAAAATTTGTATGACATACTATAACTAAAGTTTGTTTATCAAGAATAGAATTATTTTCAAGTAGCCATCTTCGTGTAGTCCACCACGGTCTGCCGCCATATCCTACCCCAAATAATGGAATCCCTAATTTATTTGCCAGAAATACAGGCCAATCCGTGGGTTTATATCTTTCTGAGCAAAAACTATCTCCAACTATAACTAATTTATCAAACATATTTCATTGCTTAATGTAATTTTTAAAAATTTCATATACATTGTCAAAAGTTGGACGACCAGTTTGATCTTTATACCCAAAAATTATACTAACACAAAATCTTTCAGTAAGATTGTTATTATTAATACTATGTGGTATTCCTACTTGTACTAAAGTAGGTTGTCCAACTGTTTGACTATGTAATAAAGTAACATCATCTTTTGCATAATGTATAGCGTAAGTTGAAATGGAAGTTTTTTGAGAAGCACCTTGGCAATTTTCTTTTATATCATACCAACACATTGTGCTTCCGTCTCCTCCAAATACCCAATTTAACTTAACATAATCACCTGGTTCTTGTGTGTCTATGTGTATATAACTATTTACTCCAGCTGGTCTATAAAAAACTTCGACAAAATTAATAGTTAATCTGTGATCTTCAAAAAATTTAACAACATCATCACTTAACAGTTCATTGCTAATTTTATAATGTCTTGCTGATGTTGGGTTGTTTAGTTTTAAAAATTCAATAGGGCCCAATGTAGATTTAAACAATGGAATTGGTAATTCAAGATCAGCGCAATATTTTTTCATATTATTTAAATGTAATAGGAAAAGTAATTACATTAGTTGAAAATTCTTCCCAGCTCCATGGTAATATTCTAATACTAATAGCTATTTCTGGAGTATCGCTTTCATTTCTAAGAGCATGCCAAGTGCCAATGTCAGTTATCATAGTTTTATTAGCAGAAACTGTTTCTATTTCTTTAGCAGCACTATATGGCATCATGGGTATGAGTTGTTGCCACATGCCCTTTTCACTATGATAAATTATCTGTGAAAGATCGATACATTCAAACCAGGACCAATACAATTTTTCACAACTAGTCAATGGCAAAAATATAGCTTTTTCTGATTTGCCAAGATCTTTGGTTTCAACTGGTTTATCTGAGTGTATCCACAATTTTTTACCCGGTGGCATATACACTAACATTATCTTATAATCAGAACCTTGTGCTAACTCAATATTCAATAACTTAATTATTGTTTCTTTAGTAGCTTTATCTACTGCCTGTACCTTTTCAAGATTAACATCGGATATCGTAATAATTTCCAAAATTTGTGATACGGGAATAGTTGGCCAAGATATTGGATTATAATGATTCATATGGTATTTATTGAGTCTAAAAATTACAAGTATAAATATTTTATCAAGGTAGAAAAATCAATGGATAACATAATGTTTGCTAAAGTAAATTTTCCTTTACTAGATAAATCTAAAGCAGCAGCAGAAATACTAGCTATTCCTGAAAAATTTAGTTTTTGGGACGATTATCGCAATACACTAATGATACCACTAATGAGCAAAGGCGGTATGGTAGCATCTAACAGCATTCCAGGAGAATTTAAGTGGAATGATCATGCTCCTAGTGTTATAGTTGATTGGTTTGACACATATATATTTCCCTGGATGAGAACAAAAGCTAGAGTTATGGCTTTGATTACACAACCAAATTTTTCAAACTACGAACACATAGACTGTGATCCACATGAGTTAAACACTAGACAACATAAATTTAGAATTGTATTGCAAGGCAAAACTGACACGCTTTACTTTATAACAGATAACGGAAATGTCGCTGCTCCTAATATTGAAGGAGCATTTATAATGGATGGCGGCTGGCCGCATGGTATGGTAAATTCCACTAATGAAGTTAAAGTTACATTAGCATTAGGCGCACCATGGACAGGCAATGACAGCTATGACAATATCAATTTACTTCTGGATCGCTCTGCGTATACGATGCCAGAAGATCTTAGTGCTTATTGGAAAAAATGAGTAACTTCTATCACAAAACAGAATTTAAGTTTAGTAGCGCAGCCGTAAGTTGGATACTCAGTAGATATCAGCATAGATACAACGATATCTTTTTTCATGATCTAGACATTACCCAAAGTGATCCTAAGAGCCAAGCAGAATGGCATGCTAGCTTACCAGGAAGAGAATTAAGAACATTCTTACTAGGATATAACTGTGATACTAGTTATTATGGCATAAATGTATTTCTCAGTAATACAAAAGAATTAGTTAGAGGCAATCCACACATTGATGCGAAATTTACTAAGGATAATACTTTTAAAATTAAATCTAGATTCAATGTAATGGTTCTAGGGAATCCTGAAGATAGTATGGTATGGTGGAATACAATGCAATGGGGTGATGAACGATTGATTAATCATCCTTTTACTACTATCACAGGAAAATCTTATGTAAGTAAAGCTATACCCGGTACTACACCCAATGAACGATGGGAATTTTTAGGCAAACCAACTGAAGAAGTTACAAATCTATTAACTCCTAGCGCATTTGTGCGTACTGATTGTGCCCATACAATATATACAAGTGGACAACCTAGGCTAATAGTTACCGTAGCATTAGACAAAACACTAGAAGAAATTTTACTACACACACCATCACACAATAAGTAATTACAACAAGGAAACATCATGGCAGCGAAAGGCGGCAATCAAAGAAATCAAATAGCAGATCCAATGAAAACTAAAACAGGCAAAGCTCGCTTAGGTCCATTGGGTGTACATCAGTTAGAAGAATTACTTAGCAAGTCAAGTCGTCCCAAAGATAAGGCTAAAATTAAAAATCGTATTCGTATCGTTAAATCACGTAAAGGTTTCGTCGAAGCAGTACCCGTAGTTTCCTCGTAAGAGGTGGTGGAGCCGGCAGAGTCAATTTAACAGTTGACTCTGCTTTTATTTTATAGTACAATAGTAGTTAATGCCCCCGTAGTTTAATGGTAAAACAGTTGACTTGTAATCATCAGACGTTAGTTCGATTCTATCCAGGGGCACCATAGTTTAGTAGTACAATTGGATTATAGCTCAGTCGGTAGAGCAAATGACTGTCAAATGGCAGCCTCTAATAGAAATGTTAGTTGAATAACCCGTCAAATTCGGTGAACGCTAAGTCGAAAGATATGCTAACGCCGAGCCAAGCTTCAGTATGAAAGTGCTGTTGAAGGTGTAGAGACTAGACGGCGGGGACCTAAAGCGTAAGCTATGGTCGTGGCATAGTCCAGAGAGTAACGAAAGTTACACAAATCCGTAATCATTAGGTCCCTGGTTCGAGCCCAGGTAATCCAGCCATTAACATAAGATAGTATATGAGAAAACTTATCAATTGGGTGTTAAGCCCATACTTCAGATACAAAGAAAAACAAGCATTTAAAAAACGTCTTAAAGAATTACGAGAACAAGATCCGTTTATTTACAAATGAAATACTGGGGAATCAACGCTCTTAATCATGGCAGTAGTATTGCTGTTTTTAACGACAACATATACACACAATACACATACAATAACGATACATTAAGTATCGGAGAAATACATGATCTGTTCAGAAAACACGGCGAACCAGATCATATATTTTGGTACGAACGACCTTGGATAAAGAAAGCTAGACAGCTTTACGCAGGACAGTACAGTACAGCATTTGATACATCAACCATTCCAAGAATACATCTTGCTAAATGTGATCTGGGACATATTCCTGTTACATATACTCCACATCATGCCAGTCATGCTGCTGCTGGTTACTATACTAGTGAATTTAACCATTGTGCTATCGTAGTACTTGACGCAATAGGCGAATTTGAATGTGCCACCATCTGGGAAGCAAAACATGATGAGATTAATAAGATTTGGAGTCGCAGTTATCCAAACAGTCTAGGCCTGTTCTACAGTTCTTTTACCAAACTGATAGGACTGACTCCTATCAAGGATGAAGGTCAGTTAGAAAAATTATCACAACTAGGCAACTATGAAAAATACTATGATCTAGTGGCAGATTACATAGACTATGATATGAAGTTAACTAGAAACTTACATAGAGGTGTTTATGATTGGCCATTTGAAGTCGTAACTGATCAAGATCGTTATGACATAGCATCAGCAGTTCAACGTGTGTTTGAAGAACAACTAGATTATATAGTAGACATAGCAAAAACAGAAATAGACTCAGATTGTCTGGTATACATGGGCGGATGTGCTATGAATCGTACTGCTAATAAAAAAATAGTAGAACCAGAATATAAGTACATATGGACACTACCTAATCCAGGAGACCCAAGTAGCAGTATTGGAGCAGTAGCGTATCATACAAAACAAAGAGTAAAGGAACAAAAATGAGCAAAATGTCAGACTTACTTAAACAAGCATTAGATAAGAAGAAAGGTATCCATCATATTGAACCGGATGGAACTCCTATAGTAGAAAAGAAATCTAAAAAAGCGCCTACTATAACTCCAGGCAAGAAGCCTCCCACACGTTCAGCTGGTCGCGGCAGATAATATTAAATTTTGTGTTGACAATTAATCTATACTAGGCTACAATAGCTGTGTAAGTTTAATTGTCACACAAATTTGTAGCAAAAACAACACAGCCGCAAAGATTAGTTGACAGTTAATTAAAATAGTACTATAATATTAGTTCAGTACAAATTACATAACTTTTTAATTTTAATCTTTTAAGGAAACACAGCCCATGTCGGACACTCGTGAAGTAAACACAGTACAAGCCCGTCGCTCATTGTTAGCGGCATTCAAACATCAACGCCCACTTTTCTTGTGGGGCCCTCCTGGTATCGGTAAGTCAGATCTGGTAGCAGACATTACCGATGAACTAGGTGGTTTTATGATTGACCTTCGTTTAGGTCAAATGGAACCCACAGATATCCGTGGTATCCCGTTTTATAATCGTGACAACGGTAAGATGGATTGGGCTCCACCAATCGACTTGCCTGACGAAGAACTTGCGTCACAATACCCTGTTGTAGTATTGTTTCTTGACGAGATGAACTCTGCCGCACCTAGCGTACAAGCCGCTGCGTATCAGTTGATTCTTAACCGTCGTATCGGCAAGTATCGTCTACCAAAGAACGTTGTTATGGTAGCAGCTGGTAACCGCGAAAGTGACAAAGGTGTTACATATCGTATGCCTACACCACTGGCAAATCGTTTCATTCATCAAGAATTGAAAGTAGACTTTGCTTCATGGCAAGATTGGGCTGTGCTGCATAAACAGCACAAAGACGTTATTGGTTACTTAGGTTCTAACAAGCAAGACTTAGCAGAACGCAGCAGCAAATCAGCTAGCCGTGCTTTTCCAACTCCACGTTCATGGAGCTTTGTGAGTCAGCTGTTGTCAGATGATACCACTGACGAAGAAACACTGACTAACCTTATCTCAGGCACAATTGGTGAAGGACTTGCTATCAAGTTTAACGCTCATCGCAAGATTTCTGGTCGTATGCCTAAACCCGAAGATATCTTGTCAGGTAAAGTGACTACACTGGATGTTAAAGAAATCTCAGCAATGTACTCATTGGTTATTTCAATGTGCTATGAGTTGAAAGATGCTGTGGAGAAGAAAATTGATGACAAAAAGTTTCACACTATGTCTGACTTCTTTTTCGCCTACATGATGAAGAACTTTGAGACTGAATTGGTAGTTATGGGTGCAAGGATCGCCTTGACCGTGTATAATCTCCCATTTCAACCAACAAAGTTGAAAAACTTTGATGAGTTTCACAAGAAATTTGGTAAGTATATTCTTAACGCATCAGCGTAACCGTCACGGAGGGTTGTGCGGTAGTAGCACAAGGGCTGTGTTCGCACAGCCCTCCAACTTTATAGAAGAAGATAATGAATGTGATTCCAACTAAAGTAGTTAATTCTACATACGGCCCTATGATTATCAATGCTAATGATCAGTATATTGGTCGTAGTATTGAGCAGTATGGTTTTTGGGGGCAAGAAGAAATTGACTTATTTAAGTCAATTGTAGAAGTACTACTGTTGGAAAAGCCCTGTATTAAATTTTATGATATTGGCGCAAATATCGGTACGCATACTGTGTCAATGTCAAAACTTTTTGGAGATAAAATCTCCATTAGATCATTTGAGGCGCAACGACAAGTTTACTACATGTTGTGTGGCAATGTAGCTATCAATGGACTAACCAATGTTGAATGTGAACATGTTGCAGTTAGTGATGATGATAATACTATTAAAATTGACTTGCCTGACTATCATCTTCCCAACAACTTTGGTGGATTGGAGTTGATAGCACCTTGTATCTCAGACAATCAATACATGACCAAAACTGGCAGTGAACTGGTTGATTGTGTTACAATAGATAGCTTTGATGAAGCTGTTGACTTTATCAAAATGGATATTGAAGGCATGGAGCATCTGGCTCTAATTGGTGGAATAGAAACACTAACAAAACATCGTCCCATTTGCTTTTTAGAAATGTATAAGACAGATACAGATAGAGTAAAACATATTTTCAAAAGGTTAGATTATGTTGCGTATACACATACTCATGACAACTGGATATTCCTTCCTTCAGAAACTAATGTAAGTATTAGCAACGCTAACAAAATTGAGTTATGAAAATAGTACGATATGAAACCCTAGATATGTCTGATACTGTTAAAGCAGCGTTTGGATTTAACTATTGTATTGAAATTCCGGCTATGCTGGATTTTCATGAAGTAAGAGTTTGGCTAACAAAAACTTACGGAGAAGATCATAAATTGGTCGTTGATGATGATATCATTCGCAATAATGTTGTAGCAAAATGGGGTTACAAATTGGTGTACAAACGTTATTTGATATACTTACTTGGTGATGAAGAATTTGCTTGGTTCAAGTTGAAGTTTGGCGAACATCACGTAAATGGAATAGAATGGTAACTCAAAAAGCTAATCTTAGCGAAAAGAAATTTCAATTATTATCAGGACTTGCAGATGGCAGCTTCTGTCTAGTAATTGTAGGTGTACATTGGTGGGTTGAAAATGAACGTGAAGTATTAAACTGGATGACAGAAATTTTACCACGGGGTATTGACCACCAAGAGGGAATGGTGTTAAAATTTGATAACGACTATGATCGTATAAACTTTTTAATGAGATGGGGACCGTGATGGATCGTGATTTAGAAGAAGATATAAAAAATGATGCCATTATAATGGCTAAATTACAAAACGCTACCTACGCACAGAATGTATACGCTGCTTTGTGTAACATGCGCTGGCAACCACAAGAAGTATGGAGTGTGCTAAAAGATGAGTACTGGTCATGTAGTTGGCGTAGCGCAGGTGGAATTCTAGCTGATCTTAGGAATTGTAACGAAGATTACATGGACTACTACTGCTCTGGTATCATTGGTGAAGATCTAGCTGAGAGTGATTCAAGATTTGGATATGTTCCAGAAGGTGAGGTCACAGATGAAGTTCTTGCTGATTTTGCTAGACTAGGCTGGATACCATTTCCGTGGCCGAAAGATAACAAAATATGAATTTAGATATTATTCGTGTGCCAAAGAAATGGTATAATCATGATACCAAAGAATGGGTTGATTCTTCCGTGTATCGGATTCGCTATAGCCAAGACGTTCATGATTGGTTAATAGAAAGTTACGGAGGACCTGAGGCTAATTTAGTATCAGGCAAAGGTTGGAACATATTAATGGATAAAATTTTTATGGACGAGACTGCTTACATGATGTATTCACTAAAATTTGGCGTAATGTGAACGACGATTTCTATAACTCCGCAGAAGCAAGATTAGATACTGTAATGGGTAGAAATAAATCTTATTGGCTACGGTTAAAATCTGCCAAGGATGAATATCATGATCAGAGAGCATATAGTCCAGATGGTACTACTTTATCTGGCTTTAAAAACTACATGCGTGATGTGTATGGGGTAGCCATGGAATCGGATTCTGAAGGCTTTACTCTACCAACTTACACTATTTTAGACGAACAAAAGCATCTTATTTTTTTACTAAAACATAGCAAACATGAAAACTAAAATTAAACACAATCTAGTTATTTTTGAAAATGAACATGATTGGGATCGTATTAAAGAGAAAATCAAACAAGACTTCGGGGTGGCAACTGTTGCGATATCATGGCGTCTTAAAAGAGAACTTGGGTTTACTATAAGATATAATCAAGCAAAAATTCCAGGAGACACTACTAACATGTTCTTTTACTCTCATCAAGAAGTTCATCTTGATTTCTTCAACGAATCATCACATTCATGGTTTGTTCTCAAATACTTAAACCTTGCATAGGAACTAAATGGATTATAGAATAACAAAACTTGATAAACGACATAACGGTCATTTATTTTACAAATACTCAGTAGCTCCTGTATGGCATCCATCATATACATATGCAATGGCAGAATATGATCAATTGTTTATCAATGCTCGTAACTGGTGTTGGGAAACATGGGGCCCATCAACTGAGTTTACTATGATATCTCGTAACAAATACTGGTCGTGGGATAGTGAATTTAAACATAGACGAATATACCTAAAATATGACGAAGAACTAACATTTTTTAAACTAAAATTTAATACTTGACAATTAATTCATGTGCTACTATAATAGTTACACATTAACAACTGAGGATTATACCATGGCTACTGCCGGTACTAGTGCAAACAAAAAACAAGGCGAAAACCTTAAAGACATCTTAGGTCCTATGGATCCTAAAATTGATGCTATCGTTCGTGAAAAACTTATCACTGCCCGCGTGGGATTATTACTACGAGCCAGCTTTTTCGGCAACTTAGCTACACGACTTAAATTAGTGAATGCCGATGAATGGCTATCCACTGCTGCTACTGATGGTCGTCACTTTTATTACAACAGTCGCTTTATTAATATGTTGCGTCCAAAAGAAATTGAATTCTTATTTGGGCATGAGGTATTACATTGCGTATATGATCACATGGGTCGTGCTGGTAGTCGTGACAAACAGTTATTCAACGTTGCCGCTGACTATTGCGTTAACGCTGATTTGATTAAACATCGGGTTGGTGAGAAGATCACTACAGTAGGCTGTTTACATGATTCCAAATATGATGGAATGAGTGCTGAGCAAGTTTATGACTTGTTACAACAAAATGCCGACAAGATCAGTATGCAAGATCTTATTGATCAATTGCTTGATGATCATTTAGATGGTGATGGCGACGGTGACGGTGACGGTGAAGGTGACGAAGATGGCAATGAAGGCAAAGGTCCACGTAGATTAACTCAAGCTGAGAAAGATGCTATCCGTGACGAAATCAAAGAAGCGGTGTTAGCCGCTGCCGCTGCCACAGACGGTGTCGGCAATTTACCAGCAGGCGTTCGTCGTATGATTGAAGATATGACTGAGCCAAAGATGAACTGGCGCGAATTGTTACGAATGCAACTTGAGTCTACTATCAAGTCAGACTTTACTTGGATGCGTACAGGACGCAAAGGTTGGGATATGGATGCTGTTATGCCAGGCATGAAATTAGAGCCTATGATTGATATCGGTATTGCTATTGACGCATCAGGTTCTATTAGCGGTAAAATGCTTAAAGAATTCTTATCTGAAGTTCAAGGTATTATGGACTCATTCCCTGCGTATAAAATTCATATTATTACATGGGATACCGAAGCCTATAATCCACAGCAATATAACAGTGATAATCTTGATACTATCTGTGATTATGAAGTTACCGGCGGTGGTGGTACCGATGTAGATTGCGTATTCAAGTACTTTAGAGACAATGAAATTGAACCTAAACGTCTTGTGATTTTTACAGACGGATACTTCAGTGGATTTGGAGATGAGAATTATTGTGACGTTGTTTGGATTGTACATAGTAATGATTCATTCAATCCTACTCATGGTGAATGGGCGTCTTATGACGAGGAATAAACTGCGTTAATATTGCCAAAATGCCCCTTAAATGGGGCATTTTTATTTTCAGCATGTTATAATGTGTATTAAATAGTTGTATGGAAAACACAACAAACCCCGCACAACCAATTACAGTAGCAGACCTTGACGCTCTCCGCAGCATCATTGATCTAGCAGCTACCCGTGGAGCATTCCAGGGAGCAGAATTATCACAAGTTGGAGCAGTCTATGACAAGCTGACAACTTTTCTTAATTCAGTAATACAACAGGCGCAAGCCGCAGCTGAGCCACTCAGCGATAATACACAAGGAGTATAAAATGGCACAAATGATTAAACATGTAGGGAAACACGGGGATCGTAAGGTTCTTGTATTGTACAGAGAAGTACCAAACGAAGATCATATGTGTTTGGTTATCTATCCTGAGGTATTAAATGCCACATGGCAAGATTCTATCCAACGAGTAGTAGAAAGTACAGTTGGGCAGAATGAAAATTGCTTAGCAGATGCCTTGCATCGTTCATTACTACCAGATGGTCGTCCAATCCTAGAAACACTACACAATGAACGAATGATTAAGAAAATTCGTTGTTCTGATGTTCTTATGACCCCAGGCGGTAATGCTAAAATGCGGTTAGACGAAATGAACAAGATGGTTAACGAAATGAATAAAGGTGAAGAAGCTCGCAAGAAAATGGAAGAAAATGAAGCTTCTCGCGGAATGGTTGATCCATCGGTTAAACGTGCTGCGGAAGCTCGGTATAAAGATGAGCAACTTGCCAAGCAAACGGAAGCACAAAATCGTTACATTGAACCAACGGAAAATCTTATCGCTCCCGTTGATGGTGTGTTAAGTGATCGTGCTATTGCAGCTAACATGGTAGCACAAGCTAAACGTATGGAACAAGAGGCAAATACTATGATTGCTGAGGCTGCTCGTATGAAAAAGGATGCTGAACGTATGGTCCCTGGCGTTAATCCAGCAGAAGCTACATGGACACCACCTGTTCCAGAAGCACCTAAGCGCCGCGGTCGTCCACCTAAAGCAGAAGCCACGGTGAGCGATGCAACCAACGGATGATTTACTAAGTCAATGGGAAATCATTGTCGCAGAAGTAAATAAAACCGATGTGCCTCTTGAGTGCATTAAAAAGATTGTGTTTAAACTAACTAATGGTAAGCAACGCACAATTAATATACATACACTCAAGAAACAAGGTTTAAATATGGATGATCTTGAGTTAATAGTTGCTAGAACGTTTAGTGAACTAGATACTGAGATCAAAGATGTTGAATTTGTAGTTGACATCAAAAGTGTTGCAGCGTTAGTACAACCTGAAACAGACAAACTATTAGGAAAACTTTGAAAGTAACATTAGTATCATCAAGTCAGCCCAGTAAGGAACTAGAAGCACAGGGAATAGTGAATGCACAAGAACTAGTTGCTTACTGTGCCAGAGTTAGCAACCCTGCTAACCAAAATAACACAGACACAAGCGAAAAACTTATACGCTACCTTATTAAACACAATCACTGGTCACCTCTTGAGATGGTTAGTGCTTGTTTAGAAATTGAAGTAACCAGAGACATAGCACGACAAATATTGCGTCATCGTAGTTTTAGTTTTCAAGAATTTAGTCAACGATATGCTGTTGCTGATATAGGTTGGGAATTAAAAGAAACTAGATTACAAGATACTAAAAATCGTCAGAATAGTATCTCAGTAACTGGGACAACATTAGCGCAACAGACCTTAATTGAACAATGGAAATGGAAACAAGAAGAAGTTATTTCTTCTGCCGAACATTCTTATAATTGGGCTATTCAAAATGGTATTGCCAAAGAACAAGCTCGTGCTGTACTACCAGAAGGACTTACCCTGAGTAGATTGTATATGCAAGGTACATTACGTTCTTGGCTACATTATGTAGAACTACGCAGTGGACCAGAAACACAAAAAGAACATAGGGAGGTGGCAGTAGCTTGTGCTAAGACACTTGAATCAATATTCCCCATGGTGAAAGAATTTCTAGTGGCATAATAGTACACACATTTGTAATAGGCGATGTAGATGATCCTGATATCTACGCCGCCAACCCCCTTTGGGAGTGGCAAAAAAGTGAAATGGGTAGATGGATTATGACTCACGCTATAGAACCTCCTGAATGGCATCGTATGCCCGATTCAATCAGTTACGGATATCGCTATAATGTTATTGCCAAACTTACTGAACAAGATCAAACCTTCTGGACATTAAAGTGGAAAGACATTAAATGAATATACTAATTACAGGCGGCATGGGATTTATAGGACACAATGTAGTCCGTGTTCTAGAAAACTTTAACCATGCAGTCAGTATCATTGATAATCAAACTGATTATGGAATTATTCCCAGGGCCGAGTTGGAATATCTAATGTTGGAAAGGTATTGCAGAATACACACACGCAAAATTACATATGCCAATATTTCTGGCCGGTTGGATGATTCAATATTTGAAGGTATTGATGTTGTAATACATTTAGCCAGTTTTCCACGACAAAAAGTTGTAAACAAAAACCCTGTACTGGGTAGTAGAGTAATGAGCGAAGGGTTACTTAACTTACTTGAACTATCAGTTAAACATAAAGTTAAAAGGTTTGTATATGCCAGTTCAAGTATGGTTTATGGCAACTTTGATCACACAAATATCAAAGAAGATACTTCATGCGAGCCGATTGGCCAATATGGCATAATGAAATTAGCAGGTGAGTGGTTAGTCCGTGATTACACTAGACAGTATGGATTAGAACATACAATTGTTCGTCCTAGTGCGGTATACGGCCCGTATGATGTGGAAGATAGAGTTATCAGTAAGTTTTTTTCTGCCGCTATGCGAGGAGATAGGTTAATGGTAAACGGTGCTGATGAAGCACTGGACTTTACTTTTGTTGATGATACAGCGATGGGCATAGTACTAGCAGCTACTAGTGAAAACTCAGTAAACAAGACATATAATATATCTCGTGGCAAATCACACACCTTATTATCAGCAGCAAGATTAGTATCTAAAATAGTAGGCAACGGATCAGTTGTAATTAATCACCGTGATATGTCATATCCTGTGCGAGGTCAATTAAGCATTCAGCAGGCAAAAATAGATCTTGAGTATAGCCCGGTTGTTGACCTAGAGCAAGGATTAGTTAAGTATTATGAATGGCTTAAACAAGTAAAATTATAATATGTATTGGGACATATTATTATACCAAAGTTCAGGTCCACTATTATTTAAATGATGTAACATAACCCACTGCTGACAACTTTCTGGAATGGGATCTTTAGAACCGCATACATTATACTTTGAAGATTCCATTGTAAACTCAATAGAACAATTAGTTTTAATTAATTCTGAGTATTTGGTGAAAGCAAGCAGATTATGCTCACGACTAATAAATAAACAGTCAAGATTAT
>SESF01003304.1_pt1 | contig 110916 bp, 104 predicted proteins | sample 3171521 | NCBI WGS metagenome assembly SESF01 (sample SAMN10866945, study PRJNA518727) | freshwater metagenome | biome: subpolar coniferous forest; feature: holomictic lake; material: water; isolation source: holomictic Lake 227, 6 m and 8 m depth | place: Canada: near Kenora, Ontario | collected...
ATTTTTAACCGGACACTACTGTATCGGGGTAGAGATCAACGAATTTTATGGGTGAAATTACGCTGGAACCAATATAACAAACTATCCTTTCATCGTAAATATAAAGCGAAAGTTTGTCGATTTTTGGAGGTTACCCTTCATTATATTTTTGGGGATAACGGAATTTTTGGAGGTCACACAAAAGAAAGAGCTTACTGCGCGCTTTACTTGATGGTGTTTATGGGGTGATGGAGTTTTTGAATGGACCAGAACCTTCTCAGGTAGTGTTGAAACGTTACATGAGGTTCAGAGGGTCGACGTCGATGGTAATGGCGAGGCCTGAAGTGCGGAAGCGGGAGGTGATGTCGTCACTCATCTGTTTTACAAAGAGTGGTGAGAGTTTGCCGTCGAAAAGTTTGACAAGTACATGGTAACGGTAACGGCCTCTGATTTTTGCAATGCCTGCAGGGGCGGGACCGAGAATGATTCCATTCTTTTCAGGCAGTTGACCTTGCAGAGTTTCCCGGCAGTAGAGGGCGGCCTGTTCAGCCTGCTTTTCGTCCGCGGAGGTGCATTCGAATTTTATAAGCCGTGATGCCGGAGGGTAGTGGAGTTCCTTTCTGAAAGCAGATTCCTGATGAAAAAACTTTTTATAGCTCTCCTTTTCCTGCAGGAGAGCGGCGAAAACATCGCTCTCCTTGTTGTAGACCTGAAAGTAGACCTCTCCCGGCATAGTAGAGCGTCCAGCACGTCCGGCGACCTGGGTGAGCAGGGAGAATGTTCGCTCCGAAGCCCTGAAGTCGGGGATGTTGAGCCCTATATCGGCCATAAGAACCCCTACCAGGGTTACTGATGGAAAATCTAGTCCTTTGGCTACCATTTGTGTGCCGAGAAGAATTCGTGCTTTCCCCGATTGGAATTCCTTGAGAATGCGTCCGTGAGCACCTTTGGCGGTTGTGGTATCGACATCCATGCGAAGGATTTTTTCTTCAGGAAAAAGGGTCTGCAGCTCTTCCTCTATACGCTCGGTGCCGCTACTTTTGAAGAACAGGTCGGTCGATAAGCATTGTTCGCATGATCCTCTGAAGGGTTCAATATGGCCGCAGTAGTGGCAGCGCAGATGGTTCTGGGTTGCATGGTATACCAGGGGGATACTGCAGAACCTGCAGACCGGGATGTGACCGCATGCAAGGCAGAAGATACTTCCGGCAAAGCCTCTTCTGTTTTGCAGAAGAATGACCTGTTCGTTTTTGTTGAGGCGAAGTTCAATCTGGCGGTAGAGCAGTTCAGAGATCGATGCAGAGGCCTTTGGACTCTCTTTCATCCAGATCAGCCGGATGAGGGGCATAGTTGCCCCATCAACGCGTTCTGGAAGGTTTACAAGGGTATATTTGCCCGAGAGCGCGTTGCTGTATGATTCAAACGATGGCGTTGCCGATCCAAGCACACAGATTGCCTTGCTGTACATTGCTCTCATAACTGCTGTATCGCGTGCATTGTAGCGTGGATTACGGTCTTGTTTGTAGGCGCCGTCATGCTCTTCGTCTACAATGATTGCACCGACATTGTCGAGGGGAGCGAATATGGTTGAACGGGCACCAAGGGCAATTTTTGTTTTACCAAGCCGGAGACTGTGCCATGCATCATATTTTTCCTGATTGCTCATCGCACTGTGCATAATGGTGATCTCATCATGAAAGTGCTCACGGAACCTGCCGGCAGTCTGAGGCGTCAGGGCAATTTCAGGGACGAGCACAATAGCAGTTTTTCCGGCTGCGATAACTTTTTTCAGCAGTTCAATATAGATCAGGGTCTTTCCGCTGCCGGTGACGCCGTGCAGAAGGAAGGTTTTGTATTGCTGTGTTTCGAATGCGCCCGTAAGCTGCTCAAGAGCTTCTTTTTGTGAAGCTGTCAGGGTTTTTGGCGACTGCGGCGTTTCTGAAAAACCGGTTGTGAAATTGCTCGTAACCTCGATCAGAACCTTTTCTGCATACCCTTTTTTAACAAGGGTGTTAAGGGTCTCTGTTGAGATCCCGATGCTTTCGGCAAATGCAGGGACATCGCCAAGGGATGCCAGTATATTGAAGGCCTCAAGCTGCCGGGGAGAGCCTTTAAGGATTTCTGACACATTGTCCGGCAGTGAGCTGTTCAGGCGGTAAGCGGGTTTCTGTTTTGGTTTTGTGGACGAAAACTTTTTGGCAAGCGTCAGATGTCCTCCACGCTCAAGTTCAGCGAGGGTCCGATAGAGCTGTTTTTTCCCGAGCCGCCGTTGGAGCTGATGAACGGTGAGGCGTTTCTCCCTGATCAACATCTGCATGATTGATCGCCGGAGTTTTGTATTGATGATTTTCGGGTTTTCAGTGCTGAGTGCAAAGCCTGTTATTTCAGCGACGTCATTAACTGTTGTTCTCACTGCAGCAGGCAGAGCCACAGTAAGGGTATCAACTCTTCTTGTGAGGTAGTAATCGGCCATCCAGTCGGTAAGCTGCAGAAGGGAGGTGTTAAGGACAGGCCGCCCGTCATAAAGCACATCCAGTATCTCAAGAGGTGAAGGTTCCTCTGTATGCTCACGGGAAAGGCTGATAATGTAGCCGATAGAAACGGAGCTGCTCCCTTTTTTCGCAGAAAGGAGTACCATGCATCCGGGCCGGAGTTCGTGTTCCAGAGTTTCAGGGACCAATGCTGCACATGGTTCGCCTCTGAAATATTTTTCTGCTGCTATGATTGCGTGCATGGCGATGAATGAAAAAAGTCAGTGACAAGGCACTGACTTTTTATAACTGAATGACTTTCGGGCCAGTGTCAGGATGTGAGTGCCTGAATAATCCTGTCGCGAATTTCCTCTACTTTTCCAGTCCCTTCGATCCGATAATAGTTTGGAGCTTTTACTGTGCCGTTCTTCGACAAGGTTAAATAGTAGTTGATCAGCGGCTGCGTTTGTGCATGATAGACTTCAAGTCGTTTTCGTACCGTATCCTCATGATCGTCCTCACGCTGTACCAGGGGTTCACCTGTTTCGTCATCAGTATCGGGTGTTTTAGGCGGATTAAAGAGTACATGATAGGTTCTCCCTGAAGCAGGATGGACACGACGTCCACTCATCCGTTCGATAATCTCCTTATCCTCAACATTGATTTCAACAACATGGTCAATGCGGATTCCGTCTTTTCCGAGGGCCTCGGCCTGGGGAAGAGTACGTGGAAAGCCATCAAAAAGGCATCCATTTACGCAGTCGGGTTCTGTCAGACGCTCTTTGACAAGACCGATGATAATTTCATCGGATACGAGCTGACCGGCATCCATGATTTGTTTTGCTGCAATACCGAGGGGTGTGCCTGCTGCTACAGCAGAACGCAACATGTCACCGGTCGATATCTGCGGAATACCGAGAGATTTTGAAATATATGTAGACTGTGTTCCTTTGCCTGCACCCGGTGCTCCCAGTAAAATAATTCTCATCAAACTGATTTTAGATGGTTTTTTTTGATGTGACTATCATGATTTTTGGCTTTGAAGCTCTTGCCTGGTCGACAGTGGTATCAACTTCAGCTGCGCTTATCGACGATCCATTCTGCTCCGGGCTGGCGGACAAAGGTGCAGCAGCGTGAACAACTTCATGACTTTTTGATGAGGTAGTGAGCTGTATAGTCTGAACGGGAGGCCTTTTCTTGAATTCGATTGTCTTGGCTTTAGGGGTGCCTTCAGAAATTTTATTAGTCTGAAGTTTGGCTTCATTAAAAATCTGCTGTGATTCTGCCGCAGCACCCTTCGCATCCAGAGATCGGAATTGATAGTCCTCTTCCTTGATGATCTGTTTTCTGAATTCAAAATCCAAAGCGCCGAGCATCACCCTGATAACCCTGCGGCTTTCACCGAGATCACCCCGGGACTCTATCTGGGTTTCAGCTTTGGCATTGACTGAGGTGATCAGGCGGCCGTTGACATCCTTCTCTTCAAGCAGTCCGAAGGTGATATTGATTTTCAAGCCCAGAAGAAGAAAAGAACTTACTTCGGCACGAATCGAGGTCATGCCGCCGACAGCAGTTTTTTCATAGATCAGATTCCATCCTACCCAGTGATTAATTTTGGTAAGAATAAACTCTGTGACTGCCGCAATGGGCTGATCGTAGCGGCGCACCTTCAGTTCAGTGAAAACAGGGTGTTCCGAGGTATGCGTCGCATTACTCTTTAAGCCGTAATAAGTTTTGTTAAACTCATTTTTAAAAGGAATCAATTCAGAAAGATCCATAATTATTCGGACGGTTAGAGATTATTGCGGGTTACCGGGTGCTGTTTGTTGCAAGCTGTCCACATGCCGCATTAATGGTTGTTCCGTAGCTTTTTCTGACCGTGACATGCAGTCCTGATGTAAGGAGTTGTTGCACAAACATATCGCGAGTTGAGCTGTAAACTGGCTTGAATTTAATATTAATGATTGAATTGTAATCAATCAAATTAATTTTGCACAAAAAGGTCTTTGCAAACCGGGCAAGCATCCTGGCATCATCCACTGAATCGTTGATTCCTTTGAGGAGCATATAGACAATGGTAACAGGCATACCGGTCAGTTCCGTGTACCCGGCAAGCGATTTGCCCAGCTCGTTCAGCGGGTACTGGCGCGCAGCAATCGGCATCAGCGATTCCCGTTTCTCTTGATCTGCGGCATGAAGCGAGACGGCAAGTTTGGTTTTCATTCCTGACCTTGCGAGCCGTTGAATTTCAGGGATTACCCCGACAGTTGAAATGGTTATTCTTTTCTGTGAAAGGCAGAAACTGTAATTTCTTGTGCTGAGGGTATCAATGGCTTCAATAACATTGTCTGTGTTCAGGAGCGGTTCGCCCATTCCCATAAAGACAATATTGGTGATTTTGTTGTTGGATGTTTTTTCGGCAGCAATCGAGTTAAGGGCATAGATCTGTCCGGTAATTTCTCCGGCACTGAGATTGCGACGGAACCCCATATTGCCCGTAGCACAGAAAGGGCATTGCAGCGGGCATCCAACCTGAGATGAGACGCAGGCAGTCATTCTTTCAGCTGAAGCAATGAGGACACTTTCCACACCCTCATTATCGGGTAGCTGCAGCAGTATTTTTTCTGTCGGGTTCAGGCAGGCATCTTCGAAACACTCCTGGCGATCAATGAGACGCAACTGCCCGATTGAAAATGTTTCAGAAAGCTTTTTTCGTAATGCGCGACTGAGGATGGTCATTTCGTCAAAGCTGGACGCATGGTGGCTGAAAAGCCATTGGTGTATCTGGGATGCCCTGAATGAAGGTTCCCCCATCGACTCCATTTTCTGCTGAAGCTGTTGAAAGGTGAGATCTATTATATTCGGTAACTGTAGGATCATTGAAAGATGATAGGTTTTTTTCGAAAAAAAGTGGTTGCAGTGAAAATGGCAAGGCCCGGATTCAGCCGTGCCCGCAAAAATTATATGCCATCATGAGCTCTTTTGCTGGTCCATTATAAAAAAAGTACTTTATCCCGGAAAATATATAGTACTGTTGTGTTGAAATGGTCCCTGAAAAGAGGGTAGTTTCTCTCTTTTGGTAGCGGTGAAAAAAGCATAGATTACGTTTTATTTTTTGTTTAAAGTTACCTCAATCTAATGATATTACCTGAGTATGGCCGGACGCTTCAAAATGCTGAATGGTCTCCGGTCATCGACGAGCTTCTCGAAGGGCAGCACTTTGTTATTACAACCCATGAAAATTCCGATGGAGACGGTCTTGGCAGTGAGGTAGCTCTTGCAAGGGTACTCAAGGCGCTTGGCAAGGAGGTTACTATTGTCAACCCAACTGAAGTACCCCCGAATTACCAGTTTCTCAAGCAGCTCTACCCAATAACTCTTTTCAATAATAAAAGCGAGGATGCTATTCAGGAGCTCTCGCTGTGTGATGTTGTTATTCTGCTTGATGCCAATCTGCATGACAGGATGGGATCTCTCTGGCCTCATGTAGGTTTTTCAAGGGAACTCGGTGCTCTGAAAATTGTCTGCATTGACCATCATCTGGAGCCGGAAGATTTTACTGACGTTATGGTGTGCGAAAGCTATGCCTCATCGACAGGTGAACTGGTTTACGGGTTTGTGAATGCCCTCGAGGATCGTCTGGGCCGTGAGCTTTTCACTCCTGAAATTGCCACAGCTCTTTACGTCGCCGTCATGACGGATACCGGATCGTTCAGATTTCCGAAAACATCACCATACGTCTATATGCTTGCAGGAGACCTTGTCGGCAAGGGCGCTGATCCGGCTGATATTTACGACAGGATCTACAATTCACTCTCTACTCCGGCACTTAAACTGCTTGGAGCGGCACTCAGTGCGATTTCCATTCTTGATGATGGTGAGATTTCCTGGCTTTTCATTTCGCAGGAGATGCTCAAAGCGACCGGGAGCAAATTGTTTGATACCGATCTTATTATCCGCTATCTTTTAAGTGTTCCCTCAGTCCGTATCGCCGTTCTTATTGTTGAGATGCAGGATGGGAGGACCAAGGCAAGCTTCAGGTCGCGTGGTAATATCTATGTCAATAAACTGGCTCAAAAATATGGCGGTGGCGGTCATATGAATGCTGCAGGATGTCTTTTCCAGTTCTCATCTGACAAGGCCCAGAATGTATTGCTTGAAGACCTGAGGGCGTTCCTCAGGCAGTCATAATGAAACAAATAACCTCTCTCATAACGATGGCAAGTAATCCTATGAAAATATCTCTGCTTAAAAGTAATCTTGAAGCTGTCGGCGCTGATCTTCTGGCTCTGCCGTTCAGCACTGGTGCATTGAAAAAAGAAGCTGAAGAGGCGCTTCTGGCCTTGGGATTTGATATTCAGGTGTTGAAAGATTTTAAAGCAGATGCCGGTGAAGTGGTTGTTTTGTATGGTGGGGGCAAAAAGCATGCAGCTGCCCGCATAGCGCTGCTTGGTCTTGGAGAGGCCAAAACCCTTGATGACTGGCGGAAGGCTTCGGTCTCCTTTGCTTCAAAGGCAGTGGATATGAAACTTGGAAAAATTGCTGTTGACTGTTCCGGCATCAAGAGCCTCTCTGCAGCTACCGGACAAAGTGTTGCAACGTTGGCTGCAACCCTTGTCGAAGGTTGTTCTGTCGGCTCCTATCGCTTTGATCGCCTGAAAAGCGGTAAACTGGATAAAAAGAAGAGTGCTCCGAAATCGAAAGAGATTGCCGAGCTGTTGCTGAGGGTTGATGCCCAAGAGTCAGTAGAGGTTGAAAAAGGAGTTGCTGAGGGAAAAATTGTTGCCTCATGCCAGAAGATGGCCAGGGATATGGTGAATCTCCCGGGCAATTATCTGCAGGCAGACGATATTGCGAAAGCCGCAGTGGAGTCTGGAAAAAAACATGGGTATGACGTTACGGTTCTTCATAAGAAACAGATAGAATCACTCTGCATGGGCGGTCTGCTTGCGGTCAATCAAGGCAGCTTTCATCCCCCGACCTTTACAGTGCTTGACTACAAACCAAAAGGGAAAGCCAAGCTTGTTGTCGCACTTGTCGGTAAAGGCGTTACCTTTGATTCCGGCGGTATTTCGCTCAAGCCTTCAGAAAATATGGGTGAGATGAAGTCAGACATGTCAGGCGCAGCTAGTGTGCTTGGCGCGGTTGAGGCTGTCGTTCGATTAGGGCTACCTCTGCATGTTATAGGCCTTATTCCAGCCACAGACAACATGCCCAGCGGCACAGCCCAGAAGCCTGGTGATGTTATTACCACCTACTCAGGCATTACTGTTGAGGTGGGCAATACTGATGCTGAGGGGCGTCTGATTTTAGCTGATGCCTTGACCTATGCCAAAGAGAAATACAAGCCTGATGTTATTATTGATGTAGCGACCCTTACCGGAGCCTGCATTGTTGCTCTCGGGTACGGTGTTGCGGGTCTTTTCAGCAATAACGACAAACTTGCTGATGAAATTTTTCAGGCAGGGCAGCAGTCCGGTGAAAAAGTATGGCGGATGCCGCTATGGGATCTCTATGATGAGCAGATCAAGTCTGACGTTGCTGATGTGAACAATACCGGAGGGCGCGGTGCAGGCTCTGTTACAGCAGCAAAATTTCTTGAGAAATTTATTGATGGCCATAAAAACTGGGCTCATATTGATATTGCCGGCCCCTCTTTTCTTCCTAAAGGTGGAGGCAAGGTTAATGGAGGTACCGGTTTCGGCGTAAGCCTCCTTGTTGAACTCCTGAAAAAATGGGCATAAGGCAGTGCCTTTGTACCCCAAAGCATGTCAGCAGATGAACTATTAATCTGAACTCATCATGATGAAGGCCGTGCCTCAAAATCCTGTAGTGATAATCCCGGGAGTTCTGTTCTGGGATTCTCTCTATGATGTCATGAAAGATGCTCTCGCACTCTATATCCCTAAAGAGAAAATCGCCATTGCGCCGGTCTCACTCGTTGACTGGATAGGATTTCCGCCGTCACCCGAAAAGTCCACCAACCGGGTCATGAAAGCAGTTGACGGTGCGATCAGAACTATGGAAAGAAAATTTCCCGGGGAACCCATAACTCTCGTTGCGCATAGCGGGGGAGGGAGTGTTGCTATGGTCTATCTTCTCGAAAAACCATTTCAGGGTGATGTTTACACTCCCGGAAATCGTGTAGGGAAGCTTATTACTTTAGGAACTCCTTTTCATACTCATGAATATTATGCGAAAATAAAGACGGATTTTATTTTCAAGTATCTTCAAACAGATTTTTTTAGGCGTTATCTTGTTATATCTGTTGCCAGTGATAAGTATATTGGCAATTCTCAGGGAAGTTTTGTCGAAAAAATGTGTTACAAGTTTTACCAAAGCGTCCAGGATGATGGTAATGTGGGTGGCGATGGAATAGTCCCTGCAAAAAGCTGTTTTCTTGATGGTGCTGAAAATGTTACTATTGCTGATGCAGAACATCTGCCAACACCACATACCAGGTGGTATGGCACAAAAGAAGGGGTTGAACAATGGATTCAGTGGCTATAAGGAATAGTCGGGTAAGGCTTGCCGGGGTTGTAATTTTTGCATTTCTTCTTGCTCTGTCGGCGTGCAGTCAGGAGAAGCAGAAGCGTGATCCGAGGCAGGAGCATCTCGAATCAATGATGGCTATTCTTGCCCAGGTACAGAAAAATCTTGGCAGAATTCAGCAGAAAGAGGCTGTTGTTGAACGTCTCTCTTCAGGTGTTGAGGGGAAGGATTCAACAAATGTCAAACAGATTGGCCACGATATTACTACCAGCATCCGCTTTATCGATTCCACGCTGGCTGCAAGCAAAAATCTGATCAAGAAGCTTGAAGACGAGAACAGAACCTCCTCGTATCGAGTCGAATCTCTTGACAGGCTTGTTTCTGAGATGAAAGTCGCCATAAACACCAAAGACTCAGAGGTCAAAGCGCTCAAAGGTCAGCTTCAGAAGCTGAACAAGCAGATTACATCTCTTATGGCGACAGTTGATGTGCTTGACAAGTTTATACAGGGTCAGGAAGTACAGCTTTATACAGCCTATTACATTTCAGGTACCTTTAATGATCTTGTGTCAAAAGGTATTCTTGTTCGTATAAACCCGCTTGAGAAGTTGTTCGGCAGCGAGTATCGTCTTGCATCCGACTTTAATGTTAATCTTTTCAAGAAGGTTGACATTACTGAAACAAGAGATCTGTTTTTTGATAAGCCACTGGCAAACCTCAAAATCATAACACCTCATTCTGTAGGCTCTTATGAACTTGTTGGAGGGAAAACATCATCGGTTCTCCTCATACGCGATGAAAACGCTTTCTGGCAGAAATCCCGCTGTCTGGTGGTCGTTATCGAATAATCCGGAGATACTTTTCGAAGCTTGACAGTATACATCAGTACGCTTTAACTCTCTCATCCTCTTTATGAAAATCACCATATTCGGTTCGGGTTATGTTGGACTTGTTACCGGCGCCTGCTTTGCGGAGGTCGGTAATGATGTGCTTTGTGTTGATATTGACCAGCAGAAAATCAAGAGTCTCAATGAAGGGCAGATTCCTATTCATGAGCCAGGTCTGGATGAAATTGTTGCTGAAAACATCAAGGCAGGAAGGTTGAGGTTTACCACAGATATCAAGGAAGGAGTTGCTTTCGGGCTTTACCAGATCATTGCCGTTGGAACACCCCCCGATGAGGATGGTTCCGCGGATTTGCGTCATGTGCTCAGTGTTGCCGGTAGTATCGGCTCTTTCATGAATGAGTACAGGATTGTCATCAATAAATCAACAGTCCCGGTAGGGACGGCTGACCGGGTTAAAGAACAAATCAGTGCTGTTCTTGCCGAAAGAAAGGCTGAGATTGATTTTGATGTGGTTTCAAATCCCGAGTTTCTCAAGGAGGGTGATGCAGTCAATGACTTCATGAAACCCGAACGCATAGTTATCGGAGTTGATAACCCCCGCACCAAGGAACTGCTCCGTTTTCTCTATTCCCCGTTTAATAGAAGTTCCGATCGTTTTATAGCCATGGATGTCCGTTCAGCTGAGCTGACCAAATATGCGGCAAACGCCATGCTGGCGACAAAAATCAGCTTCATGAATGAAATTGCCAACATTGCCGAACGGGTGGGTGCTGATGTTGAGGCTGTGAGAAAGGGTATCGGTTCTGACTCAAGGATAGGATTTTCGTTTATATACCCCGGTGTCGGCTACGGCGGTTCATGCTTTCCCAAAGATGTCCGGGCGCTTGAAAGAACAGCCCACCAGCATGGGTATCATTCACGGATTCTCCAGGCGGTCGAGGCTGTCAATCATGACCAGAAAAGCTCTATTGTCAGAAAGATAAAGGAGCATTTCAGTGACGATATCGCGGGGAAGGTTTTTGCGATCTGGGGGCTTGCCTTCAAGCCCAATACCGATGATATGCGTGAAGCTCCCAGTCGAAGGGTTATTGAAGAACTTTTAACGGCTGGAGCAAGGGTCAGAGTCTATGATCCGGTTGCCATGGATGAGGTCAGACGGATATATGTCGATCGTGAAGAAATCGTTTATGCATTGAACAAGGAAGATGCCATTAAAGGCTCAAATGCCCTTGTTGTGCTGACCGAGTGGCTTGTTTTCCGCAGCCCCGATTTTGACATGATTAAAAGGGATCTCAGCCATCCTGTTATCTTTGACGGCAGAAATATTTACAGCCCTGAATTTATGGAGCAGTTCGGATTTACCTATTACTCCATAGGTCGCCCTCCGCGGGGAGTGGCATAACGTTACCTCCAGAAGCGGTAAAAGTGATGCAGCGGGCCGTTACCATGACCTGAACGGTAAGCGGCCCCTGCCTCAAGAGCTTCGTCGATATATGCTTTCGCCTTTCCTACAGCGCTATCTGTAGTTTCCCCCCTCGCTATAAATGCAGCAATAGCCGATGAGAGCGTGCATCCGGTGCCATGAGTATTGCCGGTCATGATTTTTTTTGAGCTGAACCAGAAAAACTGATTCTCATAGAGAAGGCAGTCGCGACACTCTTCACTGTCGCCGTGTCCCCCTTTGATGAGTACGGAAGCTGTTCCTGTTTCAAGGAGTTTTGCTGCTGTTTCTTCAATTTCTTCAGGAGTTGCCGGCGCATGTTTCATGCCTGTCAAGAGTGCGCTTTCAGGCAGGTTTGGGGTAATGAGCGACGCAAGAGGGAAGAGCTCTTCTTTGAGGAGAGGGATAGCCTCAGCGGGAAGGAGGGCAGTGCCGCCGCTGGATGCGAGAACGGTGTCGAGAATAACAGGAGGATTGCCTTTAAGCTCCCGAAGCAGTGACGAAACGGTTTTGATGGCAGAAATGCTTCCCAGCATGCCGATTTTAACCGCATCAATTGCAATATCTGCAGAAATGCTTCTAAACTGCCCTCTAATACATTTTTCATCTAAAGGGTTTACTGAGCTGACTTCGGTCGTATTTTGGGCTGTAAGGGCGGTTATGACCGATAATCCAAAACATTCAAGGGCGGCAAATGTTTTAATGTCAGCCTGAATCCCGGCTCCGCCGCTGCCGTCTGATCCTGCAATGGTAAGGACTGTTGTATATTTTTTCATGGCAGGCTTTTTTGTAGTGCCGAAAGGAGCTCGGAAGCAGCCTTCGAAGGCACCTCAGCTCTGCTGACTGCAGATATTACAGCGACACCTGCCGCTCCACGGGAGATTAGAATCGGTGCGTTTTCAATGGTGATGCCTCCTATGGCAACCACCGGAAGAGAGAGGCTCTCTACAGTCTTTTGCAGATTATCCGGCCCAAGAGGAGCATGCTCTTTCAGTTTGGAAACAGTCGGATAGATGTGGCCGAATCCGATATAGTCAGCGCCATCTTTTTCTGCCTGCACAGCTTCTTCCAGAGAAGAGGCCGAAACCCCGATAATGCGACTGTTTCCAAGCAGTTTTCGGGCAGCAGCGGCAGGCAGGTCATCCTGCCCGAGGTGAACGCCGTCAGCCTTACTTGCCAGGGCAATATCAACCCGGTCGTTGATAATAAAGAGCGCATGGTATTCGCTGCAAAGTTTCCCTATTGCAACCGCCCAGGCAAAAAGCTGGCTGCCTGAAGCTGTTTTATGCCGTAACTGTATCATGGCTGCCCCTCCCTTGAGGGCCTGTTCTGCCAGAGTAACCGGGCAGTATGCCTCATCGGTAATGACGCAGAGAAAGGGTGAATAAGGAATCATCTGTTTAGAATGCTATACAATTGTTCAAGGGTTTCCCTCATACGTGAAGTGTCTCGAAAGATAGACAATCCAGCAGTTCCGTAAGCACCCTCATCCATGCAGAGTGCTGCATTTTGAGGAGTCACTCCTCCAAGTGCATAGATTGGCAGAGAGCTTGCCCGGCACAGTTCGCCGAGTTTTTTAAGACCTTGAGGAGGGCCATATTTCCTTTTGGATGGGGTGTCGAATACCGGCCCGAACAGAAGATAATCAGCGCCTGCCTGTTCGGCAATGCGCAACGCTTCAGGAGAGTGAATGCTGCATCCAAAGATCAGATCAGGAGCAAAAGCGCGAAGTTTATCCGGAGGAACAGCGTTTTCCGGCAGATGGACACCGTCAAGACCGGCTGCCAGCGCAACATCTGCCCGCTCATTGCAGAGAAGCAGTGAACCCTCGGGAAGCCTTATTCCCCTGGCCCTCTGTGCAAGGGTTAAAAGATGCTTTGTATGGAGGTGTTTTTCACGGATTTGCACTATGCAGGGTATATGAGAGGGGAGCAGAGTAAGGTGCTCGATGAGTTCACCCCTGCCTTCACCCTGTTCCTCTCCGCTGCTGATCATGAAGATACGCGGCAGGGGAGTCCCTTTTCGATTATTATGCGGCATTCAAACAAAAAATGATTTGATTTTTCACTCTCTATAAATAATATTAATCCTGATGGCATCAAATGTCGTTTCGGGTGGTTTTTTCACCCTGAATCAACCCTTTTCTTAACGTTTTCAAGAGGTTCCAATGAGTGTAATTGAGCAGAATATCATCAAAGCCGGCTTTATTCTTCCTCAATTACCAACTGTTGCAGGCCTTTATTCGCCTGCAATAAGCTCCGGTAACCTTGTTTTTACCTCTGGACAACTTCCTCTTAAAGATGGTAAACTCATAGAACCAGGTGGAAAAGGCAAGGTCAATGAGGTACGCAAAGATGAAGCTTTTCATGCCTCAAGAGTCGCTCTTCTCAATGCACTTGCTGCGATAAAATCAGTGACAGGGACGCTTGACAGCATTGAAAAAATAGTCAAGCTCACTCTCTATGTTTCAAGCGAAACCTTCTTTTCGAGCCAGCACCTGGTTGCTAACGGGGCATCTTCACTGCTGCATGAGATTTTCGGTGAAAGGGGAGTCCACGCAAGAAGCGCTGTAGGCGTCACCGAATTGCCCCTCAATGCAAGTCTTGAGCTTGAGCTTATTGTTCAATATAAACCATAGCACCTGCACCGCTATACATCAAAAAAAACAACCTCCCCACTTCATATTTATTTATAAATATATCCTTCGCTCTTCAGTATAAAATCAATCGATATCATTTGTGATTTGTACCGTAACTCGTTGTATAATAACGAAATAAATAATAATTGAATTTTACCTTTATTCGACAGATGTGCCTATTAAAATTAAAATCTATATGTTTTTTATTTAAAGTTTATTGTTGGCATTATATTTTTTTATTTGTTTTTATTTTATGCTAAAATTACATAAAGTTTAAGTGATGAAAAAACGCTTAAGATGTTGTAATAAAATAAATAAAATACTTTATGCTAAATAAGTTTTTATTTATTTATGCTGTTTCTTTATCTGTAAAATATTTTTTTATATATATTATTTAATTCTTCATTTTTTGTTTGTTTGTTTTGTCTTTAACTGTTATTGGTATGTATTTTTATTGTTAGATATTTGGTTTTTATTTTTTTTGTTTATCTGTGTTGTAATAGCCTTGCAGGTGATCTTATTTGTTGATTCTTTGTTGTACCATATGCTTGGTAATAATTTCTTCTATGTTGTTTCGTCTCAAGATTGATGGTTTGTTTTTCATTGCTACTTGTTTGGATAATTATTCGATTATTTTCTCTCCCCTTTTTTGTTTTTGATGACAATAAGGTTTATGGGCAAGGGAGTGGTCAGCAAGAGGAGAAATGATAATTGTTGTGATTTTGCTCTCTGATCGGTAAACTGCGTTTCAGGCCTCAGTCGGTTGCTCTCTCATTTTTTGTAATCAAACCACTCGTCATGTCCCGAATACTTACCATTGTAATGATGCTTGTCGTGCTTGTTTTTGGCGTTTTTCTCGGCACCAGGCTCAATGGAGGCAGGGATATCCAGATGGCACAGCAGAAAAAAATGCTTGAAGCCTTCGGCCTGATGAAAGAGTTCTATGTCGACAAGGTTGACAGCGACAGTCTTGCAGGTGCCGGCATACAGGGAATGGCGGAATATCTTGACCCTCACACCGTATATCTAGAACCTGAAAAGGTCTCATTTTCCCAGGCTGAGTTTGACGGTAATTTTGATGGCATAGGTATCGAGTTTGAGGTTGTCAGCGATACCCTTCTTGTTGTTACTCCCCTTTCCGGCGGACCGAGCGCCACCGTTGGAATTGCTCCGGGAGACCGCATTATTGCTATTGATTCCGCTTCGGCGGTTGGAATAACCCAGCAGGATGTGCTTAGAAAACTGAGAGGCAAGAGAGGAACCAAAGTCCGGTTGAAAGTATTCAGGCCGCTCAACGGGAAGCTTATAGACTTTACTGTTACCCGCGGTAAAATATCCACGTCGAGTATCGACGCAGCTTTTATGATTAATAATAAGGTCGGCTATATACGGTTGAGCCGGTTCATTGCAACAACGTCGGAAGAGTTCCGCCGTTCGCTTGACGGATTGAAAAAGCAGGGTATGACAAGACTCGTCCTCGATCTCAGAGGTAATCCCGGTGGATTTCTTGAGCAGGCTGTTGCCGTTGCCGATGAATTCCTTAAAAAGGGCCAGTTGATCGTTTATACCAAAAGCCGCAATGGGGGGTCGGAGGATGAGCGATATGTAGCCAAATCAGCAGATGATGGTTATAGAACTGGTGAACTGATTGTACTGGTTGATAAAGGAAGCGCTTCTGCATCTGAAATTCTTGCCGGAGCCCTGCAGGATAACAAGAGAGCCCTTGTCGTTGGCGAGTTGAGCTTCGGAAAAGGACTTGTTCAGCGTCAGCTTCAGTTCGCCGACGGCTCAGCGATTCGCCTCACAGTATCGCGATACTATACTCCTTCAGGTCGACTGATACAGAGAGTCTATCGTAAGGGGATGGCTGGTCGTGAACGCTATTATAAAGATGCGATGGTAAATATTCAGCCTCAGAAACTCTTTAACGACCCCGACAGTTTACTCTACATGAAAAACAATGAAGTTTCTGTCTATAAAACATCATCGCTCCCGTCATTGGTTTTATCGCTTAAAGGAAAGGATGCCAAAGCCCACAGCAAACTTGCTGCGCTCAGGGATGCCGGTGGTATTATTCCTGATTTCTGGGTGACAGGAAGCGCTTTCTCCGATTTTTATCAGAAGCTGTTCCAGTCGGGTTCTATTGATGATATCGCGCTGAAGCTTCTTGATGATCGGAATAGTTCAGTGCAGGCTTATCGCACTTCATTGGACCGTTTTATTGCCAATTACTCTGAAGAGACCAATTTTGAGGCGCTTGTTGTAAAAACCTGCAAGGCTAAAAAAATTACTTTTGACAAGGCAGGTTTTGTTCGCGACAGAAAGAACATTGTCCGTGCCGTGAAGTCGAAGATTGCGCATCAGCTTTTTGGTGCTGAAGGGCAGATAAAATTTCTTGTACGCAATGCCGATCCAGTGGTCAAAATAGCCGAAACCGTGCCAGGCCGTCGACCTTGAGAGGGGATCATGACTCCGGATCTTTATTCTCCTTTTTAACGTTTTAAACGAGGGTATTATGTCAATAATTGAAAAAATCAACAGTGCCACCTGTACGTTACGTCTTCAGAAGGACTGGCTGAAAATATTTACCTGCCCTGTTCCAAGCTCTGATTTTCTTTCATTTGTCGGAATAGCAACCATCGATGCTCCTCAAAATGCTGTGCTGAGTCTTTTGTATGATGTTGACGCGGCTACAGAGTGGGTATGGAAAACAAAGGAAATGAAGGTGCTTCAGGAGCTTTCCGAGGATGAAGGCCGAATTGTCTACCAGCTGGTCAGTGCTCCCTGGCCTGTTTCAGATCGCGAAATCATAACCCGTTCACAAGGATATCTTGATCCTGATACATCTGAAGTTTATATTAAACTTGAGTGTATGGCGGATTATCTCCCTTTAAACGATAAATATGTGCGTGTGCCCCAGCTTGAGGGTGCATGGAACATTATTCCCTTGTCGCCAAACCAGTGCAGGGTTGTTTTTCGTCTTCATATTGAACCAGGCGGAGAAATTCCATCCTGGCTTGCCAATATTGCTGTTATTGATACCCCATATCATACCTTGGAAAACCTGAGGGAGATGGTCAAGAAGGAAAAATATCTTATTCCAGTTGAAGCCCCCTTCAAGAAATCATCTAAAGATGTCATCCAGAACTACGAGAAATTTATAACAGAGTGATCTTTTCCCGATTTTTTTTGCAGTCTTGATCAATACACTCAAAAAAAACAGTATGGATGTCGGGTCAATTCTTCAGGGAGACTGGAAATTTCGGATTGAGCACAAAGGGATAAAAATTTATTCCTCCAAGGTTAACGGCTCCGACATCCATGGTTTTAAGGGTGAGGCTGAGATAGAGGTGTCATTGAAAAAGCTTATCAGTCTTTTTCACGACATGCCCAGTTATAATCGCTGGGTGCATCATCTTGTGGACATGCAAATTCTTGACAACAGTGATCCTGTCGAGTATGTTGTCCGTCAAATTATCAAAACCCCCTGGCCGCTTCAACAGAGAGAGGTAATAATGCGCACAGGACTCACCTCGGCAGGTGATAATTCCGTGGTGCTTACGATGAAGGCCGAACCTGATTATCTGCCCGACAACCCGGAGTATTACAGGGTTCGTCACGCCACGGGAATGTGGGCTTTCAGGCCGACCACCCCAGGGTTAGTTAACGTCACTTTTGTCATGCACATAGACCCAGGCAAGGATGTTCCAGCTACTCTGAGTAATGCAGGAATGTTCGAAGTTCCATTCTATTCGTTGAACAATCTGAAAACCCTCCTGAAGGACCCTTCCTATAACCCTCCATATCCTGAGGAGATAGAGCAGCATATCTTTATCCTTGATGATACTCCTGATACGCTTTGATCAGTTTTTCAGGCCTTACCGGAACGGCACCTACTTCCTGACAGACTGTTCCGGCAGCAAGATTAGCTATTGTTGCATTAGTGACAATATCAACACCCGCAGCAGCTCCCAGGGCAAGCATCCCGATAACGGTGTCTCCTGCGCCTGAAACGTCGGAAACCTCCATTGATGTTGCAGGAATATGGGTAAATGAACCATTATAGAGAGTCATCCCTTTATCGCTTCTTGTAACGATAATGGTTTCAGCCTGAAGTTTTTCCTGAAGCAGCCGGCAGGCCTCTTCAATCTCGTGGTCGTTGTTGTGCAGGACTATCCCGAGTGAAGAGGCCATTTCCGAAAGGTTTGGCTTAAAAACAGAGCACTCTTTGAAGGCAAAGAAATTCTTGAGTTTCGGATCGACAAGAACAGGGATATTATGCCGATTCGACACCGTAATGATATGCTCAATGATTTTTACACTCAGCAGCCCCTTATTGTAATCTTCCAGTACGACAGCATCGATTGACTCGATAATTGAGTCAAAGGAGTCGATAACCGCATGTTCAACAGTTTCTTCAACATCCTTTCTGCTCTCGAAGTCAACCCTTGTAATGTGGTGGTTTTGCGAAAGAATTCTTGTTTTGCAGGTTGTCGGCCGTGAAGGGTCGCTGATCAGCCCTTCCGTTGCAAGACCGTGCTTACTGAACAGATCAAGAAGTATTTCACGGTTGCTGTCTGCGCCGGTAATGCCGATCAATATCGTTTTTGCTCCGATCGACTGTGTATTGAGCGCAACATTTGCAGCTCCTCCAAGCCGGTAATCCTCATGGGTAACATCCACTACGGGGACAGGGTATTCCGGCGAAATGCGTGAGACATGACCAAAAATATACTTGTCAAGCATAATATCGCCGATAACGGCAATCCGCTTGCTTCGAAAAGAGTCCAGGATGGTGCCAATGGAGCTTGCAGTCATAACCTCTTGTTTTTCGATGTTTTCTGTGCTCAGGAGATAAAAAATAGCAGGAAATAACGTTTAAGCAATGAAGATATGATTGTATGGTTTTATTTTGTGCTATTTTTTGTTATAATTAAAGCTAAGCATTTTTAAGCTTTATCTGAAAAAAGCGGGAACCAATGTTCGACAGTTTAAGTGATAAGTTAGAGGGCACCTTTAAAAAGCTCGCAGGTCAGGCCACCATAAATGAGATCAATATTGGTCTCGCCATGCGGGATATCAAGAGAGCTCTCCTTGGTGCCGACGTTAACTACAAGGTAGCAAAGAAATTAATTGAAGACATAAGGGAAAAGTCTCTTGGCGAACAGGTCATCAAAAGCGTATCACCTGCGCAGATGATCGTCAAAATCGTCTATGATGAACTGACTGAACTGATGGGTGGTGAGCAGAAGCCGCTCAACCTTTCACCCAAGAAACTTCCTGCAGTAATTATGGTTGCCGGTCTCCAAGGGTCGGGAAAAACAACCTTCTGTGCAAAACTCGCACTGCGTCTCAAGAAGAACGGAAAGAATCCTATGCTTGTTGCTGCTGACGTCTATCGTCCTGCTGCAATTGACCAGCTGAAAGCCCTTGGTCTGCAGGTTGATGTTCCGGTGTTTGCCATTGAGCAGCAGGATGCCATGAAGGCTGCCCTTCAGGGTCTTGAAGAGGCACGCTCGACCGCGAAAGATGTTGTTATTATAGATACGGCCGGACGTCTGCAGATTGATCAGCAGATGATGGCTGAAGCTGAGGCGTTGAAGCATGCTCTCAAGCCTGATGAGCTTCTGTTTGTTGTGGACTCCATGATGGGACAGGAAGCCGTCAATACAGCAAAGGCATTTAATGATCGCCTTGATTTTGATGGTGTAGTGCTCACCAAGCTTGATGGCGATTCAAGAGGCGGTGCAGCGCTTTCCATACGTCAGGTTGTTGAAAAGCCGATCAAGTTTATCAGTGTCGGTGAGAAGGTTGACGACCTTGACCTGTTCTACCCTGACCGCATGGCCCAGAGGATTCTGGGAATGGGTGATATTGTCAGTTTTGTTGAAAAAGCACAGGAAAATCTCGATCTTGAGAAATCTCTCGAGATGCAGAAAAAGCTGATGAAGAACGAGTTCGATCTTAACGACTTTTTCGATCAGCTCCAGCAGCTTAAAAAAATGGGCTCCATTCAGGGGCTTATTGAAATGGTGCCGGGCCTTAACAAGATGGTTCCCAAGCAGGATCTTGAGAATCTTGACTTCAAGCCTATTGAAGCCATGATCAACTCGATGACCAGACAGGAAAAAGTCAATCCTGATATCATCAATGGCAGCCGCCGTCAGCGTATTGCCAAAGGCAGCGGAACCAAAGTACAGGAGGTTAACCTTCTTCTCAAGCAGTTCTCGGAGATGAAAAAGATGATGCGTTCGGTATCAAAGCTGTCGCAGTCAGGCAGGAAGATTACTTCGCAGAATCTTGCATTGGATAAGTTTTTAAAACGATAAATTACACACACGCTGTTAAAAGTTAACATTAACTAAAATACATTAGCCTTGGTAAAGATCAGACTGAAAAGAGCAGGAAGAAAAAAATTGCCGGTATACCAGATTGTTGTTGCCGATGCGCGCTCACCACGGGACGGCAAGTTTCTTGAAGTTGTAGGCCATTACGAACCTACAGCAAAGCCACACGCTGTCACCATCAAGAAAGACCGTATTATATATTGGATGCAGACTGGCGCACAGCCAACAGCAACAGTAAACAGCCTTATCCGTACTACAGGTTTGCTTTATGAACTCAGGCTCAAGAGCATGGGTCGCAGCGAGGCTGAAGTTACTGCAGAAATGGAAAAATGGCAGGAGCATCAGAACGTAAGACGTCAGAAACGCCTTGCATTGAAGTCTCATCGTCGTACTGCCAAAAAAGCGGCAGAAGCGAAAGCAGCAGGCGCAGAAGCCTGAGATTAACTCTTTTACGGTGGGGTCGGAATGGAACTCTATATAACAGGAGTCATTCTCAAGCCGAAAGGATTGCAGGGTGAAGTGAAGGTGGAGTTGGTTACCGACTTTCCCGAAACTTTTCTTTCTCGCCGTGAGTATTACGCTGGCAAAACAGAGGATTCTGTTGAGCGGTTGAAAGTAAAAAAAGCCGCTTTAGCAGCTGGATTTGCATGGTTGTTCTTTGAAGGAATTGACACAATGGAAAAAGCAGAGGCCCTGACAGGCTGGAAACTGTTTGTTACTGAAGATCAGCTTTTGCCTCAACCTGCAAACCGTGCGTATGTGCACGAGATTATAGGCATGAAGGTTTTAGATCGAAATCGTACTGAAGTCGGGGTTGTTACCAGTGTGATAAGGATGCCCGCGAATGAAGTCTATGAGGTTAAGGTCGGTGAAAAAAAGATTTTGGTGCCAGCTATAGATGAATTTGTAGAAGAGTTCAATCTTGGAGAAAAGCACATAGTGATTCCAAGATTCGGCGAATTTCTGTGAATGGTTGACCCGGAACAGTTTGCTCAGAAACCCGTACTCAGACAATGAACGCAATAAGGATTGATGTTATTTCCGTCATTCCCGGTTTTTTTGATTCGACACTTGACACTGGACTGTTAAGCATAGCCCGAAAAAAAAACCATGCGGACATTCATGTACATAATCTGCATGACTTTGGACTGGGAAAGTACAAACAGGTTGATGATTCACCATTTGGCGGTGGCGCAGGGATGGTTATCCGTCCTGAACCGGTGTTTGCCTGTATCGAAGCGTTGAAGGCTGAAAGAGAGTATGATGAGGTGATTTTTCTGACGCCTGATGGAAAGTTGTTTGAGCAGTCTATGGCAAACAGGCTTTCGAGGATGCAGAACCTGATTATTCTCTGTGGTCATTACAAAGCCATTGATGAGAGAATCCGTCAGAATCTGATTACCATGGAAATTTCCATTGGTGATGTCGTTGTTTCAGGTGGTGAGATCCCTGCACTGCTTCTTATGGATGCTGTTGTCAGGGTTATACCGGGTGTTCTTGGTGACAGTGAGTCAGCTCTGACCGATTCTTTTCAGACAGGGTTGCTTGATAGTGTCTACTATACAAGACCCTCGGAGTTCAGGGGAATGAAGGTTCCGGATGTGCTGCTGAACGGTCATCACAGTAAAATTGAACAGTGGCGTAGTGAAAATGCACTTGAAAGAACACGCCAGCTTAGACCCGATCTTCTTGATCATAGAGTTTTAGAAGAATTAAAGAAAAAATAACGTAAATAGTTGTTGTCATGGATCAGTTAATTAAGTTAGTAGAAGCCACCCAGGCCGTTACCGATTTTCCGGAAATCAATCCGGGTGATACCGTCAAGATTCAGTTGAAGGTTATTGAAGGCGAAAAAGAAAGACTTCAGGCCTTCGAAGGTATTGTTATCAGCGACAGGGGAGCAGGCGGAAATAAAACAATCACAGTCAGAAAGATTTCTCACGGTGTCGGCGTTGAAAGGATCATTCCTGTCAACTCGCCAAACATTGAGAGCGTTACCGTAGTCAAGCACGGCAAGGCAAGAAGAGCAAAACTGTTCTACCTGCGCAAACGTACCGGCAAGGCTGCATTGAAAGTCAAAGAACGCAAGATCGTAGAGAAAGCCTAAGCTTTTTCCAAAGTCATAAGTCAATCCGGCACGCCTCGGCGCTGCCGGGTTATCTTAGAACGGTATTCCTTCTAACGGTACTCTTCAATACCGCCAAGACACCTTCCGTACACCTCTATCCTTGTTCTCACAAGCACAATTACCTTTTGCCATCGCGGCACAACTTCGCTACTTTTCATCCCGAAACGCAGTTGAGGGATCTATCCTCGTACGCTCTCGTCCCACAGTACTCGAACTTCAGCACTTTCTTAACATATACTTCGTTATTCTACGCGATAATACTTAACTTATTCGCTATATCGCATTGAAGCTTTTCCGGTTCACCCCATACGAAAAAAATATGATACGTTTCATTCATGCTTCAGATACTCACATTGATAGCCCATTGAGAGATCCCTTAACTCCTTCGCGAGATTGCTCATGCAATTTTTTCCCCCACCCATTGCCTTTACTGAACTGGGAGTATCCATGCTGCTCGCATTCGAAAGTTCTTTCCTGACTGTTTGACTGAAGTGAAATCAATTTGAGGAGTTAAGAATGGATCATGAAATGAAAATCGGCGGAACTCTTTTTGATCGAGTTGTCCATATCCTTGAACAGGCTCGCTCCAATGTGGTGCAGTCTGTCAATACCAATATGGTTATGGCTTATTGGCTCGTTGGCCGGGAAATAGTTGTTGAGATACAGGGAGGCAAAGAGCGGGCAGAATATGGAAAACAGGTGATTCAGACCCTGTCACGACAACTGACCGAGCAATATGGCTACGGCTATTCTGTTCCAAGTGTTAAAAGCTTCAGGCAATTTTTTCTCGCCTTTCAGGATCGGTTTGTCGAGGTCTCTCCCCAAAAAGCAAGCGATAATTTATCCTCTCTGCAAAAAAGCTACCAGCCGGGTAGCCAATTCGCAACGGACTTTTCCCCGAAGCTTTCATGGTCGCATTACCGTGCTCTTATGAGAGTCTCAAACCTTTCTGCACGAGAATTCTATGAGCAGGAATCCATTGAGTGTGGCTGGAGTAAAACGCAACTGGAACGGCAGATACAAACCTCTTACTATGAGCGGATTATTGCTCACCATGGCGAACAAGGGTTATTGCCAGTCAATCGCGAACGGTTGCCCGGTGAGAAAATCAGTCCGGTTGACGTGCTGAAATCGCCTATGGTGCTTGAGTTTCTTGATCTGCCTGACGTTCCGAATCTGCACGAAAACGCATTAGAGCAAACCATTATCAGTAACCTGCAATTTTTTCTGCTGGAACTGGGTAAAGGATTTTCCTTTGTTGCCCGCCAAAAACATATTCGCTTTGACGACGATGATTTTTATGTGGATATGGTCTTCTACAATTTTATCCTGAAGTGCTTTTTGTTGATTGACCTGAAACTTGGCAAGCTCACGCATCAGGATGTAGGGCAGATGGATGGCTATGTTCGATTGTTTGAGGATCAGTTTAAGGTAGAGGGTGACAATCCCACCATTGGCCTGATTCTTTGCTCTGACAAGAGTGAGGCGGTTGCCAAGTATTCGGTTTTACATGAAAGCAAACAGATATTTGCTTCAAAATACCTCAAATTCCTTCCCACGGAGGAGGAGCTAAAGCTGGAGATTGAAAAAGAACGCAGGCTCATTGAAGCAAATCTGGCTGACCGGAAAGGACTATCATCTTTCGATGAAAACATTGAGTTGCCTTGACAATCGCTCATAGGGATTTTGCCGGGACTTTTTCCCTGCAGTTTTAAGCCCGTGACAGGGACTTCTTATCAGATATTTCAACTCTTACTCGACCGGTAGGCGTTGTTATGTGTCGCTCTTTCGAACAAAAAAGTTAGAGGACTTGAAAATATTACCGAACTCCATATCGATGTTATTAACAGTCAATTGCACGCATGAAGGTTCTTTTCAATGCATGCGTGCCCCGGTGGTGTCGAATAATGATCAGGCTTTCGGTGCAGGTGCCATGATTTTAACTCTTTCAATAACGCTTTCAGGTGTCTGCGGCGTTGAGAATGGCAGCTGAAACGGGAGCTGAACTGGCAGATTTCCGATGAGACCCATGATCTGCTCTTTGAAGGGGAGATAGTTCGGAAGGGTTTCCACCACAAGGCCGAAAGCGCCGCTTACTGACTCCATAAAGTCTCCGAGAGCATCCTTGCTGCCCATTTCGCCCTTCACAATGCGGCCGATAAGGTTGCTGATGCCGGGGACAATCTGCTGCAGGGTGTCGTGCCCCATTTCCGCTCCGTAGGAGAAGAGCGCCAGCGGGTTGCTGAAAAGAATCCGGCGAACCTCTTCAGGGCGGGAAAGTACTTTGACCGTTCCCTCTTTAGTGATCGTGGCCTGACAGGCCATGCGTCCGCCGGCAGCAATCTGGCGAGGAGAGAGAAAAGCTTTTTCGACGTCGGTAAGCGGTGCGAGACAGTCGGCCCCATCCTGCACAGTCACGTAACAGGCCTGACAAACACCGTTTCCGCCGCAGATATATCCCACATGGCTGTGGTTGAGCCTTGCCGATTTGCCGAGGGTCTGCCCGACTGAAGAGGTGCAAATTTTGTCGTTAATTATGACATTCATAGTCTTAATGATTTGAGTTTTCTTGCATAGTTAACAATGCAGTATGAGGAGATAACTACCGTAAGTTAAGACCCGCAATAACAACTTGCAATTCTACTTCTTCGGGTTCTTCTGAATGAGACTTTGGGGTGATGAAGGAGAGTGCTGAGTTGCAAGTGTTGAGGGCTGAATGCGGAAGAGAATAAGATAGAGCAAACGGAAAAGGTATGAGAATAACTTCTCGTTGATTAATCCTCAAGGCATTTCTCCCATAGGCCATCTGGCTCCATAAGATAGGTGTCCTTCAGGCCTTCTTCCGCAAGCAACTCATAGTCGGTTGCTTTACGGAGGAGTATAGTCCCGTCTTTGTCAATGGCATAAAAATATATTTTATCGTCATTGAGCTGAAGCTGATTGCGAATCTCTGAAAATTTAGCCGCTTGCATGACACCTCCAATGATTTTTACGTAATATAAGAAGTTATGAAAGAAAGTGCTGAATGTCATGTTGAAATTATGAACGGTGTGGCCGTCTGCATTAAAATTACATGGGAGGCTGGATCAATTGCCTTCCATTCGTAGACGCGCTGCGAGTTCTTAGGGCTGAGTGTTTGATGGGGGTGTGGAGTGGAGCAGATAGACCTCTCACAGGAGTTAGGGGTGACAGGGAAGAGTGGGCAGTCGGCAGTGACGAAAGAGAGTGCTGAGTGATTGATGCGAGTGACCTAACGAATCATAATGGTGGTATACGGATGATTCCAGTGGAAATATCAAAAAGGTATTCGTTCAGGATTATGGTGCAGTCCAGTTTTCTACTGTTAAGCCATCTGCAATCATGCTGAAAGCTTTATCACAAGTAACAAGAATGGCACTGACTGCTTGAGCATGAGCAGCAATCATAAGATCAAGCGGGGAGAGCGTTACACCTGCGATTTCGCATGTTGCACGGAGATCGCCATAGACAATGGCAGCATCTTTGTCCCAGGCCAATATTTTAACCCGAATTAAAAACTCATGAACGCGGCTTGTAAGACCCTTGGGAAAGCAGCGCTTTGCCAGACCATAGCGTAATTCTGCCAGTGTGACCGAAGAGACCACAACACGATGTATCGGCACAGCCACAAGCCGTTCACGCACAATAGCTATATCTCCCTTTATAATGTGACTAACGATATTGGTATCAAGCATGTAGAGGCTCATTCTTTCCATTCCTCAAAAGGATCACGAAGATTATCCTGTTGCATTCGATCCTCAGCATTCATAAAATCAGCTGGCACTTCAGTTGTTTCGTCAAGCGCGAAGAGTCCGGTCCATGAATCAGGATGATGCGATAAAATGACATCTCCGGAAATGGCATCACGACGAATAAATACCTCATTGCCTTCAAAGCGAAACTCTTTCGGCAACCTGACGGCTTGACTTCGTCCTGATAGAAAAATTTTAGCTGTGACAGCCATTCTTTCCTCCTTGATAAATAATTGATGAAATATAAATCCCTTTTTGATATATATCAAGGTATTCATCATCTGTTTGTTCAAGCCCAGGTATACCGAAAGAAAAGTGTTGAGTGCTGAGTGAAGAAAGTGAAATCAGTTGGCAGTGGGCAGTCGGCAGTGAGAAAAGAGAGTGAGGAGTTGTTCAATACTTGCTGGTTCTCAGTCGCCAATTCTTTGGGTCGCGGTTGAGGTGCATGATAGCACCTAAAAGAACAATCTCTGATTCTACTCTGTAAAGGATGCCATAAGGAAACCTGTTAAGCAAACAACGACGTGAACGTTTTGAAAAATATTGCCATGCTTCGGGGAAAACTTTAATTCTATCAAAAGCCCGTTTGACTTCGGCTGCAAATTCATAACCCAAACCGGGGCATTGTTCGTTATAATGATCAACCGCTTCAGCAAATTCTTCTTCCGCGAAGGAGAGAATAACAATATTCATCTCTGATTTATCCTCGCAAAAACATCCTCTGCTGATGAAGCCTTGATTTCCCCATGTTCATAAGCGTCAATTCGTGATTCAACCTCTTCTGCCCAGGCAGCATCAATCTTACTGCTCACAGAACGATCAAAACTCTGAAAAAGCTTTTCGATGAGCTCGGCTCTTTCAACAGGAAGTAAAGCAAGAGCATCTTTGAAAATTCGATCAGCGACTATAGTCATATTTGTATCTTTAAATTCAGGTTAACAGAAAAATACACTCTTTCGAGAAAAATAAGTTACAGGATTTGAAAATAATACCGAACTACATGTCGATGATACTATCAGTCAATGTTACGCACGCAGTTTTTTTTCAATGAATATTGGTAATCCACCGATAACCCCGTAGCACTCTAAAAGAGGAGAGGATAGACCCCTCACAGGAGTTCGGGGTGACGGGGAAGAGTTGGCAGTGGGCCGTCGGCAGTGAAGAAAGGTTGTGGTGCGTTGCCTGCCTGGAGCTTAAATTGTATCTTGGCAAGGATAGTATTAAGGGCTAATAATGAACTATGAAGAAAGAAAAAGCGCTCTCAGACCCAGAATCCAAGGGAAATGAGTCCCGGTTAGATTCGAGACCTTTGGTTATTGGTGATTATACCCTCAACACTCTTGTTGTACAGGAGTTTTTTCTTGATGGTGGTGCCATGTTCGGTGTTGTGCCGAAACCTCTGTGGGAAAAAGTAGTTCCAGCTGATGCGTTTAACCGGGTTAAACTTGTTGCCCGCCTCCTTCTGATTTCCGGGAACGGCCGTCATATTCTTGTCGATACAGGAATGGGTTCTGCCTGGTCTGATAAGCTACGTTCCATATACTCCCTCTCTCCTTTTACGCTTTCCCTTGAGCTTCAGCGTTTCGGCCTTCGAACCGAGGATATAACGGATGTACTCTATACCCACCTTCATTACGATCATCTTGCCGGGGCATTCGAGCTGCAGGGCGGTCACCTGCAACCTCTCTTTCCTGATGCTGTACACCATGTACAGGAAGAGAATTACCGGTCAGCATGTTATCCTCATGCTAAAGAAAAGTCAGGGTATCCGGCCTGGTTTGTCGAAGCACTTGGCCGCCAGAAAAACCTGAACCTGCTCAATGGCGAAACAGAGCTATTTAAAGGCATCAGATTATCTCTAAGTAATGGACATACTAAGGGTCAGCAATTGGTGACTGTTTTTGATGATCACCTTACTCTTGTGCATTGCGCTGATCTTATTCCATTTGCAGCGCATATTCCTCTTCCCTGGGTGATGAGCTACGATATCGAACCCTTAACGGTGTTTGATGAAAAATCTGATCTCCTGGAGATGGCACTCAAAGAGTCATGGATCCTCTTTTTCGGTCACGACCCTCTTCATGAAGCTGCAACAGTGCGTCGTGATGAAAAGGGCATAGTACCTGATCGCTATATAACCCTGTAAGATGCCAATCACCATTCATAAGGGAACGAGCCTATTGAACAAGCAGGATATTGAGCTTTTTCGCAGTAAGATTTTTGATTTTTACCTACAGAACGGAAGGTCATTTCCATGGAGAAAAACTACTGACCGGTATGCCGTCATGATCAGTGAGATCATGCTCCAGCAGACTCAGGCTGAAAGGGTGGCTCCGAAGTATGAGGCATGGCTTCAGGAATTTCCTGATATTGCATGCCTTGCATCAGCTCCTCTTCGGGTTGTGCTGTCGCTCTGGAGCGGACTTGGCTATAACTCAAGAGCAGTCAGGCTGCAGCGTTGTGCAGCTATCATCAGAGACTCTTTCGGTGGAATAGTTCCGGGAGAGCCAGCGGTTCTGAAAACGCTTCCAGGTATTGGTGAGTATACCTGTCGATCCATTCCCGTATTCGCCGACAATTTTGATGCTGCGGCTGTCGATACCAATATCCGGCGAATAATGATTCATGAATTAGGGTTTCCTGAAGATATTTCGCCCGCAATACTTCAGCATGCAGCAGAAGCCCTTGTTCCGCCAGGAAGAAGCCGCGACTGGCACAATGCATTGATGGATTACGGCTCTCTTGTGCTGACCAGTAAAAAGACAGGTATCCGCCCCTTGACCAGGCAGTCAAAATTTCAGGGCTCAAAGCGCTGGTATCGTGGAAAACTGATCAAGGAGCTCGTCAGTACGGATGGACTCTTTCTTGAAGAGATCAGTGAGAAATATGCAGCCTGCCCATGGGATATTGATGAAATAATCAATGATCTAATATCCGAGGGATTGGTTGAACGCCAGAAGAGCACCAGTTCCGGTGCTCTCTCTATGCTGAAAATCAAAGGGAGCTGAGCGCTTCTATTCGGTATTATAGACCATATTCAGGGTATTATACACTTTGTCAATTTCGGCAGCATATTTATTGATAATGTCTTTACGCTTAAGCTTGAGTGTCGGGGTCATGTGACCGTTTTCAATGGTAAATGCATCATCGACAAGCAGAAACTTGCGAACCTTTTCATGGGTTGCAAGCTGACGTGAAACGGTGCGCATGAGCTTTTCGAAAAGCTGCTGAACACTCTTGTGCTGGATCAGCTCCTTGTTTGAGGTCACCTGAATACCTTCAGCAGCGGCAAATTCTTTGATCTTGCCGAATTCCGGTACAATAAGTGCGATCAGAAAGGGCCTTTTTTCACCTATTATGATAACCTGATCCACATAAGGGCTGTCTGTAATCAGGTTCTCTATAGGCATCGGAGCAATATTTTTGCCCCCGGATGTTACGATAATATGTTTTTTACGGTCAGTTATCTTTAAGTAGCCGTCCTTGTCTACCTCTCCGATATCGCCAGTGTAAAACCATCCATCTTTGATAACCTGCCGGGTAGCCTCTTCATCCTTCCAGTAACCCTTCATGACATTCGGCCCTTTGAAAAGTATTTCGCCGTCTTCAGCAATTCGCAACTGGACGTTATCAACGGTAGGCCCTACGGTGCCGTACTTTATCTTTTCAGGTCTGTTTACGTTTGTGATGGGTGATGTTTCAGTCAGACCGAAACCTTCCAGAATATTGATATCGAGCGCCTGGAAAAATTCGCCGATCTTTTGAGGCAGTGCAGCGCCACCTGAAACAAAATAACGAAGCCTTCCGCCTAGCTTTGTTTTGATTTTATGGTAGACAAGCTTTTCGGCAATAGAGTGCTGTAACGTTACTATTGTTGATGATTTGCCTTTACTGTTGATTTCACGGTGATACTTTTCTCCAGTGCTGAGCGCCCAGTTAAATATTTTCTTTTTTAAGCTGCTTTCTGCTGCAATCTGCTTGAGTATGCTCATCTTAATGCGGTCAAAGAGCCTTGGCACCGTAAACATTATAGTGGGCCGTGCTTCCGTCATATTAAGTGAAATTGTTTCAACACTTTCTGCCAGATAGATGCTTGCTCCACAGGAAAAAAGAAGGTAATACCCGCCGGTTCGTTCATAGGCATGAGAAAGTGGCAGAAAAGAGAGTCCCCGGTCGGATTCGTCAAGACAAATGATTGATGAGCTTGATTTTACATTTTCACAAATATTCCGGTGCGTAAGCATCACCCCTTTCGGAAGTCCAGTTGTTCCTGAAGTGTAGATAATGGTGGCGACGTCGTCAGGCTCAACAGGAGCGGCCTCAAGAAACCATGGCTTTTCTTCAAGCGTTTTTTTGCCTTCCTCCTTAGCCTGGTTCAAATCAATGACATCTTCAACACTCTCCTCCAGATGGTTCATGACGACAACGAGGCACAATTCCGGCAGGTTCTGCCAGATCGAGATTATTTTGCCAAGCTGGAGCATATTGGACACAACTATTGCCTTTGCGCTGCAGTTGTTGAGAATGTATTCTATTTGGTTGGGAGGCAGGGAAGGGTAGAGTGGAACATTGATAGCGCCGAGATTCAGGATTGCCATATCAGACAGATACCACCCGGGTCTGTTTTCCGAAAGTATGGCCACGCGGTCCTTTGAAACAATGCCGTTTTGTTTTAAAAACGCAGAGAAATGGTGGACATCCTCTGCAAGCGTATGGTATAAAATAGGTTCATAGAAGCCGTTTACCTTCCTTGCAATCGGAAATTTTGATTCCTCTCCTCTGTAATGGGCGAAAACAGATGAGAAAAGTTCAGGCAGTGTCTGAAAATCAGAATTGATCAGTCCCATCAGCAAGAAAGTTTTTCTTGTGGAAAAAAAGCCTTTTTAGAGAAAAGAACCAGAACGAGCGACAGGGTTTACAATATGGGGTATAATACCTGCCTCGGCGTCCTTGCAGCCGAGCCATGGTTCTGTTGTTAATTAACAAATTATTCACAATACCCCATAGAGCGCTTTGTATTATTTAACAGCAAGGTGCGCTGAAAAATAGCTTTAATTCATTTTTTTATTGATGGTTACGCTGTTGTCGATGCATTGTGAAAAAAACTACAAAAATGACCATTTTTCACCGGACACTACTGACAGAAAGGCTTCAGGTTTTTCATAATCGCTATCGTGCTGGCGAAAGCGTATAAAACTACAGGGATTTTTTATATTAGGTCCAAGAAGCGTTATGGTAATCGAGGATTGCGCCTTCAGCCACTCTTGTGGCGACATACCTTACTGCCGATGATGATGTATTTTTTTGTTGAAGGCTCCATTTTTATAGCTTTGTTTCCTGATTTTTCATGCAGATGACTAAAAAATCCAGTTCTTCATGGACTGGCTATGCCGGACTGTGTCTCGGTATTCTCCTTATTGTCTATCTTTTCAGCCAGGTTGACCTTCAGGGTGCGATTGGACGGATTTCGAAGATCGGTATTTCATCACTGCTTATTCTTCTTCCTTATCTGGCTCTGCACCTTATAGAAACATTCACATGGATCAAGCTTTTTCCAGAGAGCACATCTGCCATACCTTTTTTCAAGCTTCTTAAAATACAGGTCATATCGGAAACAGTTTCCATGACCCTGCCTGCGGGAGTTGCTGTTGGAGAGCCGCTTCGCCCATTTCTCTGCTATCGTTTTCTGAACATTCCACTTCCTGCAGGTGTGGCAAGTGTGGCCATCCGCAAACTCATGCTTGGCGTAGCCCAGGGAATCTATACTCTTATTGGTGCTCTGGCAGGGTTTTCACTACTGCAAAAGGCTTCACTTCAGATGCTTGGTTTTGAGGGACTTGGCTATATAATGGTCGCCACCGGTACCATGATTTTTTTGTTTTTTCTTTTTCTTCTCATGCTTTTGCTCAACGGAAAAGCTGCGCATAATCTGCATGGCTTTTTAATGCGTATTCCCTTCAAAAAAATAAAAGCATGGCTGATTGCAAAAGAATCCGGCTTTCAGGATACCGACAACGAACTCAAGAGTTATAATGGCCCGTTTACCGTCAGGCTCTTTATGGTCATGGTTTACTATATCCTTGCCTGGTTTACTCTTGCCATTGAGAGTTATATTATTCTCACGCTCCTGGGTGTCCATATCTCCTTTCTGCAGGTACTGGCAATTGATACAGCCATCACCATACTCAGGGCTTTGTTCTTTTTCATTCCGTCAGGACTCGGAGTGCAGGATCTTGGATACCTTGCTTTTTTTCAGGCACTTGGCATTCATGATTTTCTTGCCCTTGGTGGTGCATTTGTGCTGTTAAGGCGCTTCAAAGAGGTGCTCTGGTATGCAGCAGGGTATTGCGTCATGTTTTTTTCAGGAGTGCATCTCCGCGATGCTGAGGGGGCCTCTAACGGAGAGTCATGAAGAAAAAGATTTTATTTATTTGCGGTTCGATGAACCAGACAACCCAGATGCATCAGATTGCCGGTTGGTTGACGGATTATGACCAGTATTTTTCACCATTTTTTAGCGATGGCATCCTTGGCAAAGCCAGTGATATCGGTCTGCTTGAGTTTACCATTATGGGGAGCAAACGCTCACAGCGTACGCTCGAATACCTGCGTTCACACGATCTGAAGCTTGATATCGGTGGTTATCAGCACGCTTACGACCTTGTTGTAACCTGCACTGATCTTATTGTGCCGAAGCATATCAAGAGCAAGAAAATTGTACTTGTTCAGGAAGGCATGACAGAGCCTGAAACGGTACTTTACCATTTGGCACGAAACTTTCAGTGGGTTCCCCGGTGGATTGCCGGTACATCGACAACAGGGTTGTCCGACTCCTATGAAAAGTTCTGCGTTGCCAGTGAAGGGTACCGTGACCTTTTTATTCGCAAAGGAGTAAATCCCGATAAGATTGTAATTACCAGTATTCCTAACTTTGACAACTGTGAGCAATACCTGCAGAACGACTTTCCATATCACGATTACGTTTTAGTGTGTACATCCGACAATCGCGAAACGTTTATTTACGAAAACAGAGTTAAAAATATCCGCAAGTATCTTGAGATGGCAGATGGCGGTCAACTTATCTTCAAGCTGCATCCCAATGAAAATGCGGAAAGGGCAATACGGGAAATCAAGCAATATGCCCCAGAGAGCATTGTCTTCAGTGAAGGAAAGACCGAAGAGATGATTGCAAACTCCCGCATGCTCATTGCTCAGTTTTCGTCCACCATTTTTGTAGGATCCGCACTCAACAAAGTTGTGCACTGCGGCTTGCCGCCTGAAGTGTTAAAATCGCTTACTCCCTTGCAGAATAAGTCCGCTGCAAAAAATATCGCCGATGTCTGCCGCCAAGTCATTGAAAGCTGAACGAACAAGTGGTGGCTAAGAAGAGCTGTCCATTTCAGGAAAACTTTTGTTTTGTCGGGGTTCAGGAATCAGCCCAACCTACATGGCGGAGGTGAAGTTTTGAATAAATAGAGGTGGGCTTATGATTCACTTGAGATTCTTTTTGCCGTTTCCAGCGCAAGAAATAGTGTATTCGGAGAGTCAACATATTGGATGAAGCCGTAATGACGGTAGAACCCTGCGGCTTTATCATCTTTAGCGTCAACCAGCAGGGCATATGCCCCTATCGGTACATTACAAGCCTTGATTATAGCATCTGCCAGTAATGCGCCACCAATGCCTTTCCCTTGATAAGCCTTGTCAACGGCGAAGCGTCCAATCCTGACGGCAGGGATGGTCGGATAACGGGGGAGTTTTTTGGAGATGTTGCCAGGCAACATGTTCAATGGAATTTCTGCCGCCGACATTGTGTAATAGCCGGCAACACGTTGGCGGGAGATATCAATTGCAACAAAGCACTTTGCGACATTGCGCCGGATGTCTTGAGTTACTTGTGTTGCGAAGCAGGTATCTAAAGGGGTTGATCCGCTATTAAATTCCGATCTGTTGTGTGAATTATCCAGAGCAACTACCAGAAATTGTGGCTGGCACATAAGGATCAATTATTTTTTCTGACCGAAGAGTTCAGTCCTTTTTGCAAAGGCGAGTCGCAAAGCATCAGAGGGCTCAGGAGGAGTTATCAAGGCGTTTGCAAAAAGCTCCTGGTCAACCAGTGATAACCGGATAATGGAAGTATCCTCAATAGTTTTCTGGGCAGCCTCCACCGCGGCACAAATTACAAAGTCAGTTACCGTTCTGCCTTGAATTTCTGCTGCCCGCTTGATCTGGATATGCGCATCATAATGGATGCGAGCCTCAAGCCGGGCCTTTCCACCAGCCTTTTGTTTTGCGGCGCTTCTGCTTTTTTGCGAAGAACCTATGGACGGCTTACTCTCATTTGGGGTTGCTTTGTTTTCTTGTTTTAATGTCGTGCTCATGTATAGATCATTATATTCAAGTGTATTGTACGGCAGATTACCGGAATATAGAGAATAAATTGTATAATACTGCATCGTCAACTAATCCGGATCCGCCAGTAAAAGGGAAAAGCTCTAAGCAACGGGGGCTTTTTTTATTAAAGATATCGGTATATTTAACGCCGCATGATTCTCCCTTGGAGCCTTTATTTTTTTACCCATTGGCTGGTTTTGTAGCATATTTTTTAGCGTTAGTAATAGTAAGTCATTTATTATCAACGTCTTATATTTTATTCTGAAGGTTATAACGTACTGTTTTTTTCTATGCATACAGTAGCAATCATTCCTGCAAGGGGAGGGTCAAAAGGCCTCGAAAACAAAAATATTTATCCGGTGGCAGGAAAGCCCCTGCTTGCATGGACTATTCTGCAGGCTTTGGCATCGACAAGCATTGAGCGTGTTTTTGTCACCACTGACGACTCGGCGATAGCAAAGGTAGCTAAAGAGTATGGGGCAGAGGTGATCGTACGTCCAGCTGAACTTTCGGGAGACAAGGCCACTTCGGAATCGGCAATTCTGCATGCAGTAGGAGTTATCGAGCAGGACTACCAGATTCCAATTGACGTTATTGTATTTCTTCAGGCAACATCCCCGTTACGCAAACCCGGAGACATTGACAGGGCTGTAGAGATCTTTATACGCGAAGGTGCCGATTCGTTGATATCGGTTACCAAAGCGGACGATCTTACAATCTGGGAATCAAAGGACGGCGAATGGACAAGCCTGAACTTTGATTACCGCAACCGAGGCATGCGCCAGGACCGGCCGGCACAGTTCATTGAAAATGGTTCAATCTATATATTCAAGCCGGAGACACTCCATGTTTTTGGCAACAGAATCGGCAAAAAACTCTCAGCCTGTGAAATGGAGTTTTGGCAGACATGGGAGATTGATACTATCGAGGAAATAGATTTAATTGAGTATTACTTTAATAAAAAAAACCTGGCCCCTCAGGATGTGAACCAATAAAACCCTTAGATCAAAGTTTTATGAATTTCTTTTTATCCACCGATCTGGTTATCGGAGTAAATGAAGCGCTGAACCTGAACGGGCATTTAGCTCAACTGGCAGTCAAGAAGCCCGGCATTATCTACGATGCCAACCTGGCTGGCAACCTCTATTTTCAGGATGTTTTGAAGGCCCTTACCTCTGAAAATGCCAACTCCGTAGTCTATTGCAATGAGTTTGGGGGTGAGCCGACCTATGCCCATCTTGAAAATGTTGCTGAATTCTTCCGCAGCAATCCGCCGGATGTCATTGTTGCCATAGGCGGCGGCAGTACCCTTGACCTTGGAAAAGGGATAGCTCTGCTTATGACAAACAACGTTCCAGCCCTTTCACTCAAAGGATTTCCAACAGGGGTCAACGATCCTCTGCCACTGGTAACCGTCCCTTCACTGCTCGGCAGCGGAGCTGAGGTAAGCTTTAATGCGGTATTTATTGACGAGGCAGAAGGACGCAAACTTGGCATCAACAGTAAAAAGAACTTTCCTAAAAAAGCAGTTATCGACCCCCAGCTCTCAATGACAGCACCGATTGAAAGTGTTATTGCTTCAGCCATGGACAGTCTTGTTCACTGTGTGGACAGTTTCGGATCTGTAAAGCATACAGCTTTGAGCAGAATTTTTTCAATCGAGGGCTTTCAGCGCACCTTCTACGCCTTGCAGCAGAACCAGCTTGACCGCGCAGAGTCAAGGCTCGATCTTGCCATTGGAAGCGTTTGCGGTACCGTAGCTCTCATGAACTCCGGAGACGGCCCCACAAACGGGTTTGCCTATTACCTTGGAGTCAAGCATCGCGTTCCGCACGGTCTCGCCGGAGCGATTTTTCTCAAGGAAGTCATGCGCTACAACCATGAACATGGTTACGAAAAGTATGCACTTCTCAACCCCATGCGGTCATCGCCATCACCAAAAGAGGCTACTGCAGAACTGCTTGAAGAGATGGATGAACTCTATCTTCAGCTCAAGATACCAACGCTTGTGCCTTACGGGTATGGCAAGGGTAATGCGGCTGAATTTGCCCGCAATGCATCGGAAGCGCTTAAAGGATCATTTTCAGGCAATCCTGTCGAATTTACAGAAGAGTCGGCAAGAGCCGTTGTTTTTCAATTAACCTAAAAGAACAGGACATATTATGGCGGGTGCAGAACTCATCGGTCGTGAAGAATTGGCCGAAATACAGGAGCTTTTCAGCAGGGAGAAGGTCAATCTATACCGTTACGGCGGAGGCAACTACAAGGCGAGAGAGTTTGAGGAAAAATTTGCGGCGTGGATAGGGGTAAAGTACGCCCATGCAGTTTCTTCAGGCACTGCAGCCATTCATTGCGCTCTTGCAGGTGCAGGAATCGGGCCTGGTGATGAAGTTATCACAACGGCATGGACTTTTATTGCTCCGGTGGAGGCTATCAGTGCTCTTGGAGCAGTGCCAGTTCCGGTAGAACTTGATGAAACCTACCATCTCGATCCATTGGAAGTTGAAAAGGCAATTACGCCTGCAACCAAAGCAGTCGTTGCAATTCCTATGTGGGCTTCGCCTAAAATGGACGAACTCTCAGCAATTTGCAAAAAGCACGGCCTCATACTGATCGAGGATGCCGCCCAGGCACTTGGCGCATCATATAAGGGACGTAAGCTCGGCACCTTCGGCAGTGTAGCCTCATTCTCGTTTGATGCAGGCAAGACTCTCCATACCGGTGAGGGTGGAATCATTGTCACCAACGATAAAGATATCTACGATCGTGCAGCCGAGTTCTCCGATCACGGCCACATGCACTTGCCCGGGTTACCGAGGGGTAAAGATCCAAGACGCTCCAAAGGCCTTAATTTGCGACTCAGCGAAGTCACGGCGGCAATCGGACTGGCCCAGCTGGCAAAAATTGACACTATTCTCTCTAAAGCAAAGGAGAACAAGCGTAAAATCAAGGATGCCATTCGTCATCTTGATAACATTATTCTAAGACCATTCAGTGACGAAGCCGGTTCGCAGGGCGACACCCTGATTTTCAGGGTCAAAAACCGTGAAGCTGCGCTTCAGTTTGAAGCACACCTCACTGAGCACGGTTTTGGAACCAAAATTCTGCCCGAAGCTCTTGACTGGCATTTTGCCGGGGTATGGGGCCACCTTCTTGGTGAGTACGACCGCTACAACACCGCCGATCTCGAAGCCCTCTGGCCGAAAACAGGCACCATGCTTCGCAGCAGCATCTGTCTCAACATTCCAGTGCTGATTGACGATGCTACAATTCAGAGTCTTGTCAAAGCGATCATCTCAGGTGCGGCAAAAATAGGATAGAAGGGGATTGACGTGCAATAAAAAAGCCTGCGAATGCAGGCTTTTTTATTGTTGCTGGAGGCGAAGAGCGGACTCGAACCGCTGTACAAGGTTTTGCAGACCTCTGCCTAACCACTCGGCCACTTCGCCGTTAAGGGAATGTTAAGGTAAGAAAAAGAAATTCTCAAACAAAAGCTTTGCAAGGTTTAGCTCTGCTATTTTATCCTTAACGTTACAGGCCCTGAAGAATAGGGTTCAAACCGCTTAACACTTGCCGAATGTGTGATATATTAAAGCTGAATTTTTCGATCTACATTCAAGATACTTGATGCCTATGGCTTTTGACCTGAAAATGACGCGAGTCCTCAAGATCGTTGCACTCTTTGAAACTTTCAAAGGGCTTCTCGGCCTCTTTGCCGGAACAGGTATTTTTTTTATGAGCCAGCAGAATATTCAGCTCTATGCAGGTCAACTGATCAGGCATTTTCATCTCGATCCTGAACAAGGTATTTCTAAAATCATTATTGATGCAGCCGGAAATCTGACCGATAATCGAATACGCTTTCTTTTCCTTTTTGCTTTGCTCTATGCGCTGATGAGGTTTGTTGAAGCTTACGGGTTATGGTTCGCAAGGCGATGGGCAGAATGGTTTGCGTTGATCAGCGGCTGCGTTTACCTGCCAATTGAACTCTTCGAGTTGGCTAAAGGGTTTACCTGGCTTAAGATCGGGCTTGTGATCATTAATCTCGTTGTGGTACTCTATATGGCGTTTGTCCTTAAGCATAACCAGAAGGCAAAAATGCTGGAAAAACATCACGGAACGTTGTGATTGTTCACAATAGCTTAGGCAGTCCCTAAATTCCAATTCTCATGCATGATCTCATATCTTTTTCAATACTTCTGATTCTTTTTGCACTGCTTGCTTTTGTGGCATACCGCATCGTGCGTGATGCTCCCGGAAAAGCAGAACTTCAACGACTTCGCGGCGTTGAAGAGGAGGCACGCAAAACGGAAACAAGGCTTGAGTCTAAAACACAGGAGCTCGAAAATTTAAAGATTCGCTTTGCCCGCCTTGAATCTGATTTTGAGAACGGGCAGCGAAGCGCTGCCGAAAAAACCGCCCTGATGCAGGAGTCAGAGTCACGGCTTAAAATCGAATTTGAAAACCTCTCCAACAGGATTTTTGAAGAGCGGGGGAGGGCAATCGGCATAGAGAACCGCGAGCGCATGGATGGACTTCTTCAGCCTCTTCGCGAGCAGATCGATACTTTCCGTAAAAGGGTTGATGAGGTTCATACCATCGATACTGAACTTTCAGGACGTCTTGTCGAGCAGGTTCGCCAATTGCAGGAGCTGAGCGGGAAGGTGAGTGACGAGGCCAATCTTCTTGCAAGGGCTATCAAAGGCGACTCGAAAAAGCAGGGAGACTGGGGTGAAATGATTATCGAACGGATCTTTGAAGCTTCGGGACTTGAAAAAGGTAGAGAATACCTGGCGCAGGAGAGTTTCCGGCATGAGGATGGATTGCTGAAACGCCCCGATTTTATGGTGATGCTGCCATCGAACAAGGCTGTCATCGTCGATTCAAAAGTTTCACTGACAGCCTTCGAACGCTTCTGTCGCAGTGATGATGACGCCGAGCGTCAGCAGGCCATGAAAGAGCATGTGCAGTCCGTCCGTCGCCATATAGCCGAGCTGCAGACCAAAGAGTACAGCGGGATTAGAGGCAACAGTACCCTTGATTTTGTCATCATGTGTATTCCCATCGAACCCGCCTGGCAGACAGTCATCCAGGCCGACCCCGAACTGATATACGATCTTGCCGGAAAAAATGTGGTTTTGTGTGGCCCGACCACACTGATGATCACCCTTAAGCTTATTGCGCAGATCTGGCGGCGGGAAAATGAGAACAGGAATGCTGAGCTTATCGCCGAAAAGGCAGGAAAGATCTACGATCAGGTTTTTCTTATTCTGGAGTCAATGACAGATGCAAGAAAAAAGCTTTCAGGCCTGTCGGACTCCTTTGATCTGGCGTTAAAACGCATCAAAGAGGGACGTGGCAACCTGGTGGGCAGGGTAGAGGATATCCGCAGGCTTGGAGCAAAGGTAAGTCGCCAGATACCGCCAGAACTTACTCTGGAAGCAGAAACCGATGACGATGACAACGAGTGAGAGCTTTATGGCCTTGATTCATCATAAGCCTTGATGTCCCGTTCAATATTTGATCCCTCACTGTTGAGGGCGACCTTCAGGTCATAATCCATCTGAAGCCCAAACCAGAAGTTGGCTGGAGTGCCGAAATACCGGCCGAGACGCAAAGCGGTTTCGGCCGTGATGCTTCGTTTTCCAGCTATAATTTCGTTGATGCGCCATACAGGAATCCGGATATCTTCTGCAATTCTTTTTTCGGTTAAGTTCATGGGGACGATATACTCCTCAAAAAGAACGGTTCCGGGATGAAGCGGCGATAATATCCTGCCAGACATCGATTGAACTCCTCATAGTTACCTCAATTTGCAATCCTCTACCAGTGTACAACAGATTACCATTTTATTATTGCTTTTACGTTCTTTATTCTTTCCGTTATGCAAATGCCAAAAACAAAATCAGTATAACTCTCCACGACTCTGCATGTATTACAGCGCTGGTTATTGATACGATTCCAAAATTCAATCAATTAATGTTACATTAATGTTAAATAAAACAGCTCAATGATGGAGCCCCGTGGTTTCCTATGAGTAGCCAATGGCTTTTATTTTTTTGTCCGGAATATAGCAAGTACCCTCAATGACTGAAATGCAGTATGGTAATCAGCCAAACCTCGATATAGACTTGCGCTCAAAAGCCGAAGAGCGCCTCAAAAACATACAGATGAGCACCACGACGGTTGCTCAATCCCCGGAAGAGATGGCTGAAACCGAACTCCATCGAATGACTCGTGCTCTTTTTGCAACCAACAGTTGCAATCATGCACTGATTCATACCGTTGATGAAATTGAATTGCTGCATAAAATATGCACCATCATGGTGGACATTGGGGGTTACCGGATGGCCTGGGTTGGCTATAAAGAAGATGATAAAGAAAAAAGCCTTCGCGCGGTTGCTCATGCAGGTTTCGATGAAGGTTACCTCAGTTCAGCCAGAGTAACCTGGGCTGATGCTCTACTTGGCAATGGGCCTACCGGCACTGCTATTCGCACTGGCGAGCCATGTATCATTCGCGATATACGAAAAGAACCTAAGTTCAGTCCATTGTTACATCAGGCCCTGGAGCGAGGGTATGCTTCAGTGCAGAGTTTACCGCTTATAACTGAAGGCGAGGTTTTTGGCGCCATTACTATATACTCGGAAATACCGAATGCCTTCAGTACAAAGGAGTCAGAGCTGCTCACAGGACTGGTGGACAATCTGGCCTATGGAGTCAAGATGTTGCGAGACCGCAAGGCAAAACTAAAGGCAGAGGGTAAGCTGAAGGAAAGTGAAGAACGTTTCAGACTGATGTTTGAGCAGCATTCTGCAATCATGCTGCTCATAGAGCCGGGAACATGGAAGATCATTGACGCTAATCAGTCAGCATCTGATTTTTATGGATTCTCTCTTGATGAGCTCAAGCGAATGCGCATAGATCAAATCAATCAGGACTCACCGGAAGTCCAAAAGGGTAACCTTGACAAATTCAGGACGTCGAAGCCGAATACATTTGTATTTCATCACAAGCTGGCTGATGGCTCCATTCGTGAGGTGGAGGTTGTAAGCAACAATGTTTTGATTCAAGGGAAAGAAGTTTTTTTCTCCATTATCAGCGATATCACTGAGCAGAAGCAGGCAGAACAGGCGCTGAAAGAGAGCGAAGAGCGCTTCAGGATGCTCTTTGCGGGGAATTCGGCCGTCATGATTATTCTTGATCCTGCAACAGGGATTATTACTGACGCGAATCAGGCAGCGGCTGACTTTTTCGGGTGGCCGATTGAGGTATTGAAGCAGATGAATATTAACCAGATCAATACCCTTACACCTGAAGAGATTACTCAGGAGCTGAATAAATGGCAGGCTCTGAACCAACGGGCACTTTTCATTTCCTCACCGGCGTGCTGATGGCTCAGTGCGTGATGTGGAGATATTTGCCAAGAAAATCGAGATACAGGGCAAAGAGGTTATCTACGATATTGTTCACGACATTACTGAGCGCAAGCAGCAGGAAGAAGCACTGAGGAGAAGTGAAAAACAGTTCAGGTCAATGTTTGAGGGCCATTCCGCGGTAAAGTTACTTGTTGATCCTGATACCGGCAAGATCATCGATGCCAATAGTTCAGCAGCTGACTTTTATGGATGGTCAGTTGAAGAGCTGCGAAACATGCGTATCCTGCAAATCAATACCCTCACTCCCGAAGAGGTTAAGGCTGAAATGGAAAGAGCGAGATTGATTGGAAAAACACAGTTTTCATTTCGACACCGCAAAAAAGACGGCTCTATTCGAGATGTGGAGGTATTCAGCAATCCAATCGAGTTTGAGGGAAAGTCCATTCTATATTCGATTGTCCATGATGTCACTGAAAGGAAGCTCGCTGAAGCAAAAGTTCTTGAAATCAAGGAGCACTTCGAGGCAACCATAGATGCCGCCGAAATTGGCACCTGGGAGTGGAATGTAGAAACCGGTGAAGCCATCCTGAATAACCGCTGGTTCGAAATAGTTGGATACACCCCGGAAGAGCTTGCTCCGGTAAGCATTCAGACATGGGCAGATCTGGCGCATCCGGATGACTTCAAAGAATCAATGGCGATTGTGGAAAAACATTTCAACGGCGACTCGGAGCATTATGAATGCGAATGCCGGATGAAACATAAAGACGGTCATTGGGTCTGGATTTTGGACCGCGGTAAATTATTGACCAGGACACCTGACGGGAAACCTTTGCGAATGCTCGGCACCCATACTGATATAACGGAGCGAAAACTTGCAGCTGAAGAGAGCGACCGCTTGAAAATAGCTTTTATGGCCAATATGAGCCATGAAATACGTACCCCGATGAACGGTATTCTCGGCTTTTCAGAACTCTTGAAAGATCCTCAGCTTTCAGGAGAGGAGCAGGAAGAGTATATCGAGCTTATTCATCAGAGCGGTCAGCGGATGCTGAATCTGATTAATGACCTGATGGATATCTCCAAGATTGATGCAAAAGAGGTAAAGCTGCAGAAAACTGAAACGTCGGTTAACCAGCTCGTAAGAGATGTTGAGGCTTTTTTCAAACTTGAAGTCAATAAAAAAGGATTGCACTTAAGCTGTACAGCAGGGCTTTCTGACGAGGAGAGCATCATCGAAACGGATAGCATCAAGCTCAACCAGGTCCTTACCAACCTGATCCAGAATGCTTTTAAATTCACCTCGAAAGGTGGTATTGATTTCGGCTACACCAGAAAAGAAAAGTGCCTTGAGTTTTATGTGATCGATTCAGGCATCGGTATTCCTGCCGGTAAAAAAGAGAAGATTTTTGAACGGTTCCATCAGGCAGATAACTCTCTTACCCGCAATCATGAAGGAGCAGGCCTTGGATTGAGCATATCAAAAGCATTGGTTGAGATGATGGGTGGCAAAATCCGGGTCGAATCAGTTGATGGCGCAGGAAGTACCTTTTGCTTCACGTTGCCGTATAGCCCTGTTCATATTCCTGAAAGCGTCCCATCATCCAGCAAGGAGATGAATGATGAGGCTCCATCGCTGACCATTCTCATTGCTGAAGACGATGATTTGAGCTCCATACTGCTTAAAAGGAGCCTTAAAGGCGAAAATATCAACATTCTTTGTGCCGAAAACGGCTGGGAAGCGGTGGAGCTGGTCGAGCATCATCCGGAGATCAATCTAGTGCTTATGGACATTAAAATGCCGGTGATGAATGGCTATGAGGCAACAAGAATCATCAAAAAGCAGCGTCCTGATCTGCCTGTTATCGTCCAGTCAGCCTTTACATCAAAAGAGGAGAGGGAAAAAGCCTATGAGGCAGGATGCGACAACTTCATAACCAAGCCCATCAAAAAAAGCGAGCTGCTCGAAATGATGCAGTCTCTGTTGCACTGGTAAACAAGGCTTCTTGCCATGCAATGGCGTGCTTTTCAGGCAAAAAGTGAATTGTACTCAATCAGTGTTGCCGCATCCTGGTCCATTGTGTACTTTATGAGAGTAGCCTTATGCGCCGTGCAATGAATAATTTCGTTCGAACCTGGTTTGTATTGATCGTTGAAGAAAAAAATATAACAACGGGAGGTTTGTATGCCAACAACACCATTATCAACCGAAGCCAAACAGGTTATTTATCGCGCTATAAGTGACACTCATTTTCGTGATGCTCTGGTTAAAAATACTGCTGCTGTATTACATTCTGAAGCATTAGGTTTGAGTGAGGCAGATATTGCCGCCCTCAAAAAACTGAAGCCTCAGGGATGGGGTAAGCTGAGTGCGAATGAACTTAAAAGTAAACTTGGTTCAACAACGCACAAGGCCTAAGGTATTTTGCATTAAGAGGTTATATAGCAGAGGAATAGGTCCTATAGGTTGTATGGGACCTATAGGACTTATAAGGACGGTGAGGGGAGAATAGAAGATAGATCCCTCAATGCGTTTCGGGATGACCTTTTCACTTTCTGAGGATTGTTAATCAGTGTTTCCTTCTTTCATTCTGCGGAGATATGCCGGAGTATCTGTCAGGCCTTTTTGAATTCTATCCGCCCGCAACTCGATTTTGGTCTGAGGCAACGGATTATGTTCAAGAGGCTCGCCATCACTGTTCAATGTCTGTCTGCGGATATAGGCTGGTATTGAATAATCAATAGCTGGCGACGCATGAGTCCCGTAGCCGATGCTGCATGTTTCCAGAGGCTGGGGCTTCGGTTCCTTACTCATCTTTCGTTTAAAGCCAGTGACAATAATCGTAACCCTTGTTTCATCCGATATGCTTGCATCGTCTATGTAACCATTGATAATATTGGTTTCACTGCCTACCTGCTCCTCGATAAAGGTCATAGCCTCGGTCATATCTCTCATGGTCACCTCTCCGGTAATGTTGACCAAAACTCCTTTGGCACCATGGACCACTACGCCTTCCATCTGAATATTGCTGAATGCATCCGTTGACGCCTTGAGGGCACGTCGTTCACCTGATGCGGCAGCTGTACCGATAACAGCGTCACCCGCATTTGTCATAAGGCCTGAGACATCTCCGAAGTTGACATTGATATGTCCCCGGCTGTTGAGAATGTCGGCAATCCCTTTCGCGGCCCTGTACATGACATCGTTTGCCAGATTAAAAGCCTCATTGACGGTTGTGTTCTCCTCTGCACTGCTCATAATCTGCTCATTGTCGACAAGGATCAGCGTATCGATGTACTTACGCAGCTCGCTGATACCCTCATCAGCTGTTTTCGCCTTCATTTTTCCTTCGCAGTTGAACGGCTTCGTTACCAGTCCAAGAGTGAGGATGCCCATGTTTCCGGCAATCAGGGCAACCAACGGGGCAGCCATGGTTCCTGTATTTTTGCCCATTCCTGCCGCAATAATGACTATATCTGCGCCATGCAGTTGAGCTGCAATATGCTGGCGGTCTTCTTCAGTAAAGAGAGGATTGTTTAAGGGGCCTTTCAGAAAAGCAGCCGCAGGTTCTATCACATTTCCAGCGTTTTTACCGATTCTTACCCTGATGGGGGCCTTCGAGTTCAAAAGCTCCTGCGGCTTGGTATTGAAAGCGATATATTCAACCCCGCTTATTTCATGCTCAATCATCGTGTTCAGCGCATTACAACCGCAACCGCCTACGCCGACGATTTTAATGGATATTCCTTTGCATTGCGCGTTCTCAAACAGTCCAGGGTCAATTTCGAATGCCATTGTCAGGTCTCTTCTCTTGTATAGGGTTATGGAGAGTTGCCCATTCTATTTCAAATGGATCGGGTATACCAATAAAATCTAAACCAAATTTAACTGAATGTAACGTATCAATTCCTTCTCCTGAAATCTCTGAGAGAAAATGTCTCTATGCGGGAATTTTTATTAAATAAAATTGTTTTATTCTAAACTGATACTATATTAGTATCAATTAAACGAACAGCAATGAAAGTACTGACCAAGAATACGGATTACGCTATACGGGCCCTGTTGGCGCTATCAGCAAAGAAGGGAAGTTATCTGTCGGCAAAGAGTATTGCGACTGAGCACGATATCCCTTACCAGTTTCTGCGCCGTCTGCTCCAGGAGATGATCCGTCACGACCTGATTGTTTCAAAGGAGGGAGTTCAGGGTGGATTTATGATGGAAAAGGATCCGGATGAGATCACAGTCACGCAACTGATCGAGATTTTTCAGGGCAAGGTGCAGGTATCGGAATGCATGTTCCGCAAGCAGATTTGCGGGAATCGTGCCCGCTGTGTACTGCGTCACGAAATCATGCGAATTGAGCAGGTTGTTCAGAGCGAGTTTGAAAAGGTGACCATAGGAAAGCTGCTTCGGGACCTTGAAACGGCCAATCAAGTGAATCAAAAAGAAAAATAACAACCAGCTGAAATTGAACCTCTTAAAGGAGTAATCCATGAAACGTCAGATTATCACAATAGATGAAAAAAGATGTACCGGTTGTGGCGACTGTATTCCGGGTTGTCCCGAGGGAGCCTTGCAGGTGATAGACGGCAAAGCCCGCCTTATCAGTGACCTGTTTTGCGATGGACTTGGAGCATGTATTGGCCACTGTCCGACAGGTGCCATGAAGATCGAAACCCGGGAAGCTGAACCCTACGACGAAAAGCGCGTCATGCATGAGAGTATTGCGAAAGGTGGAGCGAATGTCATAGCGGCTCATCTTCATCATCTGATGGATCACGGTCAGAGTGACTTTGTGCAGCAGGCACTTGAATATCTCCAAGAGCAGGGGATAGCGAACCCTCTTGAAAGTGAACCTGCAGGAATTCCTGCACTGCAATCTGCTCATACTGCCCACACTCATGCACCGCAAGGTGGAGGATGTCCAGGCAGCAGGACTATAGATTTCAGTGCCAATGGTAAATCTGAAGCAGCGGTTGCCACTATGGCTGGCGCACCAGTTCCAAGCGCACTCCGCCAGTGGCCGATCCAGCTTCACCTTGTGTCACCGCAGGCACCTTATTTCCAGGGGTCCGATCTCCTGCTTGCAGCTGACTGCTGCGCATTTGCTGTGGGCGACTTCCATGGTACTTTCATGAAGGGTAAAAGTCTTGCAATAGCCTGCCCGAAACTTGATTCGGAAATGGATATTTATGTCGACAAACTCGCAGCCATGATCGATCTGTCGCACATCAACACCATCACCGTTGCCATTATGGAGGTGCCATGCTGTGGAGGCCTGATGTCGATTGTGGCCGAAGCCCTGCGAAAGTCTAAGCGTAAGGTGCCGGTGAAAAAGGTGGTTATCAGTCTGCAAGGTGAGACGTTATCGGAAGAATGGGTTTAAAGCAGTGATTAGGGGCACCTTTGATCCTACAAATTTGTTATAAAATAATAACGGGGTAGAGGCGATGCTGAAAGATGCGATGGGTGGATACAGGGGGACGGCAACGGAGATCAGCCGTGTTATTGCTGAACACCCTGATAATGCAGAAGCGTACTATGATCGGGGTAATGCCCGGAGCAGCTGCGACGATTATGAGGGGGCTATAGCTGATTTCACCATGGCACTAAAGGTAGGCCTCCGCTTTCGGGAAGCCATTACGGCTTATGGAAACCGGGGTATAGCAAGGGTAGAAAGTGGTGATATGGAAGGTGCCATTCAGGATTTCAGCGAAATCATAAAGCGAAAGCCAACAAATCGGAGGCTTTTAAGTACAGCGTATAAGAACAGGGCTTTGGTAAAAGAAAAAATGGGCGATAGCGAAGGGGGGGCAGGAGACAGAAAAATGGCTCATTTGTTATCACCGGATGTAAACACTCAATAACCAATAATGGAGAATAGAACGATGGGAATGTTATGTAATCAATGTCAGGAGAGCATTCATGGAACAGGCTGTACGGTGCGCGGGGTATGCGGAAAAGATGAACCTACTGCCCAGCTTCAGGATGTGCTGGTCTATGCGACCGAAGGGCTTGCACTGGCGGCTGAAAAGCTTGAGGGAAGTGTATCAAGGAAGGTCGGCCAGCTTATAAGCGAATCACTCTTTGTCACGGTAACCAACACCAACTTTGATGAGGATGCAATAGTCGCCCAGATACGCAAAACCCTTGCAGTACGGGATGAACTGAATGCTACGCTCGTTCATCCGCCGCATCATGATGCCGCACACTGGACTGGAAGTTCAAAAGAGGATTTTCTTTCGAAAGCTCTTGAAGTCGGTCTTGAGAGCTTGAGTGAGAATGTTGACCTGCGATCACTTAAAAGTCTTGTGCTTTTTGGCCTGAAGGGACTTGCGGCCTATACAGACCATGCAGCCGTACTCGATTATCATGATGACGATATCTATGCTTTTTATGTAAAAGGGCTAGCTGCGCTAACCAAAGAGCTGTCGGCAGACGAACTGACAGCTCTGGTGCTTGAGACCGGTGGCACAGCAGTCAAGGCAATGGCACTGCTTGACAAAGCAAACACAAGCACCTATGGCCATCCTGAAATCACCACGGTGAAGACCGGTGTGGGCAAAAACCCAGGTATCCTGATTTCCGGCCACGACCTCCGCGATATGGAGGACCTCTTGAAGCAGACAGCCGGAACAGGTGTGGATGTCTACACCCACTGCGAGATGCTCCCTGCGCACTACTATCCGGCGTTCAAGAAGTACCCTCACTTTGTTGGAAACTACGGTGGTTCATGGTGGAAGCAGGACAAAGAGTTCGATACCTTCAACGGCCCAATCCTTATGACCACGAACTGCATCGTTCCCGTTCGAGAATCTTATCGCAACCGCATGTTTACAACAGGCATGGCAGGCTATCCCGGACTGAAGCATATTCCGGCACGGGAGAACGAAGGACAGAAAGACTTCTCGATTCTTATCAAACTTGCCCAGAGCTGCCCTCCACCAAAAGAGATAGAAAACGGCACCATCACTGGCGGCTTTGCACACCATCAGGTGATAGCTCTTGCCGACAAAGTGGTCGACGCAGTAAAGTCAGGAGCTATCAAGCGGTTTATCGTCATGGCCGGCTGTGACGGACGTCATGCTTCACGCCAATACTATACCGACGTCGCTGCGGCACTTCCCGACAATTCCATCATCCTTACTGCAGGATGTGCCAAGTACCGCTACAACAAGCTTGAGCTTGGCGATATCGGCGGCATACCCCGCGTGCTCGATGCCGGTCAGTGCAACGACTCCTATTCGCTTGCTGTGATTGCCCTCAAACTCAAGGAAGTATTTGCGTTAGAGGATATCAACGATCTGCCGATCTCCTTTGATATTGCATGGTATGAACAGAAGGCTGTTACCGTTCTTCTTGCCCTGCTCTATCTTGGAGTAAAAGGCATTCGCCTCGGACCAACACTTCCCGAGTTCCTGACTCCCAATATTGCTGCTGTGCTGGTCGAAAAATTCGGCATTACACCAATAGGTAAAGTTGATGCCGATATCGAAGCCATGATGGCGGGTGCCTGAACAAATCCTAGTCGTTAGTTTCTTTTTATCGGTCACTTTTTGATAGATCCCTCCTTTGTCGGGATGACAAGGAAGGGATCTATTGCCTATCAGTAGTATACCATGGCGTAGAACACATTTTTTTTGATCTCGTTCATGACAAACTGGTAGCTTTTGTCGTTGTTCCACCAAAGCAGCGGGTTCCACCATGTCGGGTCAGTAGGCACGAGGATAAATTTTTTTGACGATCCTTCAAATGATTTGCTCCAGGTCTCTTGAAGACGGAGCAAGTGAGGGGGGTCGCTGACGACAATAGCACTTTTCCACCCCTTTTCTTCCATTGTATCCGATGTGTTTTCAGCTTCCTCCCAGGTAGTTGTGGATTTTGCATCGACCTTGATCGCCCTTTTAGGGATTCCAAGCTCTATCATGCGACGCTCCCTCCAGTTTGGATGACCTGGATTGTAGAATCGTTCGTCAATACCCGTCAATATGATGTGCGAGGCATATCCTGCCTTGTACAATTCAGCACCTTTGCGCACCCTGAGACCGTTATCGCCTCCCAGTACAATAATAACGTCTGATTTTTCAGGACTACCGGCATGTTGTGAAACAATAAACCCAAGACTTAAAAAAACGATGACAGCAGCTGCGCTTACAACAAGAAGCAAATTCACTATCAGTTTAAACAGGATTTTCATAGACTCGAGTGGGGGTTGTTCATCTTGCCTTGCAGTTGCATTGCCAGCCTTTAAGTTGAATAATAATCATTTTTGCAGAAACCTTTTACGGGAGCTTTAGGGAGAGGGTCGGATTGTTTTTTCTTGAAGACACTTGTATTGAATCCGGCAAAAGCGGCAGGGGTGAAAAAAAACAGCAGGCAGCTTTGTAATAAAGCGCCTGCTGGAGGGGAAAGTTGTAACTACTCAGTCCTGGGTTAAAAAGCGTACGCCAATCCTATTGAGACCACAGGATAATACTTGAATTTATCTGTCTTGTCCTTCAAGTCAGCGATTTCCTTGTTAAGGTTTGTCTGGAATGTAGGGTCAGCTTGTATGACTGGGTTGGTTGCTGCAAGCGAAACGTTGGGAGTTCCCTGGAACATGACGCCAAGATCAAAAACAAAAGAAAGACCGGAATTTTTTCCAACAGCATTTCCCCATCCAAGGCCTAAATAAGGAACTGTCTTGTTGAAGTCAATACCGCCTGTCAGTGAGCCAATCGTAGCTGTTGAATATGTAGTTCCTCCAATGGTGTAAGTCCCAACTACTGTTGTTGTGCCGGTAGCGGTTACCTTGTTGTTATTGAAAATAACTCCGGGTGAGAGCCTGAACCCTGAATGTTCAAACGGGTACCAGTCTAGCAATACAGGGTATGACCCCAGCGACAGCTTGTAATCATAGTTAATCTGATTCTGTGAGGTCGAACCGCTGTAATTATAACCGTTATAGCCAGCTCTTGCATTAAAATTAGGGGTTAATCCAACAGTAACCTCTCCTCCAAAGCCGAGTGTGGAAGCTTTAGCTCCAATGGCGATATCCCCTGTGTTGGCAAAAGCGGATGATGCACATCCAAAAGAAACCAAAGTCGCAAACAATGCCTGTTTCAGATACCGATTTTTCATGCCATCTCCTTTTTAATTGTTATATGCTTTACAACTACCAATTTACAAACATACAAAATTACTGTGCTAATAAAAAAAGATGGCGTAATTTCATGTTTCGCTTCTCATACCTCACTCAGCTATGGTCGAGTGCAAGCAATGTTCAGGGCGCAAACCGTTTGTCCGTCAACTTTCCGCCCAGAGCGACGAAGAGTGCGGTCGTATCCTGCAGTTGCTGGGCCTGGGCCTGCAGGTAGCTGATTTTAGCATGATGATACTGAATATCAGTGACCATTACCTGAAGGTAGTTAGCTGTTCCAGCCTTGTAATTCGCCTTAAGAAGATCCATTGCAAGTAGGGCATCCTTCACTGCCTGAGATTCGGTCTGCACCAGTTCGGCGTCGTGCTCTAAAGCTCGCAGGATATCAGCCACTTCAGCAAAAGCAGCAAGAACAGTTTGTTTATAGCTGGCAAAGCTCTCTTGGTAAGCATCAATTGCAGCCCGACGTTGCGCTCTCAGTGTGCCGCCTTTAAATATCGGGGCCGTTAGATTCCCTCCCAGGTTCCACACATTACTGTTACTGTTTAACAGATTGCCCAGCGTTTGACTGGTCTGTCCATAACTTGCGTTCAGAGTGATGCTGGGGAACAGTGCCGCGGTAGCAACGCCTATGCCTGCACTTGCTGCATGCAACTGCGCTTCGGCAGCAAGAATATCGGGGCGCTGGCGAACCAGTTCTGAAGGCAGGGATAAAGGTAACTGTCGTGGCAGTGAAATATCAGTCAACAGAACTGCAGGTGGCTGAAATTCAGCAGGCATCCTGCCCTCAAGCGTAGCAAGAAGATGTTCTGCCTGGCTTACCTTCTGCCTTAGTGGAGGGAGTGTTGCTTCAAGCGTTTTCAGCTGGATGCGCAACGTGAGGAGTGCTCCATAGGTAGCAATGCCTGCCTGGTATTGTTTTTCAGCAATGCTGATCTGATCTTTTTCCAGCGCAATCAATTGCCCGGTCTCATCGAGTTGTGTACGATATGCAGCTATGGCAATAGATGTGTTAACAATATTCCCGGTCAGCATCATGTATGTGCCAAGGGTTAGAGCCCTTTGCTGGTCGACCTGTGCCGCCAAACCTTCAACAGCTCTTCGTTGTCCTCCAAAAATGTCGAGCGCGTAGCTTACTGATGAAGAGAGCGTTGTCAAATTAAAGATACTGGCAGGTAAAGAGCTGCCGATGGTTGAGGGGGAGTTCCGTTCACGGACCTCGGCAAACGCGGCGCTGAGTTGCGGATAAAAAATGCCGGAGCCTGCACGCAGGTTTTCCTGACTCTGCCTGAGACGGGCCTCGGCAGCCTGTAAGCCGGGATTATCAGCCAATCCTGCACTGACCGCGTCATCAAGCTGCTTTGAATTGAATGCGTGCCACCAGTTGGCTACAGGAGCAGCGCCATCTTCAAAGCGCTGAGGAAGTCCTTCAATCGTAGCGATCTCTTTTGGGTCGCCTCCCTGGTTGTATTGGGTTACCTTTGGCGCTTCAGGACGAACAAAGTCCGGACCAACGGCACAGCCCGATAAAAGGAAGAGGGATATCCCGAATGAAACCAGGAGAGCGCTGCCCCTGCGATAGCCCTGAAGTGCAGTGCTATTTTTTAGGGGTACTATGTTTTTCACCAATGTAGACATCAACAAGTTGGCCTGGATAGATTGACACACCTTTTCGTTTTTCAAAACTGAAAATAACCGGCAGAACACGTACGTCAACCCGCTCTGTTCTCTGGCTTGAGAGTTCGATCTTGGGAGTAACATTCGGCTGTATTCTTACAAATTTCAACGGAATGTTGATATCCGTTCCATGGATAAACATCCGTGCTTCAATATCAGCGGGATCGGGAATTCTGTGAATCAGTATCTCATCAATGTAACAGCGAACAGCAAGACTGCCCTCTGTATTTCCCAACACCATAACAGGTCGAAACGCTCCGGTATAGCTGCTATAGACACCCTGGCTTGAAATATAACTGCCGACAGCAGTGTTAACCGACAACACAGTGCCTTCCGAAAGTGCTTTGATGGAATACTTCGCCAAAAGAGCGTTAGCAGCCTCGTACTGCTTTTGAGCAAGCTCCAGAGTTGCGTTTGCCCCCCTGGCAGCATTTTCAGCCGTATCGAGAGCATCTTTACTGACTGAGCGCGCATCAAGCGTCCAGGAGGCTTTCAGTTTGCCATACTGATCTTGCAGGTTTTTACGTGTTGCCTTCGCTACATCAATCTGGGCTTTGGCCGAAGCAGTTGTGGCCCGCTGTACAGAGTCGTCCAGAATCAACAAGGGTGTTCCAGCCTTAACATGCTGGCCTTCAGCAACCAATATTTTTACCACCGTACCTGGAACTTCAGGATAGAGGTTGATATTTTCACCACTGGCCTGAGGGGTTTCAACGATGCCATTAGCGTAAATCCCTTTGGCATAGGGATTAGATGCGGGTTTGAACGCCGGTGTCTGAGGTTTTGCCGGTATCCCTGAAATATAGGCACTACCGATAGCGAGCAGAACTCCCAGTATGGCAGATCCGATTAACAGTTTATTTCTCATACGTACTGTAATGTGTTCCGTTCAAAGGCTGTTATTTTTCCATCTTCCATTTTCATGATTGAGTCCGCAAACTCATAGATGCGACTGTCATGCGTCACAATAATGACGCACCGGTCCGGATTGAGGATTTTTGTTTTGATGAACTCCACGATCTTTTTTCCGGTATCACCGTCAAGAGAGGCTGTCGGCTCATCAAAGATCAGAATATCGGGTTTGCCTGCAATTGCCCGCGCAATTGCAACGCGCTGCTGCTCCCCACCACTCAGCTTGACCGGCGGTAATTGTGCCCTGTCTTTAAGCCCGACGATATCAAGGTACTCCATGGCAACTTTAATGGCTTCATTCCAATCCATTTTTTTCAGTATCAAGGGAATCGCCACATTTTCCACCGTGGTAAGGCGAGGAAAAAGATGGTAATCCTGAAAAACAAAGCCGATTTTGTGCAGGCGGAGATCAGCAATATCATCACTTTTCATTTTCCAGATATCTTTGCCCTCAACGAGAACATTGCCCTCGTTTGGTTTGAGAATGCCAGAAATCATGCTCAGCAGGGTTGTCTTGCCGCTTCCTGACGGACCAACGATATAGAGGAGCTCTCCAAAGTTTGCCTCGAAACTTGCGCTCTTCACTGCGGTGGTCTTCGTCTCTCCTTCGCCAAACCACTTTATCAATGCATTTGCCTTTATGGCTACTTTTCCCATAGTCAGCCTCTGAAAATATCAAACGGTTGTATCTGGAGCACTTTACGAATCCCGATATAACTTGAAACTCCAGCCATAATGAGCACCATAACAAATGCAAAGGTGAGATTGAAATACGTAACCTGTGCAGCATAGCTTGGCAGGCGCAGCTTGGCAAGAATCATAAGGCCTGAGGCAAGCCCGACACCGATTCCATAGCCGAGAAGTGCAGTAAATGACGCCTGAAAAAGAATCATGGCGATAAGCTCGTGGCCTTTGGCTCCAATGGCTTTCAAGGCGCCAAAGCGTTCCATGTTTTCAAGGATAAAGGTATAGAATGTCTGGCCGGAGATTGAAAGACCTACTATAAAACTGATTGCCGTCATCATCAGAACATTCATACCCATGCCGGTCTGGTAGGTGTAAAAATCGGAGATTTTCCCGACAAACTGATCGCGGGTAAGTGCCTGATAGCCAAGTTTTTTGACTTGCTGCTGAATAAAAGGAATATCGGCTTCACTTTTTGGTTCGATCAGTACATAGGAAGTGGTAAAACGCATCGAAGGAATGTAGGTTATTGCCCTGTTATAGGTCGTGTAGACCGTGGGGATGCCAAAAAGACCCCCTGATGCAACTTTTGCCAAACCGACGACTAACCCACGATGATCGTTTATTTCAAATTCCGTACCAATTACGGGATTTTCAAGCTTTTTGAATTCCGCATCCTTGACCACAAAAAAGGCTGATTCAGCATATATATCCTCAATCTTTCCTTCTATCAATTCAGGTCTCCCATAGAGAGTCGCATCGTCAAGGCCTACAACAGACACTGCCTGATAAGCTCCACTTTTCAGCTTTACCAGTGCGTTGCCAAAATAGATAGGTACGGCATATTTGACGCCATCGATACTTCTTGTCTTGGAGAGTACATAATCAGGCATGGGGATACTGCTGGTGGCGTTGTTCACTGCCGGGTCCATAACCCAGATTTTTGCCCCTATATTATAAACCGATGCTGATGAACGGGATAATATTCCTGAAAACATCGACATCATCATGATCATGAGAAATACTGCGAAGGTAATACCGACTAAAAGCGCGATAAACTTGCTTCTGTCATTCACAAGCAGCTTCAATGCTATTTTAAGAATTCCTGACACTTGCTATCACCTGTTGTTATTTGCTAATATTATAAGGGCATACTGGACATTAACCACTGCCTTATATTATAAGTTTATCATGGGAGTCAATCAAGCAGATTGTATGTTTTGTTTTTGTGTGATGTTAACTTGTCGTCTTCAATTTGACGATCATTATGTTTTTTCCCTGCGCAAGAATTTCAACTTTTTTCCCATGGAACCCTCTATGTAGGTTGGGGTGATTCCTGAACCCCAGCAAAACTAAAGTTGTGAGAGTATGCGGGGATAACTTCTTTGTCATCCCGACCGGAGTGGAGGGATCTAAATGTTGTGGATGAGAAAAAATAATGTTTGGATTGTTGGTGGGTTTATTATTAGTTTAATGTTGAGATATTTAATATTGATATTTGTTGTATGATTACTGGTGTCGCTTCATATTCGGATACTGAAAAAAGGGCTTTGAGCGCGTATACAAAGTTGATGCGGGCTGCTGAGTCGGTAACCGGGCGGACGAGCCGTATTCTGGCTGATTTTAATCTGACAGTGAGTCAGTTTGGAGTTCTTGAGGTCCTCTTTCACAAAGGTTCTCTTTGCCAGAGTGAACTTGCCGCCAAGATTTTAAAAACCACAGGCAATATTACCATGGTTATTGATAACCTGGAGAAGCGCAGCCTGGTGAGGCGTGAGCGTGACCTCGATGACAGGCGTTTTATAGCCATTCATCTGACGGAATCGGGGTATTTGCTGATTGCACAGGTTTTTCCGTCCATTATGGAAGCCATTGTCAATGAGATGAGTATCCTTCAAGAGAGTGAACAGGATGAGTTGGCAAGGCTTTGCCGTATCATCGGCCTGCAGGAAGAGAGGTGTCTGGAAAGTTGATTTTTTTTACAGCCATATAGTTTAACGTTAAATAACTCTACAATCAATCAAAGGAAAAAGGAGACTGAAAATGAGAATGAACATCACCAAGACCTTGCTCACCGTTGCAATTATGGGTGCACCAGCACTTGCTCATGCAACACAATGGAATATTGATGCCGATCACTCGAATGTCGGGTTCAGTGTCAGTCATCTTATGGTATCTCATGTAAAGGGCAACTTCAACAAGTATAGTGGCGTTGTTGATATTAATGATAAAGATATCACGAAATCCAGTGTCAACGTCACTATCGATGCCGCATCCATCAACACGAACGTCCAGAAGCGTGATGAGCATTTACGGAGCGCTGATTTCTTTGATGCAGCTAAATACCCGACTCTGACTTTTGTTTCAAAAAAATGGACACAGGCTGGCAAGGGCGCATTGAAGGTTGCTGGAGATCTTACGATTCATGGTGTCACCAAACCGGTAGTGCTTACTGTGGCCCCGTTCTCCAGGGAGAGCAAGGATCCATGGGGTAACTTGAGACGCGGAACTTCAGCAACTACAACCATCAATCGCAAGGATTACGGGCTGGTCTGGAACCAGGCGCTGGAAACAGGTGGAGTGGCTGTTGGCGAAGATGTCAATATTTCGCTGGACGTTGAACTGGTCAAGGCGAAGATTAATTAGTTGGCAGTCCGCAGTTGGCGGTAGGCAAGAGTGGTGAGTGAACAGTGACTGCTGATTGCCAACTGCCAACTGCTAATGTCTGATCTTTGTTGAATCTATAATGGAGAGGTGATATGGGACATGTAATGCCGGCTGTTTTTTTCGGGCATGGGAATCCGATGAATGCGATTCAGTCGAATGCATTTACTGAGGGGTGGCGAAGGTTTGGGCAAAGCATACCCCGACCTTCGGCAATTCTTGCCATATCTGCTCACTGGTACGGACCTGACCTGGCGGTTTCAGGAAGCGTTTCTCCCGAAACCATCCATGATTTTTACGGATTTCCCAGAGAACTGTTTGAGGTGAGCTGGCCGGCCCCAGGGAGTCCTGAACTTGCGGAGCGTGTGCGGAAGATCCTTTTGCCGAATGATGTGCGTTTTGATGCTCACCGGGGTCTTGACCATGGCGTGTGGGCAGTGCTGTGCCATCTCTATCCGGATGCAGATATTCCGGTTGTTCAGCTCAGCATTGATAACAGAAAGGCTCCAGAGTTTCATTATGAGATCGGCAGGCTTCTTCAACCGCTTCGGGACGAGGGGGTGCTGATTGTCGGAAGCGGCAATATTGTTCACAACCTTCGTGCTTATGATTGGGAAAATGAGCAAACTGCAGCTTTCGACTGGGCTGTTCGGTTTGAAGATGCGACCAGAAAACTCATGCTTGAAGGGAAAGATCGTGAAGTTGCTGATTACTCTTTTCAGGGAGAGGATGCAAGGCTTTCGGTGCCATCTCCTGACCATTTTCTGCCTCTGCTCTATGTGCTTGGCTTACGCAGAGAGCATGAACAGGTGAGCTTTCCAGTTGAGGGGATCGTGGGAGGGTCGCTTTCCATGCTGTCGGTCAGAGTAGGATAGTGAAATCAGTTGGCAGTAGGCAGGGAATCTTAGGAATAGGGAATGGGACTTATAGGCCCTATAGGACGTATAAAAGACGGTGTGATAGGGACTGGGGATAGTTGGCAGTTGGCGGGAAAAGATGGCTCCCTCCTTTGTCTGCATGACAGAGGAAGGGAGCGTCGCAATGACCCAAATAGGGGAAAATCAGGACGGTTCGGTCAGGTCGGTTGTGGCGTCAGGCTTGGCTGAGGGATTTGGCAGCTTTTCTGAAGGGACGTTGAGCAGACGAACGGCTCCGGCAAAGCGCTTGTCGAAGTAACTTTGTTTCAATCTATCTTCGGTGATGCCTTTTGAGAGTGAGGAGTGGATAAAGGTGTCGTTGCCGATAAATATCCCCACATGATTGATTTGGTGGCCATGTGTCTGGAAAAATACGAGATCGCCTGGTTGGAGGTCATTTTTTCCGACCTTGTTGCCGATAGCAGACATCTCTCTTGAAGAACGGGGGAGCTGCATGTTAAATGCCTTGTCGTACATGAAGCGGACAAAACCTGAGCAGTCAAATCCCTTGGCTGTTTCTCCACCGAAACGGTACCGGGTTCCAAAATAGTGGGTGACATCGCTGAAGAACGATCCCATATGACCAAAGCTTTGATGGGCGTGTTCAGAACCTTTTGTTGTCAGTTGCTCCTTTACTACTGCATCTGCAGTGGAGTCACAAAGAGCTGTTGAGGGGTGTGCAAATTGAAGTGATGATACTGTAAGGCAGAGAGCAATAAAACGAAATGGTTTGAATCTATTTTTCAGCGCAATATTTATACGCAGTGGCTGTTCGAAAGTGTGCTGTAAAGGCATAGGCGCTGTGTTTAAAGGGGGTTCAGGGCGTCGAACTGCCGGAAAAAATTTATCTTAAAAGTATAAGAACATATCGGGATATATCCCAATGTTTTTACGGATAATAATGAGTTTTTCCTTTTATATCAGCAATGCTTTTCAAGATGAACCGTAAGATAGTTACTTTCAAACGGTAGGGAGGGAAGTTGCGTCATATATTTTTTGTTTCACCTTTAAACTCATTCTCTGATGACCGGATTTGATGCCCTCAACGAACCTCTTGGCGTTGAGGAGATGCTTGTTCTTGAAGCGTTTCTGATATCAGAACGATCTTCCGGCAACGCCATGTCGATTGATGCTCTCGATGGATTCTTTGCAGCTCTTGTTATCGGGCCGGCGACGGTTTTGCCAAGTGAGTGGATTCCGTTTGTGCTTGGAGCAGAAATGGAAGGGGAATTTTTGTCGATTGATGAGGCTCAGAATATCATGCAGCTGCTTTTGCGCTATATGAATTCGATTGCAGCTGCTTTTCAGGGTGATGCGGAGGAGTTTGTTCCAATTTTTGAATGTTGCGAGTTTGAAACCACGGAGGACGAAGATTCAGCAGCTACCTCCTGGGCTCTTGGATTTATTATGGGTATGGAGCTGCGGTTTGATGAGTGGAAGCCGATCTTTGATGTGGAGGAAGAAGATAGTGAAGATGATGACTTGATTCTTGCCCCGATTCTTCTTCTTGCCGGTCAGGAGAATGAGGCTCATGAACTGACGGCTAAAGACAGGAATTTACTTAAAGAGCTTGTGGGCGAAAGCGTTATGAACATTTTCAGATTCTGGCTGCCGTATCGTGAACAGGCTTTACAAGCGCTTCAATCCAATGAAAAAAAGCCTGGAATCATTCCTTTTGACGAGAATCCATCTCTTTCCGGCCCTGACAGTCAGTAAAAAACAGCCCTTTTTCTCTATGATTCGCCTTCTTGTTGTTTTCTTTGTGCTTGTTATTGCGCTCCCTCTTAACGCGGAAGAAAACAAGGACTTTGTTGATATTTCAGAGCTGGACGGTTCTCTTATGCTGGATATCCGCTATGCTACCAGCAGGAATTTTACCGGAAAGGTCATGTATCCTGTTGCGCGCTGTCTGTTGAGGCGAGATGCTGCGCTAAGGTTGATCAGGGTTGAGCAGAAATTAAGAACACAGGGTTACCGTTTAATTATTTTCGATGGCTATCGTCCGCTTTCGGTGCAGAAGAAGTTCTGGAATATTCTTCCGGATGAGCGCTATGTAGCTGATCCTGCAAAGGGATCGAGGCATAATCGAGGAGCTGCGGTCGATGTAAGTCTCGGTGATCTTGCAGGTAATCCTCTTGCCATGCCTTCGGACTATGACGATTTTTCAGAGAAAGCCCATCGTGATTATGCCGGCGCATCTCTTGAAGCGAAGAAAAACTGTGCACTCCTTGAAGCTGCCATGAGTGAAGAGGGATTTGATCCCTTTCCCACAGAGTGGTGGCATTTTGATGCTCCGGGATGGGAGCGGTATCCTGTTTCAGATTTTTCTCTCGAGGAGTTTAAAGGAGTGAATGCTGAGGTGTCGCCAAAGGGAAATGATTGAAGGTGAAGAACGTATGGAACTAATGAGAGTATGACGGATCGTTCTCTGGGAGTTGTGATAACCGGCGGGAGTGCCGGACTTGGATATGCTCTTGCTTCAGCCTTCCTTGCCGCTCGGGATCGTGTAGTTATTTGCGGTCGCAACCATGAGCGGCTGAAGGGGGCGTTACATTCGCTCAGTGAGGCATTTCCAGAGGGAGAGGTTTATGGTATACGGTGTGATGTTGGTAAAGCGAAGGATGTAGAGAAGCTTGCCGGGTTTGCCGCCGACCGGCTAGGGAGGGTTGACCGATGGATTAATAATGCCGGTACAGCGGGTCAATTGAAGCGTCCGTTATGGATGCTCCGGCCGGATGATATCCTTGAGACCTGTACAACCAATCTTTCAGGCTCACTATTGCTGTGTGCTGAAGCTGTCCGGCTTATGGACACCCAGCCACCCTCACCGGAAGCGATCTACCATATCTTTAATATGGGTTTTTCCTTTTCTGGTGCGGCTTTTTCGCGTTCAGCAGTGCCTCATAAGGCATCAAAAAGGGGAGTGGCTGAGTTGACTCATTTTCTTTCCCGTGAGTTGCGGGCGGCAGGAAAAACCAGCATCGGAGTGCATGAGTTGAGTCCTGGTCTTGTGTTGACCGGGCTGCTCCTGAAGGACGCTTCGCCGGAAGCGATAAGGCTGTTCAGGGTAATTGCAGAGCGACCTGAACATGTAGCGACTCGACTTGTACCGAAAATCCGATCGATTACCGGCTCTAATCGCCATATCAGGTATCAGCCTTTTGTGGTGACGCTTTTGCGGGTGATAAAGGCAATCCCTGGGATTACAGGAAAATAAGAGAGTGTTATTCTGGGGTATCGAGCTCTGAACTCAACTCTTTCCAGAGGCTGCTGTATGCCTTTGCTGCAGTGGAGTTTGGCAGAACTGCATTGAGCGGAGCACGATAGATGCCCATTTTTTCAACTTCAGAATTGTAGGGAATAGTCTGGGAGAGAAATCCCGGGGTGTTTCGGAATTCATGAATGATATCGTGATGCATTTTCTTTCTTTTTTCTACCATGGTGAAAAATGCACGGATTTTTGAGCTGTCAAGATTGTTGTTTTCAAAAAATTCTTTCAGCTGAACGTAGGTGCGTATTGAAAGCGTTGTCGGAATCATGGGCACGAGGATAATATCGGAGGCGGCAAAAACACTCTCGGAGAGAAGGGTAAGGTTTGGTGGGCAGTCAAAAAAAACAAAGCGGTAATCTTCGCTCAGTTCCTCAAGGTTTTTCTTGAGTTTTTTTCTCGGCTTTTTCTCATCGGAAAGTTCAATATCAAGGTTCCGGTATGAAAAGTCTGAAGGCAGCAGGTCGAGGTTTTCAAAGTCGGTTGCCTTGATATTGTTATGGATTTTTTTGCTGCCTTTGAGAAATTTGTCGCTGTTGAACTTTTTCGATGCGGTAATCCTGAAATAGAAGGAACTTGCTCCCTGCGGATCGAGATCGCAGATCAGCGTCGGTGGGGAGCAGAGGGCTGAGAGATAAGAGAGGTTGACTGCTGTAGCGGTTTTTCCGACTCCTCCTTTGATGCTGTAGAGTGCTATTGTTTTCATTGTCAGGGAATTGCTCGTTGGAAGATCTTAAGAGAGGTGAGATTTCTCTTTGACTAATATAGGAAGATATGATCTAAATGAAGGGGTTTGCCGAGCCCTTTGGCTATGAGATGGTGCTTTTAAATAGAGAGAGTTTTTCATAAATTACGAGACTGTATAATTTACTAAGAGTCTATAAAAGGTTGGCTCAATCAAACTCAACAACCGGTTCTCAACAACCTGTTTCCAACAACCTGATGAAGCATCCAGTCTCTTTTCTTCTTTTGTTGTTATTCCTTTTTGTCGGCTGTTCCGGAAAATCCGTTGAAAACAGAGGTAAAGAGGACTCTGTGAAGAGCAAATTAAAGATTGGTCTGGTTTTTGACGTTGGTGGAAGAGGTGATAAATCATTTAATGATTCGGCTTATAACGGCCTGGAAATTGCAAAGCAAAAGCATGGGGTATCTTTTATTTACCTTGAGCCGCAGGGGGAGGGAGCTGATCGTGAAGCAGCCTTGCGCCAGATGGCAACAGACCCTGATGTTGGATTGATTATCGGTGTCGGTATGCTCTTCAGTGAGGATATTACTGCAATTGCTTCTGAATTCCCTGACAAGAAATTTGCATGCATCGACTACATCAGTAAACCTGGAACCCGTGTCCCTGACAATCTTCAGGGAATTGTTTTTGAAGAGAAAAAAGGTTCTTACCTGGCCGGCGCTCTTGCCGGGCTTGTTACCAAAACAAAAACAGTCGGGTTTATCGGCGGGATGGAATCGAATATCATCAAAAAGTTTGAGACAGGTTTTATTGATGGAGTCCACGCAGTCAACCCCGGTGCCAGAGTGATTTCCGGTTATGTAGGCATGACTGGAGCTGCGTTTGCAAATCCTGCTAAAGGCAAGGAGCTTGCGCTTGGCCAGTATGGAAGGGGAGCCGACATCATCTATGAGGCGGCAGGGGCTACCGGGCTTGGAGTCATTGAGGCTGCCAGAGTCAGCAAAGGTCTTGTTATCTGCACTGATCGTGACCAGGAATCAGAAGCTCCCGGATTTGTATTGTCAAGTATGACAAAAGCGGTTGACCGGGCAGTTTTGAAAACTGTGGAGAATGTTCTGGATGGAAGCTTTAAGGGTGGACGCGCTTCAGTATTTGGTTTGGCCGATCGTTACACGGATTATGTTTACAACAATAAAAATGCATCGCTGATCGGTACTGAAAATCATGAAAAGGTTGAGGATATTCGCAAAAAAATCGTTGAAGGGAAAATTGTTGTCAATGAGACCGCCGTTGGACAATAATGGTTGCATTACCTATCGCACAGTGATTGCTGTGAATGGTCTTGCGGTGAGCGGAAAATTGAAGGGATTGTTAATTGACTGAAGGTAGATTACTGGTGAATAAAAAAATACTTGTAACCGGCGCAACCGGTTTTATTGGTTCGGCTCTTGTGAAAAAACTCGCTCTTACTTCTAATGAAGTTTCGATTATTGTCCGCACAAGTTCCGATTTGACCTCTCTTGAGGATGTTCTGGACAAGGTCAAGCTTGTCTATGGTGACATTACTGACAGAGCCTCCCTTGATTCTGCCCTGCAGGGTATTGATTATGTCTATCACTCTGCCGGTCTTACCTATATGGGTGATAAAAAAAATGAGCTTCTCTACAAAATCAATGTTGACGGAACTCGCAATGTTTTACAAGCTTCTCTTGCTGCAGGCGTCAAGAGGGTTGTGCATGTCAGCTCGATAACTGCAGTTGGAATTGCCTTCGACAAAAAGCCGCTTAATGAATCTTCTGAATGGAATTTCAAGGCCATAAGCCTTGAATATGCAAGGACAAAACATATGTCCGAAATTGAAGTTGCTGAAGCTGTAAAAAAAGGACTTGACTGTGTTATCGTCAATCCTGCATTTGTTTTTGGCGCTGGTGATATCAATTTCAACGCTGGACGGATCATCAAGGATATTTACAATAGAAAGCTTCCGTTTTATCCGTTAGGAGGTGTCTGTGTTGTCGATGTTGAGAACGTAGCCGACACCATCATTACCGCTATGGAGATAGGGAAAACGGGGGAGCGTTATATCATCGGCGGTGAAAATGTGTCGTACAAGCAGCTTGCCGATACGATTTCACGGATAACAGGCGCACCGAAAATTCTTTTTCCCCTCCCTTTCTGGATGGCAAGAATACTTAGGGCAATCCTTGACAGGTACAAGAACAAGAACCGTGTCTCGAAACTCTTCAACCTTTCAATGTTCAGGGTTGCCTCAGAGTTTCTCTATTATGATTCAACAAAGGCGGTGCGTGAATTGCATATGCGGGTTGAACCCCATGAAAAGAGCATAATTAATGCCTACGAGTGGTATCGCGAACGAGACATGCTTAACTAGACGCCTGGCAGCTCAGACGTTTTTCGATTCAAGTGGTTTCCGGCAGAAGATCAACATTCGTGGTGAATCATTGTTCTCAAAAATGTCGCCCTGATAGTTGCCGGCTATGCTTTCTACAGAAAATCCCGCCAGCTGCAACAGGGCATAAATCTCTTCTCTGGGGTAGAGCCTTACTGACTCGCTGAAGCTGAGTCTTTCACCGATTTCTGGCGTAATGGTGATGGTTTTTGTAATCTTATCATCATTAAAGGCCCGCTGTTCAAGGATCGTAAGGTTTCCCGATGTTCGCCTGGTCTCGGAAACAAGTGTTCTCTTCAGCTGAACAGGATTGATAAGGTCGAGTACGTACCATCCGCCCTGTTTCAGCGCACTGTAAACCTTGCCGAGTACCACCCTGTCTTCCTCTTTCACATCAAAATAGCCGAAACTGGTAAAGAGCTGCACGACAAGATCAAAGCGATCAATGTCGGGGATGTGGCGCATGTCGCAGCAGGTAAGTTCGAGCTGAAGCCGGCAGTTCAAAGCTTCTTTGCGGGCCTCTTCTAGCAGAAACGGCGAAAGGTCATTGCCTGTAACACAGTAACCGAGCCGGGCAAGTTCGTGGGCATGCCTTCCTGCTCCGCAGGCAATATCGAGTATTGCGATTGTTGCAGGATCTTTACGGTCAAGCCCTGATATGGAGAGAATTGTGCGAATGCAGCGTGCGGCTTCATCCTGATCGCGGTGGCTGTATACTTCAAGATAGAGAGGGTGGTTAAACCACGATTCAAACCATTGAAGTGACTGGGTGGCTCCTGAACCATCGGGACTCTCTGCCATGTTCTTGTGAGAAAAAGGAGTGATAAAGAAGGGGGGAATTCAGGGCATTGCATAATGCCCTGAAGAAGCATCCGTGCGGTACTTATTTCGCGTAATCAGCAATTGCTTTTGCAAGAATAACCTGATCATTTTCGCCGTTTGGAATGCGGACGTTTTTCTCGATGAATTTCCATGCATTGGTTTTCTCTGATTTAACAGAAAAGATCACTTTTGCACATTTGAAATCACTGGAACCTGATTTTTTGCCTTTATCTGCAAACGTTTGTTTCTTTGCCATGACTCGTGAAGTAGTTCTTTTGGTTAAGCCGCAGTACTATTGTTTTGTACTCAAAATGAACATGAAAGTAATAAAAATATATCCGATAACCAAGAGATCCCATTATGGAATTACTTCTAGAGAGAGCCTGATTCATGAAGTTTTCCCTTATGGAAGATTGCATTTGACCTGCCTTTCAGAGATCGGTTGAAAAAGGGCGTATTTGATGATTTGGATTTCAGGGACTCCGGGGTGACTATCCACCGGGTGTCAGGATTGATGACGGTGAAATTAGCCTGCTCTCCCTTTTTGAACAGTATCGGCTTGAGGTTAAGTATTTTTCGCGGGTTGACCGACAGCAGTTCAATAGCCCGGGAGAGGGTAATCACCTTTTTATCCACCAGTTCGGTTATGGTAAGGGCAAGTGAGGTTTCAAGCCCGATAATGCCGAATGATACCTGATCCAGAGGGCACTCTTTTTCGTGTGATGCATGTGGCGCATGGTCTGTAGCTATGGCATCAATGGTCCCGTCACGAAGTCCATCCAGGATGGCATTTCGGTTTTCAACGGAGGAGAGCGGCGGCTTCATGATATAATTACCCTTCCGGTCGGCATTGAACAGATCTTCATCACTGAGGGTGAAGTGGTGCGGGGTTACCTCACAGGTAACCTGAAGTCCATCCTTTTTTGCTTTACGGACAAGGTCAAGTGCTGCTTTTGTGCTGATATGGGCAACATGGTATCGCGGCCTTTTGAGAGGGTCATGCAGCTTGTGCTCTTCGAGGTAGTGCATCAGCAGCAGATCCCGGCTGAGCGTTATCGCTTCAGAGACATCGGGAATGCCTTTCAGACCGAGTTTGGTCGAAAAGAGCCCTTCATTCATGACGGCTTTTTCAGTAAGCGACTTTTCTTCGCAGTGCTGAATGATGAGCAGATCAAAGTTTGAGGCATACTCAAAGGCTAAGCGCATGATCTGGCTGTTCTGAATGGCTGAGCCGTCATCCGACACGGCAGTCACTCCGTAAGAGCGGAACTTTCCAAAGGGGGCAAGGTGTTCGCCTTTGCTGCCTTCTGTCATTGCTCCTATCACTTCGAGATCTACCGGAAGTGTGGCGGAGTGATGGCGGATATAGGCTACACCAAGGGGGTTATCGATGACCGGTTTGGTATTGGGCATAAGGGCAACACCGGTGAATCCGCCTGCTGCGGCTGCATTTGAACCGCTTTCAAGGGTTTCCTTATACTCCTGACCTGGTTCCCTGAAATGGCAGTGCATATCGAAAAGCCCGGGAGCGATTATCTGGCCGTTCAGATCAATAATCCGGTCTTCCGGTGAGGCTGTTATAACTTCATTACCGGATACGACCTCTTCGATGATGCCGTCGTCAGCCACTTTTATGGAACCTGCAGTATCGAGATGTTCAAGAGGATTGAGAAGACGTCCATTCTGAAAGATAAAGCTCATGGTGCTGAAATAATTATAACGTTATATAACTCGTGCTTGAAGGCTTACAAGCTCCCTCGGACTTTGATCTCCATTTCCATGCATTGAAAGCATGGCTTTCAGAGTATCTCCGGGTGAAACTTTGCCCACACCAGCGGGTGTTCCTGTAAATATAAGGTCACCGCGACGTAATCCGTAAAGATACGACAAATAATGAATAAGCATGGCCGGGCTATGGAGCATTTCCGTAACCAGCCCCTGTTGAACCCGTCTGCCGTTCAGCTCAAGCGATATTTCAATATTCTCGGGAAAGAGGGCATCATTAAAAGGAATAATATCGGAGATCAAGGCGCTTTTTCTGAATCCTTTGCTTTTAAGCCATGGGTTTCCTGATTTTTTTGCTGCAAGCTGAACATCGCGGAGTGTCATGTCGAGACCGGCACCAAAGCCGCCAATGTATTGTGGTGCCTCTTCAATAGAGCATCCATCGCTTGATTTTCCGACCAGGAGAACAATTTCAGACTCATAGTGCATTGTATTGGATAGGGGATGACCTTCAAACCCGGGCATGGTTATCACTCCTTCAGTTTCAAGGGCCGTCGGTGGTTTCATGAAAATAATCGGCTCATTGTCATGTTCCTCACCAGCTTTTGAGGCAGTTCCCTCAAGCAGCTGCATTTCCCGGGCATGTTCAGAGTAGTTTTTTCCAACACAATAAATAGCGCCGGGCGCAATAGTTCTGCGATCAAGAAGGGTTTCCATATCGTATTTTATTATTTTAGCTTGACGTAATGTACTGCATCTGTTCAAAATTGTTTGAGGAGAAATTTGTATATCATCTCACACACATACCCCTTTTATGAGTAAAAGAAGAGCTCCTCTCGATGATTTTTCTGAATTGCGGTCAAAGGTTGAAAAGCTCCTTGAGAAAAATCACATAAATAGCCCGAATCTCTCCTCTTCATCCCTGGAAATGCTTCAGCTGCAGCAAGCGTTGGAAGTTCATCAGATGGAGATAGAAATACTCAAGAAGGAACTCGTTCAGACGAAAGATGAACTGGAAAAAAGCCGTCAGCGATTCATTGTTGATATAGCCGATCTGAAAAATGCCGGGGAAACAACCAACAAAGCCAAGGATCTCAATAAAACCATTATCGACAGTATTCCCGGTCCTTTTTATATAATCGACACAAAGGGTTTCTATGCCGGCTGGAATGCTTATGATCGTGATGTAATTGCCGGTAAACCCGAAAGCGAGATGGCGACTATGCAGGTTATTGAGACTGCACATCCCGAAGATCGGGCACTCATTCAGGAAAAGGTTGCAAGTGTATTCGAGCATGGTATTGATGAAAGTGTGGAAGGAAGGATACTTCTTCGAGGCGGTCCGGAATTTCGCTGGTTTGTAATGAACGCGAGAAGAGTAATAATTGATGGTAATCCCTTTCTGATAGGTATAGGTACAGACATCACTACCCGTAAAAAAATTGAAGATGTACTGCTGTTTCTGTCACATACGAGCTACGTTTCGCAGGATGAACCATTTTTTAATACTCTTGCCCGTTACCTTGCCGAGTGCCTCGACTTGGACTATGCCTGCATTAACCTTCTTGAAGGAGACGGGTTGAAAGCAAGAACACTTGCCTTCTGGTGTGACGACCATTTCGGAGAAAATGAGGAATACATTCTGAAAGACACTCCCTGTGGTGATGTCGTCAGAGAGGATATTTGCTGTTTTCCTGCAGATGTCAGTCAAACTTTTCCTCAAGATCAGTTACTTAAGGACCTGCAAGCTCAAAGTTATGTCGGAGTCACTCTCAGGGATCACTCCGGTAACCCGATCGGTCTGATTGCCGTCATCGGACGACGTCCGATAGTCGATCAAAAAATGGCTGAGGCTATTCTGAAAATGGTTTCAGTCCGTGCTGCCGGGGAACTTGAAAGATTATTGAGCGAAGAGGCTTTACGGGAAAGTGAGAAAAAATACCGGGAGCTATTTGAAAGAGTCCCGATTGGACTTTACAAGATCACATTGGACGGAAAAATAATAAGTGCAAACCAGGGTTGTCTCGATCTAAGCAGATGCCCAGCATCAGAAATAAACGCATGGTTTGAACAGGATACAACGAAATTCTATGTTCACCCGGAAGACAGCGTGCGATTGAGGGAACTTATCCTCAAACATGGTTATGTCAATAATTTTGAAGCTGAATTCCTCCGTATGGACGGCACCATTGCCTGGCTCAGCAATACTGCAAAATTTGTGCGAGGTGAAAATGGAGACCCCGATTTTATCGCCGGTTCATTAATCGATGTTACCAAACGCAAACAGGCCGAGGATGAACTGAAAAAGCTGAGTGTCGCCATAACGCAGAGCCCGGCAGTTGTTCTCATTACTGATCCTGAAGGAAATATCGAATACGTGAACCCTGCTTTTTCGATGATGACTGGGTACAGCATCGAAGAGGTTAAAGGAAAGAATCCCAGTATTCTTCAATCAGGTCTGATGCCGCAGGATGTGCATAAAAATCTCTGGGATACCATTCTTTCTGGTGATATCTGGCATGGCGAAATGCACAACAGAAAGAAAAACGGAAATCACTACTGGACACAGGCGGTCGTTTCGCCCATTAGGGATGAACAGGGAAAGATCACCAATTTTGTCGCCGTCAATGAAGATATTTCTGAAAAGAAAATTCTGTGGAACGATCTTGTCGAAGCCAAAGAAAAAGCAGAGGAGAGCGACAGGCTGAAAAGTGCGTTTCTTGCAAATATCAGCCATGAAATACGGACCCCGATGAACGGCATTCTAGGGTTTTCAGAACTGCTTAAGGACGCCAATCTTTCTGGGGAGGAACAGCGGGAATATATCGACCTCATCCAGCAGAGCGGTGAACGCATGCTCAACCTCATCAATGATCTCATCGATATTTCCCGTATTGATGCCAAGGAGATTGCACTGCATATATCCGAGATACCTGTCAACAGAATTATGTATGATCTTTATGCTTTTTTCAAGCCTGCGGCTGAAATAAAAGGGTTGTGCCTCAACTACAGCGATGGACTGCCTGACAGCGAAAGCTTCATAGAAACTGACGGAAAAAAACTTGAACAGATACTGACAAACCTTGTCCACAATGCTATAAAATTCACCGATGAGGGGCGCATACATATCGGCTATGAGAGAAAAGACGATATGCTGGAATTTTTTGTGTCAGATTCAGGCATCGGTATTCCGCAGGCAATGAAAGAGAGTGTTTTCGACCGTTTCAGGCAGGTGAACAGCTCTCTCTCCCGTAATCATGAAGGGGCAGGCCTCGGTCTGAGCATTTCGAAAGGATTTGTTGAACTGCTCGGAGGCAGGATATGGGTTGAATCGGCGCATGGCGGGGGAGCCAGATTCATGTTTACGCTTCCATACAATTCTTCTGGATCGGACAAAAAGCTCCAGCCTGATGCTGATCCTGCGATACCGCAATCTCCAGTATCGGAGCCCGGGCTGACAATCCTGATAGCTGAAGATGATGAGATAAGCTGCATCCTCCTGAAAATATTCCTTAAAACGGACAACGTCACGCTCCTCTCTGCGGGCAACGGAAAGGAAGCGGTCGAAATGGTAGCGCTCCATCCGGAAATTGATATCGTATTTATGGACATCAAAATGCCGGTAATGAACGGCTATGATGCGACTATACTGATCAAGCAGATGCGTCCGGAATTGCCAGTTATTATTCAGACAGCTTTCGCCTCGGCAGATGAAAGGAACAAAGCCGGAGAAGCCGGCTGTGATGGGTTCATATCAAAGCCGGTCAAGAAAAATGAGATTCTTGCACTTATACAATCTCAGCTGAAGCGCTAGATCTTCCGGCATGTGAAGAGGTTGTTACTCTCACCTTTTCTATCCAGCATGGTTCTCAAGTTTCCTCGCTTCAGTTTGCGGGCCTTTAGCCGTTTATCGGCACAATAAATGGCTCCTGGAGCAATAGTTCCGGGTTCAAGAGGGGTTTCGGCGTTGTATTTTATTATTTTACGGTAAAGCGGATCATAGTCATGCCGTGTATCTGCTCAATATTCTTTGAGGGGGCAATCTACAGGAATGATGAGGGACGCAGAGAGTAAACCCAAGTCGGGTGCAGTGGCGCGGGATGCCGGCGTTGCTGATAAAAAAGCAGCTCTCAGGGTCAGGATGCTGGCCTTGAGGCGTTCGATTTCCGAAAGTCTGCGCACTGAAATGAGTATGGCTATTGCCGGGAATGTTTGTGGGTTACCCGAAATTATTGATGCTCGACATATTCATCTCTACCTAGCCATTCGCGCTTCTGGCGAAGTGGATACTGCAGCCATTATTGATCGGCTTTCAACTATGGGTAAAGAGCTTGCGGTTCCGGTTGTCATGAATGGTCATCTCGTTTCGGCTGCTTTTCAAAAAGGTGATCCTGTTCTGCCTGCACAATTTGGCCAGCCAGAACCTGAGGATGTGTCGGTTGTCGATGAATCACTCATTGATGTTGTGCTGATACCTCTCCTTGCTTTTGATGCAAAAGGTTATCGTCTCGGATATGGCAAAGGGTTGTATGACTCTTTTTTGCATCGTCTTACAGTGAAGGGGAGGAGGGTTAGGCTTATCGGTCTTGCATTCAGCCGGCAGATGGTTGATCAGGTTCCTGCCGACCAATGGGATGCCGGCCTTGATACTGTTGTTCATGAACATGGAATTATTCGGTTTTCCTGAATATTTTTGTAATCGCATATGCTGACATTGTCAGAAAAAAAAGGAAAGATATTGGCGCCTGCACCGGAGATAAATTTTTTTGATCCCTCCCTGTATGTCAACAGGGAGTTGAGCTGGATTAATTTCAACCAGCGGGTGCTTGAAGAGGCGCTGAGTCCCGACGCGCACCCGCTTCTGGAACGGGTGAAGTTTATCTCGATTTTCAGCTCAAACCTTGATGAATACTTTATGATCAGGGTTGCGGGTATCGAAGATCAGTATGAGGCCGGTATTCAGGATCGAACAATCGATGGTCTTACTCCTGCTGAACAGCTCGAAAAGATCCGCACGATGGTTTTGCAGCAGCTCTCCGAGCGTTATGAGTGCTTTTATCACGACCTTTTGCCTGCCTTGAAAAAGGAGGGTATTGAGTTGCTTACGGTAGCTGAACTTTCACCAGTGAAGCAGCGGGCGTTGAGTCATTTTTTCCGGAAGGAGATCTATCCGGTGCTTACTCCGCTTGCATTCGATACTGGTCATCCGTTTCCTTTCATGTCGAATCTGTCGTTGAACCTCGCCATTGAACTGGAAGATGAGGAGAACGGCTCGCTCAAGTTTGCCCGCGTGAAGGTTCCTAGCATTCTTCCGCGTCTTTTGCGGCTCAACGATATAAAAGGTTTTAATGATGATGACGGTATAATCCGCTTTATCTGGCTTGAAGATCTCATTGAAAACAATCTCTCGCATCTTTTTCCGAAGATGAGGATTACCAGGTCGCATCTCTTCCGATTGATTCGTGATGCTGATATTGAGATTGAGGAAGATGAAGCAGGCGATCTTTTAAAAACCATTGAGCAGGGGCTCCGGTCACGCCGTTACGGCAAAGTTGTGCGCCTTGACATTACGCCTGCAATGCCTCAGTCGGTGAGAAAACTGCTCATGAAAAATCTTGAAGTTGCCAAAAGAAACGTTTATGAAATAGATGGAGCCCTTGGGCTCAGCTGTCTTATTGATCTTTTGAAAATAGAACGGCCGAACCTGAAGGATGAGCAATTTGTTCCGAAAAACCTGATTGAAGAACAGTTCAGTGGTGATATTTTCGGCGCTATAAGGTCTAAAGATCAGCTGCTCTACCATCCCTATGACTCGTTTCAGCCTGTCGTTGATTTTATAAACCAGGCCGCAGCAGATCCTGATGTCCTTTCAATAAAACAGACACTCTACCGTGTCGGCAGCAATTCGCCGATTGTACAGGCTTTGATGAATGCTGCTGAAAGGGGCAAACAGGTAGCGGTTCTGGTGGAGCTCAAGGCGCGATTTGACGAAGAGAACAATATTGTCTGGGCGCGTGCTCTAGAGGATGTAGGGGTGCATGTGGCTTATGGCCTTCCAGGTCTTAAAACTCATGCGAAGCTGACCTTAGTTGTTCGTCGTGAACAAAAAAAACTGAAGCGCTATCTGCATCTTGGAACCGGTAATTACAACCCGGCTACAGGGAAAATCTATACTGATTATAGTCTGTTCACGCTCAATGAAGGGCTTGCCAACGAAGTCGCTGAACTGTTCAATGCGTTGACCGGGTATTCAAAGCATACCGGATATAAAAAACTTCTTGTTTCGCCTATCAACACCCGAAAGCGTCTTATTGAGATGATTGATCGCGAAGTTGAGTGGTGCATAAAGGAAGGAAAGGGTAGAATAATCATGAAAATGAATGCCCTTGTGGATGCAAGTACCATCCGGGCACTCTACAGGGCTTCCTGTGAAGGTGTTGCCATAGACCTTATCGTTCGTGGTATTTGCTGTCTGAAACCTGGAATTCCCGGGATAAGCGATAATATCCGGGTTATCAGCATCATTGGCCGTTTTCTTGAACACAGCCGGGCATACTACTTTCATAACGGAGGAAAAGAGGAACTCTATCTCGGCAGCGCCGATATCATGCCAAGAAACCTCGATGACCGGGTGGAAACCCTTTTTCCCGTTTTCAATAAATCGCTTATCCAGGTTGTCAAATCGGATCTTGATCTTATTTTAAGCGATAATGTCAAAGCATGGGAGATGAACCCTTATGGCTTATATGCAAAGATTGCTGATGGCGAACCGAAAGTTAACAGTCAGGCTCTCTTTTTAACACGGGCACTCTTTAAAAGGAATTATGTAAATTCAAAGTAAACAAACTATGAAAATTGCTGTTGGTAGTGATCATGCAGGGGTTGAATTAAAGAAAACTGTTATTGCCTGGCTTGAGCGTAATGGTCATGAAAGTAAAGATATGGGGCCCTATAATGAGGATTCGGTTGATTATCCCGATTATGCGCGTAAAGTTGCCATAGCGGTCGCTGATGGGCTTTATGATCAAGGTGTTCTGCTCTGTGGAACCGGTATCGGGGTTTCAATTGCAGCAAACAAGGTTAAAGGTATTCGTGCTGCGCTTTGCTGCAACCCGGAATTTGCAACACTTGCCCGGCAGCATAATAATGCCAATATTATCTGTTTATCGGCACGCTTCAGCGATAAAGAGGCTATTGAAAAAAGTCTTCATAATTGGTTTTCGACTGATTTTGAAGGCGGCAGGCATGAACGGAGAGTGAATAAAATCGAACCATGTTGCTGAATGAATACATAGAGAGTTGTCTCGTTGCACACTATCCGTTTTTTACGGATGATGCTGCTGTTGCCGATGTGATTGCCTCTATGCAGGAGGGAGGTCTTGCATGCGTCCCTGTAGTGCATGATGGGAAATTTCTTTCAATGGTGACTTTACTCGACCTTTTACCGGTTCTGCAGTCCAGAAAAAAGGGCAGTCAGAGCCTGAGGGATCTAAAGCTTGAGCAGTCGGGCAGTATCGGAGGCAATGAGCATCTTTTTGATGTTTTTTCAAGGATCGGTTCTTTTCCCGGGAGCCTCATCCCTGTTTCGGATGCAGAGGGGCTCTATCTTGGTGTTATTCAAAAAGGGACTGTGCTTGAAAAAATAGCCAATGTTTTCCATTTGGGAGATGTTGGAATGACCCTTGAGCTGAATATACCTGCATTTGAGCTGAAGCTCTCGGAGGTTATTGCCACCCTTGAAAAAAACGATGCGACGGTGCTGAGTTTCGGCATGTATCCTTCGACTGCTGAGGGTGATGGAATGGTTGTATCCTTCAGGGTTCAGACCCATGATCTCTTTCGGCTTGTGAAAAATCTTGAAAAATACGGCTATTCGATTCGCTATACTTCAGCTTTCTTTACAGAGAGAGATGATGAACTCAGAGAGAAGGCTCTTGAGTTTATTCATTTTATGGATATGTAGAGCGCCGAACGCCTGCCAGGGAACAGTAACATTTCCTTAACGTTGGAATCCAATGTCAATAGAGAACTTTACCGCGCTTGCCGCACGGATCCGGCAGAGTGCAGCAGAGATTTATCCTGAAATTATAGCCTTACGCAGGGATATTCATCTTCATCCTGAACTCTCTTTTGAAGAGGTAAGGACTACAGCGCTTATAACGGACTATCTTCTTGGTCTCGGTATAACCCCTGAGCCGCCTTTGCTTAAGACTGGAGTTGTGGCTCTTATCAAGGGTGGAGGTTCATCGTCCGAGGGCCATCTTATTGCGTTACGGGCGGATATTGATGCGCTGCCGCTTAATGAAGAGAACTTGCACGATTTCTGCTCGCTTGAAACTGGAAAAATGCATGCATGCGGTCATGATATGCATACGGCAATGCTTCTGGGCGCAGCTAAAATCCTTGCCGGAATGAAGGATGAGCTTGAGGGTGATGTGCTTCTGATTTTTCAGCCCGGCGAAGAAAAAACTCCCGGTGGAGCAAAACCTTTGCTTGATGCAGGTCTTTTCGAGCGATTCAATCCGGCGGTTATTATCGGACAGCACTGTTTCCCAAATGTTGCAACAGGAAAAGTTGCCCTGTGCAAAGGGAGTTTTATGGCTGCTACCGATGAGCTCTATTTTACGATAACAGGGCAGGGTGGCCATGCTTCGGCTCCTCATAAAGCAGCTGATCCGGTGCTCGCTGCAGCTCATATCATTACAGCGGCCCAGCATCTTGTCAGCAGGGTTGTTCCGCCTCATCAGCCTGCGGTCGTCTCCATTGCATCAATTCATGGCGGCAATGCTCCTAATGTCATTCCGAGGCAGGTGACCATGTCCGGCACGATGAGAACCATGAATGAGGAGTTGCGAGCCTTGCTTCAGGAGCGGCTCCGCAAGACGGTTACGCATGTTGCTGAAGGACTTGGCGTCGAGGGGGAAGTTGAAATCAGGAAAGGTTATCCGGTACTGTTTAACGATCCGGCTGTGACTGAACATGCGGCAATTGTGTGCAGTGAGTATCTTGGCAGCGACAATGTGCTTGAAAGTGAGCCGATCATGACGGCTGAGGATTTTGCATACTTTCTCCAGGAGCGTCCCGGTACATTCTGGCAGATTGGCACTGGAACACCGCTTACTGAAAAAAGCAATACACTGCACTCTCCAACCTTCAATCCTGAGGAACGTGCCCTTGAAACCGGCAGTGGTCTGCTTGCTTTTGCGGCAGTCAGGTTTCTACGAATATTCCAGCCCTCATAAAAAAAGCGCCGTGCGGCGCTTTTTTTACTTAAGAGTGTTTCTTTCTGCCCTCAATTATGCTTTTCCGTTGGAGCCAAGGACGTTGTTGATTTTGTGGACATAGAGCTTTTTGAGAGCATCCCGTGCAGGTCCAAGATATTTTCTTGGATCGAACTCTTCCGGTTTTTCATCAAGCACTTTACGGACAGCAGCAGTCATCGCCAGACGACCATCAGAATCAATATTGATTTTACAGACAGCTGACTTGGCTGCAAGGCGAAGCTGATCTTCGCTGATACCGATTGCATCTTTCAGTTTTCCGCCGTGTTCATTGATGATTTTTATCAGTTCCTGTGGAACCGAAGAGGCACCATGCAGAACGATAGGGAAACCGGGGATACGCTTTTCGATTTCATGAAGGATATCAAGGCGGATTTTGGGATCTTCACCCGGCTTGAATTTGAATGCGCCGTGTGATGTGCCGATAGAAATTGCAAGACTGTCTACACCGGTTTTTGCAACAAAGTCTTCAACTTCTTCCGGCTGAGTATAGGTGTGGTGTGCGGCAGAAACATCATCTTCAATACCGGCAAGCACTCCAAGTTCTCCCTCTACAGTCACATCAAATTGATGGGCATAAGCGACAACTTTTTTGGTCAATTCGACGTTCTCTTCATAAGGGAGATGTGAACCATCAATCATGACCGAAGAAAACCCGGACTCGATACAGTCTTTGCAGAGTTCAAAGCTGTCTCCATGATCGAGATGGAGAACTATCGGGACAGGTGTTCCGAGTTCGGCGGCATAAGCAACAGCGCCTTGAGCAAGGTACCTTAGAAGGGTTTCGTTCGCATAGCTTCTGGCACCCTTCGATACTTGAAGAATAACAGGAGATTTGGTTTCGGCACATGCAAGTATAATGGCTTGCATCTGCTCAAGATTGTTGAAGTTATATGCTGGAATCGCATAACCCCCGGTGACTGCTTTGTTAAAAAGTTCTCTGCTGTTACAAAGGCCTAGTTCTTTGTAACTGATATTTTTCTTTTCCATTGAAAAGCTCTCCTTTTATTATTATTATGTGCCGTATTTTTTACTCAGGATACCAGCCCGTAACTGAATACCTTACGTCCTCAAATATAGGTATAATAATTATTTTCTCATTTATAATTTGCTTTGAAGCTGTTGCCAAACCTTTGACCATCATATAAAGAAATGTTTAGAAAAAGTCTGCTTCTCACCATTGTTTTCCTGGGAAGTACTGAGTGTCTGATTGCTGCAAATGCTGTTAAATCTGCGCCTGCTGAAGCAGTTGTTTTATTTAAACCTACCGAGGCAGAGGAAGAGGCCGGCAAATATATCACTCAAAACCTTTTACTGAACCATTTCAGAAAAGTATCGGTCAATGACTCTCTTTCACAACAGATATTTAATCGTTACCTCGATAATCTTGATGGCACAAAAAGCTACTTTGTGGCAAGCGAGGTGGAAAGCCTCAGAAAGATTTTTGTAACCAGGATTGATAAGGAATTTCTTGCAGGAAAAGCAAATTCCGGTTTCGGCATCTACAACTTTTTTCTTAAAAGAGCGAAGGAGAAGATGCGGTTTATGAGGGCTGCTGCGGATACCATTCATTTCAACTTTTCAATACCTGAAACCATTGACCTCGACCGTAAAGCTGATCCGTGGCCTGCTGACCGCCGCCAGCTTTATGATCTTTGGAAAAGAGAGTTGAAATATCAGTGGCTTAATCTTAAATATTCAGGCGAAAGCAGCACGACTGTTCGGGGAGCGCTGGAAAAAACGTTCACAAACCGCCTCAACCTTCTGAACCACCAGAAACCTGATGATGCTTTTCAGGCATACATTTCGGCGGTGACAACCTCCTTTGATCCGCATACGAGCTATTTTTCTCCTGACGAGTTTGAAAACTTTCAGATCGACATGAGCCGCTCTCTTGAGGGAATAGGGGCTAAACTGCAGACCGAAAGCGAGTATACCCTTATCAATGAGGTTATTCCGGGAGGGCCGGTTTTTAAAACCAATCTTTTGAAAAAAGGGGATAAAATTATTGGCGTCGGTCAGGGGCCGACCGGTGAAATAGTTGATGTGCTTGGCTGGAGAATCAATGATGTTGTTAAACTCATCCGTGGAAAGAAAGGCACCATTGTTCGTCTTAAGATTCTTCCTGCAAGTCAGGCAGGTCGTGGACCGGCAAAAATAGTGCAGATCTTGCGGGACAAGGTTGATCTTGAGGAGCAGGCCGCCAAAAAAAGCATCATTCAGGAGGGTGGCAGAAAAATCGGCGTTATTACCATACCATCGTTTTACCTTGATTTTGAAGCCCAGCAAAGGAATGTCGCTAATTATAACAGCACCAGTCGTGATGTGGCCCGTATTCTGAATGAACTCAATGCCGAACATGTTGACGGTGTTGTGATTGATCTTCGTGATAATGGAGGCGGTTCGCTTGAAGAGGCTGTTAATGTTACAGGACTCTTTATTACATCAGGGCCTGTAGTGCAGGTCAGTAATGCTACGGGCGGTAAAATGGTGCTCAGGGATGAAGATCGTCGCATACTTTATAATGGACCTCTTGCACTCCTTGTCAACCGCTACAGCGCTTCAGCGTCTGAAATTTTTGCTGCGGCAATTCAGGATTATGGACGGGGGATTATTGTCGGAGAGAGAACATTTGGAAAGGGGACGGTGCAAAGTCTTGTCAAACTGACAAGGCCGTTTACTTTTTTTGGAAAGAAGCCTGAACTTGGAGAGCTGAAGCTGACTATTGCAAAGTTCTACAGGATTTCCGGAGGCAGCACCCAGCATAAAGGAGTAGTGCCTGATATTGCCATGCCGTCTTTGATTGATACCACTACTATCGGAGAAGATACCTATACAAGCAGTCTTCCCTGGAGCACTATTTCAAAGGCATTTTACCGGCCTACTGCAGAGGTCAATCAGGAAGAAATTGGTATGCTGAAGAAAAAATTTCAGGAACGCTCATTGAAAAGTCATCAATACCAGGCTTATTTACATGATGTGAATGTTCTTAACCAGATCAGGAAGAAAAAAATGACATCACTTCAGGATGTAGCCTTCAAATCGGAAATAGATACGATCAAACAGATCGAAAAACAGTGGGCACAGGCTCCCGATTCAGTTAAAAGTCTGAACAAGGATATTCTGATCAACCAGTCAGCGGCGATTGTTTCTGATATGGCAGAGCTTAAGTCTATAGAACGTCACACTGTCGTCAGGACATCGTCACCCGTGTTGAATTAAAGCTGCTTTCTGGCCTCTTCGATCTGGTATGCAACCGAGTCAAATGAACAGCTGCCGTGAGTCTTTTTTGAATTCACGCTGCTGTCCGGCTTGAGATAGTCGTAGATGTCCTTTCCGATAACGTCTGAAAACTCCCTGAACTTCTCCACAGGAATGTTCGGCAGTGTAACCTCCGAAGCAATGCTCCAGGTGACAATTTTGCCTGTAATGCGGTGAGCATCGCGGAAAGGGATCTGTTTGCCGACAAGATATTCAGCTATTTCAGTAGCAAGGCTGAGATCCTCTGCAGTCAGTTTAGCAAGTCGTTCCTCTCTCAGCGTCGTATGTTCCAGCAGTTTGGCAAATATTGTAACACTGGACACGGCGGTTTCAGCGCTGTCGAAGAGTGGCGGTTTATCTTCCTGCATATCGCGGTTGTAGGAGAGCGGAAGGCCTTTCATGATGGTGAGCATCGAAACCAGGTTTCCGTACACCCGTCCTGTTTTACCCCTTACAAGCTCTGCAATATCGGCATTCTTTTTTTGCGGCATGATGGACGATCCTGTAGCGAATGCATCACTGATGTTCAGGTAGCCGAATTCGTAGGAGCTCCAGAGGATGAGATCCTCGGCAAAGCGCGAGAGATGCATCATGATCATGGAGCAGTCGGAGATAAATTCAATCACGATATCGCGGTCGCTCACAGCATCAATACTGTTTGAAAAAAGATCATCGAAACCAAGCAGTACGGCGGTTCTCTCGGCATTGAGCGGAAGAGTGCTGCCTGCAAATGCTGCTGCTCCAAGCGGAGAGATATTCACCCGTTTCAAGAGGTCGGCGAGGCGCTGACGGTCACGCAGAAACATGTTGAAATAGGCAAGGTAGTAGTGGCCGGCGGATATTGGCTGGGCACGCTGCAGGTGGGTATAGCCAAAGATGATGGTCTGGCGGTATGTTTCTGCTTTTTCAACAAGCACCTTCAAAAGGGTTCCAAGCGCTTCCTGGAGTTCGCCAATCTGGCGGCGCATATAGAGGCGGGTATCGGTAGCAACCTGATCGTTTCGGCTCCTGCCGGAATGAAGCTTGCCGGCTGCGGCTCCTATTTTTTCCTTAAGCCGGTTTTCAATAACCGTATGGATATCCTCATCTTCCCAGTGCGGTACAAGTTTACCGCTGGTGAGTTCCTCCTCAATTTCACGCAGTCCGTCAATGATCTGGCGAGCCTCATCGTTGCTGACAATGTTTTCTTCAGCAAGCATTGTGACGTGGGCTATTGAGCCTTGTATATCCTCGCGATAGAGTTTTTTATCGACATGAACCGAAGAAGAATAGAACAGTGCATCCTGATCAAAAGGCTCTGAAAAGCGGCTCTGCCAGAGCAGTTCTTTTTTCTTGGTCATAAGAGGTAGTGGTTGTTGAGCGTATTGGTGTAATGAAACTTGCAGGAAAATAATAAAATCAAAGAGAAAAAGAGGCCTCCTGGTGGTGATGAAGAGCAATATTCTTCAAGATGCCGGCCAGGAAGAGCAAGAAAGGTATTGCTTTATATCTGGCTGACAATGAAAAAGGGAATTCGTTGAACTGATTTTTTAAGAATGGTGTTCAACAAGTACAATGAGTCGATCCGAAACAAACCATAGAAGGACAATTTCATACATGATAACCATTCGAAAATCTTCAGAGCGTGGACACTTTGACCATGGCTGGCTCAATACATACCATACGTTTTCTTTTGCCGGTTATTACGACGAGAAATATGTGAGTTTTGGAGCATTAAGGGTTATTAACGAGGATCGGGTTCAACCGGGCCAAGGGTTTTCAACCCATCCTCATCACGACATGGAGATCATCACCTGCGTCATGGAAGGTGCTCTTGCTCATAAGGACAGCATGGGTAATAGTTCGGTCATCCGTGCAGGCGAGGTACAGCGGATGACTGCCGGTACAGGAATAACGCATAGCGAATTCAACAACTCATCAACCGGGTTGGTTCACTTTTTCCAGATATGGATTGTTCCGGAAGAAGCCGGACTGACTCCGGCCTATGAGCAGGTATTATTTACTCCTGAAGAGAACAGAGGGGTTCTATGTCTCATTGCTTCCCGTGATGGTCGTAACGGCTCCTTAACCATCCATAGAGATATCAGCCTTTACTCTGCCGTGCTTGCTCCTGATCAGGAGATTATTTACAATATTGCACCAGAACGCAGTGTGTGGCTGCAGGTTGTTCGAGGCAGGTTATTATTAAATGACTATTTACTCGATGAGGGTGATGGTGCTGCCGTAACTGATGAAGAGCTGCTCAGTATCAGTGCAGAAGAGAGTGCAGAAATTCTGCTTTTCGATCTCGACTGATCCGAATGCGTTTTCAGGCTTTCTTGACGAATTCCGACTTCAATTCCATAGATCCGAAACCCTCGATTTTGCAATCGATGTCATGGTCGCCGTCGATGAGACGGATGTTCCTTACCTTCGTGCCGCCCTTCAGAACCGATGACGCTCCCTTGACCTTGAGGTCCTTGATCACCGTCACGGTATCGCCATCCTGCAATATATTGCCATGCGCATCCTTCCAGACGCGTTTTTTTTCTAACTCAGGTTCTGCAGCGCTGCTCCATTCGTAGGCACACTCAGGGCATGTCAGGAGCGTGCCGACTTCGTAAGTGTATTCCGAGTTGCATTTCGGGCAGTTTGGCAAGGTGCTCATGATTTTCCTTTTTCAAGATTTTTCGGGAAAGATTTTCGCGATAAAATAATGATTTACTGCAATGCTCCTACTAAAAAGATTCAGCGCATCCTTAACAAAGCAAGCTCTAATCTCAAATTAATGCGCAGGTTGCGCCTGCTCTGCCTGATAACCCTGAATAGCAGAAACCCGGTGGTGCACAATTCTTTATCTTTGAAATATATAATGCGTATAGTAGATTCAAGTATTGATTATGTATTTAATATATGCCAGTGCCTATGTTCCTGTGAAGACCTGTCTATTTAATATCTAAATACGATGAACATGAAAAAGATTACATCATTACTGGCTTTACTATCTACCGGGCTTTTGATGTCAACTCCGGCATATGCCGTTGGGCATTACGTCAGTGGAAGCATCGGCATCCCTGCCTATCAGGATTTGAATTCAACCTACTCATTCTACGATTCTCCAACTGTTAATCTGGCTCGGGATACAAATATATCACTCAATTCCGGAGTGTTGCTCTTTGGTGCGCTCGGTATTGATTATGGAACTATCCGTATTGAAGGCGAGCTGGGCTACCAGACATTCAGTTTTGACAAGATTAAGGTGCATTCAACAGGTATTGGCAATACACCTGCCAATATAGTTTCCCAATATGTTTATAACACCTCAGGGACAGCATTCAATGAAACATCAACATTCGGGTTAACAGGGAAAGGAAATGTCACTTCGCTTATGGCAAATGCTTACTATGACATCCCTGTCGGAGGATGCATCAAGCCTTTTGTAACCGCTGGTGCCGGCGTGGCCCAGGTTCGCTATGTTGATTATAACACTAGTAGCCTTCCGAATCCCGATTACAGTAACGTGTTAAACCGATATAGCGAGAACGCGACGGCGTTTGCCTATCAGCTTGGTGCTGGTATTGCAGTTCCAGTGAGCAGGAACGTGACACTTGATGCCCGTTATCGCTACTTTACGACAGCTCGTTATAATATGCAGAGTTTTGGTGGAGATACTTCCTTGCAAAATCACCAGTTCCTTGTTAACGTGCGGGTCGGGATCTGACGTAGATCGCTTTATAGCCAGACAATCAACAATGCTGAGGTGCTTGAACTGATAAGGCAATTGCCCTATTGGTAAAGTGTTTGTTTGGGGGAAAGGGGGAAACAGGGTGGAGGTATCGTGTAATCGGACTGGACTACATGCTTATTGAGGATGACGCAGTTTCGAGCTCATCCGTTGTAAACTCGTATCCTTCTCGCTGGATAAAAGCCATCTTTGTCTCAGAATCCTCCATCCTAAGTACAGCTCCATTAAACTCTTCGTCATTCTTCATTCTTTCGAGGAATGCCTTGGCGTGTTCCTGTGACATGGGTAGTTCCTTTGGTTATGTTAGGGTAATTGTGTCAATAAATTCTCTTGAGCTACTATAAAATTGAGTGAGTATAGCAATAAATTGCAGCATCGTCAACCTTATCTGCTTCAGCCAATTAAATAACTCACTTTTTATTCTGCCTTGAGGCGGCTTGTGTTGATAGGCCAACTGCCGGCCGGCACCATTTGCGGCGATGTTTATGGGCCGGATATCAAGGCAGGAGAAAATTGCCTGGCAGCAGGCGAGATGCATTACTATTTGGAAAATAATTAATATATTAAAAGCTTAGATCAAGCATAGTTATGTATACCTCTGCCCCCCTTTAGGCTGGCATTTCATATGAATTGACTTAAATAAGCAATTTAACCACCCCCATGGCCCAAAAAGTGCACAGCAATAATCTACAAACTCCAGTAGGGTTATGTTCTCTTGCCGAAGAGGGCACTAAAAAACATATAGCCACTAGTCGATCCCGTCTCAGCACTACCTCCTCACCCGAAGAAATGCTCAGGCTTGTTCATGAGCTCGAGGCTCATAAGATCAAGCTTGAAATGCAGGAGCAAGAACTGGCCCGGACCAGGCATGAGCTGGAGGATAGTATCAACATGTACGCTGAACTTTATGACTTTGCGCCAGTAGGGTATTTGACTTTGGGCCGTGATAGTAAGATTCAGCAGGCAAACCTGACTGCAGCCAAGCTGCTTGGAGTTGATCGCTCCCGTTTACTTGGGGTGAAATTCACACAATTTGTTGTTCCCGATGACTATCGGGTAATTGATACACTGCTCGAAACAGTACTCACAAGGAGATCACCTGCTATCTGCGAGGTCAAGCTTTTGGCCGGCGTTTCTCAGGGATCCCGGATTCACCCGGGTCACTTTAGCCGTAAGATTCGTATTGAAGCTGGAGTAAGTGATACATCTCATGAATGCAGGATAATTTTCTCGGATATTACCGCTCTTAAGGTTGCTGAAGAAGGTTTACTCAAGAGTGAGCGTAACTTTCTTTCCCTTACGGAACAAATGGCAGATGAGGTATTTGTCATCAACTCTGGCGGGACATTAAGCTATGTTTCACCAGTTGTTGAACAGCTTTTCGGCTATCTGCCACCTGAGGTCATCGGCCACTCCTTTACCGACTACATGCAGGAAGAAGATAGAAATTGCGCCTTAAAGGTATTCAACAACACTCTGCAGCATAAAACAACGAATCAGACGTTCGAAGTCAGGTTAAAGAGAAAAGACGGTTCGCTCTTTGACGGAGAAATTCGTATGCAATATTATCAGGATCAGAAGATCTCCGGAGTGATCGGCTTGATCCGTGATGTCACTGATCGCAATCAGGCCGAAAAGGCGTTGAAAGAAAGTGAGAGGATGTTCAGAAAACTCTTCGAAAATCACTCGGCTGTCATGTTTGTCATTGACCCCTATACCGCCGACGTCCTTGATGCTAATCAGGCCGCTGCTGATTTTTATGGCTGGTCAGTTGAAGAACTCAAGCAGATGAACTTCCAGCAGGTCGCTGACGTTCCGATGCAAGTGTTAAACAGCCACTTTAAAAAAATAATAGCTTCAGAGCAAAAGCGCTTTGTCCTGGGTCATAAAAAGAAAGACGGCTCTTTATGTGACGTGGAGGTGTTCAGCAACCTGATTGAGATTGAGGAGAAACAGATTCTCTATTCTATTATTCATGATATCACAGAGAATAAGCGGGCTGCAGAAGAGAGCGACCGCTTGAAGTCAGCGTTTATCTGCAATATCAGCCATGAGATACGCACTCCCATGAACGGTATTATGGGTTTTTCAGAACTGCTCAAAAACCCTCATCTCACAGGGGAGGAACAGACTCAGTATCTTGGCATTATTCAACAGAGCGGCGAGCGCATGCTGACTCTGATTGATGACCTCATGGATATCTCAAAAATTGATGCCAAAGAGGTTAAACTGCAGATAACCGAAACTCCTCTCAATCAGCTCTTGCGTGATCTTTTAGCGTTATTCAAGCAGGAGAGCGATAAAAAAGGATTACGTTTATCCCTGACTATAGCCCTTTCCGACGAGCAGAGTATCATCGACACAGATAGTCTCAAGCTCAAGCAGGTTTTGACCAACCTGATCCAGAATGCGATGAAATTCACCTCCAAGGGCGGGATTGATTTTGGTTATACCGTGGAATCCAATCTACTCGAATTTTATGTCATCGATTCCGGAATAGGTATTCCCGCCGGCAAAAAAGAGAAGATGTTTGAGCGCTTTCACCAGGCAGACAACTCTCTCACCCGCAATCATGAAGGATCAGGTTTGGGATTGAGTATTTCCAAGGCATTCGTTGAGATGATGGGTGGTACTATCAAGGTCGAATCGGTCGAGGGCGCAGGAAGTAATTTTTCTTTTACGATGCCTTATCACCCTGTCCGCAAGCATGAAATTGTTGAGCATACCGCTGTGGATACAGCTTTGGCCAAACCGGCTCTCTGCATTCTCATAGCTGAAGATGATGCAACAAGCACCCTGCTGCTTCAAAGTATTTTGAAAGGCCAGAATATAACCATTCTATTTGCCGAAAACGGCTGGGAGGCAGTTGAGCTCGTTCAGCACCACCCTGAAATCAACCTGGTGCTTATGGATATTAAAATGCCGGTCATGAATGGGTATGAGGCAACCCGACTCATCAAACAGCATCGTCCTCTCCTGCCAGTTATAGCCCAGTCAGCTTTTACAGCCATAGAAGAAAAGCAAAAAGCTAAAGAGGCCGGGTGCGATTCCTTTCTTACCAAGCCCATTAACAGCAGTGATCTGCTCGAACACTTGCAGGCTCTGCTGAGCTGGTAAGCCGCAGTGTTCAAATGCATAATGACAGCGTCTTAATCAGGCTTACAGAAGAGAAACGGTTTATTGCACATCTTATCGTTTTCGATACGATTGCGAAATTTATTGGTCAACAATTTCTTGTGTTAACAAAAAATAAATTAATAAATTACTGAAAGGGGTGTTTATAATTCCCTCCTTCCTTCAAGAAAGGAGTCAATTAGATTCTTTCATCTCTCTATTATTTTGAATTTCGACCCTCCACCCCCAATGGATCAGCTTACAAAATCAAGTGCTTATTTAGATCAAGTTCCCGCTATTATCATTGTTACCGATTCTTTTGGTGATATAGAATATGTGAGCCCTCTTTTTACTGAGCATACTGGATATTCTAATGATGAAGTGACCGGCAAAAATCCTCGTTTTCTCCAGTCAGGACTTATGCCTAAAGCTGTGTATGAAAATCTCTGGCAAACAATTCTTTCGGGCAGGGTGTGGCGTGGAGAGTTGCAGAACAAAAAGAAAACCGGTGAACTCTTTTGGGAGAAAGCAGTTATTTCAGGCATTCAGAATGATGGTGTGATTACCAATTTTTTGGCGATAAAAGAGGACATCACAGCTGAAAAGCAACTCAGGGATGAGCTGATTGCCTCTAAAAGTCTTGCAGAAGAGAGAGACCGATTGAAATCCAGGTTTCTCCACAATATCAGCCATGAGATCCGCACCCCGATGAATGGTATTCTCGGTTTTGCACATCTCCTGAAAAACCCTCATTTATCAAAAGAGGATATGTTTTTATATACTGATATTATACGTATGAGCGGGGAGCGTTTATTGAATCTCGTAGACAATTATACTCTTATTTCCTCTATTGAAGCCGATGAGATGAAGGTGCAGATAACCCCAACATCGATTAATGAACTGTTGCGTGATCTCTATGCAACATTCAATCCTGAAATGATCAATAAAGGATTGCTTTTTAATTATAGCATCTCTCTCTCTGAAGACGAAAGCGTCATTGAAACCGATGGTGGCAAGCTCTCCCGGATATTGACCAACCTGATCCAGAATGCACTTAAATTCACCAGTAACGGGAAGGTTGACTTCGGCTATACCAGAAAAGCAGATTTTCTGGAGTTTTATGTCAGCGATTCCGGAATAGGTATTCCTGAGGACCAAACAGAAAATATTTTCAAACCCTTTTACAGTATTGACAGCATCTTGTCCAGTGGCGACGACGGGGGGGGGCTGGGGTTGGCCATTACCAAGGGATTTGTTGAAATTCTTGGAGGTTCAATACGGGTCAATTCAGTTGAGGGAGCCGGGAGTAACTTTGTATTCAGCATACCTTACTGCCCGGTAAATACGATATCTCATCTGCTTTTGACGACCAAAACGGATGAATTTTTTCCACGTTCACCTCTCTGCATTCTTTTAGTCGAAGATGATTCAACCAGCACACTTCTGCTCGAACAGATGCTTAAAGGCGAGAATATTACTTTCCTTTATGCCAAAAACGGCTTTGAAGCAGTTGAACTCGTCGAGCATCATCCTGAGATCAGTCTGGTGCTGATGGATATTAAAATGCCGATCATGAATGGGTATGATGCAACCAGGCGCATCAAAGAGCAACGGCCTCAGTTGCCAGTTATAGCCCAGACTGCATTTACTGCCAAGGAGGAAAGGGAAAGAGCCATTCAAGCCGGGTGTAACGGCTTTATCACCAAGCCAATCAAGAAAAGCGAACTGCTCGAACTTATGAAGGAACTGATTCTCAATTAAACAGTGAATCTTTCCTTGGAGGGGTGCAATCTCTCATTGCTTCAGCAGTCACTTATGATGAATTGGAAAATCAATTGCCAGCGTGTTCATGCCCTTGATTCTGCCCTTGTGCCTGGCTTTGTCCATGATCCTGGTGTTGCTGCCGGGCACCCATAATCTCATACCTGTCGCTTTCATGTCTTCTTCTATCGGGTCTGCCGCTTTCATCCCAGGCGCAGCCTGCGAATAAGAAAATCATTGCGTAGATAATCATCTTTTTCATTCGCATCTCCTTTAAAGCGTTCTCGATAACAAAACCATGCAAGGCATAAGGCCTCGATGGATTAATAGCGATGGATTCTATCTGAATAAATATATATATTTATCCTGCTTAATATGAGCACTCATCTCGATCAAGATATATTGAGAGTCCATCTCTCTAACACCTGCCTCTTAGCCCGCAATGGGATACATTGGTGCAGTGATACTTGTTCAGTGTACAATTGAATAATTTAAACGGAGATTGGGCATGACAAAGTTTATTACTCTTGTTGTGTCAGTAATCCTTGTTACTTTTTCTTTTACAGGGCTGGCTGACGCAAAATCCACTCACCTCAGATTAGATCCCCAGGTCGCTTTAGGCGCTTACAAGGGGTTGGTTGAAGATCATTTAGCTGGTGTTTTACGCACTACAACTATGATTGCACTGACTTCAGAAGCCAAGTCGGCTAAGTGGGAAAGAATCAAACCCCTGCTTGATCGTTTCAGTAAAGATCTTCCTACCGGGCCATCAGTATGGTTTGCGCTCCCTGATGGCACTTATTACTCAGTCGAATCTGGAGGATTAACCGAACAGAATCTGACGAGTCGTCCATACTTCACAAGACTTCTCGAAGGTCAGGACATTTTAGGCGACCTGGTGATCAGCCGCTCAACCGGCCAACGCTTTGTGGTTGTCGGCAGTCCAGTGATTGAGAATGGAAAAGTTGTAGCCGTGATTGGCGTATCAGTAAAAGTTCATTTATTGTCAGCTCTTATTGAATCGAAAATGAAGTTGCCGGAAAAATCATATTTCTATGCCCTTGATTCAGATACTAAAATTATTCTGCACAGATATATAGAGCGTGTTTTTAAAATGGTGGAAAATGTCGGGGATGAAAAGCTTGCTGAAGGGTTTAAAGCCAGTATGAAACAGGATGAGGGCATTTTCAACTATTCCCTTCATGGCAAGAAGATGAGTTCAGTTTTCCAGAAGTCAAAGACGCTGGGATGGTATTTTTTCATAGCCCAGGAAGGGAAGTGATTGTACCATATTATCCTGTGAAATCATGCAAGGTCGAAACGATCAAGGTTCATCACCTTATCCCATGCTGCCACAAAGTCACCTATGAACTTCTGCTCTGAATCGCTGCAGGCGTAAACTTCAGCGAGCGCCCGAAGCTGGGAGTTCGAACCGAAGACGAGATCAACGATGGTCCCAGTCCACTTGAGCTCTCCTGTAGCCCGATCGTGCCCCTCCAATACCTCTTCGGATGTGACTGACTTCTGCCACTTCGTTTGCATGTTGAGGAGATTCAGGAAAAAATCATTGCTCAATGTTTCGGGCCGCCTGGTGAAAACACCGAGTCTGGACTGGCCGACGTTTGTGTTCAGGGCACGGAGGCCGCCGATAAGAACGGTCATTTCAGGGGCAGTCAGCGTCAACAACTGCGCCTTGTCGATCAGCAGATCAGCAGCCGAACACTCGAGTCCCTTTCGGAGGTAGTTGCGGAACCCGTCTGCGAAAGGTTCCAGTACGGCGAACGAGTCCACATCGGTCTGCTCCTGCAACGCATCCATGCGCCCCGGAGAGAAGGGAACCTTTACATCGTGCCCGGCCTTTTTCGCGGCGCCTTCTATGGCTGCGCAGCCACCCAGAACAATCAGGTCGGCAAGCGAAACTTTCTTGCCTCCAGACTGGGCGCTGTTGAACGCGCTTTGGATGCCCTCAAGAGTCTTGAGCACCTTCCCGAGCCGGGCAGGCTGGTTGACTTCCCATTCCTTCTGGGGTGAGAGCCTAATGCGGGCACCGTTTGCTCCACCTCTCATATCAGAGCCCCGGAATGTTGACGCTGACGCCCAGGCGGTCGAAACCAGTTCGGGGACAGAGAGAGCTGAAGCAAGGATGTTTGCCTTGAGAGATGCAATATCATTTTCATCGATCAATGCATGATTGAGAGGAGGGATGGGGTCTTGCCAGATGAGCTCTTCTTTGGGAACTTCAGGGCCGATATAGCGCGTGCGAGGACCCATGTCGCGGTGAGTCAGCTTGAACCACGCACGGGCGAATGCGTCGGCGAACTGATCCGGATTTTCATAGAAGCGCCTTGAAATTTTTTCATAGAGAGGGTCTAACCGCAATGAGAGGTCGGTGGTCAACATGGCGGGCGAGTGATGCTTCGACGGATCGTGGGCATCGGGCACTGTACCGGATCCAGCGCCATCCTTAGGGGTCCACTGGTGCGCACCGGCAGGGCTCTTTGTCAGCTCCCATTCATAGCCGAAGAGGTTCCGGAAGTAGTCGTTGCTCCATGTCGTCGGCGTGGTGCTCCAGGTGACCTCCAGACCACTGGAGATTGTGTCATCACCTTTGCCTGTTTTAAAGCGGCTCTGCCAGCCAAGGCCCTGTTCCTCGATGCCGGCAGCTTCCGGCACAGGGCCCAGTAGAGCAGCATCACCTGCACCGTGGGTTTTGCCGAAGGTGTGACCGCCAGCGATGAGCGCAACTGTCTCCTCGTCATTCATGGCCATGCGGGTGAAAGTCTCGCGGATATCCCGTGCAGCAGCGAGCGGATCCGGTTTCCCGTTCGGGCCTTCCGGATTTACGTAGATAAGGCCCATCTGAACTGCGGCAAGAGGATTATCAAGCTTCCGGTCGCCGCTGTGGCGCTCGTCTGCGAGCCACTTGTTCTCAGACCCCCAGTTCATGTTTTCTTCCGGTTCCCAGATATCCTCGCGCCCGCCGCCGAATCCAAAGGTCTTGAGTCCCATTGATTCCAGAGCGACATTGCCGGTAAGGATCATAAGGTCGGCCCAGGAGATTTTGCGACCATACTTCTGCTTGATCGGCCAAATCAATCTGCGTGCTTTGTCCAGGTTGACATTGTCGGGCCAACTGTTGAGGGGAGCAAAGCGTTGATTACCTCTCCCTGCTCCGCCTCGACCGTCGCCGGTGCGGTATGTGCCTGCGCTATGCCATGCCATGCGAACGAAGAATGGGCCGTAGTGGCCGAAGTCGGCCGGCCACCAATCCTGTGATGTGGTCATCAGCTCCAGAAGATCCTTTTTCACAGCATTCAGATCAAGGCTCTTGAACTCTTCAGCGTAGTTGAACACCTCGCCCATAGGGTTTGACTCTGAGGAGTGCTGGTGCAAGATGTTCAGCTGCAGTTGATTGGGCCACCACTCCCGGTTCGATTTTGCTCCAGCGACTGTGCCTGTTTTGGTGTCGCCTGAGAATGGGCACTTTTCTTCGGATGACATGGTTATCTCCTACGGTTCTTTAAAATGGTGATAGAACCACTCTTTCAACTGGATTTATTGTAAAGTGGTATGATTAGATTAATATATAATAAATATGTTTTATCGGTATCTAATTCGCTATAATGTGTTTATTTTTTATATATAGAGGGTTGGAGTAAGGAGTGATTATTATCTTCTGTTTCCTTTTTTTATACGCGAACAGTTGAGGAATTTCATTGCCTTCAGGTTTGATGGTTTAAACGAAATGCAAATAGTATGCTTATCAGATAAAGAGGAATGCATGTCAGAGAAGAAAAGGTTGAATAAAAACTCAAGCAAGGCAAAGATCGGAGAAGCTAAGGATGCGCTTCATCGTTTCCTGTGTACCCATATGAGGCACGGTTACGCTTACTACAGGATGATTGCCGATGAAGAGAATCAGGTTGATTTTGTATATGAAGATGTGAACGAAAGTTATGAAAAGCTGACAGGTTTGAACAATGTTATAGGCAAGAGAATTACGGAAACGCGACCAGGCCTGGCCAAGTCAACTCCAATTATTTTTGAGAAATACGCAAGGGTCGCTAAAACAGGGATTCCTGATGCTTTTGAAATTTTCATCAAAAATGAGAACCATTGGTATGATGTGTCCCTCTACAGCCCTAAAAAAGGCTATGTCCTATCAATGCTTGATGATATCACTGAACGGAAACTGGCTGAGAATAAACTTCAAAAATTGAGTGTTGCTGTTGAGCAAAGTCCAGCTATTGTTGTCATTACAGATACTCAGGGCAATATCGAATACATTAACCCGACGTTTACTAAGGTTACAGGATATTCTGCTGAAGAGGCAAGAGGTCAAAACCTCCGTATCCTGAAGTCAGGCCAGATGCCTCAATCAGTCTATGAAGAGCTTTGGAAGAAGATTCTTTCAGGCGATATCTGGAATGGAGAGTTGCACAACAAGAAGAAAAACGGTGAACTTTACTGGGAACAGGGGGAAATATCGGCCATACGGAATAAAGAGAACGTGATAACCAATTTTCTGGGCGTAAAGGTTGATATCACCGAACAGAAAAGAACATTGCAGGAGCTGATTGATGCTAAACAAAAAGCTTTGGAGCGTGACCTTATAAAAGCAGCGCATCTTGCCTCCATCACCCATGAGCTGCGAACCCCTATGACCGGAATTCTAGGGTTTTCAGAACTGTTAAATGACCCTGATGTGTCGCAGGAGGAATCGGCTGAGTATATTGATATCATTCATCAAAACAGCCTGCGCCTCCTGACGCTCATTAATGAACTCATTGATATTGCATGCATTGAAGCCGGAGATAGCAAAGTGGAGCTTGTTGACACTTGCGTCAACAAGCTGCTGCAGGATATTGCCGCCTTTTTCAAACTTGCAATCAACAAAAAAGGGTTGAGTTTGACGTGTACACAAGGGCTTCAAGACAGCGAAAGTATCATCAATACCGACAGAGCAAAACTCACACAGATATTCACCAACCTTATCAGTAATGCTCTTAAATTCACTCTTACAGGTGGGATTGAAATTGGTTATACGAGAGTCAATGACATGCTTGAGTTTTATGTCAAGGATTCAGGGATCGGTATTCAGCATGCCATGCATGAAAAGATTTTTGATCGATTCGTTCAGGTGAATAATCCCTTAACAAGGGAAATTGAAGGTGCCGGACTCGGGTTGAGCATTTCCAAAGCATATGTTGCAATGCTTGGCGGAACCATCATGGTCGATTCCGTTGAGGGCAAGGGCAGTTCTTTCTTTTTCACCATACCCAATAACCATTCTCTCTGCCGAAAACGGATGGGAAGCCGTTGAGTTTGTTCAGCATCACTCTGAGATCAATATCTGGTACTTATGGACATCAAGATGCCGGTCATGAAGGGTTTTGAGGCCACCGGGCTTATCAAAGAGCAGCGTCCCGACCTGACGATTATCGCCATTTTGTGCATTTTTAATTGATGAGTGAACTGCTCCACCTGAAACCGTATTTTTATTACTCCGGGGGCGGCGATTGTTCGCTCAAGAAAAAATCCTTCTTTGAAGTGGCAAGGGAATAGAGTAGTTCTCCTTTTGATTACGGGACGGTATTCATACCGTGTTGTTCACCTTTTTTTCTGTAGGTAGCCCTGTCGATTTTTTGTGATCCGGGCAGCATAGACCACTCACTTATGCGATAATAATAAACAGGTGTCTTAAGCTTGCCAAGAGTGGTATGCAAGGTCTGAATGATTGAGTCGTCATCGGGGTTATTCTCTTCAAAGGTCTGGATAAATGCAGCCGGTCGCTGGCCATACTCCTGATCGGAAACCGGCACAACAAGTGCTTCACGGATACCATCAATCATCATCAGAGCTTTCTCTATCTCTTCAGGGTGTATGTTTTCGCCTCCTGAGATAAACATATTATCCCTTCGGCCAAGCACCGTAACGGTGCCATCATCATCTATATAACCTATATCGGCGGTATGGAACCATCCTTCAGTGTCAGTTTGAGGCTGAAGGATTCCCTCCGAGAGGTAGCCCTGAAAAAGGCATGGCCCTTTTACAAGAAGTTCGCCATTTTCTGCAGTTTTGATCTCCCTGTAGGGCAGGAGTTTTCCGCTGTTTTGCGTCCAGTTGCTGATTGGAGATGAAGATGTAGTGATCTGGGTGCTCATCTCTGTTGAGCCGTAGCTAAGGTAAAGAGGAATGTTGTGGCGGATGGCATCGTCAATCAGGGATTTCGGAGCGGGACTTCCGCCGAGGAGAACTGCTTTCAGGTGCCGCAGCCCCTCTGTGCTCTTTGAGTCGGAAAGCAGCCGATAAAGCTGTGTAGGTACTACAGAAAGGTGCGTCACAGCGAACTTCTGCATGGAGAGCGAGATAGTGTCATCTGCATGCCCGATTGCAACAGCACCGCCTGAGATGAGTGACCTCAAGAGTATTGCATACCCTCCGATATGGTAGAGGGGGAGCGAAAGAAGCCAGCTATCACCAGGGCCGAAAGGGATGTTTTCATTGGAACCAAGTGCACTGTACCAGTGATTTGCAATACTGTGAACAGCGGCTTTTGCCACTCCGGTGCTTGCAGATGTGTGGATAATGCTTGCCAGCCGGTCCATTGCTTCAGGTAACTCAACATCCAGTTCGATAGAGCAGCCTTCAGCGTTTTCAATAATCGAATGAATCGTTTCGGTTTTGATACCAGGGAGCGAATCGTGCTGCAGGGTATCAGTCAGTACCAGTTGAGGGCTAAGTTTGTCAAGCGTAGCTTTCAGAAGGTGTAGAGGGAAGCGGTTATTGAGCGGTGCAGCAATCATTCCTGCTTTCAGTATCCCCGCCAAAAGAGTGGCCATCTCGGGACTGTTTGGCGAAACAAGAGCCACAATATCACCGGTACGAAGTCCTTTCTTGTAAAGGAGGTTTGCAATCTTTATCGCCAGGGTATTGTACTTTTCAAAGGAAAGGGTTTTCTCTCTTATTCTCAGGGCCGGTGAGTTGCCAAAAAGCCTTGCAGCCCGTCCTGGAAGGTCCATAGTGAGATGGTGTTTTTAGAACAGGCGCAGGCCGGAACACCGAACCTGCGCGCAGCTCTGAATGCGTTATCTTATTTCCCTTGATTGACCTCGCTGAATGTTTTCAGACCAAGGCCATACAGATGAATAAAGCCGGCAGCAGCCTTATGGTTAAAGGTGTCGGCTTCTGTGTAGGTAGCCAGCTCCTCGTTATAAAGCGAGTAGGGTGAATTTCTTCCAAGAAGCGAAACCCCGCCTTTATACAGCTTCAGGCGTACAAGACCTGTAACAGGGTGCTGTGTTTCATTCACAAAGGCGTCAAGAGCCTTTCTCATTGGAGAGAACCAGGTGCCGTTGTAGATAAGGTTGGCATAATCCTGACTGATATTCTTCTTGTACTGGAATACTGATTTTTCAAGGGTAAGGCGTTCGAGTTCGCGGTGAGCGAAATGAAGGATGGTTGCTGCCGGGGCTTCATAAATTTCGCGTGATTTGATGCCTACAACACGGTTTTCGATCATGTCAAGCCTACCAATGCCGTTAGCAGCACCGATTTCATTAAGACGGATGATAAGGTCAAGGCCGCTTAATTTTTTGCCGTCAAGAGAAACAGGAATACCTTTTTCAAACTCGATATCGACAACGGCCGGAGTGTTTGGAGCATTTTCAGGAGAAGTGGTTATCTGATAGGCATCTTCAGGTGGCGCAACCATTGGATCTTCAAGGACACCGCACTCGATACTGATTCCCCAGATATTTTCGTCAATGGAGTAAGGGCTCTTTTTGGTGGCAGAAACGGGAATGTTGTGTTCATTAGCATAGGCAATTTCTGCTTCTCTTGAGGTGAACTCCCATTCCCGCAGGGGAGCCAGCACCTTGAGATGCGGGGCAAGTGAAGCGAAGGTCACTTCAAAGCGCACCTGGTCATTGCCTTTACCCGTGCAGCCGTGAGCAAGCATGGTGCACCCTTCGGCGATAGCGGTATCAACAATAGCTTTGGCAAGCAGGGGACGTCCAAGTGCTGTTGCAAGCGGGTAAACATCTTCATAGAGAGCTCCTGCCTTGAGTGCACGCCAGATATATTCTTCAACAAATTCCTTGCGCAGGTCAACAAACTGGAATTTCGAAGCACCGGTGGATAGAGCCTTCGACTCAAGGTTTTCAATCTCTTTCTGCTGGCCGAGGTTACCGGTAACGGCAACGATGTCGGCGCCATACTTGTCTTTCAGCCATTTGATCATAATGGAGGTGTCAAGTCCACCGGAATAGGCTATTGCAATTTTTTCCTTGCTCATTGTTGTTCTGTGAATTATCAGTTTTTGGAAAGATTTTTATGAATATATGATATCAAAGCCGGAATGTTCTCCACTGAAGTCGGAATAAGCAGCACCGTATCATCTCCTGCGATAGTCCCGAGAATAAGCGGACTTCTCAGTTGATCAAGATAGGATCCCACACCGTGAGCTCTACCAGGGAGAGTCTTGATAATCACCGCGGTTTCATTCGAATGAACAGCAAGCACCTCAATGCCGACCAGCCCTTGTATTATACTGCTGGCGTTATCATCAGGAAACCGCAGCCTGTAGTTTCCGTCTGTTTTTGAGCGCATGATTCCGAGCTCTGCACAGTCACGCGAAAGGGTTGCCTGCGCAACGTTCATTCCTGAGTCACGGAGAAGTTGCAGAAGGTCGTGCTGATTTCCAACACTATTCTGCTGCAGGATCTCCCTGATCTTTAACTGCCGGGCATGCTTGTTCATTCTTACTCCCCTGGTTCAGGACCTGATTTTTTTAGAAGCATTCAGCAACCTGTGGGTCAGATGAAATTTTCTGTACTCTTCATGGTTCAACAGTTTGACCAGAAGTGCTTTCTGGACATGAAGCCGGTTTTCGGCCTGATCAAGAATAATGGATTGCGAGCCATCCATCACCTCTGAGCTTATTTCCTCACCACGGTGAGCCGGCATGCAGTGCATGACCACTGCCGTCGGCTTTGCCTTGGCAAGCAGGGAGCTGTTGATCTGAAAAGGAGCGAATATCCTGAGTCGCTCTTCTTTCTCCTGTTCCTGGCCCATACTTGTCCAAACATCGGTATAGAGCACATCAGCGTCGGTTGCTGCTTCAACAGGGTCGTGGAGAACCTCAATCCTGCTGATTCCATTTTCCCTGGCGGCATCAAGCAGTCCCTGATCCGGCGTATAGCCTTCAGGACAGGCAAGAACAAAGTGAAAGGGGAGCCGTCCTGCCAGTTCAATCCATGAATTGGCAACATTATTGCCGTCACCTACAAATACAACCTTTATATTGTCATGCCACAACGACCGCTCGTAAAGGGTAAAAGCATCGGCAAGCACCTGACACGGATGCGACAGATCGGTCAATGCATTGATAACAGGAATAGATGCGTGCTTTGCCATACCCTCAATAATTGCATGCTCATGCAGGCGGGCAACAATGGCGCTGTTATAGCGTGACAGCAGTTTTGCGACGTCCTCCACAGATTCACGTGAGCCAAGGCCGATTGATTGACCATCGAGGGTAATTGAATAGCCCCCCAGTTCATGAATGCCAAGCTCAAATGAAACCCTTGTTCGTAATGAGGGCTTGCTGAAAATCATGGCTACTGTTTTATCGCGAAGCGGCAGAAAGCAGGAAGATCCCTCCTTTCTTTTTTGCTTGATAAACAGGGAATAATCGAACAACTCAATAATTTTAGAACCGTCCAGGTGAGAAAATCCGAGAAAATCCCGTTTTCCGAACTCCTGCTTTTTTTGTTCCGCTCCCATTCCGATAACTGTTTTAAGGATTGATTACTTAGTCCTGCTCTGCGATAAACTGGGTGCCGACCCCTTCGTGAGTGAATACTTCAAGCAGAAGCGAATGTGTTGATTTTCCATCTATAAGATGGATTTTTCCGACTCCGCCATCAAGCGTATGGAAAGCAGAGAGAACTTTAGGGATCATTCCGCCTGAAATAATACCCTGTTCGATAAAGTTGGCAGCTTCAGCCTTACAGATGGTTTTCAGAATTCTTTCGCCTACATGAATACCCTCTACGTCGCTGACGTAAATAAGCTTTTCAGCTTTCAATGCGATTGCAATACTGCTGGCAGCGTCGTCGGCATTGATATTATAGATATTACCCTTTTCATCAAAACCGATCGGTGCGATTACAGGAATGAGTCCTGCGTGGCAGAGCAGATCGATATAGCCGGTATTGATCTGTTCCACCTCTCCCACAAGGCCAAGCGTTTCAGCATTCTGATGCGGAACCGCCCGTATGGTATCAGCATCCAGGCCGGTAACACCGACAGCTTTGCCGCCATGCTCGCTGATCAGCTGAACAATATCCTGATTAACCTTGCCGGCAAGAGTCATCTGGATAACGGAAATCATCTCCTTGTCAGTTACTCGTCTGCCTTGAACAAAGCGCGAGGTAAGGCCAAGTTTCTCTGCAGTCCTCGTTATGGCGTCACCGCCGCCGTGCACCAGAACAACGTTGATGCCGACCTTGCGCAGCAGCGTCACATTCTGGGCAAACGTGTTCTTGAGGCAGTCATCCTTCATTGCAGAGCCGCCATATTTGATAACAAAGGTTGTCCCTTCGAACTTGCGGATGTAGGGCAGCGCCTCAATGAGTACCTGCCCAATAGCTGCCTGAGGGGCCTTTCTTACCGATCTAAGTTCACCACACTCTAAATGTTCCATTCGACGAAATCTTCACCTGATTTTTAAAGAAAGTTTCAGCTTCTATAGCTTCCGTTTATATCAACATATTCCTTGCTCAAGTCGCAGGTCCATATCCTTGCGCGTCCCGGTCCGCTGCCAAGGCGAAGCGTGACGGCATAGGAGCTTTTAGCCATGATTTCAGATGCCGCCTCTTCGGAGAAGTCGGCAATAAAGCCAGGCTTTAGAACAATCAGGTCATCGAACGAGAGCTCAAGCTCATCCTGATTGAATACAGCTCCGGAGCGGCCCGCTGCGGCAACAACTCTTCCCCAGTTGGCATCTTCACCATGAATGGCGGTTTTAACCAGGCTTGACTGGGCGATTGTCCTGGCAGCCAGTTCCGCGTCACTGTTGTCCGCGGCTCCAAGAACAGTGATCTCAACAAGTTTTGTCGCACCCTCACCGTCAATGACAATCAGCTTTGCAAGAAAGGTCATCAAGGCTTCCAGGGCTTCAGAAAATAATCTGTAATCCTCGCTGTCAGCGGCTACTTCCGGTCCGGTGGCGCTCGCCAGGATAGTGACCATATCGTTGGTGCTTGTGTCGCCATCGACAGTAATGGCGTTGAAACTGCTGCTGTTTGCATACCGGAGCGCTTCCTGAAGGAGAGAGGGAGCTATGGCGGCATCAGTGGCAATAAAAGCAAGCATGGTGGCCATGTTCGGGCAAATCATTCCGGAGCCTTTTGCCAGTCCGCTGAGACGGACATTCCCTTTTGAAAGCCTGACATCCAGCGTGAAAAACTTCGGAAACGTATCAGTGGTCATAATGGCCCGAGCCGTCTCAATGACGGAGTTGTGCTGCAGGCTTGAGGGCAGACCAGAAATTCCAGCCAGAACTTTATCCATTGGGAGATGCTGGCCGATAACCCCTGTAGAGGCAACCAGAACCTCTTCAGGTTTAATGGAAAGTTCACGGGCTACAGCTTCAGCCATTGCCAGGGCGTCATCCATTCCCTGAACGCCTGTTGCCGCATTGGCATTACCACTGTTACAGACAATAGCGCGCATGGAGGCAGAAGAGATCTGCATATGTTCGCGCGAAAGCAACACAGGCGCAGCACAGCACAAGTTAGTGGTAAAGAGAGCTGCAGCACTGCCGGGCGCATCTGTAGTGAGCAGCATAAGGTCTTTACGGTTGCTGTATTTAATTCCGGCTTCGACAGCGCCCGATGAAAACCCTTTTGGCCAGAATCCATGTTTTCCGCTGTCTTCAGCCGCCATAGGGGTGACCGAGGCAGGCCAGGATGTTACGGCTGAAAGCTCATGGATGACTTTAAGCCCTTTGTTGAGTTTCTCCAATGCAGTATAAAGCTATGATTTACTGAGAACCTGGTTATACAATATGTTACAGCAGTCCTGTTGTCTCATCAATGCCAAGCATGATGTTCATGTTCTGTACCGCCTGACCGGAAGCACCCTTCAGAAGGTTGTCGATTGCCGTTACGATGACAAGCGATCCGCTGGTCGTGGCATGAGCAATATGGATATCGCAATAATTCGTACGATACACATGTTTTACCTCTGTCATGGAATCGCGCACCCTCACAAAAGGCGCATTGCGGTAGAACTCCCTGTATAGTTCTTTGATCTCATCCATCTCGGCTGGGCTGTCCAGCTGGACATTAAGAACGCTGTAAATACCTCTCACCAGGGCTCCGATCATGGGCGTAAAGGTAAATTCAAATGATGGGCTGGTGGCCGAAGTGCCTAACGCCTGCATGATTTCAGGAGTGTGCTGATGGACGCCCACCTTGTAGGCCCTGATATTTTCACTCATCTCTGAAAACGACAGTTCTGTTTTGCTGCTCCGACCGGCTCCCGAAATGCCGGAAGTGGATGTGCAATTAATGGCAAGGACCTTTTTCGAACTGTCACAGCCGAGAAAGAGAGGAGCAACACCAAGAATTATGCTGCTGGCAAAACAACCTGGATTGCTGATGGCATTGGCACTCTTTATCTCGTCATGGAAGAGCTCAGGCATGCCGTAAGTCATCACAGCATCGGGTAATTTAGTCTGTTTATAGAATTGCTCATGTTCAAGCACGCTCTTCAGCCTGAAATCGCCTGAAAGGTCAATAACGGTTTTGCCAGCCTTCAAAAGAGCTGGAACAAGCTGCAGAGCCTCGCCATGGGGGAGCGCAAGGAAATAAATATCGCTCTCTGTTTCTCCGCCATAGGGCTTGTAAACCTTGTCGCAGGAAAGGGCGGGGTAGAGCTCTGCAACGGAGGCGCCTGACTGTGAAAAAGCATACAGCTCATTAAGCTTAACCAGCGGATGACGAAGAAGGAGCCTCGTCAGTTCAGCACCGGAATAGCCTGAAGCTCCGATGATTGAGACTGAATATTTTTTGGTGCTCCCAAGAGCAATAGAATCGGTCATGTCAAGAATATGCTATGAAAAAAAAATTCATTGAAAACGGAAATAACCCGAATCATGTTATAGAGATTCGAGTCAGTCAAACGTGAAATAAGGATGACCTTATTTCTTTTCTTTGCCCTATGAATAAATATTCAATTCAGTGAAAATAATAAGCTTTTTTTGCGGATTTTCAAGGAGAGAAATAATTTTTTTCACAATGGTGACATACCTGTAGTTTTTTATGGCAACATCTTTTTTCTTGGTATCTTAGCTGTTGAGTCCCGACCAGACTCCTTACTCTAATTCCTGAATATGGATTACTATGAATAATCAAGCATATCAGAATGCCCCCGTCAAGGTCATCAATTCTCTCCTGCTTCTTCTCTCCATGCTGTTTTTGATGAATTGTTCGCAACGGAAGGTCGGTGATAGTGCCAGGAGTGGACAGATGACACTTGCTGTCGACCGGCAGCTTCGGGATATCGCCTCCATTCAGGTTGAGACCTTTACCCGTTATTATCCGGATGCTGTCATTAAACTCCAGCCTTCCGGTTCCGACATGACCATCAAACATCTTCTTGATCGCAATGTCCGTGCAGCATTGATCAGCGGTGTACCTGAGGCTGTTGAGGATTCCCTGTTTGCAACAATGCATCATTCGCTCCGCCGGGAACCGGTTGCCCGTGATGCCATTATCTGTATTGTCAACCGCATGAATCCGCTCAGCAAGCTCTCACTGAAAGAGCTCAAATCTCTTTTTTCAGGTAAAGAGAGCAGTGGAGTGACTCCTCTTGTAACAGCAGATGATTACCGGCTGCTCTCGGTTTTTGCAGCAGCGACAGGCTTACATAAAAAAGAGATGAGAGCCGGTGGCTGCACCAGCGAAAATGAGCTTATCAAAAGGGTTTCCAACGATGACAAGGCAATCGGGCTGCTTTTTCGCTCATCGCTCGATGGTGCGCAGAAGGTCGGGAATGGTCAAAAGGATGTCAGAGTCATTCCTCTGTATAAAGAGGCCGACGGATCATCACCCATCGAGCCCACGCAGCAAAATATTTTCGAAGGCCGCTATCCGCTTGTTACGACTGTTTACTATGTGTATTATGCTGGAGATGCCTTGGCTGCCGGGTTTGGCTCCTGGCTAAGCACTACAGGGCAGAAAGCATTTGAAAAAAGCTATCTCGCCCCATACAGGGCGTTTACGCGGACTATTATTTTGAAATAATTCTATGGATGTTCTTCGCTCAATAAAAAAAATATCCTCTTTACAGTCCATTATTTTTACCGGGACAATAAGCATTCTGATTGTTATTGCAGGTACGGCTGGTTTTCTCCTTATGCAGAAGGATCTGCTTCAAAAGGTCGAAAAAAAACAGAGTTGTTATCTGGAACTTGTTGATTTCAGAGGCAGACTGACTGAGTTCGACATCTCCAGACACAGTCAAAACGCCGCGAGAATTAGCGGGGAAGAACACAAACCAAGCAATAGGCAGACTGTTGGAGTGCTGCGATTCATGTACGAAAAACTTCTCGTGCAGATGCAGGATGCCGGATTGTACCCGGTGGCCCCGATGCATGCTGACAGGCAGAATTGGGCAGCAGTACTTACTGGAGAAAACCTTGAACTGTTCAAGTTAGGACTGGAAAACACCATTGACAAAGCAAAGGCAGAGGCGAAAGCTGCCGCTGATGACCTCGTAGTTATCAACCGTTTTTTTCTTTTTTTTATTCTTGCAGTGCTTCTCACCTTGAGTATTACCGCAGGGTGGCTTCTTCACAACAATTACAAGCAGACACTCCTGCCCCTTGCCCAGATTTCCGGTCAGCTGAAGCTCCTTAACCGGGATTTGCCTGAAAGTATTCACGATACCGCTGTGGAAATTAAAAAGGAGTTGACCGAAACAGAATACTCCAGCGAAATTACCCAGATTACCAAGTCAATCATGGGTTTTTGTGATGACATCGAACAAAAAAATAAAAAGCTGGATGAGCTTCACATACGCGACGAAAAGACAAACCTCTATAACTACCGCCACTTTAAGGAACATCTTATTATTGATATTGAACGTGCAAGGCGCCATGGCGACAAAGTTTCCCTTGCGATGATCGATATCGATCATTTTAAAAACTACAACGATGCCAACGGGCACATTGCGGGTGATCATGCTCTTAAAAGTATTGCAGATCTCATCATCAGTCAATGCAGGATATCGGATGTCCCTGCACGGTTTGGGGGTGATGAATTCGCAGTCTTACTGCCGGATACAGATTCCGTAACAGTAAAGGATGTGGCAGAACGCTTCCGCAAGGTTATCAGTGACGCCCAATTCCCTGATAAACAGCAAAACCTGGCAGGGCGTCTCACAGTCAGCATTGGTATTGCGACATTTCCGTGTGATGCTCCTGACCGGGAGACACTGATCAACAATGCAGACAGGGCACTGTATATGGCCAAGTCAGCAGGAAGAAATGCCATTGTCACCTTTGCCTCAATGAACATTCCCGAAAGCCAGGCAGTATGAAACCTGAGTTTTACATTGCAAGGCGCTTTGCATTCAAACAGCGATCAGCTTCAAAACCTACCTTTATTGTTATGGTTGCGGTTATAGGTATCGCTGTAGGAACCGCAGCTCTTATACTCACCATGTCCATTGTTCAGGGCTTTGCTGTCAGTGTCGAAAATAAACTGATCAGCTTCAGCTCTCATCTGCAGGTTCGGTATCCTGAAGAGAAGCTTTTTCAGGAGCGACGTTCTGATCTTTCAAAGATTAAGGATCATGCCAACGTATCGGGCGCAAGCCCGTTTCTGGAAAAAAGTTTTGTCCTTCGCTGCCGTTCATCGGCTAACGGTGAAGATTATCGGAGCAAGCCGGTTGTCATTAAGGGAATCAGCGAGCAGCAACAGCAGGTATTTCTGAAAAAATTCCTCAAGAGGGGAATGTTGGTGCCTTTTGAAGAGAAAGAGAAAAATGAAGGAATTGCACTCTATGTTGGACAAACACTTGCCGAAAACCTCGGTCTCAGCGTAGGTGCCAAAGTAATGCTTGTCGGACTTGGATCCGAGTCATCCAGTTCAAAACTTATTGCGGGAAATAAAAGCATTGTGGATCTCCTCTCTTCCCTTGATCTTGAGGTCGGAGTCATACGGGGAATTTATGATACCGGTCTCCAGGAAGGCTTTGATGATTATGTCGTACTATCTGATCTCAAACAGCTTCAAAAGCGCTTTAACCCTATGATGATCAGCGGCTATGATGCAAACGTCCGCCAGCTTTCCCAACTTTCAACAACCGTTAAAGAGGTGACCGCTTCTCTTGGGTTTCCATTTTTCGGGTTTACGGTTTTTGAGCGCTATGCAAACCTCTTTGAATGGCTGAAGCTTCAAAAAAACATAACGCCACTGCTTATTGTTACCATTACCATCGTAGCGGTTTTTAACATCATCTCGACGCTTCTTGTGCTGATTATCGAAAAAACACGTGAAATAGGCATGCTCAGCGCTCTCGGTCTTGAACCCGGTAAAATAAGCAGGGTATTTATGGCACAGGCCTTTCTTATATCACTCTCCGGCGTTGCTGCCGGCAATATTCTTGCCCTCTCTCTCTCACTCTTTGAATTGAGATTTCATCTCATCACCCTCCCCGAAAAAAGCTACTTCATCAAATATGTGCCACTGCTGATTGATCCCCTCGATTATACCCTGGTATCCCTGGCCGTCCTGGCGTTAACCCTTTTGTTTGCCTTCATTCCTGCCCGCATAGCCGCATTCCTGAAGCCCGGAACAGCTCTCAGTACCTGAAAAAACGCACCGTTCAATGCTGCGATGCGATGGTACAGGTGACCTGTTTTTGAGTAAGAGTTGGGTATTACCGTTTGAGGGGAATAGCTGCTTCAAGGGATTTATTTGGATTCAGCTGCTATCCTCTACCGATAGTTGAAAGCTGATCCAGGAATTCCATACTGAAACTGCCCGTGCCATGAGCCTTTTTTTGTGCACATTCACCTGCAGCGGCAAAGAGAACTGAAGCTGCTACTGCAGCTCTGAGAGGTGTTACGGTTACCGGTAAAAATGCTGCAATCAAAGCGCCAAGGGAGCATCCTGTGCCGGTGACTTTTGTCATAATCTCATGGCCGCCGGGAATGGCAATAACTTCTTTACCGTCTGTGATATAATCGACCTCGCCGCTGAGAGCGACAACTGCCCCTGTCATGACAGCAAGTTGACGAGCTGCGGGAAGTGCGGCAAGAGATGATGCAGTTGAATCGACACCTTTACCTCCTCCCGAAAATCCACTGACAGCAAGAATTTCAGAAGCATTGCCCCGTATGACTGTTGGTTGAAACTGGATAAGCTGAGCAATAAGGTCAGTTCGGAATTTCAGTGCTCCGGCAGCAACAGGATCCAGAACCCATGGAGTGTTGGTCTCTTGAGCCGTAGCTGCAGCTTTGAGCATGACCTCTGCATCAATGGTGGTTATAGTACCTACATTAATCAGCAGTGCCTCGGCAATAGAGACAAAATCAGCAACTTCTTCCATGGTTATAACCATCGCGGGTGATGCTCCGGCAGCAAGAAGGACATTTGCTGTAAAATTTGTGACGACAATATTGGTAATGCAATGGGTCAGTGGAGCTTTCTGACGCAGTTGGAAGAAATCTTCAACTACCTCAGGATGAGGCCATGCTCGACTACCGGTGACTTGTTTTTCTGGTTCCATACGTATAAGGCAGAAATTGTTCAATAAAAAAAGGGGCAAACATCACTCTGTCAGCCCCTTATGATCATTGGAGAGGAATACTCTTATTCAGCGACAAAGTGGTCTCTTCTATTCTGAGACCATGCATCTTCAGTATGGCCACTTGCAAATGGTCTTTCCTCACCAAAGCTGACAGTATTGATTCGAGCGGCAGCAGCTCCAAGATTGACGATATAATCCCTGGCAGTGGTTGCCCGGCGCTCACCAAGGGCGAGGTTATACTCATTGGTACCTCTTTCGTCACAATGCCCTTCAATGGTAATTTTCCTCGATGGATTGTCAGTCAGCCAATGGTAATTCGTTTGCAGCTGATCGCGAGCATCACCACGGAGATCTGATTTGTCAAAATCAAAGAAAACATCACCGAGTGACACCGAAACTGCCCCGCCGGAAGGAGGTAAGGGTTGTTTTGGTGATTCAACAACTTCCTTCTGCCCCGCACAAGCGCCCATAAAAAGCATCGAAGGAATCAACAAACTTTTTAATAAAGGTTTTAAAGTGTTCATGCAGCCTCCTTTTTTTTGTTTCAGAAGTTGAACTCATATAAGGGTAATGTTTTTTTAAATAAAAACATAAAGCGACGTTTCAACTCTCTTTTTCAGGATTCACTCTTCCAGAAAAAAAAGTAATGCTCATTGAACTGGTCTTATGAGGAGCAGCGGAATGGTAATTTTTTCGCGAAGAGAGCGAGAAACGCTTCCGAACATGATTCTTCCCGGTAAACGGTGACCATGGGTCGCCATTGCCAACAGATCATACCTGTGTTCACCAATCTCATTAAGTATTTCAATTTCCGGTTCTCCGCTTCTGATTACAACATGGGCATCAATGCCATTCTCCTCCAGTTTTTTCCGGTAGCCCTCAAGAATGGAAAGGGATTGATCACGGAGGAATCGATCCTGATCAAGGGTATGGGAATGAACAACATGGAGCAGATGCAATGTTGCGTCAAGCTTAAGAGCAAGTGGCGACACATGGTTGAGAATGATAGTGTCGACTTCTGAGCAGTCGATGGCAACGAGGATGTTTTTATAAACGAACATGCTAGTTTCCTCCAGTCAAGGTCGTATAAAAAAAATAGATGTTCAGGCCGATAACAATGGTGGAAATTACCGATGCTGCGGAGAACTCTAATTTACGACTTTTGAATGAGCCCATCACCTGAGAGTTTCGGCACAATATAAGAAGGGGAATAAGGGTAAAGGGAAGTTGTATGCTCAGGATAACCTGGCTTAGAATCAGGACACGAAAGGTGTCCACACTGAAGAGAATGATCAAAACAGCCGGGATTGCTGTAACCAACAGAGCTGAACGATAGAGCATGGTTCGGGGATCTTCGGGCTTTCCCAGAAACCCGGTTATAATATTGGCTTCCGCCATGGATACCGTAATGGATGAGCTGATCCCGGAAAAAACAAGGGCAATGGCAAAAAGGATCCCTGCAAACTGACCCGCAAGAGGTTTGAGCGTTACTGATGCCTGTTCAATCGTTGTTACAGGGATATGATTTCGAAAAAATACAGATGCAGCAACGATGATCATCGCGGAATTCACAATCCATCCAAGAGTCATGGCGAAAAGGGTGTCTATTTTTTCATATCGGAGCAGATCCCTCTTTTCTTCTTCTGAAACTCCCCACCGGCGGCTGTGAATAACGTTTGAGTGCAGAAAGATATTGTGCGGCATTACGAGTGCGCCGAGAATGGCGAGAGCGACATAAATACTGTTTTGCCCGATAGCTGGAACCACAAGCTTTGGTGCAATCACACTCCAGTCCGGATGGACAATCAACAGCTCAAAAAGGTAGCACAGGGTGATAATTCCAAGAAAGCCTACAATGATCTTCTCAATTTTGTGGTAGCGCTGGCTGATAAGGAGGAAGACCTCGATCAGAAGCGTCAAAAGAACACCGATCCAGAGCGGAAAACCAAAAAGCAGAGTGAATCCTATGCCGCCTCCCAAAAGTTCGGCAACATCGGTTGCAATGCAGGCAAGCACAACGCTTAAACCAAGAAATGCAGCTACAGGTTTCGGAAAATATTCACAAATGTTTACTGCCAATGATTTTCCCGTTGCGATACCAAGTCTGGCGGCCATGTTCTGGATGAGGATAAGCATAACGGTACCAAGGGTGACCACCCAGAGAAGTTCGTAACCGAACCTGGACCCCCCCTCAATATTTGTTGCCCAGTTGCCGGGGTCAATAAATCCGACAGTAATAAGAAACCCCGGGCCAAGAAAGCTGAAGAGCGTTTTGAGTGAAAAGGATTTAGCTTTATAAACCATAGAGTTCCTGTTTGTCTACATACAGATAAAACAATGGTTTAACCTCTATCTGTCTCTATTTAAATTACGTAAAAGAATTTAGAAAGATAAGTGCTCATTCGAACTCTCCGGTTCATCACCGCTCGCAATCCAGATCGTCCCATTCCAGTTCCTGATCGTAAACTCATGATTCGTCACATTAAACTTATACCTTATCCCCGCCCCATCCAGCAACTCCCAAAACGCCACCTGATGCGGCAGCATCCTCCTCTTATCAATCCGGAACTATCATATCTCTCCTTATCATTAAAGCCACAAAACATAGCCATAACTACAGCTTAAGTATATGTATTTAAAGGTGATAAATGGATATATAATAAGGACGACAAATATCCACTCCCAGTCATCCCGAACTCCCGTGAGGGATCCATCTCCACCACCCAAATCTTTTATAAGTCCTATCAGCCCTATACGTCATATCACTCCTATTTCTTTCTTCTCTCCACACTACTCCATAAGTACAAGTAATATTCTTATCTTACCACATCACAAACGAGCAATCACAAACGAGCACTCATCCATTCAACCCTTCATCCGTTCGCAGCGCTCTCGTTCCATTAAACTTTTAGCCCCTTTACTGTGCCTCTAAGTCAAAAGGAAATCCGCGACAACGCCATCCAATTTTCACACAACTGGACAGATGGTTCACGCGAACGAGCCGAATCCCAGACATTCTGGAACGAATTTTTTCAGATATTCGGCATCGAGCGCCGCCGTGTTGCCACCTTTGAAGAACCAGTAAAAAAACTCGCCGAAAAACGAGGCTCAATAGACCTTTTCTGGAAAGGTACTCTCGTTGTCGAACACAAATCAAAAGGACAGGATCTCGATAAAGCCTACACCCAGGCCCTCGACTACTTTGTCGGCCTCAAAGACGAAGAACTCCCCAAATATGTCCTCGTCTCCGACTTCGCCCGATTCCGCCTCTACGACCTCGACAAAGGCACCGACAAGGAATTTCCACTTGCCGACCTTTCCAAAAACATAGGTCGCTTTGGCTTCATTTCCGGCTACCAGAAACGCATCTACAAAGACGAAGACCCCGTCAACATCAAGGTCGCCGAAAAAATGGGCCATCTCCACGACGCCCTTCTCGACTCCGGATACGATGGCCACAACCTCGAGCTTTTTCTCGTCCGCCTCGTCTATTGCCTCTTTGCCGACGACACTGGCATTTTCAACACCAAAGACGACTTTCAATACTACATCCGCGAAAAGACCCTGCCAGACGGCTCCGACACCGGCAGGGCCATTGCCGACCTTTTCCAGGTACTCGACACGCCCCCTGACAAACGGCACACAACCCTCGACGAAGAGCTCTCCCGTTTTCCCTATGTCAACGGTGCCCTCTTTCGTGAACCGCTCCGGATTGCCAGTTTCGACGCAGCCATGCGCGACCTGCTGCTCGAATGCTGTGCTTTCGACTGGAGCCTCGTTTCGCCCGCGATTTTCGGCTCTCTCTTCCAAAGCGTCATGGACAAAAACAGACGCCGCAACCTCGGAGCACATTACACCTCAGAGAAAAATATCCTCAAGGTCATTCGCGGCCTTTTTCTCGACGACCTCTACACGGAGTTCGAATCCGTCAAAACCAGTGCCAAAAAGCTTCTCTGCTTTCACGACAAAATAGCCTCCATGTGCTTCTTTGATCCAGCATGTGGCTGTGGCAACTTTCTGGTCATCACCTACCGCGAAATGCGGCAGTTGGAGATAGTGGTTCTGACTCAATACATGACACTTACCTCCGTGCTCTACCGGGCAGGCAAAACCCAACTCGAAACCGATGTCAGCGTTATTTCAAAAATAGATGTCAACCAGTTCTACGGTATAGAAATCGAGGAATTCCCCCTCCGCATAGCTCAGGTCGCTCTCTGGCTGACCGACCACCAGATGAACATGCGCCTTTCCGAAGCATTCGGCCAAACCTACGTCCGCCTGCCGCTTGTCCATTCACCAAATATTGTATGTGGCAATGCAATCCATCTCGACTGGGATACAGTCGTCCCATCAAAAGACAATCTGCTTATTCTTGGCAATCCACCCTTTATCGGCAAGCAAAACCGCAATGCCGCCCAAATGGCCGATATGGATGTTATCTGCCAGCCACTAAAAACCAAGGGTCTTCCCAACTACGGCATCCTCGACTATGTCACCCTCTGGTATATTAAAGCAGCCCTTTTTATTGAGCACACCGCAGTCAAGGTGGCATTCGTCTCCACCAACAGCATCACCCAGGGCGAGCAGGTCGCCGTGTTATGGCAATTCCTTCTCTCAAAAGGGATAAAGATCAACTTCGCTCACCGCACCTTCAAATGGAGCAATGAAGCTCGAGGTAAAGCGCAGGTTTTCTGTGTCATCATAGGGTTTTCAATCGATGGAGGAAGTCTATCTAAGCGACTGTTCGATTACGAAACCCCGCAAAGCGAAGCGCATGAGGTTCAGGCAAAGAATATTAACCCATACCTCGTAGATGCTCCAGATATTGTCATTCCATCCCGTAGCAAGCCGCTTTGTAACGTGCCATTTATAAAATTTGGCAACCAACCTAATGATGGTGGAAACTTATTGCTCTCGGATGAAGACAAGACGCACTTATTGGCAAAGGAACCAAATGCTGAAAAATTTATTCGAAAGTTTGTAGGATCACAAGAATTTATCAACGGTCAAAGTCGATGGTGTTTGTGGTTAAAAGGCGTCTCGCCCACTGAATGGCGAAGTTTGTCAGAAATAGTGAAGCGTATAGAAGCGGTAAAAAAATATCGACTCGAAAGTTCTCGAGAAGCAACCTGCAATCTAGCAGCCTGTCGGATTA
>SESF01026722.1_pt1 | contig 109836 bp, 97 predicted proteins | sample 3171521 | NCBI WGS metagenome assembly SESF01 (sample SAMN10866945, study PRJNA518727) | freshwater metagenome | biome: subpolar coniferous forest; feature: holomictic lake; material: water; isolation source: holomictic Lake 227, 6 m and 8 m depth | place: Canada: near Kenora, Ontario | collected...
GTAATATTGCCAGTTACACTAACTGTTGAACCTGTGTGAGTTGTTGCATTGACGTTGGCCCCGCCTAAGATATTGCCGCCACTTATGTTGCCAGTTGCACTAATCAAACCACCTGTCAACAAATTACCGCCGGTGACATTGCCACTTGCACTGACAACTGAGCCTGTGATACTTGGAGTTGCCCCTTGCAACACTGTGGTTCCGCCTGCAGGATTGGTAATCACAACCGCTGTTGCATTGGCACTGATCTGACTGTTGCCCAGATAAATTGTGCTGTTGCTCAACCATAAGTCTTTCCAACGCTGTGTTGTTGTACCCAGGTCATATGTGACATTGGCACTTGGCAACAAGTTACCGCCCAAAGTCACTCGATCTGTGCTGAACACAGCCACGTTGCTGACACCACCAATTGTGATATTAGCATTGCCATTTATGGTTTGAATATCAATCAGTGTGGTTCCATTCTGGATTCTATCGCCTAGAATGTTGCCGCTGAGTGTGGCATTACCAGTCACACTCAAATCGCCAGTGATTGCCACAGCACCTGAACTAATAACCATCACGTTTGATGTTCCGCCAACTGACGCTGCAATATTGCCGCCTGAGCTGACCACAGTCATGTTGGTTGTGCCGTTGTTGATATTGCTTACACTGGTAATAATACCGCTCAATGAAGCACCGTTGCCATAGTAGTTTGTGGCGTACACATTTCGGAATGTTTGTCCGCTGGCACCAATATCGTATGCATTGCTAGTAGCTACCAGCATGCTGCCTGAGATTGCTACGTTGGCAACTACTCCACCTGCAAATGCAGGACTGGTAAGGTCAACCCAGTAGTAACTGGTTCCATCATTTAAGAATTCATACAATACATCTGTAGATGTATTGTACCACTGCCATCCATTGGCTGGGCCGCTTGGTGGTGTTGTGGACGCTGTGTAATTTACGCCAAATCCCACTGCTTGGCCATTGGCATAGTAGTAGTTGTTGGTCAGAATGTTGCCACCAGCTATGTTGCCAGTGGTACTGATCAATCCGGTTGAGCTGACGTTACCACCAGTGATGTTGCCTGTTACACTCACAACTGATCCAAGATGACTTGAACCGGTTATTGTTCCTGTTGAACTAATCAAGCCACCTGTCAACAAATTGCCACCAGTGATGTTGCCTGTGGCACTTGAGGTACCGCCTGTGGCAATGTTTCCACCTGTTATTGTGGCTGAACTTGTTATTGTCGAAGTAGCACTGATCAGGCCACCGGTCAAGATGTTGCCACCTGTGATGTTGCCAGTAGCTGAAGCTGTACCGCCAGTGGCCAAGTTGCCACCAGTTACAGTACCTGTGGCACTGGCTGTTCCGCCAGTGGCCAAGTTGCCACCTGTGACATTGGCTGCACTTGTGATAGTACCAGTTGAACTAATTAATCCGCCAGTTAAGACATTACCACCTGTAATGTTACCTGTAGCACTGTAACTTGCAGCAGTAGATGCTCCAGTGACCGCAACATTGCCGCCTGAAATATTGCCAGTAGCTGAAATCAAACCACCTGTGAGTATGTTGCCACCAGTGATGTTGCCAGTGGCACTTGAGGTACCGCCTGTGGCAATATTTCCACCGGTGATAGTGCCTGTTGCACTAACAACACCAGTGACATATTCACCTGTTGTGGCAAACACCACAACATTTGATGTACCGTTAACACTGACTGTGATATTGGCATTAGGTGCTGCAATATTTACATTTGATGTACCGTTGTTGATGTTGGCAACACTTGTGACAATACCGCTTAAGAAATAACCATTACCTAGAAAATAGTTGCCAGTAACATTACCTGTGGCACTTATCAGGCCACCTGTTAACAAATTACCACCTGTGATGTTTCCTGCTGCACTAGCAGTTCCACCTGTGGCCAAATTGCCACCAGTTACAGTACCTGTAGCACTTGCGGTTCCACCAGTGGCAATATTTCCACCTGTGACATTGGCAGTACTTGTGATGGCGCCTGTTGAACTGATTAATCCGCCAGTTAAGACATTACCACCTGTGATATTGCCAGTTGCACTGTAACTTGCAGCAGTAGATGCGCCTGTAACTGCAACATTTCCACCGGTGATATTGCCAGTTGCTGAAATTAGTCCACCTGTGAGTATGTTACCACCTGTGACATTGGCTGTGACATTTAAACTTGTACCTGTTGCAGCACCAATATTTGGTGTGGTAAGATTGGCACTGGCCTTGACAACGATATTGCCGGTGCCGTCAAATGCTGTGGTAGTGTTGTCAACTTTGGCACTAAACACCGTGCCGTCAAGGCTCAGACCAGCTGCGGTATTGGCTGAATAAACTTGGCTGGTACTGAATATGCTAAAAGTAATATTTGACGTACCAAATGTGATTGTACCTGCTGGTGCACTGACAATAAAAGCAGTACCTGCATTGACATTACCACTAGTGGTAAAGAAATAATCGTTAATACTGAATGCTGCTACACTATCTGATCCGTATTCGTCAGTGTCTAACGAACGAACAATTGCTGTGGCGTTGGCCCAGGTATACACACCGTTTTGCACAGCATTGGCCTGATCTTTGACCAAGATACGTGTGCCAACAGACTGAACGTTACCAGTGTCAATCAGATTAAATGAGCCAGTAGTGGTCAGCGTTGCACCAACACCATTGCCTACCCCATTGGGTTGAGTGTATGTGATTGTACCACCTGTGGTTGTGGCCAAAGTGGTTGTTGTGGCCACAACAACTGGCTGGTGATAACTGATGCCAGTTGTGGCAAAGTTGTCAACGTATTCTTTTGTGGCTGCATCAGCATTTTGTGCTGGATATGCCAAATTGTTGATCCAGGTATTTGCAGTTAATACAATGTTACCTGCAGGATTCAAGTTCAAATTGCCTGATGCTGTACTGATTGTTAATGCACCACTTGTGGGTCTAACAGTACTGGTGTTGACATTGCCAGCAATTACGTTGCCAGTTACTGATACCAGTCCAGAGGTCAACAAATTGCCGCCGGTGATATTAGATGTTGTTGTAATGGTGCCAACTGAACTGATCAGGCCACCAGTGAGTACATTGCCGCCGGTGATGTTTCCTGCTGAACTGACTAGTCCGCTAGTGAGTACATTTCCACCTGTGATATTTCCTGCTGCACTAGCAGTTCCGCCGGTGGCCAAATTGCCACCAGTTACAGTGCCTGTCGCTGACGCTGTGCCACTAGTAGCCAAATTGCCACCTGTGACATTAGCAGCACTTGTGATAGTACCAGTTGAACTAATTAATCCGCCTGTTAACAAATTGCCGCCAGTAATATTACCTGCTGCACTTGAGGTACCACCTGTGGCAATATTTCCACCTGTTACTGTTCCGCTTGCACTAACAACACCTGTAACATATTCACCTGTGGTTGCAAACACCGCAACATTTGATGTGCCAGCAACACTGACTGTGACGTTGGCATTGGCAGTTGCAATAGTTACATTTGATGTGCCATTGTTGATATTGGCCACACTTGTGATAACACCACTCAAGAATGCACCGTTACCAAGAATATAGTTACCAGCAACGTTACCTGTTGCTGATACTAGTCCAGCTGTGGTTATGTTGCCGCCTATGACATTAGCAGTAGCACTGAGTGTGGTACCCGAAATTACATTGGCACCAGAAATATTGCCACCTGATCCGGACGTTGAAATATTTCCAAAGGTAGCGTTGCCAGTAGCCGAAACTTGGCCACCAGTCAAGATGTTACCACCTGTGATGTTGCCTGTAGCACTTGCTGTTCCGCCTGTGGCCAAATTGCCACCTGTGACATTGGCTGCACTTGTGATAGTTGATGTGGCACTGATCAGGCCACCTGTGAGTACATTACCGCCTGTGATGTTACCTGCAGCACTGGCTGTTCCACCAGTAGCCAAATTGCCACCAGTTACAGTACCTGTAGCACTTACTTGACCAACGGTTGTTACATTGCCACCAATTACATTACCTACTGCACTAACTGTGGTTCCTGCCAACACTGCATTGGTTGCTGCAAGATTGTTGGAACTAAAATTGTTGGCTGTAAAAATTGCAGTGGCATTTGAGCTGAGTGATTGATCACCAAGAATCAGTGTGTTGCCGCTCAGATACAAGTTTTTCCAGAGTTGGCCTGGGCCACCAAGACTGTATGTTGCGTTGGCAGAAGGCAATAAATTACCAATTACATTACCAGTAATGCTAAAATTACCTGTTTGTGTTACTCCGCTGGTTACTAGGTTGCCACCAGTTATGTTTGCTGCGCTTGTGATTGTTGACGTAGCACTGATCAATCCGCCAGTGAGTACATTTCCACCTGTGATATTGCCTGCGGCACTAGCTGTTCCACCAGTGGCCAAATTGCCACCAGTTACTGTACCTGCGGCTGAGGCAGTTCCGCCTGTGGCCAAATTGCCACCGGTTACTGTACCTGAGGCACTGGCTGTTCCGCTGGTGGCCAAATTGCCACCGGTTACTGTACCACTTGCACTAACAACACCTGTAACATATTCACCAGTTGGAGCAAACACAGCAACATTAGGAGTTCCTGTGACTGTGATTGCAATATTGCTATTGGCTGCTGCTGCAATATTGCTATTGCCTGCTGTGATTGGGAAACCTGCACTTGACGCTGCAACCCCAGTTAATTGACTACCGTTACCAAAGTAATAATTACCTGTGATGTTGCCGCTGGCAACAATGTCCACACCCACAGTCAAGTTGCCATTTACTGCAATGGTATTGGCAGTAATAACATTTGCTGTGGATAAAATTCTAGTCCAGCTGTTGGTTGCGCTGGAATACTGGTATGATACCTGATTAACTACGGTTACTTGACCGTTTGTGGGTGTTGTTGGAAATGCCATTGATTACGCTCCTGGTATTGGTTATATTGTATTTATAAAAAAAACAGATTTAGAAATTACAGTCTGTATTATTTTATGTTTGCTTGCTCTGCTAGCCACTGTTCTCGAGTCATTTGACGCGGTTGCAGAGCGGTTTTTTGTTGTTCAAGCCACTGTTCTCTGGTCATCATTGGCTCATTTGTCTGGGCCGTTTGCTGAGCCAGCCATTCTTCTGCGGTCATGGTAGGACTAGAATCCCGCAACAATGTCGGAGCATGAATTGTTTTGATCTGTTGCTGGCTGGCCAACCACTGTTCTCTAGACATTGGGCTGGCTGATTGCTGTTGGGCCAGCCATTCCTGATCAGTCATTTTTGTTTCTTCCGACAACCACTGATCTACCGTCATTTTTGCCACTGGATTTTCAAACATTTGCGGTTCTGTTGTCTGTGAATGCCCAAGTGGGTGGCGTGGATATTTTTCTTTTACTGCTCGTATTCTGGCTGCCATTGGTGCAGGAAAAACCCCGGCATGATACAGTGCATCCAGTTGTTCTTGTACGCTAGGATACTCTTTAGCACGATTCCGTTGATACATGTTCCAGTCATAGGCCTGTTGCAGTCGCCGTTGCTCTTCAAGTATTTGTGCTGTGGTCACTGGAGCAATTTCGGGCTTGTGCCAGATTATTGCATGGTCATATATGCCCACACTAATTTCTGCTCCGGGCACCAGACTCTGTATAGCATGAAACAATGTTATCATGATGAGGTAATCTCCATAGCTATCAACCAAATATTTGTGCTGGTAAGTGTACTGCTAGCATTGGACACTTTTTGTTGTAATTTGTAGGTTACCGGTGATGTGGTACCTGGGCTATCTACGTAACTGTAAGATACTGAACCAGTAACGCCAATGCCGCCGCCTGAGACTGTTGTTCCGCATGTTTGTATTTGCAAACTGGTGCTGGGACTTCTAACCAGTTGAGTGTCAGCTGTAACATCCTGTCCTGCCAGCGACGTAAAACTAGCTGTGCCAGTGGCAATGACAAAGACCTTGCTGGTTGCACTTGATGGTGTGATAGTTACATTGGCATAACTGATGTCAGCATAACTGGTACTGTTTGTGATACTACCCCCAAGACTTGAACTCATTACAGTTTGTACCACTGCGCCCAGAGGCATGTTGTATGCTGGCAATCTGTTGTTGGTATAAAGATTTTGCGTGTAGGTGCTGTGGAAATATGCGTTACTAGTACCAATGTCATAGGTAACGTTTGCAACCGGCACCAGGGTGCCAGAAATTGCCACGTTGGCAACTACTCCGCCAGCAAAGGCAGGGCTAGTGGTATCTATCCAGTAGGTGCTTGTGCCGTCATTGAGAAATTCGTATAGAACATCATTGGCTGTGTCATACCATTGATCAGTTACTTTGGGTGCAGGTGACACAGGAGGTGCTGTGTTGGCAGTGTATATCACACCTGGAGGTACCGGAGTACCATTGGCATAATAGTAATTGTTTGAAAGTATGTTACCACCAGTGATATTACCAGCTACTGATACTAGACCACCTGTTAGAACATTACCGCCTGAGATATTGGCAGTACTTGTAATGTTGCCGGCTGAGCTTATTAATCCACTGGTTAAAATATTACCTAATGTTGCATTACCAGTTGCAGAGATCAATCCACTAGTTAAAATATTACCTAATGTTGCATTACCAGTTGCGCTGATTAGCCCTGCGGTGAGTACATTTCCTCCAGTGACGTTACCAGTTGCACTGACTAGGCCACCTGTGTTGACGTTTCCACTGTTGATATTACCGATCAAACTCAAACTTGTGCCGGTTGCGGCACCAATGTTTGGAGTGGTTAAATTGGCACTGGCCTTGACAATGATATTTCCAGCATTGTCAAATGCTGTGGTATTGTTGTCAACTTTGGCACTGAATACTGTGCCAGTTAAACTCAGCCCAGCAGCAGTATTGGCAGTATACGCAGTTGTCTGACTAAACAGTGAAAAAGTAATATTGCTTGTGCCAAAAGTAATAGTGCCCGTTGGTGAATTAACTATAAAGGCCGAGCCAACATTAACATTACCGGTACTGGTAAAGAAATAATCATTTAAACTTATTTGTTCAACACTATTTGGACCATATTCGTCAGTATCTGTGGAACGAACAATTGCTGTGGCATTGGCCCATGTGTAAACACCATTTTGTACAGCATTGGCTTGATCCTTGACAAGAATACGTGTACCTAGTGTTTGAACGTTGCTGGTATCAATCAGATTGAATGAGCCAGTTGTGGTCAGTGTTGCCCCAACTCCGTTAGCTACCCCGTTGGGCTGAGCATATGTGATTGTGCCGCCTGTGGTTGTGGCCAGGGTGGTAGTGGTAGCTGCATATACAGGAGTATGATATGCTATAGCTGTTGACACCATGTTGTCAACATATAATTTTGTTGCAGCATCAGTATCCTGTGCTGGATATGCCACACTGTTGATATAGGTGTTGGCCAACACAATATTGCCAGCCGGTTGCAGATTCAAATTACCTGACGCAGTGGTGATTGTCAATGCACCACTTGTGGGTCTGATAGCACCGGTGTTTACGTTTCCAGCAATCACATTGCCTGTGATACTTGCAAATCCTGTGGTAAAAATATTATTACCAAAAACGTTTCCGCTCGCTGAGATCAATCCGCCTGTTAGTAAATTACCACTAGTTGTGTTTCCTGCTACACTCAGGTTGCCCAGGGTACCAATCTGTGTTAAACTTGAATATAGTACATTTGAACTTAAGGTATTGCCTGTTAGTGCATTGGCGTTTACTCCAGATGCTGTTACGCCTGTTAATAAACTGCCGTCACCAATAAAGTAATTGCCAACAATGTTGCCTGTGGTTGATACTAGTCCAGTTAAATTTGGTAAATTACCTGAATATGTTGGCAGGTAGTTGGCCACATCAGCATTGCTATATCCTGCTGGCAATCCGGTGATAAATGCACCATTGCCCAACAAATAACTACCTGCTATGTTGCCTGTTGCACTTACTACACCAGTGACATATGCACCAGTGTTGGCAAACTGTGCTATATTGCTGATTCCACTGACACCAACAGTGACGTTGCCATTGGTGGCCACAACAACATTACTATTACCATTCAACAGTGATGATCCGGCTGATACAGTGATGCCTGTTAGTAACGCACCGTTACCAACAAAATAGTTGCCTGACACATTGCCGCTGGCACTGACTCTGCCAGTGGTCAGTAAGTTTCCACCAATTATATTGCCTGCTGCACTGACAGTACTAGCACCAATGTTTCCTGCTACAGAAATATTGCCTAATGAGGCATTTCCATAAATTGCTAGCCCATTACCAACAAAAGTATTGCCGTATACATTGCCTTGAGCACTTACAATACTATCAACATTTACATTGCCGGCATGAATATTGCCAGTGTCTACATTACCACCTGTAATATTGCCTGTGGCTGTGATAAATCCTGGAGTAACAATGTTGCCGCCACGAATGTTTCCTGCTGCACTAACCGTAAGACTTGTAACCGTTCCACCAGGCACATTGAGATTACCACCTTGGATATTTCCTGTAGATGAAATTTGTCCGGCAGTGGTAATATTACCGCCAACCACGTTGGCAGTGGCAGTAACAGTGGTTCCTATTACTGTGGTACCAATTAAATTATTACCTGTGATGTTGCCGCCGGCACTGATTGATCCGCTAACAGTGGCCGTGACAGCATTGACTCTGCTAGTATCTACATTGCCTGCTGTGATGTTGCCAGTAACGGTGGCCTGGCCATTGGTTATTAGATTGCCACCTGTGATGTTGGCTGTGGTTGTTACCGGGCCTGTTAAACTGACCAGGTTGCCAGTGTACGTGGGCAGATAGGCCGCAACATTGGCATTGCTATAATTTCCTGCAGGTAAATTGGTTAACTGACTACCATCACCAAAGAAGTATGCACCACTAATATTTCCACTTGCACTGACTGGTCCAGTGACAGTGACGTTGGCAGCATTGACTCTGCTAGTATCCACATTACCTGCTGTGATGTTGCCTGTGGCAGTTATTTGACCAGTCGCACGAATATTAGCACCAGTAATATTAGCAGTGGTTGTTACTGGACCAGCAAGACTAACCAAGTTACCTGTATAGGTTGGCAGGTATGCAGCAACATTGGCATTGCTGTAATTTCCTGCAGGTAAATTGGTCAGCTGACTACCGTCGCCAAGGAAGTATGCGCCACTGATGTTGCCACTGGCAGTGATCGTGGCTGCATTGACTCTGCCAGTATCTACATTGCCTGCTGTGATATTTCCTGTGGCTGTTATTTGTCCGCTTGTGCGAATGTTGGCACCAGTGACATTGGATGTGGTTGTTACTGGCCCTGTTAAACTGACCAGATTACCTGTGTAGGTTGGAAGATAGGCTGCAACATTTGCATTGCTGTAGTTGGCATTGATCCCTGTTAACAATGCACCGTTGCCCAGAATATAATTGCCCGTGATGTTTCCACTTGCACTAATCGGTCCACCAACAGTGATTGTGGCTGCATTAACTCTGTTGGTATCTACATTACCGCCAGTTATGTTGCCTGTGGCAGTTATTTGACCACTGGTTCTTATATTCCCACCAGTGACATTAGATGTAGTAGTTACCGGTCCTGTTAGGCTAACCAGATTACCTGTGTATGTTGGCAGATATGCAGCTACATTAGCATTGCTATAGTTGGCATTGATCCCTGTCAGCAACGCACCGTTGCCCAGGATATAATTGCCGCTGATATTGCCAGTTGCACTTACTTCGCCTGCAACATAGGCTCCGGTATTGGAAAATACCACAATATTGCCAGTTCCGTTGACTGTGACAAATATATTAGAACCTGCTGCAGGTATGTTGATATTGCTGTTGCCGTTTTCGACCCTGCTACCAGTGGTGGCCACAATGCCTGTGAGTGCTGACCCGTTGCCGATGAAATAGTCAGCGGTGATATTACCGCTGACAATTATGCCACCTGTGATGTCTAGGCCACCAGACCCAACATAGATAGTGTTGAATCTTTGAGATAAGCTGCCCAGATCATACACATTGTCAATTCGTGGCAGCAGCGTGTTATTGACCTGAATTTTACCAATACCCGAAGGACTCAATATCAGATTGCTGTTTATCACCGTGGTGGTGATGGTATTGTTGGCAATTTTTACATTTGAGCCGACAGGTCCAGATTCAAAAATCTGATTGAAGTTGTCGTTGGTAAATGCAAACGCTGTGCGTAACGGATCGCCCTGCCCGTCGTCGGGCACTGCGCCAATGTCAATAACATATTGGGTCATTCGTAAAGTCTCTTAGTGTATTTACCAGAGCCAGCGTACCCAGGGCTGTAGCGCAATTACAGGTTTTCGCCGGTGTTTATCCTGTGTACAAAGGCTTTAAGATCAATGTGTGAGAAATTATCTATGTTTTTTAAGTCGGCAATTTCAGCAGTGGTTGTACCGCACACACGAACAAATTCCACTCGGGGAAAATCCCTAGCAACTGTGGATAATTGTTTGATCCAGTTTCCTGTAAAAGTAGGGGCCGAATCTGCAGCCTTGTAGAACTCTGTTCCTGCATACACATTGTTGAATTTGCTGGCTGCCGTAGGAGCCATGTCGTAGCCCAGCATGTATATTCGTCTGTGCCCATCAGATGCAGCTATAGCACATGCAATAGGACCCGAACTGTTGCCATGATACTTTTTTGGAACTTGATGTGCTCCTAGATCTGGCAAGGGTCTACGGGTATAAAATCTATTTTTTTTAGAATAACCTGAACGTTGTATGTGTTCTGCAATGGGTCTGTCTGTGGCCACAAGACAATCGGGCTCAAAATCCCTGTACAGTCCGTTGCAACCATAAATTGGGCCCAGCGGTTTAATTCTGGTTAAATCAATAACTGATCGGCTTTGGCCGTTGCCTAATACAAATGCTACGCTCATAAAAAATCCTCCCAGTATGTAGCTGAGAGGATTTGGGTCCTAAATCTATTAGGAAGTAACGTTTTCTACCAGTGCCAGATTCAACAGATTTTGTTGTCCTGACGAGATGCTGCCTGTGTTGACTCCACCGGTGGTACCAGATTTAATCATAGTGCCTTCGTCTGTAAAGAAGTTGGCCAAGCTGCGAAGATCGCCTGTGACCGAAGCAGCATCATAATTGGAACCACCTTCCCAGCCCAGGATAAAGTGGTTGGTAAGTTTGCTGATGTAAACGTCAGAGCTGGTGTCATCTATGTAAGCAATGCTCATGTTTCCATTGGTAGGAGATCCAGAATTGCTGAGTATACATACACCAACCAGGTTTACACTACCTGTGCCAGTATCGCCCAGGGCGGCTGTGGCAGTAAAGATTGTGCCAACACCAAAGTTAGCAGGAGCACCATAAGATGCCCAAGCTGTGTTGCCAACCACAGCAATCATGTAGGCATTGCCCGCAACTAGAGCAGTGAGACTGGTTGCATCACCAACCAAGTATTTGTGACTGCCCTTTTGGCGGATAATATAACCAGTAGCAGAACCTGCTGCAGAACCGCTGGCCAAGGTGATATTCACTGTGACCACAATTCTAGGATTGGTAGCACTAGGGCTATCTGTAGGGGCGGCACCGCCTACTACACCCACATACTGGGTAGCATTAAGTGTTTGTGTTGGCGAATTGTAAACTGGATCGGTCAACGAGCCAAAGTTTGGATAGCCAAGGTCAACACCTACGCTTGCGCCACCATTGCCGGAGCCGGTGGATAATTTTTGTATTTTAAGAGGACGACCCATGATTTTTTTCTCCTTAAAGAAGTCCGATGCGAGTTCTAGTCGCTACGCGGCAGGGTAAATCACCGCATAAAACGCAGTATTGCGTTGACTTGTATTTAGCAAAAACGGTTTATTTTATCCAGGGCTGCGGTATTCTTAAATATCTCATGAATCATCAAGAACTTATTGACCAAGGCAATCAACATCGCAGTGAGAACCGTCCCGAACAGGCATTGGCTTGCTACGCACAGGTATTTGCTGAAGATTTTAATCACAGTGCAGCATTCAACAACTACGGCAACGTGCTGAGAGAAATGGGATATCCGGCTAGGGCTATTCCTTTTCTACATGCAGCACATGACATCAATCCCAACGATGTTACTTCAGAATTTAATCTAGCAGTAGCCTACCTGCTGAACGGGGACTATGCCCGTGGATGGCCCTTGTACGAGGCACGGTGGCGATTTGAACACCTCGACGGTACCAAACCCAAACTTGCTCAACCCGAATGGACAGGGCAAGATCTTCGAGATAAAACTTTGTTGATCATAGGAGAACAGGGACTTGGTGATCAAATACAATTTATAAGATTCACTGCTAATCTACACTCAACCGGTGTGAAAATAAAATTACTGTTGAATCCCAGTGTCAAACCCTTGTTTCCTGCCCCTGCTGGAAACATTGTTGGCATTTACGAACCTGGCGAAGATTTTGGTGAGTTTGATTACTGGATTGCCATGATGGACATTCCTAAGATAATTGGAATGACCCTGGAAAACATTGCACACCAGTTGCAGTACATTGCAGCCGACCCTGCAAAGGCACAGATTTGGGCCAATCGGCTAGGGGCTAAAACTCGCATGAGAATTGGTGTGTGTTGGTCAGGCCGCAAGGATTCCTGGATACACAAACACAAAAGCATGCCTGTGGAAAAGATGGCTGATCTAATTCGTCGCAATCCTGAACATCAGTGGATTAATCTGCAGATGGATGCCACAGAAGAAGAAACTGCTGTGATCACGGCTGCAGGCGGCGAGTGTTATCCGGGAACCATAAAAGACTTTTCAGACACAGCAGGACTCATGCATCATCTTGACCTAGTAATTTCTGTGGACACTGCTAATGCGCACATGGCAGGTGCACTGGGTCGTCCTGTGTGGATTCCGCTAAATGCTTATGGCAACTGCTGGCGTTGGTTGCTCAAGCGTGAAGATTCGCCTTGGTATCCCAGTGCTAGATTATTTCGTCAACCCCAAATGGGTGACTGGGACAGTGTGGTTGACAAGATGCACAAGTTCTTGAGCTGGTTTAAAATCTAAAGACCGCTGACAGAGAGCCAGTGAATGGCAAAAGAGTGATTATAAACAATGCAGAGTAAATATTTTAACCTATGTTATATGCAATAACTTCTTATTTTAACCCTGCTGGATTTCAAAATCATCTTGCCAAATATCGAGTGTTTAAGAATCATTTGGCTGTGCCTTTGATCACCGTGGAGCTGAGTTTCAACGGCAATTTTGAACTGAATAAATCTGATGCAGATTGTCTTGTACAGATATCTGGTGGTGCTGTGGTCTGGCAAAAGGAACGATTATTAAACATAGCACTTGAACACTTGCCCGCAGACTGTGACGCTGTGGCCTGGATTGATTGTGATGTGCTGTTTGATGATCCTGGTTGGGTGGCTGATGCTGAACGTCAACTACAAGATAAGGTCATGGTTCAATTGTTCAATCGTTTTGTAGATCTTGAACCTGGTGAACATGTGATCCCCGACAGTTACCAACATGCAGGCCGTGGATTGATCTACGAAATAGAACAGCAGGGCATAGATTCACTAGAACGCAGAACACCTTATGGGTGGGGACACACCCGCAGAGAAGTTAGCCCCGGCTTGGCCTGGAGTATTCGTAGAGATGTTGTTGATGAATTAAAATTCTATGATGCCATGATAATGGGTGCAGCTGATCGCATGATTCTGCATGCTGCATATGGGCGTTTCTCAACTGCTCCTGAAACTGTGCCCATCACCGACCAACATTTACAGCACTATAATCAGTGGGCACGTCAATTCAATCAAGCAGTTCAAGGCAGTGTTGGTTATATTCCACATACTATCTATCATCTATGGCACGGAGAAATACCCAATCGTGGCTACTGGTCTCGTCATGAACAACTACAACAACTAGGATTTGATCCTGACCTGGACCTAACTATAGCGGCCAATGGTGCTTGGTCTTGGGCCAGGCCCAGACCTGATATTGAATTTTACGCCGCTGAATATTTTCCCAGCAGAAAAGAAGATGGTGACCAGTGATATTTGAGTTGGCGCAAGTTCATAAAACACGCCTGGGTTCAGCATTTGGAGTGCCGGGTGCCACTGTTGTGCTATCTGTCAAGATTGATATTCCCAAAAACTTTGATTTTGCACAGGCAGACCAGGCCCTGGTCCAGGCCCTGGGATTTACTGCTGTTGCCAATTCTGATGATCCACAATTGCAACTGCTGCATCGTGCTCTGAATCTGAGTTGTTTTGTTCAAGGCATGAATCGTATTGTAGTATCCAATCGTTATCATGTTATACAACAACAAAATCAAGTGTTTACTGTGATCATGAGCCTGGCCTCGGCTGTGGCAACCACAATCAGTTTCCGTTTTGTTGAACAGGTGTTGGAACAATTTGCCCAAGGTCATTATAATATTGAATCCCTGATTGATCTCTATAGTCAACAGTTGGATCCTCACGGTGAACCTGGTCAGAATCAAGGATTTATGGCTACCATGGCCATGAAGCATGACATACCCGCACACAGACTCTGGGCCGGCACACACATATTTGGCACAGGATGCTACAGCCAACGACTCAGTAGCACCATGACTCCGGCTACATCGGCACAGGGACTGGTATTTGCTAAAAATAAAAGGGCCACAGCCACTCTATTGCGGTTGGCAGGCTTGCCGGGTGCCGAGCATGTCACAGTCAAGACCTGGCAAGAAACCTTGGCAGCAGCAGATCAGTTGGGCTATCCTGTGGTAATCAAGCCTTATGATCGTGACAACGGTCAAGGTGTCTATGCTGGTATTGCTGATGAATCAACCCTGCAACTAGCCTACAATGAAGTGACAAAATTAGTTTCAGAATTTCTAGTTGAGCGTCATGTTGAAGGAACGGGACATAGATTTACCATCTACAACAATCAAGCCATAACTGTGACTCGTAAACTTCCAGCTACCATTGCTGGAGATGGCATGAACACAGTCAAATATCTGATTGACAATTACGAAAACGAATCCAGACGTATCAAACGACCCGACAATGATGAACCATTTGTGATCATAGCCACCAATGGGGCACGTCATGACATAGATGAAGAAGTGTTGGGCATGCTGGAACAACAAGGGGTTGAGTTAGACACAGTGTTGACCGAAGGACAGGCCATACAACTAAGACGCAGAAACAATGCCAGTGCTGGTGGACAAACTCGAGCCATTGATCGTGCTACCATTCACCCTGACAACACGGCTGTGTGTTTGCGAGCCGCCAGGATTGTGGGCTTGGACATAGCTGGGGTTGATTTTATCACTACAGATATTACTCGTTCTTGGTTGGCAACTGGTGCTCTTATTTGCGAAATCAATGCCATACCACAGATTGGCTACAACCATGGCATTGAGCCTGTGATGTTGAATCTGTTCCGGTTGGGATCGCGTATTCCAGTTCACTTGGCCATAGTTGATGATCCTTTACCTGTCGGCATGGCCATGGAATTAACGACTGTGTATGGTGCTGACGGATTAGCCACGGATCAAGGTCTATGGTTAAACGGACTACAAATTACTACCAGCTGGCCCAATAGTTATGCAGCCGCAAGAAGTTTGATCTTTAACCCAGAAGTCACATCGGCTGTGTGCGTTATGACCAAAGCAGATGTGGCAGAACATGGCCTGCCCTTGGATCGCTGGGACAATATTCTAATAGAAAATCCCGATGATGTTGTATTCTTGGTCCAAGCACACAGTAAAAATATACAACCTTTGAAAGTAAATCGTGAACAAACAATGGCTTGAAAAACTATTATCAAATCCTGACATGCTGGAAATGGGGCATGGGCAAACTAGTGAAGATTTGAACCTAGGACTGGGCTGGATATACTACTCTCTGGCCCGTGTGTATCGCCCACAACGGGTGGTGTGTATTGGCTCGTGGCGTGGCTTTGTGCCCATGTTGATAGCTCGTGGCATGCAAGATAATTTAGCGCCAGGATCTGTAACGTTCATTGACCCTGGACTAGTTGATTCTCATTGGAAGGATGCTGACCAAGTTCGGGTCTGGTTTGAGGATCATGCAGTTCCTAATATTCAACACTACAGAATGACCACACAGGAGTTTGTTACTACAGCAGAGTATCAGAATCTTGACAACATAGACATGTTATTTGTGGATGGTCTACACATACAAGAACAGGCTCGATTTGACCATGTCAGTTTCGAACACAAAATGAGCTTGCAGTCTATTGCCCTATTTCACGACAGTATGACTCGCTTTCATTCGCCAATCTACGGAGCGGATCGCAAGTATGAGTTTAGTGTGTGTGACTATATCACAGAATTAAAACAGCGACCCGACCTACAGGTCATGGACTTGCCGTTTGAAAATGGCTTGACCTTGGTACGTCAGTTAAAGACTAAATCTTGATCGATAGTAGGCAAAGTTTTGTGCAACTTCTGCATCAGTTAGCGCACGGGTGTAGATATTGACCACAGCCATTTTGGCATTTACTGTGTCAAATTGGTCCCAGCGATGCCCAATATAAAATCGCTGTGCTGCACCACTGCCAGTGGGTGCAGACCCGCCACCAAAGTTTCCTGGTGCATAACTTACTGCACCATTGATGTAATCCTTGTATTCTGTGGCACCCACAGCCATGGTAATGTTGTACCAGGTTGATCCGTCATTTGTCAATACTGTTGGAATATTGTTAGTAGCAAATTGTCCTTGCCAGTTGGTCGGGTACCATCCAGTTTGCAATTGATTTCCAGCTGCGTTTATAGTAAAATTAAACGGACCAGAAAAATCATCTGAGATTAAACAAGCGGATCCTGGTTGATTACCTGTAAAGTTGAACCATATGTCCAGGGTGTATGTGGGCTGAAATGTGGTCCAAGGCACACTAAAGTATTGTATAGACGGAGCACTCAACACAAAAGTTCCACCGTTGGTTGAACTCCAGACTGGACTGTTATAAGGAGTGGCATGAACTCCACTTACGCTGTCAATCCAGTCACCTGTACCCGAATATGTCGCTGCATCAAAGTTCAACAGTAACCCATCAGTCACTATGTTCCGAACAGGAGCAACAGTTATGCCGCCGCCTAGGGTAATTCCACGTCCTATCGTTAGTGCCACTGTTGCTCCTTAGGTGTTACGAGTCACAGTGATATCAACTGTGGTGTTTGCACTGGCTGTGACTGTCAAGTTAGCCACAGTCTTAGTTGTAACCCATACAGTTGATTGAGAGTTAGGTGTAACTGAAGTAGCGTAGGTTGCGCCTGTTGGCAGCGGTGGTGTTATGGCAATAACATTGCCTGCTGTGGTTGCAGACTTTGCCAAGATTGTGACCGTACTACGGTCTATACTAGCAGCGCCGGTTGCTTGTAACACACTTTGATTGAAGTTTGCTCCACGTATGTCCAGTGCAACATAACCATTGGCACTGATACCATTGGCAGCCGTGGTATCAAACTGTGCTTGTCCTTGCACCACTACATAACCTCTGGCACTGAGTGGCAACAAATTGGCCTTGGTCAAATTAACTTTGCCCAAAATGTGTCCATTACTAAAGTCAACAAAGTTGAATGATGATCCTGACGTTTGTGGATCTGGGAAAGTCAAATTGATACTTCCGCCTGTACCACCAACAACTCCGTGTTGACCATATGCCAGGATTGTTGGTGAGTAGTCACGACCACTTGCATAGAAGGTGCTTAGATTTGCACCATTCAAGTTACCAACTATAACCGAATCCACATCTTCTTGATAGATTGGGTGACCGTTTAGTGTAACATTACCAAACACAGCAGAGCCTGCGGCCAATGTAATGTCATTGCGACCAAGCCCGTTACGTGGCAAATTGCCATCGTATGTGACGTTGAAGTCGTGTGGGTCACCACTATTACCAATGACCATACCTGTTGAACGGAATTGTCCTGGATTAATAACGGTTACTGCACCGCCTAACACTTGACTATGATAAATGTTTTGTGCGCCGATGTTGTTCAAGTAAACAGTGGCATTGGCCTGGCTTTGTGAGCCTTCAAAATCAACTGTGTTGACGTCCATTTCTTCACCAATAAAGGTGTTGGGATAGACCACATTGGCTGCATCAATATGCAAGGTGTGATATGTTCCTGTAGCATCAGTGTTGACCAGTTCAATGTTTTGCAAACAGAATCTGCTGATTGAATTGCCTACTGATACGTTTGGATTCCAATAGAATGTATGCCCGCTGACAGCATTGGCAATAGAAGTGTTCATTTCTGATCCACCATTGATACAGATACCATTCAAGTCAGGCATCACAATGTTTTCACTGTACACACCAGGTGCCACATTGATTGTGGTATCTGCTGTGGCATCATCCAAGGCTGATTGAACAGTTTTGTATGGATAGTTAATTGTTCCGTTGGGTGTGTAGGTATCAGTTCTTTTACTATCCACATACAATACTGCACCTGTTTGTGGATAGATGTTACCAAACAAGTTGGCACCATAAACATTACCTGTGGCTGAGAATACGTTGGCACTGATAACATTGGCACCTGTGACATTGCCTGAGCTGCCAGGCATTGTCAAGTTACCATCTGCACCAAAGGTCCATTGATTTTGTGCTCCATTCCAGTCGGTTTGAATAAACGCAACAGTGTTGCTGACGCCCATGTAAGTATTGCCAGTGTCGCCGGCAAGTTCTATATAACTGTTACCAGCAGCAGTTAAATCATATCCATCAAAAGTTGAGGTATTAGGGAATGTTAATTTACCAGTGGTGTCGAATACCCAGGCGCCGCCTATGGTAACAACATTGACATTGGCGCTGCCTACAATATTGCCTGCTGTGATATTGCCTAGTGTAGTAAACCCGCCGTCCGAGTTGAATGGTTGTGTTGACATTTATAATTCCTAATCAAAAGTTTGGTTGAATGAAGTTGCACTGCAAGTCCAATATACTGAGTTACCTATGCCATCTGGGGTACTGCTGATCACCTGCATGATGTTGCCGCCTGTGAGTGTGACATCAATTGATACATTTTGATACGCAGGATTGGTCTTGACTCTGTTGCTGACTGTGAACGCTGGTGTTCCTGCCGGATAGTTCTTGACCGCCGTGATGTCCAGCAGTTCTGTGTTTTGCCAGCTGCCATCAAAATAAACAACTTGCACAGTTAGTTTGGCACCAACCACTTGATCACTGCTGGCAGTCCATACAGTGACATTACTTGTATCAGATGCAAAGGCTGCATACGGATCACCTGTGATATTGTTGACAGGTGCTGTGGTGATTTCGTGTGTGCTGGTATTGTAATACAACACATTGCCGGTATCCAGACTGTAGTCGTTCAAGGTACTGGCACGTACAGGTGCAACTACAAATGTGTTGGCAGTTTGTGCAGTCAAATATGATCCGGTAGCATTTAATACAACGGTATTATTGGCTTGACTATTGAAACCAGCATAGTAACCAATTGCAATTGAGTATGCACCTTGATTGTCACGACCAGCATCTTCACCAATTGCAATGGCATTGAGCCCTTGCAGATAGTTACCAGCTTTCCAGCCCATGGCCACTGCGGCATTGCCTTGTTGAGTGCGTCCAGCCTCGGCACCAATTGCCACAGCACCTGCGTGTTGATTGTCGTTGCCGGCATCTTCACCAATGGCCACTGCATGAGCACCCTGAGTATTACCACCAGTGCGATAGCCAACTGCCACAGCATTGATACCCTGTGTTGTTGTTCCAGCAAATGTACCAACGGCCACTGCATTTGCGCCTTGTGAATAGGCTCCAGCAACATAACCAACTGCCACTGTGTTTGCCCCCTGGTGATTGGTACCAGCACTGCGTCCAACTGCCACTGCATTTACATCTTGGTACTGAGTTCCTGCATCATATCCAACGGCTGTGGCATACTCACCTTGTCCTATATAAAATTCAAGATAGGCCGCATCCACAAGCGCAGCACTGGGCCGTTGACTTATATCTATGTTGTTGGGTCCTAGAATACTGTTTATATACGTACCCTCTGGAATACTGGTTCCAAGCACTCTTGCTCCGGCCACTAGACTGCTGGTACTGGCCACACCTATGTTGGATCCAATAAATGTCACAATATCACCTGGTGAGAGTGCGGCTGTGGGTGCTTGACTGATCTCAATACGGTCTTCACCAGGGTATATGTTTGTGACGTATGTGTTGGCTGGAATATTGTTGCCTGTAACATATTGATTATATGTTATAACGTTGGTGACACTATCTAGTACCAATGAAGGATTGCCATCACCTGAAACATAAGTGTGGGCAGGGCCGCTGCCACCATAAGTTGCGCTGACCGGAGTTGACTGGCTAGTTCCTTGACCGGCTCGGTAACCAATGGCCACACCACGACCTTGATTGTAATATCCAGCATCTAGTCCAATTGCAACGGAATCTTCGCCCTGAAATTCACGACCAGCATTTAGACCAATGGCCACAGCGTGTTGAGCTTGACTATTGGCACCTGCAGCTTGACCAAATGCCACTGAATCACCCGAGGTGTCTTTGAGTGAAGCGCCGTTGGGCAATGTTATTTTACCATCTGCGGCAAAGGTCCAGGTATTACCACCAGTTTCAATATTCACATGGCCTTCGTTTGATTGACCGTTGCCAGAAGCACCACCCCAGATATTGACATTGCCACCTGTGGCCTGCCCATAACCACCGTAGAGTTTCACATCGCCACCCACTGTGGCACCATAACCGCCGGTTACATCTACATATCCACCCGCAGTGTTACTGTAACCACCGGTAATTTGGATATAACCTGGTGCGCCGCCAGTGCTAGCCGCATCGCCTGCTTCCATACGGATATAACCACCGTCTCCGCCCACACCGCCTTGGGTGTTGGCACCGCCTTGGCCACCACGGATCTTGATGTCACCACCTGTACCCGATCCATCACCACCGCGCCCGGCCCAGAGATAGATGTCGCCGCCTTCGCCAAAATTGTTACCAGCACCGGGATTGATCACCAAGCGTTGGCTGTATTCGTTGCCAGTGGTGCCATCGGGTGTTGAGATGATGGCTTCTTGTAATGCATTACCAAACAACAAAGTCTGACCTGAAATTGTGCCCGACGGATTGTCTCCACGCTGTGTGATCAGGGTCGGGAATATTGTAGAACCATTGGAACCAAATGTCCAAACAACATCTGCGTTTGCACCCAGTGAGTGTGCTGTGATTGTTACCAGACCATGTTCTAGAAATATCTCTGAGGCTATGTTGGCATCTGCATAGAAACTTTGTAGATGTACATAGCCATCTAGACTGCTGGTAAAATAAGCATCTGAATTGGCTGCATTTTGCCAACGTGATCCGCCGGGTGCTGTCAATGTGCTGGCAGAATTGAAAGTCCAGGTATTTCCACCGTTGATACCAACTACTAAATCACCACCAGCTGCGGCAATATTGGCATAACTGTTGCCGTTGAAAATCTTGCTTGACGAACCTGCATTGATACCAGTCAACTGACTGCCGTTGCCAACGAAATAGTTGGCATTGACATTGCCTGCGGCACTTATTCGGCCGCCAGTTAATAAGTTGCCGCCAGTCACGCTACCAGTTGTTGATACTTGACTACCATTGATTGTGCCGCCCACAGCAAGATTAGCACCATCAAATGTCAAATTGGTACTACCACCAAATGCGCCATTGTTGTTGAACTGTATCTGACCGTTTGTGCCGCCCACTGTTCCGTTGCCTGTGAAGTTTTGATTGTAGGTGACGTATTGTGGTTGCTCAAGTGTGACATACACATTGGCTCCAGCAAACACACGACCGTAGTTGGCCAGACCTTGCACACCTTCAATTCCGGTGGCATAGTATGAAACATTGGCAGCAGCAGCCGCTGTGGTTGCAGTTGCATTAACAGTGGCAGCAGCAGTGACAGCAGCAGCCACATTGGCCAGCACAGTGGCACCAGATGCACTGGCTCGTAGCACAGCAGGAGTAGCATCGGCAGTGACCGGATACGGTGAGTCTGCAGCAGCGGGAGTTTTTATAATGGCCATGGGTCAAGTCCTTTGTGATATTTACCGGCACTGACTCAGAATCTATATGGGCATAATTTGCGGCCAACAAAAAAGCATCTTGCGATGCTTTCGTGCCACTTCCCATCCCGGGGTTGTTACGGAGTATTTATGTTTCGACAGTTGGCGCCGTGATACCCATTGTATCTTGCTTTGCCGGCCTGGACGCCACAATGTGGACAAGTCAGTTTAGGCTGTTGAGTATAATGAGTTCCTGCTGCCAATTGTGCTGCTACTGTTGCTGATAATCTTGCTCCCATACCTTCAGGTTTAGATTTACCTCTGGCTGATTCTGACCGTATTCGTTTCCCCTCGTCACTCATTGGACCTTTTGATTTTCCTTTAAGGGCATTACGTATTTTTTCTTTTGTTTCTTCAGATCTTTTGCGCCCAATTTGAGCTTCGGATATCCTAGACTTAGCAATATCTGTGTGCTTTTTTCCAAGGGCAGATTTTCTGTTTTTTGATCGTTGATCTTCTGTAATAGGAATACCCTTATTCCATGGGTCTCTACCCTTCATAGTAGCACTATGAACAATAGAAAATTCTTTCTTTAAATTTTCATATACTCTACTTGTAACCAGTGTTTCATATCGTTGAGTAAATTTACCGTTTCGTTTCATTCCATTGAGAGCGTAGATCATCTTAGACTTTGCTTCACCTGTGTACATTTTGGTTAGAAGCCAATGGCATATAAAGTGTTCTCTTGCTGTAAGATCCACTAAGTTGTCTTTGTCATTACTGCCGCCAATACTACGTGGCTGTATGTGGTGTTTTTCAGTATATCCGTCAATAACACGAATCCGAGCACGTTCTGTGATTGCGTTATACCAAGTAGTGTATTTGTTCATACATTTATTTATCTCTAACTTCACTTTCACGTAATTTTATAGTCAATAAAAAACGCCCCGAAGGGCGTTTTTGTTGTCCAAATAAATGGATTGTGGATCAGCTGAACGACAAATTGCTGACAGCAATTTCTCCAACATAATCTCCGGCATTGCCAAAACTCGATGCGGTATTGGTCAATTCGATAAACCCGTAACGAGTCATAAAGCTAACAACTGGTTCGAATGTTGTTGGATCAAGAACAACACCAGAGCTCATCAACGGAATGTATGGGCAGTAGAACGCAGGTGCGTCAGCTTCCGAACTTCCTTTGTAGCCAACCAACACAGGAGTTGTGTCAGATGCATAACTGTCAACAAACACACGCATTGCGCCGTTCAATGTACCAACAAACTTGGTGTTTGTAGGTGCTTCGAATGTGCCTTCTGTAGTGCGAGCAAACGCACTAGTTGTAGCACTTTGCAACACTGTGAGTGCAGCAGAGGATACAACAGCGTAGTTACCTGCGCCACGACGAGTGCGTTGAGCGATCAAGTTAGCAACACGGTTGATAAGAACAGCCAAAGCAGCATGTTCGTCACCAACGAATGTAGCAGTACCAGAAACGGTAGCTTGGTTGTATGTGTACTCAGTAGTAGCCAGTGAGCGGAGGCTCAACAAGATTTCCTGGTCGATCTCAGCTGTGATCTCTTGTGCAAGAGCTGCCATGATTTCGGCTTCTACGTCGATACCATGCATAGCTTGTGCGTCTTGAGCAGCTTCAAAAGTCCAACGTGCTTGCAACTTGCGAGTTTTAGCTTCAACAGCTTGCTTCAAGATTTGCACAGAGATCTGACGACCGCCGCTACCTTCAAGCACTGTTGTGTTGGCACCACTATAGATGTTTTGTGTTGGATCAACGATACCAGCTGTTGTGCTGCTTGCTGAAGAGTATGCTTGAGCAATTTTGAATGGGCTCAATGCTTCTTCACCAGCGGCTGTGCTTGTTGCAGCAGCAGAGGTGTCGTTCATTGTGTTGGCATAACGCACACGCAGGGTGTGAATTTGACCAACTGGGCCAGTCATAGGCTGAACACCAACCAACTCGTTAGCAATAACGGTTGGCATAACACGACGAATAACTGGCAAAATAACACGGTTAAGTGTTGCAATGTTACCAGAGCCGGTTGAACCAGAACTTGCGTTCTCTTTCAAGTATCTGCGTGTATTCTCAAGAATAACGCTCATGCTATTGCGTTTAGAACCATTCAGTCCTTCAAGCAATGCTTCCTTGGTTTCGTCCCAGCGACCTTCCAATAATTGTTGTGACATTTAAGTCTCCTTATTTAAATTAGAGCCCTGCCAGGCGCTTGATAGCGATAACATTGCTGTTGTCAGCAGTGTCATCAACCGGGCTACGGGCAGTTTTATTACCAGTTACTTCTGAAACATTTTCTGCAATCACCTGGCGGGCTTTTGCGGATTTGCCTTCAGCTAATACGGCTGGTAGATACTTTTCAAAAGCGTTCTTCAGACGGGCTGTTTGAACACTTTCGAGTAAATTACGCATGGTCTCACGTTTCTCTTCGTTAAGAGGAGAAAGTAACTCTTCCAGAGTGTTTTGACGCACATTGGATTCGTTGATCATACGTATTTCACGTTCTTTGGACTCAACCAGGACCTTGGCCCGGCGGCTGAGTTTGATAGCTTCTGACAGTTGATGTTCTCTTGTGGCGATGGTGTTTTGCAACTTGCGAACTTCGGCTTTCTCATTGAGATGAGTAGCACCAAATTCAGCGGCATACGCTTCAAAAATACGACGACCAAAATTGTTCTCGCGAGCAACTTTAATGTCTTCGTGCAACTGACCCAGTTCAGTCTTGAGATGTTGACTAACAGCTTGACTCATTTTTTGCGCAGATTCTTTTACAAATCTTGCTTTGAGACCTTCCAGTTGACCACGAGCTTCACGTACCAAGCGGACTTTTGTTTCCACTACATCACGTTTGTCTTGGGTAAATTCTTGGATCTCACGAGCCAGGGCATGCACCATGAAGCTTTCTAGTTTTTCTAGTCCTTCACTGTGCATCTTGCGGTCTTTACGTAACTCTCCAATTTCTTCAGATAATTTTGTTACCATAAAGTTGTTGAACTTTGTGGCATTTTCTTTCATCTTGGACTGGAACTTCACGCGGTCTTCCCGCATTGCCATTTTCTCCTGAGCAAACTCTTCGAGTTCACCAGAGAGTCTATCTGTTAACATGTTATCTAAGGCTTCAACCATCACTGTCTTGTCGTGCTCATAGCGTTGCGCAAACTCTTCACGTAGTTCTGCTCTGACCTGTTCACGTGCTTCTGTCAGTTTAGATTCCCAAGCTTCGTTGAGTTCTTGACTGACGTCTTCGTTGATTAGGCCGCTATCTAGCAATGGCTTGATTGCATCTAGCATGCTTTACTCCTTAATTTTGAGATCCCGAATCAGGCGTTTTACTTCCTGCGTCAGGTATCTCTGTACCTTGCTGTCTGTCCCTGCTTCTCTGGCAATTTCCAATACTTTATGACCATACTTCATATTACGAAGTCCTTCATAAATTGCTTTGGGATATGCATTCGGAGCACTAGGCTGAGCAACAATATCTACAGTGACTATTTCAAAGTCACTGACTTGTCCGTTGCCGTCGTTCACGTTACCGGAACCACGACTCGAAACGCCGAGTTTTACACCCGAATCCAGCATGGTTTTTACCAACTGGCCCATAGGTGTAGGTAATATTCTTAACTTACCATAACCAGCAGGTCCATCCATCCACATTTTGTCGATGCAATGACTAACTCTGTCAAGATTGATTTTCAAATCTTCTGGGTGATCTACTTCGCCCAATACAGAGTAGCCTTCATGCACTTGTTTGTTGACAGATTCAACTGCTCTAGAAATTTCTTGTACAGGATACACACGTTCATTGGCGTTGCGAACTCCGCCTTCGATACATACACCTTCCATGTACAGGGTTTTGCCACCGTGAACATCATCTTCAACCAAGACACGAATCTTGGCCTGATTGAAGTTGAGATGTTCCTGTAGGTAACGCATTGTCAATTACCCTTTACGTCCACTTGGCAATGGGCTCTTGGTGTTTACACCAGTAGCTTGTGCTGTGTGTGGCTTGGTAGCTGGCTTAGGATCTTGTGTAGACTGGCTTGGGCTGTTACCAACTTTACCAATCATGTCTTTGGCTGTAGGAGCTGTGCGACCTTGTGCAGTGTCACCAGTCATACGCACAGGCTTGCTGGCCATACCAGTTGCGCCGCTGTTAAAAGCAACAGGACCTGATTTGCCGTTACCTTCTTCGTGTGTAGTTGTTTTAGGGTGAACTTGCTTAAGAGTGATGTTTTCCATCATGCCTTCAGTTTCAAATTCATCAGCGTCCATGTTGTCAGCATCCATGTCGCTAGGGCCGCCCATGTTGTCTGCATCAGGTTCGCTATGATCACCCATCATGTTTTCAAACTCAGCCATCAATTGGTCCAGTTTGTCTTCAAGATTCATAACGTCGTCTTTGCTAGCAGGCTCGTCGCCGCCCATATCGTGTTCGCTTTCAAGATCGCCAGTAAGATCATCACCAGCATCTTCGGCTTCGTCGTCGAACTCAGCATCGTCTTCACCTTCGTGCATGCCAGATTCTTCAGCTTCAACGTCGTCGATTAAGTCAGCAGTTTGGCTTCCGCCCATGTCGTCGCCTTCCATCGGAGGATTGCCGTCGGTTTCTGGAGGTTCTTCGCCCATGGCATTGTCTTCTTCAAGATCTGCCTCTTGCATGAGGTTTTCATAAATTTGGCGGCTCTTTTCCACAACGATTTGGTGGAAAAGTTCTTTGGCTTTAGCGTCTTCATCATTGATGACGTATTCGATCAGTTGTTCGAAACGATTTTTACTCATTTAAATAGCTCCTGTTAAGATATTCGGTAATTTTGCCACCCGGCAAAATGTATATCTATATTTACAATCTCGGAGAAAAATATGCTGTTTATGACAGTTTTTTTGTCAATTAAGACAACTATATTACGCTGGAGGAGCGGCAGGCGGTGCGTATTGTGTGCGAATGTCTTTGAGCTTCTCATTATACTCAAAAGTTCGTGTATCATTCATTTTTCGCAGTTTGTTCAACTGTTTAAGAGTGAGCTTGGTTTTTCTAAGTTGCCCAATATGAGGTTGGGTGTTGTCTGCTGCAACATCCTGATAGGCAGCAGGGGACTTGTGGTAAAGCTCATTGAGAATCATACAGATATTTATGCTGCTGGCGGAACTGCTGCACCTGCACCAGGAGGCTGTGCTGCTGGAGTAGTGCCAATGGTGCCGCCGGGTGCTGCTGCACCTTCTGCACCTTGTGGTGTGATGTTGGCCATTTCTTGACCCATGGCAACGTCGCTTTCAATACCTGCTGGAGTAATGCCCACAGCACGTAGATCCTGACCGCCTGTGGTTTCCAGTTCAGGTGTTGCCCGTTCTTCTTTCCACATCTTGTCATTTTTCTGGATCTCATCCTGTGACAAGCCCAGGAAGCGTTCTAGCATGAATCTTTTGCTCATGTAAGGCAATGGTTCCAGGCTGGCAAATGCTGTGATTCTTGTGTTGTCCAGTTCGCTTTGACGATAGCTGGCAAAGTTTTGCGGCGGATTAAACTTGATCTGGAACAGGCCAGCATCAATATTAAAGCCTCTCCAACGCATAAACATCTTGAATTCATCATCCAATTTCTGCATGATCAAGGCCTGTAGTCGCTCGCAATACTGGTTGAATCTGTATTCTTGTATCAGGGCTGTGCCTATTTTGCCGTCTTGCATGGTGCGATCCGAGTCGTCTGGACCTGTGGGCAAATAGCTGCTAGGCACACGCAAACCACGGGCCATCTTGTTGTTGAAGTATTTTAAATCGTCGATTTCGCCGAGATTTTGTCCTCCGGGCAGCACATCTACGCTGCTTCCGCGGCCGTTTTCTCCCACCGGAAAGAAGAAATCTTCGTTGATACTCAGTGGATTATAACTGCTATCCATGATGTTTTGGCCGCCGCCGCCGTATGTGGGAATACGTCGTTGGTGCATTTCATTCTTTACACGTTCCACAAAGCTCATGGCCATGTGGCTGGGCATGTTGCCCACGTCAATCTTGAACACTCGTCGCTCGGGCGCACGTTGCACACGATAGATCAACATAGCATCTTCCAAGAGTTCTTTCTGCTTGAATACTTTGAAAATATTTTCCAGTATTGATTTACCAAAAGGCCAGAACACATCAAGCCCTTCATTCAGGCTCATATGCACCACGTGCTTGGCATCAATACAGGTTTCGTTTACTGCACGGCTGAATCTCGAAGCACCACTAAGTGCTGAGTTTGGTGCTGTATACCCGCCGCCTTGCATGGCAGGACCGCCTGATCCACCTCCGCCTGAAGATGGGTTGACCATGAAGTCTGTTGTGGTTTTTGCCGCTACGGTTAAGTTCTGGAAGTTGGGATTGATGTCACGAATAATGTACTGTTCAGGACGCTTGCCTTCATTTTCGTTCACAATCACACGCACTACCTTGCTCATGTCCACCCACATCATTTCAAATGTTTCTGGGTCGCGAACAAAAATTTGATCGCCATACTTGAGAGTGTTGCGGAACAGTTTGAAGATGCGTTGATCTAGTCGGTTCAGCTTGACCCACTGTTGCAGTTGCTTGCGAATAATTTCTATTTCGTGATCAGTAGGATCATCGTTGTAGGTCACTTCAAAAGGCGTGTCGTTTTGTTCATTGAGTTGTGTACTGAACTCAGAGATAATGTCTAAACATGCATTAACTTCTGAATCAGAATCCATGTTTTCGTATTGATTGTAACGTTCAATTCGGTTGGGATGGCCTGAATACACTTCAGGCAGTCGGCTGGCATAGTTGCGGAAACTAAAATCAGTTTCCGAAGAATTACTAGTGCGGCCATCATTTTTGGGATAGCCCGGCAGACCCTGTTCCTTGTTGCCAGAAATAGGGCTCATCTGTCCAGAGAGATCAGCGACTTTGAAATACTTACGCCATGTCATTTAGAAATCCATTCTTGATTGCATCACACGTTGAATCACAACGTAGTGTATTATTTACCGCTATTGTCTTGCAGCCTGAACTAACTTGCCACCCTGGGCCAGGCTCTTTCTGCTGAGATCAACCAGTTCGTCTAGACTGTTCTGCTGCAATGTAGCACGTTTGATCAGTTCATTCATGCTGGTAGTCAGCATGTCTGGATTAATGTTGTTGGTAGTAGATGCTGGTGTTGCCTCTGGCTTGGTAGGAGTGGTATCGCCTACTGGGGCTGACAGAGTAGAGTTAGGACCTGTATATTGATTGTTGCCCAGATTGGTTCTATCGATTATACTGGCTATAGAACTATTGTTAACTGGTCTTTTTGCTGCGTTCGTAATAAGACTAGCAGGATTGTTGAATTTGGCCATGCCGTCGATCATACCTAATAGGGCGTCACCTGGCTTGTTAAACATGTCAATTTGTTGCTGGTTTTGCTTGATTACTTCTGGAGCAATTACTTTACCCCGGAATCCAGTATCTGAACGATCTCCTCGGCCTGGAGTATTTCGTATGCCAGTTTTATCCCCAGTTCCTGGAATTCGTGACACGCCTGCTTCAATTCCTCTTGTTACCTGTTGCATTGCTGCGGTTGCAGCATGTACACCAATTTGTACCAGGCTATTCATGCTACGAGTAATTTCTTGTTGGCTCTGACGTATAGCCACTTGATTAGCCACCGCTGCTTCTGGCTTTTCTGCCATTGCTTTTCGTTCTGCTTCGGCTTTTTCTCTTGACTCCGCAGGAGTCTGGACCCGACCTTGTGCAGCAAAATTGGCTGCTGCACCGTAATCCACGAAATTTTTATTGAATGCACCTGCTCTTGCTAGCCCAGTATTTGCCCGAGTAAGTCTATCTGCTTCTTTTTGCCCTGCAGTTAATACCTCACTGGCTTTGTAATTCTGGCTCATTAACTTCTGAGCCATCTCAGGCATTGACACTAGGAATTTTTTTGCCTCTGGACTATTTGCAAAACCAGCTTGAAGATCTTTTGCACCTGCTTGCAGCTCCTTGGGCAGAGTATCTAACACCAGTCGATTTTGGGTTATTTGATCTCTAAAGGCTGCGGCACTTGCAGCATCTCCGGCCTGCTCCGCAGCAGCAGCTTTCATTTCTAATTCTATTTGAGTTGCACGATAACGTTCATCTGCTTGGCGAGCTTCTTCTGCTTTGGCCAGAGTTTCTGCTGATTTTCCTGTGAGCTTAGTCAATATGTCTTGCTGGCGTATGTATTCTGCTGCTCCAGCGGTAAGCTCAGCTTGCGTTTTGTTAGCACTAGCACCAGTTGCTGTTTGTATTTTAAGATACGCCGCGGTTCCTTTGTTGATACTATCAACACTCATACCCATGCGTTCAAATTCAGTCTGCAGGCCGGATCGTTGAATTCCTTCAGATACATTAGCAAATTGTTTAGTACCTTGAGCTACTGTGCCACCAAACAGGGCCAGGGCTTCTGCATTTTGTGTTAGCAATGCTCCAAATTTTGGCAGCTCATTGATGCTATAGCCAAATTGTTGCATGCTGTCAAACACGCCTTGCATGCCTGAACTTCCAGCAGCTCCTATCTGACTGATATCTTGATAACTCTTGAACAGCGCATCACTCTGTTTGAAGATGGCTGTTATTAGGCTGCCAGATGCTCCGGCCAATACACTCAGAGAAGTCGCTGTGCCATCTGCATTTTTTGCCAAATTGGACAGACCCCCGCTGACCGTAAGGACCAGTCCGTTGTAGGCACTCATTCCCTGAGCACCCGAATTCATCTCTCCTGTAAACTTTCCTAGAGCGCCTGCTGTAGCACCTAACTTGTCGCTGACTTTACTTGTTGATCCTCCCAGATCAGAAATCCGTTCACGGGCGTCGGCTACAACGTCTTTGAGTCTTGCAATTTCTTCTGCTGCTGCTGCATCCATGTTATATCCTTGTAATTTTATCTCGGGGAGATTTTGTCATAATTATATTTATCGAGGAAACTTATGCTACCAAACAACCCTTTAACCCAGTATTTTCGCCAACCTGCTGTTTACATCCGATTGCCGTCGGGCGGAAAATTCTACCCGCCGGGTACCCTGCAGATGCCGCCCAACAGCGAATTACCGGTGTTGCCCATGACCAGTGTGGATGAAATCACCTATCGCACGCCTGATGCCTTGTTCAACGGTACTGCCACAGTCAACGTGATCAAAAGCTGTGTTCCTAGTATTCGAGATCCCTGGGTCATGCCCAGCACAGACATTGACGCTGTGCTAGTGGGCATTAGAATTGCCAGTTACGGACACGAAATGGAAATTGGAACCACTTGCCCGGCCTGCAACGAAGCAGATGAAGTTTCAGTAGATCTAAGACGAGTCAACGACATGATAAGTGTTGGCAACTACGATCAGGTCTTGAACATAGGTGATTTAGAAATCTACTTCAAGCCCATAACCTATCGCACTGTGAATCAAAACAACCAGGTGCAACTGGAACAGCAGCAGGCCATGCAATTGATCAACAGTGACGCAGATGAAAAAATCAAAATTGACCAACTGACCAAAAGCCTGGCAGTGATTAACGAAACCACATTAACCACTGTTGCACAAAGCATTGCAGCAATCAAAACACCACAGGCCATGGTAACAGAAACTGAGTTCATCGTGGATTTTCTAAAAAATTGCGACAGCAAAAAATTCAACCAGCTGAGAGATTATGTGATTGGTCTCAAACAGGCCAGCGAAGTCAAACCCTTGGACCTAACTTGCAAAGAATGTGGTCACAAATACAAACAAGCATTTACGCTGGATTTGTCAAGTTTTTTCGAAGACGCCTCCTAACCTCTAGTCCTGAACAAATCAACGATCTAGTTGAGGGTATGGAAAAAGACTGCCAACAGATCCGTCGGGAGGCATTAAAAATGAGTTGGTTCATGCGTGGTGGGTTAACATACGACCAGGCTATGGCACTGGCTCTCAACGAACGAGATTTAATAGGCGAGCTTATTAAAGACAATCTAGAGACCACTAAGAAATCAGGATTGCCATTTTTCTAGAATTATGTTAAACATCACTCAAGTCACTCAAGATATTCTGCACTGGTCAGAAACTTTTGTAGAAGTTCCGCACCCTGCACTGGGCAACTTTCCTCCGTGTCCGTTTGCTAGGTCAGCACGACTCAAACGCACTGTGGGCATATTTGTGGGCAATGATCCTTACTTTGATCTTGAAACCCGCTGTGCGCAAGGCATGGGCGAATACGAAGTCATAATCTATGCCTACGACCCAGGCGAGTGGACCTACAACTATTTTCACGGCAGACTTGATGCTGCCAACAGAGACTTTTTGTTGGCCAACGATTTACTGGTGCTAGAGGATCATCCTGAGGACAAAGAAATGGTCAACGGTATCTGCATGAATCAAGGCAAGTATGCACTCAGCATACTGCAACCCTTGTCAGATCTAAATGCTCAGGCAAAGACCATGGAGAAAAAAGGTTTCTATCATGCCTGGCCCGAACCGTATCTTGAACAGTTGTTTCAGCATCGAGTTGACCCAAGGAAATTGTAATGTATAGTGTACACCAGCCTTGGGATCCGTTACGAGTTTGTGTTGTGGGCAAAAGTTACCCACCTGAGTTCTATGGCTTCATAACCAATCCGCGACTACGCAGTTTGTTTGAGCGCATTGCCGCCGAAACAGAAGAAGACTTTCAAAATCTTATTGGGTTGCTCGAAAAATTCAACGTGCAGGTTGTGAGACCAAATGTACCCACTGTGCAGTTGGACCGATTGCTAACACAAAATCGTCGAATACCTGGACCTGTCAGCATGATTCCGAGAGATCAAATGATCATGGTTGGATCAAAATTTTTTGTATTCCCATATGACAATATCAGCATAAAATCGTCAGGGCGAACTATTATGCCACCATCAAACTGGACTAACAAAAATTATAATGTGCTCAAGGGCCCAGACTGGCCACAGGAGTTTACACCATTTGATCAACTTCCGATTCAGGTACAAGAAGAATGTAAAAAATTATTTCAATTCAAATTTGAGGCCGGTGATGATCGTGAGGAGATTATATCTAAATCTAGCGAAGTTGAATGGTGGAGTCCAGTAACCGATCTTGTGAAGTCGGCCGGAAATCAAATAATCGAAAATCAATACCATGATATTTTAAATCTGATCCCTTCCAATGGCATTACTCGTATCGGCAAAGATTTATTTTTTGGAGTATCTGAATTTGATGATAATATTAGTCGATCGTCTGCTGACATTGATAACATTAAAAAACTAACTGAACATTTTTTTCCCGAATACAGAAATCACATAGTAACCACTGGCGGGCACATTGACGGTTGTTTTACTCCTGTTAAACCAGGTCTTATTGTCAGTATAGAAGACATGCCTGCATATTCAGAAACATTCCCTGGATGGGAGGTTGTTTATTTGGCCGGCGAGAGTTGGGACAAAGTACAGCCGTTTTTAGATTTAAAGGAAAAAAATCAAGGCAAGTGGTGGATCAAGGGCAGCGAGTATGATACTGAACTGATTGACTATGTAGAAACATGGTTGCAAGACTGGGTAGGATATGTTGAGGAAAGTGTGTTTGACGTAAACATTCTTGTGATTGATCAACAAAACGTAATTGTCAACGGCTACAATAAACAAGCGTTTGATGCATTTGAACGTCACGGCGTGACCCCTCATATTTGCCCCCTAAGGCATAGATACTTCTGGGACGGCGGCATACATTGTGTTACGCTAGATCTAGATCGCAATGGCGTTCAACAAGATTGGTTTCCAGGACGAACACCATGAGTTATCAATTTGCCAGGGTTAATTTGAACAAAACCAACTATGAACCCACAGTAGACTGGGAGTACATTACAAGTCGTGAATCAGATGTATTGGCCAATCTAGATGCTATCTACAAAACCTATTGCACTTATAAACACTTTGCAAGTGTAATGCCCATGTTTCATAGTCGATATCATGATCCAATGGCTGACATTATTGGTTACTATGACAACAAAAAACTAGTTGCATGGAGCCTAATACGGCGATTTGATCAGTACAATGCGCAGTGCGATCAGTTTGCATGGACATATCACAATCCCAAAACAAGACTGGGAATAGAAACAATGAAAACAGAGTGTGCCATTTACAAGGCTCGTGGGTTCCAATACCTGTATCTTGAACAAGCACACTTATACAAATCTGCTATAGACGGATTTGAAATACTAGGACCCTTGGAGTAAACACATGGCAGACTTATACACAATTTGGGCAAACAAAGAAGGCGACATCACAGACCTTGACTGGGTTAACGGCATGAAAAGTTTCTTTGATCACCTAATCTCTGAAGGCAAAATGGAGAGTTACAGAATCACCCGCTGCAAGATGGGATTCCGTAGCATTGCAGACATGCCTGAATGGATGATCTTGATGGAGTTCACAGGCATGGCTCAAATGGATTCAGCATTCCGTCGGGTAGCACCACTTGAAGGTAAACTCGAAGTCAAGCATAAATCATTCAATCAGTTTGTATCAGGTGATATTCAACATGCACTGTTTAGAGATTGGCCAGATACCAATCTCTAATGCTTCAAGATACACTTCGTGTATCTATGTCTATCGCTATCGCTCAGACATTGTTTAGAGCGAAGCGAGTATTAGTATCATCCAGATTATGTGGTCATAATTCACCGTATGCACGGTGAATTGAAAGCATCATCCGAGTGACAGCAGTCATCTATAATAATGAGATTGTAGTTTCCTACGCGGAGGCGGTTGACCGGTACCCCCTACTCAAGCTTCACATATCAACGGAACCCTAGTAACCCGATCAAGATCCAAGTCCTATAAGCATGGGGTGTATCTTCTTCACAGAGCCCAAACCATTTGTTGCCTTAAGTTAGCAATTGCCTTTGACGTCCAAGTCCAGACCGGGTATCTCACCGTTCCTCAATGGAGCTAGACCAAACATCTAGCACAGTGTCGTTTGTGTTGCCTTAAATTTTGTTTATGATGTGTGAGCCATGTACTCTGACTGAGATATGGCCATTGTAATAATCTGTTGATTCTAATACCTTGCGATCGAACTGTTCTCTAGCTTCAATGTATGAACACTGAGATTTTGAAGTGCAATAGTAAAGTATTTCTCTGGTGAAGTTGTCGGTGCCTAAGGTGTTTACATCAGCAGTTAGATTTTCGCTCGAACCGTAGTACTCGCGCCAATCACTGTCAATTTTGGTTCTAATTTTCTTTTTTTTCTTGATGCCGTTTTTTTGCTTGACTGTTTTGTATGTGGTTTTTGAAAATTTAGCTAGTTTTTTGCCTATGTACTTGCGACCAGAAAGATTATTGGTGATCAGGTAAACAAATCCTATGCATTCTTCGGGCAGTGTCTCAACTGGGGTGTTTTGATAGTGCCATGTCATGCGAGAATTTGTTGTATTACCTTTGCATTATAGTTATGCCTGGACGGGTCGAATAATGATTTTATTGTCTAAGTTCTGCTACATATTGCCATTGATTTTTTGAAGTTGTTGTAATATTGTCGCTAGAGCAACTGCTTTTACAGTGTATATTGCAGCCAGGTGTATTCCAGGATTTTTGAATTTGCTCAAAATCGTGACCAAACCCTACGAAATCTTTTTGCCTGTCGCCGAGTATACAGCAAGGACTTAATCGGCCTTGTGCGTCGATATATGCGCTTTGTTCAGATAATGCAAAACAATCAATTGGTCCTGTTTTTGGTTCAGGTATAGTCCAGGTTGTTGGACGTTTTAAATTACCGATCAATTGCCTACTACTAATTTTTGCACGAAACCAGAAAAATCCTAGATCACGTGCCAGTTGTTCGCACTCTTGCACCTGGTGCTCGTTGTGTTGATATACTAACATATCCCAGTGTGCCCGTCCGCCTGCATCGATATACGTTTTAGCATTGGTTATAAGTTTAGACCAATTGACATTTTTACGATATATTGCATTGGTATTTTCTAAGCCATCGATACTGAATACCACATAGTCACGTTGTTTGTTTAGTATTGTTCCTAGAGTATTCCACCAACCGGCAGATTGTAACGCTCCGTTTGTATTCATACCTAGTGTAATTTCTGGGTTGACGTGACGAAAGTGTTGATATATATCCAGCGTATACTTGCCAGCAGCCGGGTCGCCGTATAATCCGCACATGAACATCTTGTGTAGTCTGGCAATATCTGTATCATCAAAATGTTGATTTATTTGACCAATGGTTAAATGATGTTGAAGATGTTTGTTAAAGTCAGGATCTAGTTCTCGAGAACACAATGCACATGCAGCCTGACACACATCCGTGGGTTCCAGATGCAATTCTTTAATATTACGACGTTGTGATACTTTTATATTCATTTTGCTAATAAAGATCTAATTTTTTTAGTAGATTTTGATTTTCGTATAACATGCCCAAATTATATCTGTTTTTCTGTTGATTGAATGTGCTGTACCAGGTATTATTGTTTGTGCGACCAACATTGGTATAGTCTTCACCTCGACCAAAATGCACAACCTTGGTTGCGGAAAGACCCAACTTGTTGCACCAGTGTTGCTGTTGATCCCAGTATTTGGTTACATTATAATCAACAGGAAACTGATTGATAATATCCAATGCAAGTCCAGCACTGAGTCGATTACAGATATTTTCGTCATTGCTGATTTGCATAGGATCTTGTGGTTTTGTCTTGCACATACGCACTGCTATTTTAGCACATTGTACAGGAAAAGTCTTGCTTAAACTAAAAGTAATTTGTTCAATACAGTCAGCCGACAAATCAATATCAACGGCATTATTACTATTGGGTAGATAGATAAAATCTACCAATAGTTTGACACCTACGCGATTACACTGGTCTACTAACCAATCAAAGTTTTGATGTTTATCTCCGGTGAGAGCAAACGGATAGCTGCAAATACAAATATCGTTGGACTGTATATCGTCATCTTCTATATACGCCCATTCAATATTTATTTTGCTCCATATATCCATATGCCACCAATAATCTCCGCGAAACACACGAAAACGTTTGTTTTTGTTAACCAAATAGAAGTTGATAAAACTTTCTTGCGTGCCGGCACTGAACCCTACATATTTGAACTGATCAAAGTTGTGTAATTTATATCGAGTACCAGCAGCAATCCAGGACGGAAATTGTGACTCAAACTTTTCAACAACCCATGGATCTAGTAGATGTTTTGATAGGTGAAGCCCTTGCACATATGATATAACATCAGGATCTTTGATACTGTTGCCACTACTGAAAATACTACGAGATCTGGCCTTCACTGATTGAAATGTCTTATCCTTAGGAAAAGCCCATACATACTCACCAGGCACATCCAGATGATCAGTAGCACTGGCCTGTGCCAGGGTCCAGGCCAGTTGCCTTATTGTGGCAATATCTGTTGTAGTATCTTGCATGCTTGCTGATAGTAGTTGTAATCTTCTTCCCAGTGCGGGTCGTTGTTGTTTTTTTCATGACGTGTTTTTAAAATCCATCGTAGCACCGGATTACTAAATTTCAAAACAAATTCGCCATTGGGTCCAAAGAACAAGCAACTGGCATATACCGCACCGTCACTGGCCTTAAATTCACTGGCCCACTTTAGTTCTTCAAGATTATGTTCGTCAATAGTAATTTGGTCAAGTTCAAAACTACGGTCTCTTATGATGGTTCCGTCTTTGACTATGGTATCACCGGGAAGTTTATCTATGTGTTCAATCACAAGTACACAATCCGATTCCAGTTGCTCAAATTCGTTTGAAAAATCTGCAGGAGTAACACCTCGGTATAGTTCCTGACTGTTCATACGTATCACACAGTGTGGGGAGTCCACAATGTTTTTAAATTTTAGTTGTAGTTTCATATTTTACAAATTCAAACAAATCCCAATTGTCAAAGATACTGACCAAAGAAATTCTGTTTTTAAATTGATCAACGTCTAGGGTCAATTGATATGCGTCGAGTAAATTTGCTCGGTTATACTGTTTCCAGTTTTGATCGCCGATGGCAAACAGCACAGAATCGCTAGGCTCGAGCCCAAAAAATTCACATACCTCTTGTTGTCTATCTTTGTAGGTATTGTAAATGTAGTCGCTGCTGAATTTTTTAATCAATTCAAGGCCAATGTATGCACCGAGGGTATTGTTGTAGTTGATTGAATCATGTAATGCTTGTCCATCAAATATGCTGTGTTTTGTATAACGTATGCCAATACGTAGATTGGCAATCGGAAATGCCTTGCTCAAACTAAATGCCACAGTATCTATACAATCGTGTGCAAGATTAGCAGAAATATTTCCACTAATAGGATAATAACAAGCATCAATCAGCACCGGAATTCCGGCAGAGTCGCAGAGATCAAGTGTTTTGTCAAGATCTGGCAACACTGTTCCGGTATCACAGAAAGGCAAACTGATCACCAATGCATCACCCGGCACAAGTGGGTCATGTTCAGTAATAAAACTCCAAGTAGTATCGTTGCTGGTCCAGGTTTTTAAATGATAAAAATATTCACCAACAAAACATCGCATCCGCTGCTGACGGTGTCTATAGTAAAAGCTATCAAAACTTTGAGTAGTTCCGCTTCCAAAATCAATTTTGTATTGATCGAGCCCTTGCAATCTGCTGCTGGTGTGCTGTGCAATCCATTGGTGCATGGATTCTTTAAACATAGAAAGATTTGATCTTTGATTTAACCCTAGAGTTCCGAGATCTTGAGAAAAAATTTCTTTGATGTAATCGACTACCACAGGATCTTGCACAGCTCTTGATCCTTGAAACAACAACCCGGCTTGATTCCTGCAATTGTAAAAATCACTGTATTCTCTAGCAGAAATAAGCCAAGCTAGCTTTTTATGCAAGTTCAACCTCGGTGTTGTAGTTTGTGAATCCATTTTCTTTCACAACCTTGAGTATGTTCTCTACTCGTCCACTTAGTTCGTCTCTGTGACTTACCAACCAAATACTCTTGTGACGCTCGCGACTCATGCGTTTGAGTAACGCCAGTGCATTTTCTACACCTGCTGTGTCAAGACCGTTGTCAATTAGTTCATCCACAAACAACAAGTTGATTGGAGAGTATAGGCTTTCCCAAACATCGCGGAACGCAAAGTTAAGACTCAAGATCAGTCTGGTGCGTTCACCGCGGCTGAGATTGTCGAAGTCCAGTTCACGACCCAGTTCTTCAATGCTGACGCTGAGATCGTTTTGAAACTTCACAGTGTGCGGCAGGCCAATACGATCCAGATAGTGTGTGAGCCTTGCGTTGAGATAACTCAAGTTTTGATCAATGATCTTTTTACGAACAAAACTGTCCTTGCTGGTCAGCAACTTGAGCAGGAAGTCCTGATGCTCTTGCAATCGATTGAGATCGTTTAGAGCATCATAACTCACAACCTGCAAAGCCTGATGTGTCATGTCCTCGATCTGATCAGTGTAGGGATCAGTTTCGGCTGTTTTGTTTGTGATCTGTTGCAACAAGTTGGCAACTTGACTCAAGTGCGTAACAGCTCCAGCCTCAGTATCATAGTGAGTAACTGGTTGAGCACCCAACACAACTTCGGTATATTCTGACACTTGTTCAGCATACGGATCGGTCTCTTCAAGTTTGGCATCAATTTGCTTTTGAATATTTTCTAACTCGCTTGAATGCCGAATAGCTTCCGCTTCAGTGCGATAGTGTGTAACAGGCCGTGTGCCCAGTACTCCCAATGCCGTTAATGCTGCGGCGTGTTCAATCAGCTGACTGGTTGTAAACACGGCTTGTAGTTCAGCTTCTTGTAATGTTTTGCGTTTGCCTTCTAATACTGCTTCGTGACTTCCATCATGGAACTCTTGACCGCAAGCATAGCATTTGTGTGATTCCAGTTCAGTAATCTCTGCACGGAGGCTGGCAATAGCAGTCCGTTCTCGAACCTCATCAGCACGACAACGTGTAATCAACTTTTCAAGATCCGCAATGTTCTTGACCTGGTGTGTGTAAGCAACCAAGGCAGTGTGTGCAGCCAGTTCAGTTCCAATGTCAATGTGACTTAGCAGATCATAGTTGGCACGAAATTCAGCCACATCTCGAAATTGTTTTTGCCTCCAGGCGGTTTGTCTAGCCACCAAGGCAGTGTGAGCATCTTGGGCTTTCTTTTGTTGACTGTAGATCGCAAGATCTCGATGGGCTAACAACTCAGCTTCAATGTTGATCTTAGTCAGATCGGCATACTGTGTGGCAAGATATTCAAGATCACTGTCTTGCTTTTTTTGCCATAGCACTCGTCGTCGCTTGAGACTTTCAATCTGTTCTGCAATACGACTGTTGGCTTCGACCACTGCTCTGATTCTAAATTCTTCTTGAGATACTGAGTCTTTGGTGCCTCTGGCTAGTTCTTTGATTGCATCAGCACGTTCACTCAGTAATGTAATACCCAACAACTGCTCAATAATAGTTCTTTGATCATTGGCTTTTAGGCCAAGGAACGGTTCAGTATAGGTGTTAAGAGCCACAACATGTTTGAACATATCGTGACTCATATTCATGATACGTTCAATAGCTTCTTGTGTTTCTCTTGAATCACCTTGCGCTTCGTCTGTGGCCACAGTGGCTTCGTTGTTTACATAGAACTTGAGCACATTGGGTTTGCGCCCACGCTCAATTCTATACTCGGCACCGTTGACTGCAAACTCCAGACTTACCAACATGTTTTTGCCGTTGGTCTTGTTTACCAGATTGTCCTTGCGGATGTTTGAGAGAGCCGTGCCGTACAAGGCGTAACTGAGTGCATTGATGATTGTGGTTTTGCCTGTGCCGTTGCGTGATCCGTCGCCGCCTAGGTCAAGATTCTCGCCCAAGACCAAGGTAATGTCCTTGCGATCAAAGTTGATGGCCTGGGTAGCAGCACCCACGCTCATGAAGTTTTTTACAGTGAGATTTTTAATTTGTATCAACCAGAACTCCGTGTTTGTTTAACATTGTAACAATTTCTTGAGTGTTTGTACACCAGTTTGAATAATCATTATGTAAGACCTCTATACCAAACTCCAACCAAATGTAGTAATAAATCACTGCTTGATTCCAAACATCGGTTACGTGCTCGAGATCAAATGAAACATTATTTTTTACACAATCTATAACGGTTTTTGCATCTTGTATTGGTGCGATATATTTTTGATTTACTGCCTGCCATTGTTGCCATATGTCTTCAAATGACTCTAGCTCTATTTCGTAAGACTCCATTGCAGTCAACAGATCAGCATATTCAATTATGTCGTCAATTTTCAGAGCAAAATCTATACTGTTGGGCCTCCATGACGATCTTAGTGGATGATCACGCAGAAACAAAAAATATTTTTCTCGTCTGGCCCACAAGTCTTGGGTATTCCAAACGTCAATGGGCAATTCACATTCAAGAGTGCTATTCATGGCTTTGTCTATCATGGTCTGGGCCACAATAGGCCAAGTGTAATCAGTGTAGCAAATTTTAATAGTTCTAGCAGTAGGAAAAACTGATTTGAATTGTTCGCTTTCGTTGTTTATGCCGTTATCTATCAGTACAGAGTAGTTTTTGTTTTTATCAAACTTGAACTCGTACGGCCAGCGATTATGATAATATTTAGGTACAACTAAATCAAGATCATGACTATTTCCGTTATTGCTGAACTTCAGTTGTCTTTTTGGCCTAACAAAATTTTTACCATGCAATGAGACAACCGCATTGATAAAGTGGCCAAACCCTCCACTAGGATACCACACACAGAAGATCATAAGTTCTGGTAGATCTTCAACAGCAGTTTGTTGTCGTAGAATTCAGATTCAATGTTGGTGATCTGGTCTGTGACAATTTGATCCACTGATTCAAACTTGATCTCACCAGGTGCCATGTCTGTGTCCACTGAGCTGGCCTTGTTGGGTATCAGAGCCATCTCTCTAAGACCATAGTCTCGTATAAATGTTTCTTTGATAAAGTTGGCTTCTTCGTAGCTGATCTCAATGTCTAACTGCACACGCACATGCATGCCCGGTGCTAGGATAGTGGCAGCATTGTCAATCACATTGCTGAGACCAAACACACGATACCTGGGCTGATCTGGCCAGGCATGGAACTCGGGCTCTTTGTCCCACTCCAGAATCATCAAGCCGCGATCATCGTCACCAGCATCTGCATAGTTGTGCGGAAAACAATTGCCAATGTAGGTAATGTTCTTTTTGGTCTGCCGCTTGTGAAAGTGCCCAGTGAACACATGCTCAAAGCCGGTGAAGTCTTCTCGTTGCACTTCGCCATGATCTGGCATTTCAATCTGTGCATTCATCAAGTAACCGGGCAACTCAAAGTGCCCAAACATGTACTTGCCTTTTAGCTTGGGTATGCGTTTATGATCATCTCCACATAGCCAAGGGGCAATAGTGACATTACCGTCGCTGACCCAATCATTGCAGATTGCCACATTAGGGAGGTGCTTCGCCCACTCCACGCTTTGAATGTCACGTTTATCGCGATAATATAAATCGTGGTTACCAGGAATAAAATACACACGTTGAAAATTAGCATTTAGATGCTCCAGTGCTTGTAGGCTATAGTTGAGAGTAACAATGTTGAGACTGGCACGGTTATTGTGCCAGTCACCCAGGAACAAACAAGTCTCACAACCTTCTGATCGGGCCTTGGCCGTAGCCCACTTCACAAAGTTTAGACAGTCCTCGTTGTGTTGAGTACTGTTGCTCTTGAGTCCAAAATGTATGTCCGTGAATACCGCGGCTTTGTGAAATAGGTTCATGTAGATTTGGGTTGATATAGTAACTCATGCAAGTGTACACTACTTGTAGGGAACTTGTCAAGCCCGTGACACTGAATTTCGTATCCTAGATTTCTCAATTGCCACTGAATCCAAGATTCGCTGAGCAGAGATAATGGTTCCCACGAAAGATTTTGATTGCTAGTTACTGCTTGTATGATATTGGTACATAGCGCATCGTGATGTAAATATTTTTGATTTTTTAAATTTTGTGCATGAAACGGCAACAGATCCTGAATAGGGCGCACATACTCTATGCCACAAAACATCCTTATTTTTTGCAAGGTTTCTTCAAAATTGTTTAATAGGTCTCTAACAGTGATTACGCAACACTTGGGATTTTGCCAATGATCAGGATGATACCATTCTACTTGATCATGCCAGGCAGGCATAAAATATAAACTCAGGAATTCTCTTTTAATCCAGTTGGGTATGTCTTGTATTGATGTAGCCGATGTCACCGGCCAATTTTGATAAATTTTTAATGGATCGATATTAGATAAAAATTGAAACGTCCACCATTCTTTTTGAAAAACTTTGGTAAAAAAATTATTAATAGTTAGCAATACGGAATCGCGATCAGGATAGATATAGATCGCGTGCTGTACCATTGCACAAGTTTGATCTAATCTATTTGATACTGAATGTTTCTGTTGAGTTTTGGGATGAAATCGTATAAATGTTGCTGATTGATTTGTACTTAAAAATTCCAAAATATTATCAAATTTTACAAATTCTTTTTTAAAGATGTGACTGCTTCCTAATTCAGTAAACGGCGAAACCAATTGGTCTGTGCTGGTAAGACTGGTCAAACACCATTCGAGATATGTTCCGTATGTTCCTCCAGAATATGCAATAGGTATGGTACTACTAAGTTCATGCATCTTCTTGTTGTGTTGCAGGGTAGGTTGTGATAGTAACTGGCCCGCTCATGGCGGCCATTGAGTGTTTGCCAGAGTTTTGTCGTGTCCATGAAGGATTGAGCCCGTTCATCTCCAAAATGTCATCGCGAATGTTTTGACTTTTCTTTTCAATGTTCAGGATACGAGTAAAGCTATTGGTAATAGCGGCAGTATAATACGCAAAAGGATTTTGTGATTTAGATTCATCAAACTGCAATCCAATCTGGCTGAGCTGTAGCAGGGCTTGCCCGCGCATCTCTTCATTGTAGGTGTATCCGCGCCAGTTAGATCTAGTAGCATAACGTTCACACAGTTTCATAAACATCATGGCCAACTTTCTAGTCATGTCACCGTGGTCTTTGCTAAACTCTCCAGTTTCGAGATCACCCTTCCAGTGGCTCTTACCTACTAGGAACGGCACTTTGTTTTCGTCTATGCGATAGTGAAAAAATGGAGGAAAGTTCACTCGAATGTGTGTGGGATCCAACATCGGCGCATCAATCAAGTCAGCTAGTGGATCTTCCACCACTTCGTCTATCTCTAATAAATCTTCTAGTTTGCTGCGCTTTTTGGCTTCAGCCTTGGTAATTTTCTTTGGTGCCATGGGTATGTGTTCCCAGGTCATGATTCGAAACACAATGTCTGTGTTGGGTATTTTTTTTGGATCAAGAATCTCGCCGGTTTCGCGTTTGATGCGATCAGCACGATTTCTGCGGGCTTCGGCTATGGTTTTTTGATTGATCTTGCTTAGGCTTGGTAGAATAATATCGCACTGGTGATCTAGATCGGGATCTCTATAAGCACAGTAGTTTTTCTTGCTGGAATGAATCTCTTTGAGAATATCTCTGTTGTTGAGATAATTGGTTTTTGGTGTAGTCCTTGCGATGATTGCCATTAAGACAGGTCCTTAAAATATTACTTAGTATAGCACATTTTGCCGCTTTGTCAACCTTTATAAACTGAGTGGTTTATTTTTTGGGTAAATAAGACATAGGAATCACTATGTCTACATTCTCATCCACAGTTACCGCCGAAGATGCAAACACCGCCCAGGATCTAGCCGAAGCCGGCGCTCGAGCCCAGGTAGCGGCATCGCTAGGCGGCGATGTTGTAATAAACAGCAGTTACACCAACACCGTTGTTGATGCCAACGGCGGATATACTTCCACATTTACTATTGGTGCAGAAGCAACAGTTGCACCACCGGAAGTTTCAAATCTACCATACAACGAATTTGCAGGAGTAGATGAAGCTGTAGCAGCGCAATCAGCAACGCCAGTAAACACATTTCTGGATCCACAACAACAAGCTGAAGCTCGCGATGCTGCCCTTGCTGAAGCGTCTGCACAAGCCAATGCAGCCAATGCTGCTGACCCAGTTGATGCAGAAACTGACCAAAGCCTTAGAGATCTTAGAGATGCTAACTTGTTGGCAGATGTTCAAACCACAAATTCTGCTGCTCCAGTAAACACATTTCTAGATCCGCAACAACGAGCCGAAGCTGCCCAAATAGCCGCCGCATCCTTGCCTGGAGCAAACACAGTTCAAGATCCGCAACAACGTGCGGCTGCACAGGCGCAAGCAGGCACATTGTTGGCACAACGTCAAGCCACGCTGGAAGCACAACGTAAAATGGCCAACAACGGAGACTGGCGTGTTCGTCTTAGCCTGGCTCCCAGTGCCACCTATTTGTATAATGCAAGTCCTCCGGGAATACTAGCCCCATTGGCCAAAACAGGTGGAGTAATATTCCCTTACACACCCAAAATTGATATCAATTACAAAGCTGAATATGATCCATATACTCTCACACACTCAAACTACAAGGGATATTTCTACAAGTCAAGTTATACCGATGCAGTGAATATGTCAGCCACATTTACAGCACAAGATTCTGCTGAAGCAGATTACTTGTTGGCTGTGATACATTTTTTTAGATCAGTAACAAAAATGTTTTATGGTCAGGATGCAGAACGAGGTGCACCACCTCCTCTGGTATTCTTGACAGGACTGGGACAGTATCAGTTCTCTGCACACCCTTGCGTGGTCAGTAGTTTCTCATATAGCTTGCCAGCAGACGTTGACTACATACGTGCCAGAAGCACCAATATCAACGGAACTAATCTGTTGTCACGTAGAGTCCGACAAGACTTGCCCACAAATCCTATATCTAGTGCAGTCAATCGATTGGCAAATCTTTTCTCCAGTCAAGGCATACTCAAAGGAGCCATATCTAGTCCAACAGCACCTCCTACCCTGGGAAAAAATCAACCAACCTATGTGCCCACAAAACTTGAGATTAGTTTGGTCTTGTTGCCAATGCAAACTAGATCGCAGGTCAGTCAACAGTTCAGCGTCAAGGGATTTGCCAACGGTGATCTAATCAAAGGAGGGTTCTGGTAATGGCCACTTATGATTCAACCAGCGCATACTATGCCACTGGGTATAGTCAGTTTTTTCTAGACACCATGACCAATCGTCCTATTCCCAAAGAAACTGATGATCGTATCATGCTGATCAATACCACGTATCAGTATAGGCCAGATCTTCTAGCATTCGACCTTTACGACACACCAGAGTTGTGGTGGGTATTTTATCAACGCAATCCCAACACTCTGACTGCGCCTCCTTTGGACTTCAAGGCTGGGGTGCAAATTTATCTGCCAAAAATTACCACATTACGCAGCGTGTTAGGATTCTAAAACATGGCCACTCAGGATCAGATCTCGCAGTTTCTAGCAGCGTTTTATCAATCTTGGAATTCTTCTGTTCAAGATCGGCAAGCATATCGCACTGCAATTTCTATAGCCGAAACACGGACTGGATTGCAAGTCGGCCGGGCCATCAATGCCCCAGCTGGTATCAATTTCAATCTTATCTCACCTGATGTGATACCCTCATTTGAATCTCTCACTGCAGGGCTGAATCCACCTAGTAGTTCAGCAGATACCGCCAGGGTCGCACAAATTGCACGAGACGACGGTGCTACTCCAACCGATCCTATTCCTGTTCCACAACAGATAGAAGCACCATATGGTAGAATAGTTGAAAAAACTACCAATAACCCGACCAATGCTAATCCACCATCAACAACAGAAAATGGAGACGTTGATTCTGGAACCAATGCTCCTACGGTTACATTAACCAATAGTCAGTCCGCATCTGCTCCACCATTGGTGGGTCCGCTGCCATTTCCACCATACCCACCATTCTTGGATCCTCAACAGCGAGCAGAATTTAATCAATTACAAGGTTCAGGAGCAGTGCCAGGAGCAACGCCGGTAAACAACGGAACGCAAGGCGGAGTAGGAGCTCGTAGCGATGATGCTGCTGCTGTCAACGGCACCGCAGCGGTTCGTAACAGACTGAACGACTTGTATGGTGGTGCCTCCAATGCTATTGTGGCACAGGATAATATACTAGATCAGTATGCCAGTTATACCTATAGTCTAAGTTGGTATTTGATGGATCCTGAAACATATACCGCACTAATGAAATCTCCAAAGAAAACATTAAATGGTTACTATTTGTTAGCACAAAGCGGTGGCGCCGGTGTCACAACGCAAACACCTACTAGTGCAACTAATGTAGGTACTGGTCGTAGCCCATTCTTTCCGTTGGATTATTATCTTGACAATTTTGAACTCAATACTGCATATGGCAGTTCCACTGGCAGTGGCGGCGCAGCAAAACTTACAGATTTGAGTTTTACAGTAACTGAACCCAACGGAATTACACTGTTGAGCAATTTGATAAATGCTGTTAGAAATTTATATGAAACTAAAAATATAACCAAACCGGGAACGCCTGTAAACTACGCCGCAGCACAGTATTGTATGGTCATAAGATTTTATGGCTACGACATCAACGGCAATCTTGTACAACCAATTGCACGAAAAACTGGCAGCACAGATAATCGTGCAGCAATTGAAAAGTTTGTGCCTTTTATTATTACTGAGCTTGAATTTCGAGTAGCAAACAAGTTGGTTGAATACACTATCAAGGGAGCAAGCCCTGGCGATATCACTGGCAAAAGCACCAATCGTGGCAGCATACCGCAGAACTTTCAGTTCCAAGGAAGCACAGTCAAGGACATATTGGTTGGCAGCGTGGTTCAACAAACAGCAAGCCAGGCAGCAGGAGACGAAACCAGAAACGGTGTGCCTATACAATCATCGCCGCCAGGTAGTAACAACGTGCAGGATCCTCAGCAGCGAGCAGAAGCACTTTTAGCAAGCGGACAATAATATGGCTACTACTGCAATACCTCGAATAATATCAGCAACTGATAATGTACCACAAACCAAGCCAGGCGAAAGTGCAGTTGGCGGCGTCGGCGCACCTCCTAAAGCTGATGCGGCTCCTAAACCAGGTGCCACCACACTCGGTAGCGGACTATGTGCAGCATTAAATGCCTACTATGCGGAGCAGGCTAAAAACAAGCGTCAAATACCAGACGTCTACGAAATTAAATTTGCTGACCCTATATTAGAAAACGCCAGCGTTGTTCCTCCGGGACCATTGGATAAAAGTATGGCAGGTGGCTCAACCAATGCAACAGCAGCAGATCAACTACTAAGTGAAAAACAAAGCATGAGTCCAACTGTACGCCAGAAGTCGGCTACAGCGGGACAACAGATTGTGCAATTTATTGACACCGTATTACGCAGCAGCAGTTATATTACTGCACAACAAAAAGTTACCTGGAATCCAGATACTGACCAATGGGACGACAACGGGAAGCCGCAGAGATTTGCCTGGTTTGATATCAGTTGTGAAGCACAACAATTACAGTATGATCCAGAACAAAATGATTTTGCGTACAAAATGATTTATACCATAGCACCGTATCAAACGCCAGTGATTAGTGAATATTTTGAAAGCGGAGAATTCAGGGGAGTGCATAAAGTTTTTAACTATTGGTTTACAGGACAAAACACTCAGGTAATGCAATATGAACAGGCATTTAACCACCTATGGACGCAGGCTATTACTAGTGACATTTCAAAGTCATCGGGCACAGCCCCATCACAAACCGGGCAAAATAGCGAAGCACTTTGGAAAAAACGAGTGATGCCTGCCAGCGGGCAAGCACGCCAAGGCGGTGATGGCAAAACATTTGAGCCAGGTGCCAATGCTGCTGATTATCTATACTCAGCCGACCAAGCCGACATTAGATTGGTAATCATAGGAGATCCTGCCTGGATTCCTTCTCCTAAGGCCATGCAACCCGGCAAGTTTGTTACTGCACCGTTTGAAGCTGATGGTACTATAAATGTAAGTGCATCGGGTGCATACTTTGAATTTGCATGGAATCGACCCAGAGACTATGATCTCAATACAGGGATCATGGATACAGGGCAAAACAATTTTCGAACTAATTATGTTAGTACCGACGCTGGACTAGCACAACAAACAGTCACATACATGGCTACCACCAGCAAGAGTATATTTCGTGGAGGAAAATTTACTCAGGAACTTGAAGGTACTCGAGTACAAAATACTTTTTCTACTAAGGCACCGGATACTGGAAGAAATACGACCCCAGCAACAACTACAGCAAAAACTTCAGGAGTAGGTGATCGTATAATAGCAGCCACCAACGGCGCACTACCTATCAATCGAATAATACAATCAACATCAAAAGCATTGCAGGCCGGCGCAGCATCAACGGTACCTACAGCCACAGAATACACAGCACCTGCACCTACAACTAATGCCATCACATCAATATCTGGAGCACAGCCACTGCCGGCAAAAGCTGCCAGTGTTGATGGTGCAGAACTTCCAACTACAGAATTTCAACCGCCGCCTACCCTACGAGGAAATCCCACCGGCGGAGCCGATGGACTAGATTTATCGCCGGCTCCAGACCCAAACCCTTCTCAAGGTATAGTAAACGACGATCAAGGAACCTAAAGGACATATATGGCAGAAAATAATACCCAACCGTCGGGCAGCGCACCCAATTATAAATTTGATCGCGGTGGTACGCCCGCAGAAATGGGTCCGTTCATTGGTCAAATCATGAACAATGTTGACCCTACTCGCACCGGCAAAGTACAAGTGTTTATCAAGCAGTTTGCAAGTGGGAAACCAGCTTCTAACCCTCAAGCCTGGCGGTGGATCAACTATCTTCCGTCTTTTTACGGTGCCACAGAAAAAACCAGCACCAGTGCCGGTGCGGGCACGTATCCCGGAAATCAACAAAGCTACGGCATGTGGTTCACCCCACCTGATATTGGCACCGATGTAATGTGCTTTTTTGTAGAAGGTGATCCAAATCAAGGCTACTACATTGGATCTGTAATTCAAAATAGTTTAAATCATATGTTGCCGGCTATTGGTGCTGCTAAGACGGGTGAGTATGTTACTCAGAACAAGTCACAAGCAGAATATTTTGGTACAGCTCCACAATTGCCAGTCACCGAAATCAACACAACTAACCCAGAGATCAATAAAAATCCGCGATTCTATGAACAGCCTAAGCCTGTGCATAGTTTTCAAGCTGCTATATTTTTTCAGCAAGGGCTGGATAAAGATCCTGAACGTGGTCCTATTATTTCAAATGCACAACGAGAAAGTCCTAGCACAGTGTATGGTATTAGCACACCGGGTCAGCCTATCTATCAAGGAGCCGAAGACCCCAAAACCATACGCCAGAAATTAAATTCCAAGGAGTTGACGCCGCAGGATGTCAAAGTAATAGGCCGCAAAGGCGGGCATACCCTGGTAATGGATGATGGCGACCTAGAAAACAACAATGCCTTGTTTAGATTGCGAACTGCCAAAGGTCATCAGATCATGATGAATGATTCGGAAAACTTTTTTCAATTCATTCATGCCAATGGGCAAACCTGGATAGAATTAGGATCCGAAGGCACAGTGGATGTGTATTCAACCAACAGTGTAAACGTAAGAACTGAAGGGACTATCAATTTGCATGCTGATAAAGATATCAATATGTTTGCTGGCGGCAACATCAATTTGAAATCAAATGCAGCCACCAACATTGGTGCTGTGACTACCATGAACGTGGCCAGTCAAGGTGCTATGACCATTTATAGTCAAGCACCAATTGGAATTCGTAGTGATGGTAGTCTAGCATTAAAAAGTCAGGGTGGGTCATGGAACGGTGGCTCAGCATTGAAATTCAAGGCCAGCAAGATTGATCTCAACGGTGGCGGAGCAACTGACGTTAAGGTCCCTAAACTGTATCCTAAAACTACTTTAGACGATACTACATTTGACAACTCCACAGGCTGGCAAGTAAAACCCAATGGGCTAGAAAGTATTGTCACAAGAGCGCCGTCGCACGAACCGTATCCATACCACAATAAAGGTGTAGAAGCCAGCGTGAGTTTTACCGAAGGAACTCCTTCTCCTCCGCCAGATGCTGAGCCAGTTCCTTCCAGCTGGGGTATAGTTAGAAAATCATGAGTAAATTTTCATTTACAGGACCAAACGGAGAAGTGTATGATGTAGAAGGACCATCAGGTGCCACTGTGGAACAAGCTAGAGCAATATTTGATCAACAAATCAGCACCGGTGGGCTAACAGGAATACCAGTAGGTGGCTTGGTCAATGCAGTTACACAGGCCACAGGTGGGTTATCATCGGCTATAGCTCAAATAGGACCAGCATCATTTGCACAGGCTCAACAACTAGGAAGCACAATCAATCTTCCGGACCTAAGAGGAATGCCTATACCTAATCCGATTGGAGTAAGTGACTTTGTTGGCACAACAGTGAGCCAACAAAACATAGGCTCAATTAATCCTGCACAAATACAAGGGCTAATAGCACAAACTAGTACGTCAGTGGGTCAGGCCGCGTCTGCAATTACCAATACTAAAGGTCTCGGTAAGTTTGGTCTTAATGCTGATCAGTTGCAATTGTCGGGATTGATCAAACCGGGGCTAGCTGAACAAATTAATTTGGATCCCAGCAAATTTACCAGTATCTTGTCAAGTCCTACTAGCTGGACAGGCAAATTGGGCGCCACAGATTTAACCTCTGTACTAGGCAACGAACGACTGCAAACCACAGTACAACAAGGTCTAATGAATGTAAACTTTGATCAACTCAAACAAGTAGGAGCAATCAGCGGTACAGAAGTAGCATCGCAGCTGGGCCCGTTGTTGAACAATGCCACAAAATTTGGCCTGGGCAATGCAACTGAATGGCTCAAAACTGCACCGTCACTGGGATCGTTGGGGTCACTGGGATCGTTGGGGTCACTGGGATCGTTGGGGTCACTGGGATCACTAGTTAGTGGTGGCGGAATTGGCGGATTACTTGCCCTAGGCGGCGGCGGTGCCCCCGCTGCACTAATCAGTCAAATGAATAACTTTGCTAAATCGGCAGAATTTGCACAAGCATTTGCTGGCTTGAATGCTGACATATCTGGCGGAGGCAATCCACTAGAAGCAGGCGTGCAGGCACCTAAAGGATTTACCAACACTGTGAATCGAGCTAATTTAAATGAAGCTGTGAAAAAAGTCATCGGCAACAACAAAATATCTGTGCCAGATTTTGCACCTCCGGGCACCAGCTAAATATCTGTATGGCCACATTCATTGGATTTAACACACAGAATCAATACAAAAAATTTACGCTGGTGGACGGCGAATTAATCAAACGCGACCTACTCAATGCATTCAACGTCTGGCAAGGGCAATTGCCCGGCCGCCCGTCATACGGAACCACACTCTGGAGTTTTTTGTTTGAAAGCCAGGATCAAACTACCATGGCCAATATTCTGCGAGAAGTGCAGAGAGTAGCAGGTGGCGATCCTAGAATTTATCTAAATGATGTACAAGTGTACCCACAGGAAAACGGTGTTCTAATTGAACTGGAGATACAACTAGTAGCTGGCGCAGACGCACAATTGCTGAGTGTATTTTTTGATCAACAACAGCGCAGAGCTTCGTTTGTATAAAAGTAGCCGTTTACTTTATCGGTAAATAACATATTAACGGAATATCATGGCACGCACTACTAGACAAACAGTTGTATTTGGCGTTGAGGATTGGAAACGCATCTATCAGACCTTTAGAGAAGCTGACTTTCAAAGCTACGACTTTGAAACTTTGCGAAAAAGTTTTGTAGATTATCTTCGACAGTATTATCCTGAAACATTCAATGATTACATTGAAAGTTCAGAATTCATTGCATTACTAGATGTTATTGCATTCATGGGCCAGGCCATGGCCTTCCGTAACGATCTAAACACCCGTGAAAATTACATAGATACCGCAGAGCGTAGAGACTCAGTGGTGCGCCTGGCAAATCTAGTGAGCTATACTGCCAAAAGAAATACCGCTGCCCAAGGTTATCTCAAAGTATTTTCAGTACAAACTACTGAAAATGTCACAGACTTCAACGGAATTGACCTAGCCAATGTTACTATCAACTGGAACGATCCTACCAATTTAAACTGGGCAGAACAATTTACAGCTATTATAAATGCGGCTCTGGTGGACACTCAACGTATAGGTCGTCCAGGCAACCGCCAGGACATTGTGGGTGTAAACACATCTGAATATTCTATCAATTTGGTACCAGGATACTTGCCTGTGTTGCCATACAACGCCACAGTTGACGGCGTTAACATGCCATTCGAAGCAGTAAATTCCACATCCGTGGGCCGAGACTATATCTACGAGCCTGCTCCTGTGGCCAATGGTATTTTCAATCTCTTGTTCCGCAGTGACTCCTTGGGATTTGCAGCGGCCAACACTGGCTATTTCTTTTATTTCAAACAAGGCGTGTTGCAAAGCCAGGATTTTAATTTAGCAGAACGTATCAGCAATCGCACAGTTAACATCAACATTGAAGGCGTTAACAATGAAGACCGTTGGGTATTTCAATTGGACAATGTAGGTACTGTTGTGAGCCAATGGGAATATGTAGAATCAGTTTTTGCTGCGGCGGCCGAGCAACTGACACCAGACCAACGTAAATTGTTTTCTACATCATCAAGAACAAACGATCAGATCACTTTGACATTTGGAGATGGTGTATTTTCTGCTATTCCAGTAGGATTGTTCCGTGCTTATGTTCGTGCATCCAACGGCCTGCAATACATCATCAATCCAGAAGAAATGCAAAGTGTAGTTCTTCCAATCAGTTACATCAGCAGAACTGGTCAGTTGCAAACAATCACATTTACCTGCGGTATCACTACTCCTGTCAGCAATGCACAGGCTAGAGAAACTCTGGACGAAATCAAACAACGTGCTCCTGCTAGATACTACACACAGAACCGCATGGTCAACGGAGAAGACTACAACAACTTTCCGTTTACCTTGTACAACTCAATTATCAAAAGCAAGGCACTAAATCGTGCTAGTATTGGTACCAGCCGATATCTTGACCTGGTGGACAACACAGGCAAATACAGCTCAACTAATATTTTTGGATCTGACGGTGCATTGTGGGAAGAAAATCAACTGCCCACATTTGTGTTCTCGTGGTTGAATCGCAATGACATTGCCAGCGTAATCACCAATCAGATACAACCGCTGTTGATTACCAACGGTTTCACGCAATTCTATTATGCAAATTTTCCAAGACCAGACTTGGCGGTACTCAACATCACTTGGAATCAAAGTACCACAATGGCCAACGAAACCACTGGTTATTTTGTAAATGCACTTGGTGGCCCTGTCCCAATTGGTACCTTTTCTAGCAACAACACAAAATATATTCAAGTAGGTAGCCTGGTAAAGTTTGCTGCACCTGCTGGATATTATTTTGACGCCAACAATAGACTCAAACTAGGAACTCCTGTTCGTGCTGATGAAACACTAACCATCTGGGCCAGCCCAAGTATTATTGTGCTGAATGGTACCAACCAAGGTCAAGGCAACTTTGACAACGGAACTGGACCAGTTACACTTAACAATTTTGTACCCACAGGAGCAATACCTGTGTCGGTGATTCCATTGCTGGTCACAGATATTCCGGCCAGCCTTGAATCGTCGATTGCCAATCAGATTTTGTTGTTTAGAAACTTTGGGCTTGGATACGATAACACCACACAGACTTGGTATCTAATTACATCTAATAATCTTGACGTCAATGCGGACTTTAGTTTAGCCAATGCACAAAGTACATCGGGCACAGGGCAAGATGCAAGCTGGGTTATTCAATGCTTAACAGATGGGCTTAGTTATACTGTGACCAGCCGGTCTTTGGTATACAACTTTGGTTCGGTGTTGCAAACAAGATTCTTCTTTGAATCAGCACAACGCATTTATGACACTCGCACAGGCACAACAATCAGCGACTTTGTCAAAGTGTTGAGAACCAACAGCTTGCCTGATTCCAATCAAGCCCTGCCAGGTGACATCAGTCTTTCTATCATTGGTCAGCCAGTTGAGTCAGACGGATATGTCGACGACTATCAAGTGATTGTCAGTTACCAAGATGTTGATAGTGATGGAGTAGCAGATGATCCAGATTTCTTTAATGAAATTGTTGCACCATCAGTTGTACCAAGTTCAAAATTGGTGTTCTTTGAAAAGACGGTGGACTTTGACAATTTGCAACGTTATATTCTGGTTGAGCCAGGCCGTGTGGTCAGTGAGTTTGCAACTAAGAATGATATTGAATCAGTCAAAGGAGAATATGTTGTAGGACAAATTTTCTATGCTTATAACCAGGAAATTTATGTAGGGCCTCTTGCTGGACAAGTGGGTGCCTTTTATGAATTAGCGGTCAGCACAACTTTTGTGCGATCACTAGTAGATGTATCTTCAGACTGGATTGCACGAGTGGGCCGTCAAAGTTTATATTTTCAATATAGACACAATGCTCCGTTGACTTCTCGTATTGATCCAGGAACAACTAACATTATTGACTTGTATGTGGTTACACAAAGTTACTACACTGCCTATCAAAACTGGATCAGAGACACTACAGACACAGTGCCTAAACCTAGTGTACCCACAATTAATGAGTTGTCGACTGCGTATCAGAATCTTAATAACTACAAAATGATTTCTGACAATGTAGTAGTAAATTCAGTCACCTTTAAGCCACTGTTTGGTCCTAAAGCAGCACAAGAACTTAGAGCCACGATCAAAGTTATTCGTGCAGCCAATTCGACGGCTAGCGAAAGTGAAATTAAAAATTTAGTAGTTGCCAACTTGAATGATTATTTTTCAATTGACATATGGGACTTTGGAGATACATTTTATTTCTCGGAACTTGCAGCCTATATCCATAGAAATATGGGCGGTATTGTGAGTTCTGTAGTACTAGTACCTCTGGACCCATTAAAGAGTTTTGGTGACCTGTATGAAATACGGTCAGCTCCAGATGAGATTTTTGTTAATGCTGCTGGAGTCAGTTCAGTAGAAGTGATCACAGCATTGACATCAACCAACCTTAGAACCGCACCAGGCAGTGGAGTAATTTAATGGATAGAACAAGAACTGTAGATTTTCTACCACCGATATTTCAAACTACTACTAACAAACAGTTTTTGTCAGCTACTCTGGACCAATTGGTCCAAGAGCCACAGTTTAAAAAGACACAAGGTTTTGTTGGTCGTAGAGTTGGCCCGGGTGTAAATCCCAATGACTATTATGTGGTTGAGCCTAATGCTGTACGAGCAAATTATCAACTTGAACCAGGGGTAATCAGTCTAAAACCAGACACAACAGATATTCAAGATGCAATAACTTACCCAGGTATTACTGATGCTCTTGCCCGCCAAGGCGCTAAAGTAAATGACTCTGATAGATTGTATACCAGTGATTACTATACCTGGGATCCGTTTATTAGTTTTGATAAATTTGCAAACTATAGTCAATACTATTGGTTGCCAGCTGGCCCATTATCAGTGGACGTTAGTGCCACTGCGGTTCCGTTAACAGATAGTTTTGATGTTACCCGTGGCGCAGATGTATATGAATTCTCTGGTGTTCCTGGTGAGAATCCAATTATCACTCTGGTGCGAGGCGGCAATTATGATTTTGTTGTAAATCAGGCTCCTAATGGATTTTGGATACAAACCGATCCTGGTGTAAACGGCCGCCTGCCCTATGCTCCTAATATCAGTTCAAGAGACGTGTTCGGGGTCGTTAACAATGGCGAAAACGCTGGCACAGTAACTTTTAATGTTCCACTGAAAAACGCTCAACAATTTTATTATGATCTAACGCTGGTGCCAACAACACCGACCGCCGGGCAAGTAGACTTGATAACTGATTTGAAATTTAATCAGATCAACAATATATATCTGACAGAATTTTTAGCACAATATCCATCGGGAATTGATGGAATCACAAATCTCAACGGTCGCACTGTGGTGTTTACCAATCAGATTGCTGACCCAACTGATGGAGGCTGGCTAATTACTAGTCAATTTGATCCATTGGCTCAGATCCCAAGTAACAACGGATTACTAGGTAGTTTTGACACACAAGTGTACGATCAAACAACTCCAATCCTTAATGTTGACACACGATATAGTGTTTGGGCAATACAATATCAATATGACAATGATGGAAATGCTATCCTACAATTGTCATCAATAACACAGTGCCCTGTGCTGAATAAATTCACCATAATGTTTGGTACTCAATGGGCAGGAACTCAATGGTATCGCGATGCAGAAGGATATTTTGAAGAAATACCATTGCTTACTGCAATCAAAGATTTGCTGTGGTATCAAGATGGAACTAATCCAGAAATTTTTGGTCAGATTCGATTGATCGATCAGAACCAAGTTGAAACACTGAATATAGCAACCGACATCCTTGGCAAGAAAAATTATGTTGCACCCAACGGTGTGGTGTTTACTAACAATCTCAAAGTTATCTTTAGAGGCAGCGTTGTTCCGTCTAGTTATCAAAATCAAACCTACTATGTAGCTGGAGTAGGCACAGCCATACAACTGTTGCCAGTCACGGATTACGTTACCCCGGAGACTTATACCAAAAGTGCCACAGTGCCGTTTGATTCGTTGCCCTTTGATATAGGTAACTTTGATGCTAGTTTAAATCAACCACTGGTGCCTGATTATCTTACTATTGCACTTGATAGTCCAGACCGCAATGCCTGGACTAGATCTAATCGTTGGTTTCATATTGATGTTATCAATGCATCTGCGGCATATAACAACACTGTTCCGTTTATAGACAATGCATTTCGTGCCAAGCGGCCCATCCTGGAATTCCGTGGCGGCACACGATTGTTTGGCATGGGAACTCAGGCCAAGACGCCAGTTAATATTATAGACTTTCAAACAACTGATGCTTTGTCAACTATCAATGGCACCATTGGATATGCAGTTGACGGGTATTCGTTTATTTCTGGAAGTCGAGTAATCTTTGCAGCAGATAACGACCCGCAGGTTCGCAATAAAATTTATGTAGTAGAGTTTATTACTCCAAGCACAGATGGCAGCACATTAACGCTTCAACCAGTTATTAATCTAGTACCTGCATCTGATGCTGATGTGCTAGTTGATCAATGCACTGTTTGTTTGAGCGGTAACACTTTGCAAGGAATAAGTTTTTTCTTTGATGGTCTTCAGTGGATTACAGCACAAGAAAAAACATCAGTTAACCAGGCGCCCTTGTTTAATGTATATGATCAAAATGGATTTAGTCTTGGTAATCGTGTGGCATATCCTAGCTCAACATTCTTGGGCAGCAAATTGTTCAGTTATGCTGTGGGATCGGGCGTTGAGGATACTGTATTGGGATTTGCTCTGAGATACCTCAGTATCAACAATGTAGGCGATATTGTATTTGATAATAACTTTTACACAGACACATTTATTCATGTAGATAACAATGTCAGCACCAAAAATCCTATCGGCATTGGATTTGTTCGTCAATACGCTGATAGAATTTTGTATGAAAAAGAAATTGGATGGCAACGTGCTGCAACCAAGAGTTTAATTTATCAACAATTTAGTTTTACATCAGTTGTTAATACACCGCTAGTTCTTGATGTGGCAGTAGTTCCAACAGGAACTGTGCCCAGTGTCAAAATATATGTAGGTAGTGTGTTCCAAGATCCCACAACATACACCTTTACTACAACCGCCAATACTACCACAATTACATTTAATAGCAACATAGTTATAGTACCTGGAGATGTTATTGAAGTGTTGGCTTTGAGTAATCAAGTTAGTTCTGTGGGCTTTTATCAAGTTCCCATCAATCTTGAAAACAATCCATTGAATGGAAACTCGTCAAACTTTACATTGGGTACAGTGAGAACTCACTACGAAAGCATTGCACAGAATCTAGTGTCATTGACTGGCAAAGTCAACGGTGCCAACAATATTAGAGATCTTGGCAATGTTATTCCTTTCGGTCTGAATATTCTGCAACAAAGTGCGCCAATGACCCTGGCTGGTTATTTCTTGCGCAAACCTGAATATGAAATTTTTGCTGCTCTGTCATACAACTCAAGAGAATACGAAAAATTCAAAGCGCAATTGTTGAACACAGCGGTGGCCAATGATTATGTCAATCTCACTGTGCCAGAAATACTCACAGCAGTAATTTCAGACATAACACTTGGCCGCACCAGTAGTAATCCGTTTTACTGGAGTGACATGTTGCCCACTGGTAGCGTGTACACACAACTACAAACCACAGTAACTCCAATTTCTACTGCGGTGTTTGATACTACTCAAGTATACAATTACACTTCGGCCAACTATCTTGGATTGCTGGTCTACGTAAATGATATTTTATTGACTCGTAATCTTGGTTATGTGGTTGCCACAGACGGACCTAGAATTACTATCACAGTGCCACTGGCAGTGGGGGATGTAGTTACCATACAAGAATATCCTGCAACCTACGGCAGTTATGTACCAAACACTCCTACTAAACTGGGATTGTATCCGGCATATATTCCTGAAATTTTTCTTGACGAAACTTATGTAAATCCAGTTTTTGTTATTCGCGGTCACGACGGATCTATTACCAGAGCATTTGGAGATTTCCGCGATGCATTGCTGCTGGAGTTTGAAACTAGAATCTATAACAATCTTAAGTTAGACGGCAATCCTGTACCATTAACCACAGCCGAAGTCGTTCCTGGCCAATTCCGCACCACTGATTATACACTTGGTGAGATAACAGACATTCTCAGCGAAGATTTTCTGACATGGGTAGGCTGGAACAAACTAGACTACAAAACACAAGATTATCAACAGAGCAATCAATTCACATGGAATTATTCCACAGCGTCAAACAAATTAACTGCCAACCAGCCACTGGTAGTAGGTGCCTGGCGCGGGCTTTACAATTATTTCTACGATACAATTTATCCAAACACTAGACCCTGGGAGATGTTGGGATTCAGTGTCATGCCCGTATGGTGGGAAAATGAATACGGTCCTGCACCCTATACTTCAGGCAACTTGGTTCTCTGGGAAGATTTAGCAGCCGGCTTGGTTAGAGATCCTGTGGCACCATATGTGCTGCCAGAATATATTCGCCCCAACTTGACAGATGTGATTCCATCTGGCAGCGAAGGTGCCTTGTTGAGTCCTATGCAGGTGATGGTAGGCAACTTCAACAGCAACGACTTCCGCAAGAGCTGGGTCGTGGGTGATGATGGTCCGGTAGAAAACGCCTGGCGTACCTCCAGTGCATATCCATTTGCTGCCATGAGACTATTGGCGTTAACTCGTCCTGCAGAATTTTTCTCATTGTTTGCCGACAGAGATCTTTATCGATTCGACACGTCTGTCAACCAGTATCTCTACAACGGGCGTTATAGACTGGATGCCAACGGCATCGAAGTGTATGGCAACGGTGTCAGCAAGGCCAGTTATATTGATTGGATTGTGGACTTTAACCGTGTGAGCGGAATCAATTCTACCACTGCTCTTACTGCTGATCTTAAAAATCTTGACGTAAGACTATGCTACAGAATGGCATCGTTCACTGGTAAAAATCTCCTGGAAATCTACACTGAAAAATCCAGTCCCAACAGTTTGAACTCAACACTGTTGTTGCCAGACGAAAGCTACAACCTCTTGTTCTACAAGAATGTGCCATTTGCTCAACTCACATACTCCAGTGTGATTGTGCAAAGTACAACCGCAGGATGGGCAGTGTATGGCTACAACATGACTCAGCCATACTTTAGTATATTGCAAAGCCTAATTAATGGCAATTTAGCAACTATTTCAGCTGGTGGTAGTACTGTGCGGGTTCCTGTGGAATACAGCAACAACGTGGTTCAAATACCATATGGCTATGTGTTTACCAATCGCACTCTTGTGGCAGACTTCTTGTTGAGCTACGGCGCATTGTTGCAGAGCCAAGGCCTTGTGTTTGATAATTTAGAAAACGGGTATGTGTTAGACTGGAATCAGATGGTCAGTGAGTTCCTGTACTGGAGCAATCAAGGCTGGACCGACGGTGCTATCGTCAATCTCAACCCCGGTGCATCACAACTGATTGTGGAACGTGCCGGAGCAGTGGTGGATAGTATTGCTGTTCAAACTGCAGAAAACATGATACTCAATGCAGATCGAAAACCATTCAATGCTAGAGATCTTGTGATTGAACGCAGTGACAATCGTTTTGCTGTGCGCAGTGTAACCAACGAAACTATTAACTTCTTAAACATCAAGTTTACCAGTTACGAAAATATGGTTGTGCTAGACAATGTGAGTATTTTTGCAGACTTGATTTATCAACCGATTACTGGTGCAAGACAAGACCGTGTAAAATTGGTTGGAACAACCACAACTGAGTGGGACGGTCAGTTAAATGCACAAGGATTTGTTCTTAACCAAGACAATATCAAGCCATGGAGCCAAAACGTCAAGTATGCTCGCGGTGAGATTGTGGAGTATAAAAACTTTTATTACAGCGCGAATGATATTGTTCAGCCCGCTGCCAAGTTTGATTTCAACGAATGGACAATCTCAGACTACACCAAGATACAACAAGGTCTGCTGCCTAACTTGGCCAACAAGAGCAATCAACTGGCCAATAGTTACAACATATACACAGCCAATCTTGAACAGAACCAAGATTTGTTTGCATATGGACTGATTGGATTCAAACCTAGACAATACATGGTTTCCTTGAATCTTGACAGCACCAGCCAGGTAAACTTGTATCAGCAGTTTCTAGGCACCAAAGGTACTGTTAGAGCTGCTGAACTATTTTCGTTTGCTGACCTAGGCCGCGGCCCTGCTCAGTACGATATCTATGAAAACTGGGCAGTACTAAGAGCAACATACGGTGCTAACGCAAATCGTAGTTTCTACGAATTACAATTAAACGAAGCACTACTCGGAGCAAACCCTAGCCTGATACAAGTTATTCAGCCTGGAGAAACCAGCCAAGCTGATCAAACAGTGTTGTTGAGCAACTTGTGGAAACAAAGCTACAAGATACCTAGTACCGATATTCTCACAACCACAACAGTTAACCCAACTGACGTAGCATTGCCAGGTGCTGGCTACGTCAATATTGATGACGTCGATATCACAGTGTTTGATATTACCAATGTTGCAAGTCTGGATACAAATCTTGATCAGATTGGTGTAGGAACAGTTATTTGGGTGGCCAAGATCAATAACTATGACTGGGGAATTTATCGAACAAGCAAGCTCCCGGGTTATATTTCATCAGTAAGTAGTAATCTTGACGGAACTGCGGTATTAACATTCACTGCGCCGCACGGCATTACTGCAGGACGACGAGTTATAGTAAGATTTTTCTCTATCGAAGTTGACGGAGTGTATACGGTAATTAGTGCACCTAGCATTACCCAACTCGTTGTTGATTTTTCTTTTGCCAACGGCGGCCAGCTTGTGGCATCAGGAACTGGTATTGGGTTTGTACTACAAACTCAGCGTGTTGCACAGGCCAGCGACGTAATAACGTTACCTTATGTTAACAACCTACTACCAGGAAACAAGGTATGGGTTGACAACAACGGTGCAGGCCTATGGGAAGTATTAGAAAAACAAATAGTGTTTTCTTCTGCAGCAGAAATAACAGCAACGAACCCTGTGACCAACAGCAAGTTTGGGCAAAGCGTAGCACAGGCCAAGAGCAACTTGTATGCTATTGTTGGTAGTCCAGCATATAGTCAAGGATATGGTGACGGCGCATTATACACTTATGTTCGCACATCATCTAGTCCGTTCACTGAAAATTCAGTATTGGAATTAGATGGCGCTGTGGATACCGTGGGCTTTGGATCCAGTGTCAGTATCGGCAATCAAACATGGCAAGCTGTGGGTGCACCTGCAAGTTACAACAACAGAGGGTATGTATCGGCAGTATACCGCCAACCTGATTCAGCAAGTTTTATCAATGCTGCCCTACTAACAGTTCCGGATTCTAGAGATCTTGCATTGCCAGCAGAATTTGGCTATAGTGTTGTAGTCAGCACAGATGAACATTGGATGTATATCGGTGCACCGGGTATCAACAAAGTGTTTGCATACGGGCTAGTTGAAGTTGAAAATCAATCAGTGGCTTATGTGGCCGACGGCCGCCAATTTACATTTGACTTTAGCGATCATATAGTAATTGATACAGGCTATGACCAACAACTTAGTGTGGTGTTGAACAATAAATTGTTGACATATGGTGTAGATTATTCTCAAACAGCAACAAATATTGTATTTGCTGCTGCTCCTGCAAAAGATCTGGTCTTGAAGATTGTTCGAAAAACCCAGCATTCTTATACCGGTGACGGATCAACCAAACTGTTCTCATTGAACGAATACCTTTATTCTGCCACCAGTATCTACAGTTTCAAAGTTACAGTCAACGGTGTGTTACAACGTCCAAACATCGATTATGATTTTGATTACAATGATAGTGCTGCCGGTAGAGATGTAATATTCTTCACTGCACCCGGTAATGGTGCAGTGGTCAACGTTGCAACACAGAGTTATTTTGTTTTTGTTGACACAATTGAATTTACACAACAAGTAACAGCATCGATAGCAGGAACTACATTAACAGTATCTTATGCACAACCAGGAGCGTCGCCGCTGACAGTGGGTATGAACTTGAGCGGTGCAGGAGTAACACCAGGAACAAAAATCACAGCGTTGTTAACAGGCACCGGCGGTACAGGAACATACTCGGTAAGCACTAATCAAAATGTGGCTTCCACCACTATAACTGCTAGATTAAATGACTCTGCTAGATTTGGTGAAAGTGTAGTTTGTACCACTGACGGTCGTCAGATAATGGTAGGTACACCAAATGACTATTACAATGCCACACTTGATGCTGGTGCAGTATATGTATTTGACCGTGCTGTACAGAATTTTGTCGTAACCGATGCTGCACAAACCACCTATACAGTTGACGGGACACTGTCAGCACCAACATCTGTAATTCTAAACAATCAATTCTTGACCAACACCGAAGGAAATGTTACAGGAACGTTTACCAAGGTGAGTGCTGCTGAAATCGCAATCAGCACGCCACTGGCAGTGGGTGATGTGATTGAAATTGAAGTTAATAAATTTAATCTGTTGCAAATTGTTGGAGCCAATGCACCTTTCCAGAGTGCTAATTTTGGTGGTGCTGTTGACATGTGCAAAAACAATTGCAGCTTGTATGTAGGTGCCCCACAAGATGGATCAGTGCTACCAGCGGCCGGACTAGTACAGCGTAATGTAAATCAAAGTCGAGTGTATGGAACAACAACCAGCACCAATGTTGGAGCTCGATTGCTGCCCGGAGAAACAATTAGAATCAACAACCAAGAGGTTGCATTGTCTCAGCCAGTGGCTTGGAACAGTGCATTAACATACACAGTAGATACCATTGTTGATTATGGGTTAAGTTTGTACATAGCAATCAAGCCTGTGCCAACAGGAACGGCCTTAACTAACACCACATACTGGCAACCCAGCAGTTGGACGGCAGTGCTAGCACAAGACATCAACCACGCAGGAATAGACAACGTTGTAGCCATCGCTGGCGTAGTAGGCACAGCTAATTACGGCCTAATAACAATCAGTGTTAAAAATATGTTAGCAGCTGATGCTGGCAACCGACTTACAGTATTGCCCGGACTAATTGGAACCACCTTCCAACGCTTGGTATTTGAAACGTTTGCATACACACAAACTATTGAAAGCCCGGCACCTTCTGCATATGCTGGATTTGGATCAGCGGTAAACATTGATTCGTTTGCCACTACTCTCACAGTTGGCGCTCCTCGTGGCAATCTGTATCGTCCAAATACTTTTGATGCTGGTACCACATACTTTGATAGTCGAACCACAACAATAAGTGGCCCATTGGCACAAAGTGGTGTAGCATACACTTATGATTATTTGCCTAGCGCAACTGATTCGATAAGCAATCCAGGAAAATTTGCATTTGGACAACAAATATATGATCAACGAGTGCAAGAACTAGATCTGTTCGGAACATCCATTGATTATACCAATGGTGTGTTGTTGATTGGTAGTCCGGGCAGTGATATTGACGACAGTACCCAGAGCGAGCTAGATTATGGTCGTGTTGCTGTGTTTAGAAATCTTACACTGACTCCTGCGTGGTCAACAATACACCAACAGTTGCCTGTGGTCGATGTCAAATTAATCAATTCAGTATTCACTTATAATCGTGTTACTGGTGCAAAAACAAACTTCTTTGATTTCTTTGATCCGTTGCAAGGTAAAATCCTTGGAGCCGCACGAGAAAATATCAACTATATTGGTGCAGTAGACCCTGCTGCCTACAATGTCGGATCAGTCAATAACTATGGCAGGATCTGGGGCCAAGTGCATGTGGGCGAAATGTGGTGGGATACCAACAACGTTCGTTTTATTGATCCAAATCAAGACAGCATTGTCTACGCTGCACGCCGCTGGGGACAAGTATTTCCAGGATCAACAGTAGATGTATATCAATGGGTAGCCAGCAGCCAACCACCTGCAACATACACCGGCGAAGGAACTCCTCAAAACTTGGTCAGTTACGATTTGTCCACTGGTCTAAACCTTGATGGAATTTTCACCACAACATATTATTTCTGGGTTCGCGGCATTACATCAATTGATACCAATGCAGGAAAAACTCTCAGCACCACTGGCGTTGCTAGATATATTGAAGAACCTCGTAGCTCGGGTATTCCGTATGTGGCGTTTGTTAGCCCCAGTGCAACTGCTATCTATAATGCAGTCAACGATATTTCAGCACAGGATACTATTTTAAGTATTGAGTTTGATAGAGAATACACTGACGATAATGTTCACGTGGAATACAGTTTGATTCCTGAGAATCGTGCTGATGGATTCTTGCCAGATAATTTGTATCTCAAGTTCCAGGATTCTTTGTGCGGCGTCAATACCGTTGGTGCCAAGGTGCCAGACCCAAATCTAAGTCCTGCCAACAGTTACGGTGTGCAGTTCCGCCCACGTCAGTCAATGTTTGCTGACAGATTCCTGGCCCTAGAAAATTATTTCAACAGAGTCAACAGTGTACTTGCACAATTTCCTATATCAGAATCTCGCAGTTTTACTTTGTTGAATTCTAGCGAATCAGAGCCAACCGCAGGAACTGGTGCATGGGACAAACGTGTGGCCAGCCTTGAAGAACTTAGTTATCAAGATTTCGCTATTGTGCCTGTGGGTTACAAGTATTTGGTTGTGTCCGATTCTGCACAAAATGGTTTATGGACTATCTATAGCGTTACCACAGCAAAAACGTTTGACTCGTTGATGTTGGTGCGAGTACAAAATTACGACACTCGTAAATATTGGAGTTATATTGATTGGTATCTAATTGGTTACAATCGAAGCAGTCAGATAGTAGATGAGGTACCGACCTACAGTAGTCTTGATACCCTTAGCGTGTACACAGTTCCTGTTGGTGCCAGCGTAAGAGTTACTGCCAATGCACAAGGTAAATGGGAAATTTATTTGCGAACAAATACTGGGTGGGATCGAGTAGGTTTGCAAGATGGTACCATTGCTATTGCTGCCGAGCTGTGGGACTATCAACTGGGACGCTTTGGATTTGACTCTGAAGTATTTGATGCACAATATTTTGACCAAGAACCAGTAATAGAAACTCGCAAAATTATTCAAGCTATCAATCAAGAATTATTGATTGGTGAATTATTGATTGAAAGAAACAAAGCTCTAATACTGATGTTTAACTTTGTTCTTAGCGAATTTGAAGCTCCTGACTGGTTGAGCAAAACCAGCTTGGTTGATGTTGATCACAAGATCCGTCAATTGCTACCATTCCAGACCTACCAACGTGATAATCAAGACTTTGTGGTTGACTATATCAAAGAAGTCAAGCCATATCACGTGCATATTCGCGAGACCAATCTAATATATGACGGCATTGATGCTTATCAAGGAACCATGACTGACTTTGATGTTCCGAGTTTTTATAACTCTGTGCAAATTCCAAATCAGTTCATGAGTCCAGTGTTAACACCGTACACTCACAGTACTGCGGTGGGTACCGGATCATCAAATACCTATAGTGACACCGCACCTGGTAGCCCGGTATGGCAAACAGAGCCTTGGAAATTCTGGTACAACAACTATACTCTAAGCATTCAAGATATTGTTGTTGTGGATGGCGGCGTTGGATACACTGAGCCTCCTATTGCCACAGTTACTGGCGACTGTTTGGTACAAGCCACTATGACTGTGGACATTAATAGCGCAGGCAAAATCACTGGTGTAATTATAACTGACCCAGGAGCAGGATATCTAACAACTGCACTGATAGAATTATCAGGCGGCAATGGTGTCGGCGGTAGAATTGTTGCTGTAATGGGCAACGGGCTGGTGCGTAGTATAAACACTACTATCAAGTATGACAGATATCAATATGTGTCTACGATCTTGGATTGGAAACCAACAGTTCAGTACGACAACGGAACCTTGGTGCGATATGACGACAGAGTATGGGAAGCCAGCAATGCCGACTCAAGCGCAGTTGAATCTGTGACATTTGATCCTGATCAATGGACCCTGATTAATGCATCTACTCTATCCGGTGTTGATCGTACCATGGGATTTTATTTGCCCGGACCCAATGAACCAGGATTAGATTTACCATTGTTGATCGACGGCATCGATTATCCGGGTGTGCAAGTTACTGCACCTACATTTGATCAGAACTCAGGGTTTGACGTTGGTAATTTTGATATCAACCCGTTTGACAATATCGCCTACGGTCCAGAAGGTCTTCCTACCTATGATCCTGCAATTCTTGATGCTATCTACGAAAGTCGTTTTGTTGATATCTATCTTGGAACAAGACCCTATGATGTAAATGTAACCGGTGGCGAGTTTGTTGGCCCTTACGAAAGTCATGCGCCTGAGGAACTGATACCTGGTTCTGAATACGATACATTGGATTTCCGTGTGTACACTCGCCCGGGTGCAGATTGGGATCTAAATGGTCACGGCTTTGCTTGGGAAATTGTCAAGTGGTATTATAATTCTGTCGGCGCAACAAGCCAAAGTTTTGACGGTATTGTGCCAAATCCTGTACAGGTGCGTGTGACGAATCAAACACAGCGCCGAGATCTGAACCTTGGAACAGATTACATTGTAAATTGGGTAGCCAACACTGTGACAATTTTGAACAGCGTTAGTGCTCCACCTGCTGCTAACGGTGATACATTAGTTGTTAGTATATACGGCATCGGTGGCGGTAATCAACTGTACAAAAACAGTGTCAACGGCGCCGATATAGGAAATACCTTTAACATTCCTGTGGCAGTTAATGAAATTGAAGAGATGGTAATTTTTGTCAACGGCGTATTAATAACAGATTACACATACAGTGCCGGAACGAACAATACCACAAACATTTTGTTTGTGAATTCGTATAGTGTTGCTGACGAACTAAACATCACGGCCATTGGATCCACAGATGGTTCATTGCCCAACAGCTGGTCAACTCCACAAACTCAATACTTTGTGAGTTTGGGGCAACTGGATTACAATCTTAGCAATTCAATGCAAGGAACCAATCCTGCTAATTTGATTGTTGAACGAAATGGTATACGAGCAAGACCTCCTGAAGGTGCATACTATATTGCTGACGGCAGCTCAGCTTATCCACTTCCTAATCGTGGTGGCTATAGCATGGCTCTTGTGGCAGACAACGATGTTCGCGTATGGGTCAACAATCAGGAACTTACTTTGTACAGCGAATTTACTATAGAACCTTATGTGCCCGGAGATGACACAAGAGATGTAGAATTTGCAGTTCCACCGTCGTCGGGGTCAGAAGTATTGATCAGCGTAAGTACCAAAGCAGACTACGTTTTGCAAAGTGATGGCAGTAGCTTGTATAGTAGCGTGCTGGCATGGCGCACTACCAACGGATTTTATCCTTTAGCAGGAGACATAATTTCTGTAACGTCGTGGAACGACACAAGCCAACAAGAAATAGTAACTTTGTTATGGCAAGGACCAGTAACAACAGGCGTAGTGGTTCCTGAACCCTATGATTCAACTGACTTTGATGTGGGCCTAGTAACTGGATTACCTGGCAGTTATGACTACTCAGCAGGTCAAGCGGTGACCACAAATGATTTCCAGTTAAATAGAATTATACCTGATCCAACTAGAATGGTAGTAACTAAAAATGGCAGTCGTATATTCTACGGTGACGATTACTTGATAGTTGGTGAGCAACTGGTTCTACACGGGCCAGTGATTAGCGTGATAGATGTGGTTGTTGCTCAGTTGTTTACAGATAGCGTTGTTCCAGAAGAATTGGAATTCCGCATTTTCCAAGACATGCGCGGAGTACAAGCTACCTACAGAATGACACCGTCGACTACAACTACGCTCACACAAGATTTGTATTTGGACCAAGACATAATTTATGTTGATAATGCAGCAGCATTAACACAGCCAAACTTGGCAATTAATGTCTGGGGGGTATTAACAATCAACGGTGAACGCATCATGTATCGTTATCTTGATATTGACAACAACATGGTAAGTGGACTACGCAGAGGAACAGCAGGAACAGCAGCTGATATACATGCAGCAGGCGCAATAGTATATAACCTGGGGCGTGGTAACCTGGCTCCTGCAGAATACCAAGATCATGTGGTGTATACCAACACTCTGGGCAACGGAACAACCGTTACATTTTCTGCACCAAACATTGATTTGAGTCAATTGACTCTGTCATTTGCTGAACAAGCCATCCTGGTATTTGTAGGCGGCATCCGCGTTACAGTTGGATACACAGTGGATTCTGTGGCTCCTGCCACAGTAACATTTGACACTGCACCTGCCGACGGATATGAAGTTTCTATCCTGGTACGACAAGGATTTGGCTGGTATCAACCAGCCAATGGCAACCCATCAGACGGGCAAGCACTGCAAGTGACCAATACAGATGCAGCAAGGTTTTTCCGAGGACAAATCTAAGGTAAATAAATCATGCAGCAAAATCAACAAACCCCCTCACAGCAGCCTAAGCCGCAGCCCGTTGCTCGTCCAAACGAAAAAGGGTCAATTGCAGTTTCAGGGTTTGTAAAGATTTCAGACCCCAGCACTAAACAAGTATTTGTGGAGACGCGAGCGTGATTAAATATGGGCAAAGAAAAAGCGGAAAACAACAAAATGCTTATTAACACCTACGGTCCTATTATTAAAGGACACATTAAAATTACTGATCCAGTCACTGGAGAAGTATTAGTTGATAAAGACAATGCCATTCACTATGAAAACATGAGTATTAGCCTGGCCGAAACTTTGGCCCATAGAAATCAGGGCTGGATTTATGAAATGGCATTTGGCAACGGCGGTAGCTCAGTAGATCCCACTGGCGTAATCACTTATTTGCCTCCCAATACCACTGGTCAAAACGCCGATCTTTACAATGAAACCTACGCTAAAGTTGTTGATGATGAATCAGCAGCAGATACTGATCCAACCAACAACAACATGACGGTGTTACACACATCGGGCCAAGTGTATACAGACATCTTGGTCAGCTGTTTGTTGGATTACGGCGAGCCACCCGGGCAGCAAGCGTTTGATAATTCAACCAATTACAACGGGGAATATGTATTTGATGAACTAGGACTCAAGGCCTGGACTGGAGAAGGAAACACATTGCGTTTGTTAACGCATGTGATTTTTCACCCAGTTCAAAAGAGTTTGAATCGTCAAATTCAAATTGATTATACTGTGCGTATACAGACCTTAACTAACCTGAGCGCAGCATAAATATTAGTAGATTAACAGGTAATAAATACCTATAAGATTCGGAGCAAGCAATATGTCATATACAATCAATCTTACCGATGGTACAATTTTTGCAGTAGTAGCAGATGGAACCATCAATACCAGTTCAAGCATGGTGCTGGTGGGTAAAAATTACGCCGGTTACGGCGAATTTCTGGACGAGAACTTTATCCACTTGTTGGAAAATGGTTCAAACACCACTGCACCCGGTGCACCCTTGACAGGGCAATTGTGGTGGGATCAAACCACAGATACTATGAAAGTTTACAATGGGTCCACATTCAAAGTAATTTCTGGTGCCACAGCAAGTTCAACGGCTCCTACATCAAATGTAGCTGGCGACCTGTGGTATGATTCAGTTAACGCCCAACTTAAAGTATACACTGGTGTTGCTTGGTTGCTGGTAGGTCCTGCATTTACAGCAGGCACAGGAACCACAGGCGCTATTGTAAACACAATTACAGATAGTAATGCTGTAAGCCATGTTGTAGTTGAGATGTATGTGGAAGACAGCATCGTAAGTATCTTTAGCAAGGACTTGGCATTTACTCCTCAGGTTGCTATTCCGGGATTTACCACAGTTAACCCTGGGGTCACAATGGCCAGTTCAATCTCAGGAGTACCACAATTGTTCCAGGGCACAGCAACCAATGCTCAGTTGCTAGACGGGCTAGATTCAACAGACTTTTTGAGTTCTACTAGCAATGACACCACATCAGGTACCTTAGGCATCCTTAATAATTCTGGACTGTCAGTGGGAACCAACTCTGACTTCCGTGCCTCAATCACAGGATCGGACGTGTATTTGCGTAATCAAACCAGCGATGGTAATTTGTTGATTCAAATCAACGATGGCGGTGTAACAACTACCATGGTCACGCTGTATGGTGCAAATAATATGACAGCTATTCGCGGTGCTACCACAGTTAACACTGCTGGCGTGGCCACTGCCATTGTGAATGGTGCAGGCAATGCGGTAGGCAACATTGGTTCAAGCTCAAGCTATTTCAATACCATATTTGCTCAAGCAACCACAGCATTATACGCCGACGTTGCAGAACGTTTTGCAGCTGATGAAATATACCTGCCAGGCACAGTGGTTGAACTGGGCGGCGCAAATGAAATTACTCGTGTCAAAGATGACGCTAGTGACCGAGTGTTTGGCGTGATTTCTACTAGACCAGCATTCACCATGAATGGTGGTGCCGGTGACAACGAGACACATCCTCCAGTTGCTATGACAGGTCGTGTACCTGTGTTGGTATCAGGCGTTGTTGCCAAAGGCGACAGATTGATTTCTGCAGGTGATGGCATTGCTCGAGCTGCTGCTCCGGGTGAGGCTACAGCATTCAATGTTATTGGCCGCGCCCTGGTTGGAAAAACAACCACGGAACTGGGTACAGTAGAAGCTATTGTAACAATAAATTAACAGGAAACGACAATGACATACTCAACAGGCGGCCTAATACAAGCAGCAGACTTCAATGCTTTTGCAGGCAATATCAATGCACTTTGGGGTACCACTGTTAGTGGATCGCAAGGATGGGGCCAGGCAAATGTTGCCTTTGTGAGCACCACAGGAGTGGTAACAGCTACCAATTGGGCTACCTTGGTCAACAATCTGGCCACTGCCAGCAATCAAACAGGACAGGCTATCACAACTAGAACAGCCCCTGTTACGGGCAATGTTGTTTCTATTTTGGCCAATGTTGCCACTGATATCACTAACCTAACAACCAGCAGTGCTAATGCAACAGCAGTAGGCTCACAATACACTGCCTGGACAGGCACCTCTAGTAAAACTACTGCAACTGGATCTGGCTCTACAGCTTGGACCATCACATTTACACATACCATGACCTGGGCCAGCGCCGACGCCGCCCGTTATTTCTGGAACGCAGGCGGCTTGGTAAAGTGGCAAACATCCAAAACAGAAGACACAACCGCAGCTGACACAGAGTGGAATGACTTGGCAAATACTCTAGTTGGTGCCATTTATATCAGCAATGGAGCAGGCACACAAACTATTGCATCTGTGCCGTACACAGGAACAACCAAAATTGGCGGAACAGGAACCCCAACCACACTGTTGACCACAGTTGGCTGGTATGATTTAACAACTACAGACACAACCGTCTACCTGCAATATGCAGACACTAGTCCGTATACTGGACAGTACATACAGATCAATGCCAAAACAGCAGGTGCCGGTACACAGTTGGTATTGACCACAACCTGGTACGATCCGGGCGGTTCGGGAACAGGATCAAGTGATGATATTTCGGGTGGTACAGCAACCACGGGTATCACTTTTGGTACAGCGCCTGCTACAGTGGTAACATATTTCCCGCCAAGTTCAACCTATTTGACCACAGCTAGCTGGGGAACACCTACTGTTGCTGCTACTGTTGCTTAATCGGTAATATTCCAGCAGTAAAGGGCCTTAGGCCCTTTACTTTTGGCCGTAAGTTGTGTATAATAGTCACATGGATACTGAAAAATTAATATCATATGCACGAGCAAGATTTGATCATGCTGCTGCTCGTCGCGCACTAAAAGAAAAGTATGAAGCCCGTATGTTGTTTGCCTACAACGGCGGAATGTGGCGTGCCGATCCCGAACTGTTGGTATTGTTGGCCACAGTACCACCAGGAGATGCAGTGGTATTAGACTTGTATGAAACACCTGTGCAGGTCAATCCTGAACAACTAAGAGGCCTAGCCATGCAGTTATGGCAAGAGCAAATGAATGCATGGCTCGTGGAACTTGATCAACAACGTCAACTACGATGACCCGCGGCGCACTAATATTTGCCTTCAACAACGAAGCCACTGACTATGTGTCTATGGCTTCCTGGAGTGCAGGTCGTATTCGCCACCATCTTGGCATACCGGTGGCTGTTGTAACCAACAGCACAGACAGCACATTGAGTCAGACTTTTGACAGAGTTATTCACGCAGAGCCCGATGCCGGCGGCACAAGATTTTTTGAAGACTATAACTCAACAGTGACCTGGCACAATGCCGGCAGAGTGGATGCATACTCTCTTACTCCTTGGGAACAAACCTTGGTGCTGGATGCAGACTATGTGGTGGCTAGTTCACAGTTGAGTTTTGTGCTTGACAGCAAGCGTGATTTTATGTGTCACGATCGTGCCTATGATATTGCAAAGTCTCGATACCTTGATGAACTAAACACATTTGGCGAACATCGCCTGCCCATGAGCTGGGCCACGGTAATGATGTTTCGCAAGAGCAACACCGCAGCATACATATTTGACTGTATGCAAATGGTGCGAGCCAACTGGGACCATTATAGAGCATTATACGGAATTCGAAAAAGCACCTATCGCAATGACTTTGCACTCAGCATAGCCTTAGGAATCATCAGCGGCGGAACCTGGCGAGTTGACAGTATTCCCTGGAGTCTAGCCAGTATCCTGCCTGAGTATCAGTTGGAACAAATCGCCAGCACCGACGAAACATTTAAAATCACACACCGTGCACCTGCAGGTGGAAATTTATACTCTGCTGTGAATGGTATAGACTTTCATGCCATGGGCAAAAAACATCTAGGAGACATCATTGCAGCCAGTCTCTGAACAAGGCTATCTGATCGTGGCCTGTAATTCTGCCACAGTTGATTATGTTGACTGTGCTAGATCTCTGGCCAAGACATTGAAAATGCACAATCCTGCTGCTGAAGTTTGTTTGGTTACAGATTCGGAATATGCTGATCCTGTGTTTGATCATGTGCGCCGCATTACCAATGTAAATCCTGCTAACCCATACGAAAATGATTGGCAGGCGTTTTATCAAACTCCGTTTCGTGAAACTATCAAGCTGGAAGCAGACATGTGGATTGTCAGCAACATTGACCATTGGTGGGATATGTTTAGACACAGAGATCTCGTGATATCAACCGGCTGCAGAACCTGGAGAGATGACGTTAGTCACAATAGACGTTATCGAAAAATATTTGATGACAACAACTTGCCCGATGTATACAACGCTATCACCTACTGGCGTCTTAGTAGTCAAGCACAAGAGTTTTTTGTTCTGGTGCGTAACATATTTGATCATTGGGCAGAGTATCGCAAACTGTTGAAGTTTCCCGAAGAACAGCCATCCACTGATGTGGTGTATGCCATGGCAGCACAAATTATAGGACCCGAATCAGTTACCTTGCCATTTGCAACCTATCCCAAAATGGTGCATATGAAACAGCATCATGCAGGAACACGAACAGAAGACTGGACACAGGAATTGGTGTGGGAATCTCGCAACAATCAACTGCGTATACAAACACAAACACAATGGGGAGCTTTTCATTATCATGTCAAACGAGCAGCCACTAAGTGTAGATGATTTCTGGGCAGCACTAGGTGCCATGCCCGCACCTGAGCCGGTGTTTTACAGACTATACCACGACACTGATGGATATCCTGTTGCATACTCAATGGAAGATATTCCAGGCCTCTATGTCGAAATAGATCAAGCTACCTATAATACAAACAACAAGCACATTAGAGTGGTTGACGGAAAGATTGTGACTCAACGGTTTAATAGAATAACTAAACTTGTGCCCGCTGACTCTGGATCCCCTTGTCATCCTGACAATGTCGCTGTAATCGTCAGTGAGCACAATCCCCATCAAAAATGGACCAAAAAAACTTATGAACCAAATTGACATTGCAGATCTTGATTGTGTATACTTGACTTATGATGAACCCAAAAAAGAAGAAAACTGGGTCAAGATCCGAAACATGATTCCGTGGGCTCGTCGTGTAGACGGAGTCAAAGGGTCCGATGCAGCACACAAGGCCGCAGCAGACGCCAGCACCACTGAGCGTTTTGTTCTAATTGACGGAGATAATATTCCAGACGCTAAATTCTTTAATCAAACATTGGAATTTCCCACTGCTGATTATGAATCTGCGGTGTTTCGTTGGAAAGCACGTAACGCTGTGAATGGACTCATGTATGGCAATGGTGGACTAAGTTCATGGACACGCGAGTATGTGCAAAATATGAACACACATGAAAACACCGACGGCCGCACAGAAACACAAGTGGAGTTTTGTTTTGATCCACGCTACTGGGCCATGCACGACTGCTATTCAACCACATATCCCAATGGATCAGCATTCCATGCCTGGCGTGCAGGATTTCGCGAAGGTGTAAAGATGTGCTTGAATCGCGGAGCCAGACCAACACTAACAGAGTTCAAGGATCAAGTGCATCAACGCAATCTAGATCATCTCACTGTCTGGCACAACGTGGGTGCAGATGTAGAATACGGCTACTGGGCCATAGCTGGTGCTAGACAAGGCACCTACATGACCATGCTTACCAACTGGGATTATCTACAGGTGCAGAACTTTGATGCACTGGCCGAACTATGGAAGACTGTGGAATCAGAACAGCCCGAGATCCTGAGCAATAGAATTGCTGACGACCTGAACACACAGCTAGACCTACCTATGCACATGCTCACAGTAGAAGCCAGCGAGTTTTTTAAACGACACTACAGATCAAACTGGCACAATCAAGGTGTAATGATTCGTGAGATTGATGTGATTCGATCGCAAGAAGGCTGGTAATGTCTAAAAGCAAGTTCCAAGATGCAGCTGAACAGATGCATCTTGAGTTAGGGCCAGCATTATGCCTTGCCAAATGGAAGCAGGTCAGTTTTCACTTGCCCACAGGATTAAATAACAGTTGCTATCATCCACCTTTACATCGGATTCCGGTTGATGCAATAGGGCATAATCCTAGTGCATTACACAATACACCGCACAAGAAAGAACAGCGTAAGCTGATGCTGGCAGGCGTCAAACCTGCTGAGTGCAGCTATTGCTGGAACATGGAAGCGCATGACAAGCTGAGTGATAGACACTACAGATCAGGCGAGCCGTGGGCCGCAGTAGATTTTGACAAAATAAAAAACTCAACAGGAGATGAAGATGTTATTCCCAGTTATGTGGAAGTTAATTTTAACAATGTTTGCAACCTTGCATGCAGCTATTGCAGCCCGCAGTTCTCAAGCACTTGGCAGCAAGAAACTGATCGGCACGGTGCATATCCTACTTTGGTGCCTCATAACGCTCCTGAGCATTTTTCTGGTAACCGTAAGCCCATTCCAGCACGGGAATATAATCCCTATGTAGAAGCGTTCTGGGACTGGTGGCCTACACTGTATCCTGAACTAGAACACTTTCGCATGACCGGTGGCGAACCGTTGCTAGACCGGAATACCTATAGAGTATTTGACTATGTGCTTGAGAATCCCAGTCCCAAACTGCACCTGAATGTTACTAGTAACTTTTCGGTGGATGAAAAGTCATGGCAAAAATACCTAGCCTATGTCAAGCAGTTATGTGATGGGCGTATAGAACACTTTATGCAATACGTAAGTCTGGATGCGTGGGGAACTCAAGCAGAATACATACGTCATGGCTTGGACTTTGATCTGCTGTGGGATCGGGTTGATCAGTTTCTAACTCAGATTCCCGGTCACAATAGTTTGACATTTATTGTCACAATGAACAACCTCAGTGTGTCAAGCCTGGATCAACTGTTAGCAGGCATACTGGAACTACGTAAAAAGCACAGCACAACATATCAGCGGGTATGGTTTGATACTCCTGTGCTACGCGAACCTGCATGGCAAAGTCTGCAGACGCTGGGAGAATCATATGCTGGTCGACTGGATGCGGTCAAGGACTACATGGCTGCACACTTAGAAACACCGTCAAATCCGTTTAAAGGTTTCAAAGACTACGAAGTAGCTAGACTAGATAGAGACATTGCCTGGATGCGAGCAGGGCAAGCCATAGATCAAAGTCGCAATCAAGCAGACTTTTATCGTTTCTTTAGCGAAGCAGATCGTCGTCACGAGACAAATTTTTTACAAGTGTTTCCGGAAATGCGATCCTGGTGGGCTGAATGTGAGTATCATGCTAGACAAAACTGATCTAATAGTAGATACATTCAGTGTTGTATACGATTTACTAAAACCCTTTGCTAGTCAGGAGTTCTGGGAGTTTGCTGACCACGTGCCAGTAGCGGGTGCAACCTATGTTATAGGACGCAAACAACTGGTAGAAAACAGGCCCAGAATAAGAGCCATGTGCGAGTCTAATCAATACCGCATGGTGTTTGACGGTGCTGCAGAAGGGTCGTGGACGCTAATAGAACAAATACGCATGTTGGGCATAGAGGATCTGGTGCTGTCCAAGCAACTGCTGGTCCTCAGCGGCGGCACCATGCCCGCAGACTATCCTGCACTAACACACGATCATTTCTTTAATGTGATACTGGGCTATGACGAAAATCTACAACAGATGCAACGCATGCCCGAAATTTACAATACTACAGCCAAGCCTTATGATTTTTTATTCCTAAATGGTCGAGCAAGGCCACACAGAAAATACCTGTGGGAACGATTCCGTCAATTAGGATTGCTGGATCGTGCAATATGGTCCATGCTTGATGGAAGGCCCACGCTAAAAGGCACAGAGTTAAAGATCATGTCTGGCGATACCAATTTAATGACCACAGTGACACCTATACGTCAACTGGATTCTAGATACGAGGTTACAAAATATCAAAACAATTCTGTTGAGATAACACAGCCCAAACGGCAATTTATCAAGCAAGACATGTTTCAAAACACCTGGGGAGAAATTTACATACAAACCGAACCCTATGTTGATACCTATTTTAGTTTGGTTACAGAAACCATATGTGAACACGGCGACAGTTTCCGAACTGAAAAGATTGCCAAACCCCTTGCACAAGGACATCCGTGGATAGTGGCAAGCAATGCTGGATTTTATCGAGACCTTCGTAACCTAGGATTCCAAACATTCGGGCATGTGATTGACGAATCGTTTGATTCAATTGATAACACACAAGATAGACTCAACCGAATTGTGCAAATTGTGCAGGATCTTTGCAGTCAAGACCTTGCAAAATTCCTCAATGAGTGTTATAATGTATGTAAATACAACCAACAACATCTACAGGAATACCGAGAACGACTACGCCGCGACTTCCCCCAGCGGTTCTTTGATTTTTTACAAGAGCAACCCCTTCAGTGAATGATTTAGAATTTAAACGCACAGTGCTAGACCCACTGAGTGCGAGTTTTTGTGCAGCGAAATGGTATAATGCTACCATTTGGTTAGGAAGTGGACAGACTACCAGTTGTCATCACCCGCCAGCTCATTTGGTCGACATAGATAAAGTCAGTATCAACCCTAGGCTGCTGCACAATACTGATCAGAAGAAAGCCGATCGTGCCAAAATGATTGCAGGCGAGCGTCCTGCAGGTTGTGAATACTGCTGGAAGATTGAAGACATGGGTCGTGATGCTGTGAGTGACCGTGTGTACAAGAGCAAGATTTATCCTATTGAGGCCCTGAATGAAGCATATAAAAATCCACCTGATTCAGACGTCAACCTCCGTACCTTGGAAATTGCTTTTGACCGCACTTGTCAGTTTGCTTGCAGTTATTGTAATCCTGCTTTCAGTAGCACTTGGGTACGAGACATTCATAAAAATGGCCCTTATCAAGGCCTTGTGTCTGATGGGCGCAATCATTTTACTCACGAGCATACAAGTAGCCAACTTTATAGCGTTAATGAAACAAATCCTTATGTGGAGGCGTTCTTTGCCTGGTGGGAAAGCGACCTGCACCGTACCCTGCAAGAACTGCGAATAACCGGAGGCGAACCCCTGATGTCAGGGCATACCTGGAAGCTGATTGAATGGTTCAAACAGAATCAAGGACGCAGCACCACCAAGTTGGCCATCAACTCAAACCTGGGTTTTGACTCAGATAAGCTACAGGAGTTTGTCACAGCAATTGAGCCACTACCACACGTGGAACTTTACACATCCATGGAAGCTGTAGGAGCTCAGGCTGAATACATCCGTGACGGACTGGACTATGCTGAGTGGTTGGCCAATGTGCATACGCTGTTAAAGAGTCGTGCAGTAAAGACTCTGCATGTAATGTGTACCATAAATGCCTTGTGTCTGGATAGTTTGCCTGAGCTGCTGAATCAAATCATGGATCTGAAACGACTGTATGGTCGTAACCAGGTGAGCTTTACTCTAAATATTCTGCGGTTCCCTAGCTTTCAATCAGCTCTAGTACTGCCAGAAGATATTCGCACACGCTACAGAGTTGTACTAGAAGAATGGTTGTATAAAAATCGTGCTAATCCGTGGTTACATGAGCATGAAGTAAATCACACACAACGCTTGATTGATTATCTAGATGTGGTTAAAACTCCGCACTCGGACACATTTGAAATGCCCAAACTGCTGAATGATTTTCGTCAGTTCTATTCTCAATACGACAGCCGTAGACACAAAAACTTCGGCGCAACGTTCTCTAAATTAAAAGAATGGTACAACTCATTATGACCTTGACCGATTTGCATAACAAGTATGATATAGTTGGTACAATTGATTTGTCCACCTGGACCGACGATTATCAAGCCAGCACAGCTAGATTATTACGCAAACTTCAAGCCCTGTATCGTACAGAGTATACAAAAAATCAACGAATTGTATTTTTGCATAACAAAGACTATTATGTAGAGTCTGATACATCTGCTGGCATTGTATTAAAAAATATACAGGTAATGCTAAATGAAGTAGACATCAGCAATTATTTTGCACTAATAGTAAGCACTAATCCCAACATAGCCCAAGAAATTGCAGTTATTAAATCTCTAAGTCAGGATCCTGTGCCAGTGATCGGAATACATATTCCTGGAGAATTTAAATCAATTCCTCTAGACCAACATCCTTACAATAGAAAAGAACAATATCAATACGGTAGCGCCAATCCTTTAAAGATCAATTTAAAGGATGTTAGTTCAGAAGATCGTTTTTTGTTGAGCGAAAGTCCTAGCTTTTGCATTTATCCTTGGATACACTTGCATGCATGGCCCACAGGCGAAGCATATCCTTGCTGTCACGCTACGCACAGCCCCACATATGGCAACACCAAGCAGCAAACGCTAGAAGAAATCTGGAATAACAAACCCATGCGCGATTTACGCATGGACATGTTGGCAGGACGAGATAATGAAACATGTCGTAAGTGTCACGAGCAAGAAGATTCGGGGTTCTTTTCAGGGCGTCAGAGTGCCAACAAGCATCACGGGCACCATATTGATCGTGTGCATAAAACACAGGACGACGGCTCAGTAGAACAATTTGAAATGACTTACTGGGATATTCGATTCAGTAATCTCTGCAATCTAAAATGCCGTAGTTGTGGACATATCTTTAGCAGTCAATGGTATCAAGATCAAGCCAAACTAGCAGGTGGGGATTGGAAAAAGACCAATACAGTATTAAAGATTGCTGGACGAGACGAAGATGACATGTGGAATCAGTTAATCCCGCATCTAGACTATGTGGAACAGATCTACTTTGCTGGCGGCGAACCGCTGTTGATGGAAGAACACTACAGAATTCTAGACGAACTGGTACGCAGAAAACGTTTTGATGTTAGACTAATATACAACACCAACTTCACACATACTGATTTAAAAGGCCAAAGTGTATTTGAATATTGGAAGCAGTTTGATAGTGTAGCAGTAGGGGCCAGCCTAGATGCGTCGGGACCACGTGCTGAATACATACGCAAAGGCACAGACTGGGCAGTAGTAGAACAAAATCGTCGAAAAATGATTGAGATTTGCCCAGGTGTAGACTTTTATATTAGCCCCACACTCAGCATAATGAATGCTCTACACCTGCCAGACTTTCATAAAGAATGGGTAGAAAAAGGACTTATCCGAGCACAAGACCTTAACGTAAATATTCTTCAAGATCCGGCATACTATAGAATAGATATAGCGCCGGCTGAATACAAGGCACAGTTAGAATCAGTATATCGAGCGCATCTTGAATGGCTGAGTATGCGAGATCCCTTGCATCGTGCCACAGTGGGTTTTGAATCAGCTATTACGTACATGAATGCCACGGACAATACACAACTGTTGGATACATTCTGGCGCAAAACACATGAACTGGACAGTATTCGTAATGAGCGGTTGTTAGACATTATTCCTGAATTAAAGGCACTGAAATGAATTTACCCAACTCCACCTTGTGTGTGCTACCTTGGGTTAGTATAGAAGCCAGTCCTATTGGTACTGTGCGTCCGTGTTGCTTGGCTGATGACGAAATTGTGGATGACTCGGGACAAAAGTTTGAATTGAGTACCGCTAATTTTCAGAACATTCAGAATAGCAATCACATGCGTAACTTGCGAGCACAGTTTCTTGCAGGAGAAAAGCCGCAGACATGTCGCAAGTGCTGGAATGAAGAACGTGCAGGCCGCGCCAGCAAACGCATACACACCCTAGACAGACTCAAGCACATGCTGCCAGATCAGATCTGGACAACTGATGCCAAGCCGCTAATGTTCCTGGATCTTAAACTAGGCAACATCTGCAATCTAAAATGCCGTATATGCGGTCCGTGGAGTTCAAGTCAGTTTGCCACAGAAGAACTAAACTTCATGCCACGTGCGGAACAAAAGAGTTCACATGCTTATCAGATGTTGCGAGCTGGTGCTTGGCCCAGAGAAAATAATCAATTCTGGAGTCAAATTGACAGTGTATTAACAGACATACGCTATATAGAATTCACAGGTGGCGAGCCATTTATGATTGCAGAACACTTTGCAATGCTGCAAGGTATCGTGGATCGCGGAATTGCACACAATGTAGAAATCCATTACAACACAAATGGCACTCAATATCCGGAAAAGGCCCAGGAGATATGGCGGCATTTCAAAACAGTAGAAATTGCATTCTCAATAGATGATCTGGACCAACGCTTTGAATACCAGCGCACCAATGCTGTTTGGACCGAAGTGTGTGACAATCTTGAACGATTTAGACAACTACGTGCGCAATATCCTAACATTCAGTTACAGTGTTGTAGCACAGTAAATGTGTTCAATGTGCGTTATATAGATCAGTTGGCCTGGTGGATCCAGGAACAGAAATTTGATTATGTGTACTGGAATATCATGCACGATGCCTGGTACTTCAGTATTGCTACCTTGCCCGATGCTGCCAAAACTGCTATTGCACATCATTTGAAATTCAATGCCGTGCCAGCCCGATACCAAAAAGATATTAATGGTGTAGTAGATTTCATGAATGGAGGAGCAAGCACAGATGGGTTCGTGTTGCGAACAAATATAGCAGACCTAGATCGTAAAAGAAATCAAGACTTTGCTAGAATCTGTCCCGAAATGGCCCAATTAATTGAGTACACATTCAATGGCTAAATCCTTATGTCTTGCTCCGTGGACACATACCTATCTATCACCGCAAACTGAACGCAGAATGTGCTGTGCCAGTCGAGAACCTGCACAGAACTTTGCGCAGTACATAGACACAGCAGCGGGCACAGGGCAGTATATTCCCATCACACTAGAACAGCACTGGAATGGGGAACACATGCGAAGTGTGCGTAGACGCATGCTCACTGGAGAAACCCTGCCTGAGTGCGAAGTATGCGACGATCAGTTACTGAACACAGATGTGTATCGCACCTATTTTGAACATCTGTTCCGCCACAAATTGCCCGAAGTAATGGCCAAGACCACAGCAGATGGTAGTACCACTATGCAGCCAGTGAGTTGGGATTATCGCTTTAGTAACCTGTGCAACTTCAAGTGTAGAATGTGTGGCGGCATGTTGAGCAGCGCCTGGGAAACTGAACAGCGCCAACACAACATGGTTGACTTAACACAGGCAGATAATGCCTGGATGCGGCCTGAAATTCGTCAAGAGATATCTGCGTTTCAGGACAGTCAAATTGAAGCAGAATTCTCAGACGCTGTGGAACAACATCGTGTGGAAGAAGTATACTGGGTAGGTGGCGAGCCCTTGATGTATGAGCAGCACTGGCGCTATATGTCTCGTATTGTTGAACTAAATGATGGAGGTCGAGTATATGCAAGGTATAATACCAATCTTAGCCGTGTTGACTACGGTGGGCGTAATCTATTTCGTGATATACTGGCTCATATACGCGATTGGCAAATATGCGCAAGTCTGGACGGAGTCGGAGCCACAGGAGAATACATCCGAACAGGACTTGACTACGAGTCTTGGCTTGACAACTTCCGCCAAGGATTAAGCCACAGTAGACACCCGCGACAGATGCGCATAGACTTTACACTAACCCTACCGGGCATGACACAGGTCATGGCCATACAACAACTGGCCAAAGAATTGGGTGTGCAACTGCTGGCCAAAGTGGTGTTTAGTTTCAGTCCAGATATCATAATGAGCCCGCTAGCATTACCGCGGGAAATACTGCATCCTTGGTTGGACGAATTGATTGAATCAAGTTCAGGTGCCATGCGAGACGTATTGGTTCAGTTGAAATCTCGTGCTACATTTCAAGAACAATGGCCAGATACTTACAAGCAAGGCCTTGCAAAAGGTCGGGCTCATATGCTACAATTAGAAAGCATACGCAAATCGTCGACGTCAATGGCTGATATTCTGTCAGCAAGACCCAGCGTACTAGAATGGTGGAACCAACATGCTTGATACTATTCAAATGGATTTAAGAAGCACTGATAATCAAGTGCTGTCAGTGTATATTGACGTAGAGGACAACAGTCTCTCACGCAAATGGTTGGCAGCATTAAATCAATTACTGCTAAATCAAAATCATTTAGAAAAGAATTACTGCTGGCTAGGATGGGCAGAGAGTGAGCGCAACCCGGAATATATTTGCACACAAATCAATCGCAGCATACATGCTGTTAATTCAGCCGGCCTAGGATATGTTATAAAAGACTTTTTTAGTCCTGCGAACACAATGTCTGCAAATCATTTCTTGATTCATGATCGCACAAATCAATTACATAGATATTTTGAAGATCTACAAGGTGTGAGTGGTGCAATGAGTCCTTATTACACAGTCGCAGATGATACAACTCGTTGGCATATACGTCAATTAAATTTACTATGTCACGAATTAGAAAGTCTAGTACTAAGTATCTATAAGTTAAAAACTGCTCCCGAATGGCAACGCCCGTCACAACTGATGTGCTGGCTACAAGCACCACGCTTTGAGTTAGATCCAGAAGATTATGAACTATTTGGAATAGAAACAATCAATAGATCCCTTGGCGGTGTGTATGTGGGAGTAAACAAAGCGGTGGGCAAACACCATTGGGAAGTATTCCACGACGAAGGCAGAGATAGCCGTGTAAGTGAACTAGTAACCAGCACACTTAGATCGCAAACTCAAGCAGCCGGCGATTTTGATATAGAATGGGCCAATGATCCGGGAACATTTCCATGGCAGATTAAAAACCTTGGTGAATTCCGTGAATGGTTAATAAACAACAACTTTGATCCTGAAGATAAATCCTTAACAATCGGGCATCCTAAAGTAGCGCAAGTGGATCTAGTGCGAAGTTTTGGAACTGTAGATTACCGAGAAATATGGGCGCAATTGTCGCAACACCAGGATGTGTATAGAATAAGTACTAGCATCGCTAACGCAACATATGATTATCACTGGAATGACCCAGACTATGATCTGCAACAAATAAGGAAATTGAAATGACCTGGTTAAAGAATTTATGGGCAAGAATTACCCTGGAATATCGTTACCGCAAGAAATTAAAAGAGTTGAGAAAAAGAGACCCTTTTATCTATAAATGAATATACTAGGAATATCAGCAGGATTTCACGATGCTGCTGCCACAGTAATAAGTTCACAGGGCGATGTGTTGTTTGCCGGTCATAGCGAACGCTACAGCAAACGCAAGAACGATGCTGACTTTTGCCAAGGCCTCTTGGATGACATCTTGCCCTACGAACCTGCTCATGTGGCCTACTATGAACGTCCGTGGGCCAAACAACTGCGTCAACTCTACAGTGGGCAAGGCGTTGAATGGAACAAACTCACTGTTGGCCAGATCCTAAAGTCACAGCTGGGTGGGCAAATTGAACCCAAACGTGTGTCCAGTTACAGTCATCATTTAAGTCATGCGGCGTCAGGATTTCAAACCAGCCCGTTTGATCGTGCCACGGTTGTGGTAATAGATGCTGTGGGAGAGTGGGAAACCGTTACTATATGGGGAGCAGAATATGATTCAAAAGGTCGTGCAATTTATAAAAAACTGTGGCAACAAAATTACCCACATTCCATCGGACTCTTTTATAGTGCAGTCACTGGCCGCGTTGGCCTACACCCACTAGACGAAGAATACATTCTAATGGGCATGGCTGCTTATGGCAATCCAGGCACCAGTGAACTCATGAGAATGAATCTAGTCGAAGATGAATGGGAAATACGCTTCAAAGAAAACCTACACACAGGACTAGATCCCAAGTATCTGGAACATTTTAGTGATTCGGACCTGGCGGCAGGAGCGCAGGATCTAGCGGAAGACTTGATTCTAAACGTAATGATGCGAGCTCGAAACTTTAAATTCAGCAGCAATCTAGTTTATCAAGGCGGCGTTTCACTCAATTGCAGCGCCAACAGACGAATAGGAAATTATTTTGAAAACATTTGGATTATGCCTTGCCCTGGTGATGCTGGCTCTAGCCTGGGAGCCGCTGCGTTGGCTTATGGTCAGCGGGTTAATTGGACTAATGCTTTTCTTGGCCATGATATCCCCGGTGCTTATCCTGTTAATCTATTACTTGATAATCTTGTTACCACTGGCATTGTTGGCGTGGCCTCAGGTCGTGCAGAGTTTGGACCTAGAGCCCTTGGACATAGAAGCCTATTTGCAGACCCCAGAGGACCAGACATAAAGGACCGTGTGAATGAAATCAAAAGACGGCAAAAGTTTCGACCCTTTGCCCCAGTCATACTGGAAGAACTGGCTGATCAGTACTTTGATATGCCTCGTGGGTGGAATCACAGTCCTTATATGCAGTCAGTCGCTCACTGTCGCGACCCTGAGCTTTACCCTGCTATATGCCATCATGATGGCACCAGCAGAGTACAGACCGTGGCAAAGGATTCGCCATCAGGCATTAGAGAGCTCCTGGAAAAATGGTATGTGATGACCGGCTGTCCCATGCTGCTGAATACCAGTCTAAACATACGTGGCGAACCTATGGTAAATGATCGTGCAGATGCAGATCGGTTCGAAGCTCTTTATGGTGTTACTGTGTGTAGTTAAGACGAGCAATCAAGCGGTCTAGACTGGGCCTAGAACGCTGTATAAACAATTGTTGATTGTGAATCAAATCAGGCATGCATTTCAAATACCATTGATACAGGTCCTGCTGTTTGATTTGTTGTAGAGTTTGTTTTACAGCAAGCCAACGTTGAGTATTGTCTACTATGGTATCGTAACTGTTGTCGATCACTGAATCGAACGTGTGATATCCTGCAGAACGCAGGGCCGCCAAACTGCCCACTGCTCCTGCTAGCACAAATGGTTGACCAAACTTGATACACTTGTAGGTTTTTTCAGTGATAAAAGCGCCGCCGCTTTGATCCACATCAAACAGAGTTTCAATTGAGATGTGGCAATAGCTGTTGAGATAAAGATCGGTGTTGATCATTCTGTGATCATTGTGTGCATCTGAATCAGGGCCGTCACAGTAGTAAGGACCATTTGCCAAGAACAACTGTAGTTTTTCAACCCAGGCCGGGTTGGATCGTATGCTGATGGGATTGTCTTCTTCTCGATCATCTATAGTACAATCAGTATTGTAACTCCATAAGCTGTTGCTTAGAATGCCATCTGCATGCAAGTCACTCATTATGCTGCCCCGCCACCATTTGTGTATGCGATTCAATGCTGTAAAGTCATACTGCCTAGGCAGATCAGTTACAGGAGTATATCCTTGACGCCGATTAACATAACTCAAAAAGTATTCATGGTCAGGAAAGTAATAGCATCTAGCCACAGAGTCAGCAGCAGTATTGGCACTCACAAACAAATAACAATCCGGAGGCAATTGATGTTGCACACACAAACTATCCAGGCGCTCACGTATACGATCAGGATTGTCACCCTCGTGGTAGTAAAACAATACTTTTATTTCCTGCTGCTGCAATTTAGAAATGGTGTTGGGCGCCAATAGGCCAAAATAATCACAATCAAAATCGTGCCAGCCCAATGCGACAGGATACCAACTACCTGTGGGTGCTTGTTCTACTGTGCTGCTGGTCCAAGAGGCACCTGCGTGTTTGAGATATACCAGCAGTCTAAACGCAATTGTTCTAGGCCATGTGTTGTCAAAGTCGTCGGGACCTAGCCCTGGATTGGCAAGGTTAGGGTATCCTAAATTTGCACTACTTAGAGTATCATAACAAAAGTTTATCATGGATCTATCTGCGCCAACATCTCGTTTAGTTCAGTCCACAGCACAGATTCAAAGCCGCCGTTGTAGAAATGATTCCAGTTGTGTTCAATTACTTCTTGCGCCGCGTCAAACAAGTCTTGCTTGGCTTCAATAGGCAACTTGTCCAAGATACGCAACAGGCTGGCAATACGCTCAATACGCACATCGTCGTCAGCAGAATCATAACTCTCGTCCCAGATGTGCCCAAAGGTTCTAAAGCCATAACTACGCAAGTATTCAAGACTACCGCGAGTTCCTACAACGACAAATGGCATGCCCAGCGCAATAGGTTTGAATGTCTTTTCAGTCAAGTGATGCCTACGACCTGTGGCCACAGTTTCAGTCACTAGATATAACAGACTTTCGGCTGACTCATCAAACAAGCTGAGCCAACAACTATGCATGGGATGATCAGTTTCGTTAGCAAAGTTAATAGGCAAGGTCTGAGCAGCAAATATAGATTCAATGTCAGGATACTTTGTTGTCAAGGGCTTGACTGCTTCGTGTACGCTGATGTTTTCTGAAGGACATGTGTCAGGACAACTGATATGATTATGTGTCATACCATTCTTGAATATATGGTACAGCATCTCTAACCTATGTCGCCGCTCACCAGCCACAATTCGATTAGGGGCAATAAACGTTCGGGTTATAGTGCGTTCTTGAATTGGTTTGATCAAGAATGTTTTATCGTAACCTCGATACCAATCTAATGCAGCCCACCCATGGAAGAAGTAGTATGCCGATTTCCACTTGAAAAAGTTGCATACATATTCAACGTTTTCGCTGTCGTGTTCGCTGGTCAACAAAATACCTGCGCTGTAATAGTGTTGAAATTTAAGAAAACTAGTAGCACCGTCGTGCGTTATATCCAAATTATAGCCGCGTACCTTTGAAAAAGTTTTCATGTGTATGTCCAAATGAATAGGCTCTTGGTCGTAAATGAATATATAATTGTGTTCGTGGATATCACTTTTTCTATAAGCAACTACACTATCTGGATCACTACGCCCAAATGGATCGCAATGAAACACTCTGTATCCTGGTCGATTCTTCTGGAACCAGGCCCAAAAAGTGTTGTTGTAAATTTCATCTATTCTAATCATTAATGTTTGACGTATTTTATATTGGAAATAAACCCAACTTGTTTGTGCATGAGTGCGCAGTCGAATCAATTGAACAAGCACAGCAACAGAGTCGCACTGGGTATTTCTGGATGGTATCATACTTAGTGGATTACACAGGGTTTGATTTCCTTTGGAAACCAGCATCGTGGCAAGCAGATCAAATACATGTGTGGCCAAGCCAGCATCAGGCCAACAGTGGCACCTATTTGATTCCAGCAGCCAGAACATCGCATGTAAACAGAGAACACAGTATCACTCCCAGAACAAAATCTGTACCAATACTAGGAATTGATCACGGAGAAGGGTTTAGCAATGTACCAACCACAACATATACACGCTACATCAATGACTACCTAGGAACCATGCGTAGATTGTTAAGCAAGGTCACAGATGAATATGTATGGGTAATCAGCAGTGTATGTGATTACAGCCATTTTGATTTTACATGGCATCCGTCAGAATGGCAACAAGATATGCTGCATGTGTTTGCCAGCAACGAACAAAAATTTGGAGATACATTTTATGTGCATGTGCCTTCTTTTATGGTCAAGACTGAAAATCTCAAAGTACTAGAATGGTTTGAGACTCTGCACTTTGTTGAAGATATTGTAGTACCAAGAAAGCCCATGCCGCAGATCAAGTACACCACAGATTCAGTTGTGCCAGCAGTATGGGACCATGTGTTTCACGCACCATTGGTACAGTTTTATCAACATGATTCTGTGGCACAGATTCCCACTGTTGCACTATGGCAAGAAAGTACAAAAACTGTTGTGCCACTTAGCGCAGGCAACACAGCAGTCATTGTGCCCCGCGAGTGCAAAAACCATTTAAAAACGCAGTTGTACGATTATCCTTACATAAACAAATCACACAACACTCACTCAGAACCCGCTATGGATGTGGTGTTTATAAGCAACGGTGAAAGCATGGCTGAACAAAATTGGAATCAATTACGCAGTCAATGCAGTCGTGCCAAACGCAGTGACGGGGTAAATGGGCGCGAAGCAGCATACAAAGCAGCAGCAGCAATCAGTACAACTCCTTGGTTTTTTGCAGTATTTGCCAAAACAGAAGTATTGCCTGATTTTAAATTTGATTATCAACCAGATCGTATGCAGCAGCCCAAACACTATATCTTCCACAGTAGGAATCCACTTAACGGACTAGAGTACGGTGCTATGAATATCAACTTGTACAATCGTCAGTTGGTATTGGACACTGTGCCAGGCCTAGATTTTACACTGAGTGCAGAACATGATGTTGTGCCTATCTGTGCCAGCATATCACGCTTTAACACAGATCCGTGGATAACCTGGCGCAGTGCTTTTAGAGAAGTTCTTAAATTACAACGAGAAGTAGATCTTGGTGCAGATGTAGAAATTGAATATCGACTGCGTACTTGGAAAACAGTTGCGGCGGGCGAAAACGCCGAGTGGTGCCTACAAGGATCACAAGATGCTGCGGAGTTCTACAACTCAGTTAGTGGTGACTATGAACAGTTACGACTCAGCTTTGATTGGGCATGGCTGCAAGAATACTACTACTCTCGCTATCACACACGCCCTTGGTTAGAACTTGTCTAGATACGGTTGAGCAAGAAACCAATCAAGGTACTGGTTGATACCTTGTTCAATGTCCACTACAGGATTCCAAGCAGTCATCTCTCGTAGTTTGTTGCTGTTGAGCGTGTCTCTGTTGGGATAGAAATCATCATGCGGTTGTAGTGCAATGCTACTGGGAATACGTGCTTGAATTAATTCTGCAGCCTCAATGATTTTTCTACCGTTGCCTCGAGTACAATTGAATATTTGATTCGCACATGCAGGATCTGTTGCTGCTGTGGCAAATGCAGACGCAACATCGGTAACATAACTAAAGTCCAGTCTATTGTTGGGCCCGTTGACATTCATTGTACCAGTCTTTATTGCATCCACTGCCATTTTGCTAATAACACGCACCACCATGTCTCGTGTGCCATACAAGGCACTGGGTCTCAGGATTGTGTATTCTAGTCCGTGTTCCTTGTACCAGATCTTGCACATCTGTTCGCATTGTAGTTTATAACTGCCGTACAAGGTCAAGGGATTGCATGCTGTTGTTTCATCAGGTGCTTGCGAACCAAATTCGCCATAGGCCATACTGCTACTGGCCAATACAAAACGTTTGACATGATATTTGGCACACAGTCCCAGTGCAATAGCAGTGGCAGTTACCATGTTCTCTGTGGCATCAACCACATTGCGTTTGACCATCTTGGCATTGGGATAGGTAGCCAGGTCAATCACAACATCAAACTGTCCACTGGCAAACACACCATCCATGAATTCTTGATCAGCCACATTACCAAAATAAGCAGCATGAGCACCCATGTAGGTCAATCGTTGTTGTAATACAGTGTTGTATTCCCATTCCTGGTAGTCACCATATCGATGATGCATGTCAATTACACTGATTGAGTGTCCTTGATCTACCAACTGCCGAGCAGTATGGTGCCCGATAAATCCGTGCCCACCTAAAATTAGTATATTCATTTTAATCCTTGTGCAATGCGATCAACTTCCGCATCAGTAAGTGTGTGTTGGTTAGGTACTGTAAACGAAATATCACGCAGATTCCTGCTGCGATATTGCTCAGTACCACGATACAACGGTTCGTCGCTGACAAGATTGTTGTAGTGTACAACACAATCAATCGCTTGGTCTTTGAATTTCTTGATCACAGACGCCCTAACATCCGATTGGAATACCAGTTTGCTGTATGTATGATTTCCGACCCTGGTAAAATCAATTGCTGTGGGCCAACGGCTTTGTTCAATTAAATATTGTGCTATGTCGTGGCGTCGTTGATAGGCTTTGCTGGCATATTTTAATCCTGTTAGCACGCTGGCACATTCCATACTGCTCATCATGCTGTTGAGTCCCGGCACAATGGCCATATCGTCATTGCGAAGTTTGCCATGCAACCGACTTCTTCTAACATGATCAGCAATAGCATCACTGTCAGTTAACACAGCACCGCCACTTCCCCAACTACTGATAGTCTTGCTGGGACTAAAACTAACACATGCAGCAATGCCATACTCGGCACTGAACTTGCCGCTGTGATCTTGACTTTCAAAACTTTGTGCAGCATCTACTATGATAGGCACACCCAATTGCTCCAGGGCTGCGTGGTCTGAAAGGTTGCCAAACAAGTCCACAGGAACTATGGCACCAATATCTTTTATACCAGCGGCATTAATACAATACTGTGTATCAACATCAACAGGCACAACTTGATGCCCTGCTCGAGCAACAGCATGTGCTGTGGCAGTGAAGGTATAGTTACTGACTGCAATTGGTGTGTGCTGCGGCAACTTCAGTGCAGAGATTGCCAACACCAGTGCATCAGTGCCGCAAGCAGTGGTTATGCAGTGTCGTCGGCAAAACCTTGTGGCCAGAGTTTGCTCTAGTAGGCGTGTGATGTCACCGTTCTGAGCTTGTCCCAGTGCATGACTTTGATCGGTCAGATCCATTATCTCAGCACCCATCTGGGCCCATAGTCTGTCATTCTGAAACAGTCGGATCGGTTCAGCCATTTTTACGCACCAACCCAAAGGCTTCTGCCATATGCGAAGTTGAATTGCTACCCCAGAACTGATTGGCAATCTTTACATCAGCAATAGACTCAGGAGTAAAGTAACTACCATAACATTCCAACAAGGATTGTTTGAATGCCCAGGTTTCGCCTATGTTGTAATACATGTTAGGCGCAGTCTGGTAACTATGGCAGTAGGGTACACTATGCATTCTCCATACTTGTTTGGCATGTTTGAGGGCAAATGGCAAAGCCAATTCGTAAGTGTGTTTGTGATCCTGATGATAGTCTTCAGGATTGGGTAGTATCATAATATCACAAGGCTCCAATAGACGAGCCAATTCAGTCATGGTCACATTGTCTGCAACCAGATTAGGTCTTCCATTATGGTGCAACATAGTATGAAACACCCGTAACTCAAACCCCGATAACTGGTAGCTACGGTCAAGTTCTTGCTGCACAATACCACGACTTCTTCCTGGGTGAACTTCTTCGCTGGGTGCAACAGTTACAACAGATATGATATCCGCACCTTGTGCTTGTAGTCGTCGTAGGGTGCCCGCAGAACCAATTTCCATGTCGTCGGGGTGAGCACTAACTACTAATACTTTCAAGATTTAACTCCAATACTCTGAGGCACTCAGCCATTCATAATACTTTTCAAAGCCTTCCTCTACATCTACTTGGGGATCAAATCCAAAGTCTCTGCGGGCAGCATCAATGTTCAGCGCACCGCGACTGGGAAAGTCTGCATCCTTGTCTCTAACTACGATAGTACCGTTACCTGCAAGTTTAACTGCTAGGTTAGCAGCGTCCCATAATGTTCTACTGTGACTCTTGGTAATGTTGTAGGTTTTATTGTCAGTGTTGTTGCTCAATGCAGCAGCCACAATACCATCAGCAGCATCATCTACATAGGTAAAGTCCAGGGTTTCGTTTTTGCCATTCACATTCAATACGCCGCCGCGAATAGCAGCAATCATGAATTTCGCAATAACCCTATCTTCAACATCCAAGGGCCCGTACACAGCACTGGGACGAATGATAGTGTGTACAATGTTGTCTTTGCGACTGTAGTCTTTAACAAGCCATTCTCCTGCCAGTTTCATAATGCCATACTGACCTTGAGGGTTGCATACTGCATCCTCTGTAACATCATCCACAAAGTCGCCATATACCATGGAACTGCTGATATACACAAATTTACGCACATCGTAATTCTTGCTGGCTTCCAACAAGTTCAGCAACCCTTCACTCATTACACGACTGCCCGCTGCTGGATTGGCATTGACTACTTTTTGTCTGGGAAAACTGGCCATATGAATCACAATCTCTGGTTGTTCAATGTTGAACACCTTGTTCACAGCATAGCTATCACAAATGTCATACTTGTAGTAGCCATTTAGATCAATTTTCTTGATACGTTCTTCAACCAGATACTCAATTTCGGGCTGAGGAATGATCCCGTAGTTGGTTTGTGTGTCCATGATAGACACAATATGACCTTGATCCTGTAGTCGCTTGACCACATTGTGTCCGATAAGTCCTAGGCCGCCGGTTACTAGTATATTCATTTTCCTGCCCATTTCAATGTAAACATCATATAAACTTTTTCGTCCATCAACCCATGCATACTGCTGGCATAATCCCAATATCGACCAGGTTGTACTATACCTGGTGCTCCATATATTTTTCGTAACCAATTCTCTTGATCCCGAGTGAGTTGGTTAGGAGTACGATACACCATTATTGGCACAAATTTAGTACCGTCCCACATCTGCTTTTGAACAGGTGGCCGGACCGGGTAAGCTGCCACAGCATCTATATATTCGATCATGTGTACTTCAACTTGAAAAACGTTTGATCTGGTTCACTGAGTCTGGCAATGATACTAAATCGATATGAATAGTTACTGATATCTTGTTGTCTAGTCCACCAAGGAATTTCTACAGCATGAGCCCATACCCAAGCACCTGCGTCACTATGTTCCCAGTCCAGCAAGGGTCCTGCCGCATGTATCACAGGATCTTCAAGTTCTGCTACACTAAAAGAATGAACAACCAGGTCCGAAAACGCTATGGCTTGTCCATTGATAAGTCGAACCTCTCGGGGCTTCCGGTGTGATCGTTCAGTTAATGCAGCAGTTATGGCCATGTGTTAGTGTAACACACCAACAGTTACTTTGCAACTAGATTAGTGGCCATTGGAAAGATTGCTGCAATTGCTTGAGCGCAGGCCAGTGCAACAATTTGATGCTCTTTTTGGGTACCATTGGCACTCCTGAGTTCAATAAAATGAATCCAGGATCGCAAGGTGCCGTTCATGTATAGTCTGCTGACAGTGTTGCCTTCGGGGAGAATAGCACGAGCCTGTTCCTTGGCAATACCAAGTTCAATAGCTCGGGCATAATGCTTGCGAACCAGATCAATAACTTCTTGCTGTGCGCTGTCCCACCATAGAGCAAGATCAGCGTCGTTGCTTTCTATACTGTTTTGTCTATTCTTTGTGTCTTGGAGTCGAGCTTCTCTAAGTACAAAGTCAAGATCCTGCGTCGGGTCAGCGTAACGTTGGCTGAACTCTTGGAAAGCAAAGCTACGATGTCTAAGGATTTGTCTTGCAATATCTCTTGTTGTCGTAATTTCCACGCAAGCTGAAACCATTTCGAGTGGGCTCCAGTGAGCATGTTTAACCAAGTATCGGATGAGTCTTTCACTTGTTTCGGTGTTGAACTGATTGGCGGGATTGGACACACGGGCGCAATACGCAATGAGCTCTTGGGCATTGTCAATTCCCGATTCTGCAAATTCTCGAGTGGGCTGACTGTAGCTGAGTAGTTGAACATTCATAGACTTTTTAATAATTTATCAGTGGCTGGTTGAACAATACTGGCAACAGCATTTACATCAACAACAAAGTCAATAGTACGCACAGTGTCGCCGAGCGAGCTAAGGTTACGGTTAAGCAGTTCTTCAATTTCGTCGTTGTCAAGCCCGTCCCGTCGTAATCTAGCTAGATTGATGGTCTTCTGACGATTACCATCTATGCGAACAATCATTTTATTGATACATTCTAACGGAACTTCGGTCTTTTCTACTTCTGAAATTATATGATCCCACTTGGCCAGGAATTCTTCACTCAGCGGCATGGGCAGCGACTTTGGCTTTGGCAGGTCGGCCTTTTTTCACTACAGGCTTCTCAGCTTCCATCACTGGGATAGGTGCCATCTTAGGCAAGTCCATCATTCGCACACCGGGAAACATTTTTTCTGCTTCTTTTTTCATTCTGGCTGCTTCGTTGATCATGCCAGTTGCTTCGTTGTGCATACGCACTGCTTGGGTAAGCATGTTGGCAGCAATGGATTTATCATCCAGTGCACCGTCTGTAGGAGCAGCAGTATAACCAGTGGAGGGTTTATTTTGTTGTGCTTTGTAAGCAGCTTCTGCTTGACGCTTGACTTTTGGATCTACCAATCCTGCATTGTTGTCCAGGTCGGCCATTTTCTTGATTGCATCAGATCCCAATTTCATTTCGTTAAGGATCTTGTTGAGCTCGCTCAGTCGAACATTTGAATTGGGGCTAGGTGTTACCAAAACATGTTCAGTGTTCACACGCTTCATCAATCTTTCAGTGTGCAGAGCTTGTAGCATGTTACGACCATCTGGGAACAGGTTGCGATTCAGTGCATCTGCTAATTCTTCTGCTGCTTGTCCAACAGGACTTTCCAGGACCTTCATCAAGGGATCATGAATATGCATAGGCAAGAGATCAGGATAGATAACCAAGCACATGTGCTCGTCACCTGGGATCTGTCTAAAGACTACTGCAATCTTGCGATCGCTGTGTTTACCAATGTGTTTTAAAAATCTTGCCATGTTATTCTCCTTGGGGTTGTGATTCAACTGGTGCCTGGGCTTCTTGAGCTTGGGCAATAGCGGCGGTGACAAATTGATCTAGCTTTTCATACAAGATTCCGATTTCTCGGGCTTCGCTGGCACCAAAGGTACCGCGCTTGCATGCAGCATCAATCACATTACGGCATGCCGCAATATCGTTGATTGTGAGTTGAAGGGTAGTATCATCCATATAGATATTTACAATAGAAAATCCCCGGACATAAATTTATCCGGGGATTTCGGTAAAACTCGTTGAGTTTACTTTTCGTCGTAGTAGGCGTATTGTCCCCAAGGTGGCTCAATTGTTGTGGTACCATGCAGGATAAACACTGTGTCGGTGTAGTTTTCATCACCCCAGCTACCAAACGGATAGCCGTCTGTGAACATAACCAGCCGCTTGGGCTCAATCTCATGTTCCTTCAAGTAATTGTACACACAATCAAAGTCTGTTCCGCCGCCGCCCTTGATCTCGTAATCGCAGATGTCATCCAAGTTGTCACTGTCATACTGCACAGGATTGTATGCTTCGGTATCAAACGTCACAACATGAATACGGTATGCTGGGAACGATTCCATGATGCCTTGAATCTCACCCAAGAAGTCTTTCAACATCTTTTCACTGATACTTCCAGAAGCATCCAAAGCCACAGCAATATCAATCATGGGATCCAGTTTCATACCGGGCATGACTGCATCCATGTGCCAGCCTTTGCGGCTGGCTCGCATCCAGGTAAAGTCACTCTTGATAGTGCTCTCCAACTGCATACGCAACAGTTCACGCCAGTCCATCTTGGGTTCTGTAAGATCCTGGATCAGTCGCTTGACGCCTGCGGGCAAGTTGCCTGCTCCGTCCACTGTGGCAGCAGCCGCCAACATGGCTTCCTTGATCTCGTCCTTGATGGCTTGACGTTCTTCAGCAGTGAGTTTGGGACGACCCTTGCCTTTGCCTTCGCCATTGCTGTCTCCATCACCTTCGCTGTCGCCTTCACCATCCAAGTGCTCGTCAATCATTTGATCCAGCAATTTGCCAATATCGATCTTGTCTGCTTTTTCGTAGAGTTTATCGTAGACTTCTTCTGAGCTCAAGCCATCAAACTTGGGATCATGTAAACAAGGCACTGACGTGATCTTTTCACCTACCTTGTGCTTGATCAAGTCTGCGTTTACACAATAGTCATTGGCAATGTTCCATAACTGTGGATCTCTATCACCACGGCGTCCAAAGTGATCATACACACAATGCAGGACCTCATGTCCAAACAAGAATTCAATTTCTTTGGGACGCAACATCTTGATGAAGCGTGAGTTGTAATAAAAGTGACGTCCGTCTGTGGCAGCAGTTGGGCACCATTCGTCAGCATTGACTAACTTCAAGCGGGTAGCCAAGTTACCAAAGAAACTGGCCTTGAGCAATAGTCCCACACGGGCAGTGATCAAGAGTTCACGTACTTCTCGGTCCACTTTGGGCTCTGTGGGCCCAATCAAATTAGCAAACTTTTTCTTGTCTTCTTTTGTAGCGGTAGTAGATGTCATGTGTGTCCTTTGCTGCTTATGTGTAATTATAGCACAAGAGCGAATAGTAGTCAAGCCCGCAGTTCAGCAGCACGTTCGCAGGCATAGTTCAAGGCAGTCTGTGCATCGTACATCTCATTACGAGCCTGTCGAACCCACTGATCCCGGTCCGAAACATCGCTTTGATGTGCTTCGTGATATGCAACCAGTTTCTCGGAGTATTGCAGTGCAAGTTCTTGAACAGTGTAAGTCATTTCCGGGCTCCTTGTTGCTGTGTATGTGTGTATTATAGCACAAGAACGAATAATGGTCAAATCGGTTAAAACAGCCCAGGGTCCTGACCTTTGCGGTTTAGATACTTGAGCTGGAACCAAGAGTGTGCTGCTTCTGTGAAAAAATCCAGGTGCACCTGTGGACTATAGTGATGCCGCGTTTCTTCGCAGACGTTGCCGTTGACCAGAACAGTCTGCACATAAGGTTCCAGTCCTTGATGGTCACGAGAGCTAAAGCCCAGTTCACGCCGCATGATGTGCCGCATGCGAATTGTGTTGCCATAAGTCTGAGTCAACTGTTCTAGAATCTCCATCCAGTCTGCAGGATCATGAAATACCACAAGATTCTTTTTTACGGTTACCCGGCCCATACTACTCAGTGCCTGAATGTGCCAGTTGAAAAAATGTCAATTCTTTATCGCTGGCAAGATAGATACGATAGTCTTTGTATGCAACCGAATATGCCCAGTGTGGATTTGTATCTTCTGCCTGTACCACAACATCGGGGTTGCGTACTTGACAACGTTTGATCGCGGCCAGAGTTTCCACATCCTGGCTCCATCCGTATGTGCGATTCATCCAGCGTCGCGCACGGTCAAAATCCAGCACACCAGTGCTGTAGGTACCCCAGGTATTCTTGGAGAACTCCAGCATATAGCCAAAGCTACCAGAATGACTATATCGAAGATCTAATTTGGTTACTTGATATTGCATAAGAAAATCGGGACTGCAATTACTCAGCCCCGATCAATTTAGGCACTTGCCTGCAAAATATACTTGCCGTACTTTGCGTGGAAGGCGTCAAAGTTCTTGAGCTTGGTAGGCAGGAAAGGCAAGTCGTATGTGGTCAATGCAATACGAGCACCCATCACAGTCAACTCAGTCTCAAAGTTCTTCATCATGTAACCCAGGAAGTTATCTGCCATGACATGGAACTGTGCGTCTGCTGGTTTGTTCTCAACATGGGCCTTGAGCTCATAGCACATGGAAATCACCAAACTATACATGGCACTGACTTCTTTCACGTTCAAGTCTGTTACCTTGCCACTCAAGATGTCTGCAGGGTTGGGCATACGTCCAGCTACCTTGCGGTGTGCCATAAATTTCACAGCAAGTCCTTCACCCACAGTGCCAGCAATCAAGTTGGTAAGTGTGTCGTCGTCTGTGGCACCTTGGTCCAGTAACTGGCTCACAAAGCTCCATGAACGTGGGGTAGCAAAGGCACGTGAACTTGACTTGGAGTCAAAGTCATACAGGTCCTGCTTGGCAAAACTCAAGTAACCAACCACTTCTGGATGGATCTTGTTCTCCACAGCCCAGGTCTGCCAAGAGCCAAAGTCCACCTTCATCTCTTGGTGAATAAAGCGATTTGCCAACGGTGTGGGCATGCGATAAGTTACACCTTTGTCGCTTTCACGATTGCCTGCTGCTACCATAACAACATTGTCAGGCAAGCGATATTTGCCAATGCGTCGATTCAGAATCAACTGGTATGCTGCACTTTGCACTGACGGTGCCGCTGAGTTCAACTCATCCAAAAACAGCACCACAATAGGATATGCTGCTGCACTTTCTTCATCGGGCAATTCAATAGGAGGTGCCCAGTCCATCTTGCCAAGTTCTTTGTTGTAGAAAGGAATACCACGAATGTCAGTGGGTTCCATCTGTCCCAGGCGCAGGTCAATCATGAGTCCGCCAAGATCGTTTGTGATGCCTTCTACCAGTTCACTTTTGCCAATGCCCGGAGGACCCCACAAGAACAAGGGACGTTTGACTTCAAATGCCTTGAGCAGGCTTTTACGAGCTTGGATGGCTGTGACTGTGCGATTGTCTGACATGGAGTGGGTCCTTCTAGTTACTAAGTTTATATTATAACATTAACGCGATTAAAGGTCAACTGTAGCAGGCTCAAGCATTTCACGAAGTTCATGCATGTGAATGCTGTCGTAGACCAAGCTGACAGGAACATCTAACAAGGCACTGATTGATGCCGGAGTCTCATCTTGTGCCAACAGATCCTGGATCTCAATATCAAGTTCTTTCAATTGTCCCATTATGCTACTTCCTTTTCAGTTGTTAAAGCTTCTGCCAATGCTGTCAATGTCCGGCTCAGAGGGTGTGTGTTTTCGTATGTGGTTCCGCAATACCATTCACCATCTTTCATGATGTAGTAATACTCAGCGGCACAGTCATCGCATTGTTCCAGGAACGCTTCAAAGGTCAATGCTACTTTGAACTCGGTGTTTTTCTCGTTGCGATCGCGTCCGTAAAATACAGTAATGTCTTTAGCAGGCGTATCAAACGAATGCTCAACATCTGCTGGAATTTCAATGTTCTTGCCCAGCACACTCATGTCGCCCAGTGCTACCAAATTATTGGCACGGCCACTGTCATAGTGTTCTTGAAGGATGGCACCATTGTGCTCCACGCTGCCATTCCAGTGGCAATAAACGCTTTTGACTTTGTTGCCATGCATGACGCCAATTCTGCTTCGTGTACCCATTTTGGACTCCTTGTTGCTGTGTATGTGTGTATTATAGCATTTCGGTGAATATTGGTCAACCGATATTAGTCTTTGGGTGCCACGTATTCAAACAACACCCACTTGGCACGGTTCAGCAATTGACGTTGATCTTCTTGGATGTTGGCCAGTGTGTCTGAGTCATGAGGACCGTATGCCATCATCTCTTGGCAATCACTCAACATGCTGGCCACAACCATTCCGGCGCCTGTAAACTTGAAAGTGATGCTGGACTCTACGCTTTTGCGAAGTTCGGCTTCTGTGCAACCATACATGGATCGCTCACGTTCACGTTTGATGTTGTTACCAACTGCGGCGCGGATTTCTGGTGCTGCTGTCATTTACTGCTCCTATTTGCTGTTTATGTGTGTATTATAGCATTTCGGGCAATATTGGTCAACCGTTTTATTTCTTCTTGACAGCAGCTTCTTCTTCAGGAGTCATGAAGCGTGGTGGATAAGGGTGATCCAGGAACTTGAACAATTGCACTGGTTTCCAGTAGTTGTGCAAGAGATTGTTGATCACCACGATACCCGCTGTGATCACAACAAATCCCAGCATTATCAAAATGCTGCCTGTGAAAAAGACCGAGGCTTGATCTAGGTTCATGTTAGTAGATTTCTTTGACTAGAGTGAATTCTTCGGCGGGCCATAATGCTTTGAATTCATCTGTTTTGACGTAGTCGTTATAGGACTTGGCATCAAAGAACACTTTGTGGAATGCTGTTTTAAGAGTGCCTTTTGGGTTTATTGTAAGATAAACCGATTTCGCTTTGCCTGCCATTTCGTGCTCCTAGTGTTAAGTGTTGATTATAACACTTGTAGGAATACAAGTCAATAGCAAGTGGCAATCAACGATCTAAGCCGGCTTCCTGCGCTTTTCTCATTCTGGTGTTTATGGCAGCAAGTCTATGCAACATATCCGGGGACAACTTGGCTACATCTTCGGGTGTTCTAGTATATTTTTCAAGTACCGTAGCATATTGTTCTAGTTCTGCTTTGTCCTCGGCTGATATTTTTGGATCAGCAGTTAATGCTCTAATTGCAGTGTATATGCCGTATGCTCCGCCTATAATACCCGCTGTTGTTAGTCCTGTACCTACCAATTTTTTTGTTGCCCATTTAGTGCCGTCCCAGACTTTGGTGGCTGCATGTCCAGCAGCATCCAAGGCTTTTGGTGCTATCTTTGTTGCAGCTTTAGCAATCCATGCTGCAGGTCCTTCATTCATCATGTCTCGACGCACAGACATTTGTTCAGACTCAGTCAGCAGGTGCATGTTTCTCAATACAAAACTGCGCAATTCACTTTCTGTCATGATATTGATATTGTTGTCTGAAGATATACTTTCAAATTTATATTTGGTCAGGATTTTTTCAATGCCGTCTACACTCTTGACCAGGTCATCTGGTGCGACTGCTGTGCCTGCTGGCGTTGCGGATTGGCCGCTAGCGGTAGGAGTGTCAGCCACAATCACTGTGGCAGCAGCTTTGATCACACGCTCTAGTCTAGTTCGGATCTCAGGAGTTATAGCAGCAGCAACAGCAGGATCTTTACTCAGGTCTTGCAGAGCCTTGAGATTTTGATCCAGCACAGCAGCATCTTCAGGAGAGATATTTATTTTTGGGTCATTGGTGGCATCTCGATATAGATTTACTGCATCCAGTCCTAGCCCTGCAACCCATCCTAACCCGGGCACTAGACTGGCAAGACCGGCTGCACCTGCAATACCAGCACCAACATAGTCACCTTTTTTTATACGATCAGCAGCGTCATAGGCACCAATCGCTAGACCTACCCCGGGAATTGCTTTGCTAGCAGTCTTGCCTATTCCTTTAAGGAGACCTTTGCCAGCAACTTTTTCAGCAGATCCGGCCAAGTCCTTGCCGGTTACTTGTGCAATTCGTTTCTCAAGATCCGTGTTGGATTGGATGGTTTGTGAGAGCTCTGCCCTAAGATCCTTGCCGGCTGTTTGTGCTGCCTTTTCTGCTTGCCACGCTTGAGCTTCTCTACTGCCACCTGGTCTAGTTACATAAGGATTAGACGGCGTCGGAGCTACATAACCGCCTTTTTGTATTTTTGATTGTGCAAATCCAGGAGTTTCTGCAGGATCTGCGGGTATATTACGTTGGATAGATGCCTGGTATGCTTGACGTTGTTTAGCGGTGAAATCATCGTCCTCCATCAAATTGCGCCAAGTTGCCATTTGATCAGGCTTGCTAACAGATCGACTTTCAGACATCTTGACCTTGTACTTGGCTAGAATTTGTTCAATTGTATCAAGTGCTGTGGTCAATTGAGATATATTGGCCTGGGTAGCAGCAGGAGCAGGGGTAGCAGCACCAGAGCCTAATACATCTTTATATTTGTCTGCAATTGCTGGATATTTTGCTGCGGCAGCACGAGTAAGCGGACCCAGGTCGCCGTCAATACCATCGTGCCCTGCACCAGTAGCACCAAGAGCTGCACCAGCTGCCTTGAGCTCTTGCTGTAGTTGTTTTATTCTAGTTATACTGCCGCTACCGCCAGGAGCAGCAGGTTCAGCAGCAAAAGCATGCTTTAATCCAGTGTGCTGGGCTTGTGGAGTTCCGCATTTGGCACAACGATTTTCCTGGGCCAGTGCTGCTGCTAGTGCTTGATCATTGTTGAATGTGCCCGAGCTAGGCAATGCTACTTCTGTGTTGGGCGGGACCAGATCTGCCTCGTTCAAGAGGTCAAGATATTTGCGTAAATTGTGTGTGCTCATGAAGATATTTATCTTCTTTTGCAAGCACACACAGTTAGATCAATACTTGCGATGGTGGCTTTTGCTCACAATATCCTGCGGTTTGTAAAGCCAGCTACGATCCACAAAACCCTGCTCAATTTCACGCAGAGCAGTGACCACGTGACTGCTTACTTTGGCGACTTTGGGCATGTCGCCACGGCTGAGTTCTCTAGCACGCCGTGCTGCTACCAGCACCATTTCGTATCTGTTGCCAATTGCAGCCGCAGCCACATCACTTGTAATTCTTGCCATTTTGTAGTCCTTGAGTTTGTGTGTTAAAAATGTTATTATACACAAAAAGAAAGGGCCTGTCAAGGCCCTTTGGTAGTTACAACCAACAATTTAGATTACATCTCTACGTAATCTTCTTTGAAGCCGCCGCATTCAGGGCAAGGAAAATCTTCGGGCAGGGTGTCCCAAACTCCTTCAAGTTCTTCGTCATGCACATGACCGCAAATAACGCATACGTGATCCATTATAGTGCCTCCGTGACTTGAGTATATGCCGCAGCATGACGCTGTTCGACTTTGGCCAGGGCAGTAAAACGCTTTTGGGCCTTGACCAATACAGCCTTAAATTGCTCTGCATGTTCTTTTGATTCTGCTGTTTGATCTGCGGCTTCACTAGCAGCAGCAGTATTGCCTTCTGCAATGGCCTCTGCTTGCATGGTAGGATACATTGTGGTAAACTCGTGTGTTTCTCCCTCAATGGCCATTTCCAAACATTGCTTGGTAGAGGGTTTACCTACCAGCAATTCTAAATGACCCCAGGCGTGCAGCAGTTCTTGATCAGCGGTGTGTTCAAAGTGTAGTGCAACTTCTTCATAGCCTTCTGCTCGTGCAATTTTTGCAAAGTAGCGATACTTGACATGAGCCTGTGACTCACCAGCCAGTGCGCTTTCTAAATTCTTCAATGTTACTGACATAGATACCTTTCTGTTAAAATACTATTATACGACTATTTACTATAGGAGTCAACTATAAAATGGTATTTTTCAATTGTAAATTCCTATTACAATAATAGGTCAAAAAAATAGGCTCCGAAGAGCCTATTGCTATTTTTGATTACAAGGTATAACTACCTCGTTTGGCGTCAAGCGTTAGCTGCTACCAAATATTGTGAGTCATTTGCATTTCTCTTTTTTGTGTCTACGGTCGAGCTTCCCCAACCCTAACGGCTTCTACATTGCCGAGTAGATCCTGTCAATACTTGTTGCCCTGTCGATACCTTTCAGGCCCATTATAAAACACACTAACTTGCAAGATTCCTAACAGCTCCACGGGTACGCCGCTACTATTAGGTAATGTGTTTTATGGTGGACCTGCCGGCATACGATAGCCGGGTCCAGAACTTCTTTCTATCGAAGCGTTAAACTACTATACTTTTTCGTAGCATACTTGATTTAAGTCTGCCACTACTAAAACTTTTGGAGACATATTCTTGTTTCTTTTCAAGTAAGATATAATGTTCCTTAACACCATTATTTACCCAAAGTTTTGTAGGAACATGTCCTTTCTTTCCCCTAACCCATCCTTGTGGAATAGGATCATTTATTGTAATGCGTTTTACTTCTTTAGTCAATACATTTGAGATCCAAATCTTGCCGTATTGACTGTTGCCTTTTCCGGTTGCCAACTTACTTGCTTGTGCTCGTCTCTGCTCATATTCGTCAGGAGTAAAATTGCTCCAGCCATTAGAATTCTTGGCACGATTTTGTTCAACAACAGTGGCATACCAATTTTGCCACCATTCTGTGTTGTTGGCTTTTTGCTCTGCTATAAAGTCATTCAACCGCTTGGCACCTTTTTTTCCCGCCTTTGCGAGAATTTTCACTGTGCTCTTTGCTGCCGTTGTAGTGGTCCCATCCTCCAGGACCACCTTTGTGCATATTGTAAGTGTCAGGTCTTTTTACAAAATCTTCTGTGACAACTTCTGCTTCTTTGTCTGCCATTTCTTCTAAGGAAGAACAATAATGCAAGACTTCTTTCTTGAAGTTTTCTACGCCGTATTTTTTAATAGCAGCAGTGATTTGCTTTCCTGAGCCGTAGTATTGATTTTCAGAAGGATGTTTGGAAGATTTATGTTTCCCAACATAAATCTTACTGTTCAACAAGTTTGTTATTTGATAGACATAGTGATACATAAATGTATTTATGCTGGACGATACTTCGACGCCGCCTAATATCGACTTCATACAGTCTTAACTTGCAGTATATATTTATTTGTGATTGTTGTCGAGTGAATTTGGTTCTCCCAACAAGAATTGAACTTGTGTCTATACATTACCAATGTATTGTACTGCCACTGTACTATGGGAGAGTGGTCATGACAATAGGCAGTTGCCTGCCTGTTGTGCATCTAGGTCACGTGTGTTTCGCGATAGCGAGCCAGTGCAAGATGTCTTGCTAGTGCCAGCCGAAACTCAGCATGTTCAGATAAGCGATCGTCATGATGATCTCGATCATCATGTTTTTCTAGACTGGGTCGACGATATGCAACATGAAAATCAATGTCGTCATATCCATCATCGTCGCCATCGTCTATCTCGTCTGGATTACTTCTTAGCTGGCTCAGCAGCCTTTGTTGCGACCGGGGCAGCAGGTGCTTGACTTTTGACAGGCGTTGCCTCGGCCTTCTTGGCCTTCTTCACTTTCTTGTCAGCTTTGACTACAGGAGCAGCAGCGGCCACAGCAGGAGCAGCCGCAGGAGCAGCAGGAGTTGTCTTGGCAGGCTCAGCAGCAAAAGCAGCAGTTGCAACCAGGGTAGCGATGAGAGTAGCGATAGTTTTCATTTGAAGTTTCCTTTGGGTTAATGAACAGAATGCTTGACAGTATCTCGACGGCAACACGGACCACTACGCCGCTCATCACAATTGGATTGTCTCCAATCATAACTAGTGGGAAAGTATGGTTCTGATTCAACAGGTTCGGATAGTTTCTGTTGTTTTGAATCATCGTAGTCCGGTTGATTATTGTCTTGCATACATATATAACGCTGCTCCGGGATATGCGGTTGACACAGATCGGTAAAATTCATAGAAAAACCCGATCGTAACACACAATATCCAGGAGTGACTGTGTGCCAGAGGATCGGGCCGTGTTTTATTATCTGGAAATTTGACTACACAAGATGATCTGGTAACATACTGATAATTTGATCTTCGTGCTCTTGAAGATTTAAAAAATTCCAATTGTCGTCAATACAACACCAATGCTCACTCAATTTGCGGTCATATATATCAATGGACGCCATTTTGGTTTTGAACTTGAGATAATAACTGTTGTTGTCCACTGAGTAGATATATTTTTTTGCAATTAGTTTAAAGTCTGCAGCACCGGACCCTATTTTTTCACCGGCGTTTTTACCATTCATAGCCCATTGCTGATAGTCGTTGCTATCATACCAGTTTACAAATTTGTCAATATAATGTTTTGCATTTTTGAGATTTTTCCAACTGCCATGAGATAGAAATCCAAGTTTAACTGATGCCCAAGCAGGATTAAATCCTGACCACCCAACAAAGTCGTGAAACGTTGTGATAGGGACACCGGCACTATCAGCATTGGTCACTAGAACATGATAATACCATTCGGCAAATTTTTTATCAGTCCGGTCGGCAATATAATCAATGGCACAGTTTTTGTTCTTGATTACATCGGTATGCAATAACCCTGGATTTTGATATAGTTTATCTATGTAACCTCCTACACAACCAGTCAATTGATCAGCTGGGAACCCGTCAATGAAATAGGTATTCTGATTTTCGAGATCAGTAAACAACAAGTCTGTACTATTAACAACTTTGAAATTGGGTTTGATATAATCAAAATAAAACTTTGGATTTTCCCAGATACTAATCGAAGTGCATGCAATAGTAATATTGTCAAAATCTGCCCGATCCAGATTTTTAATTAGAGATGCCACAATAACAGTGCTGTCAATACCACCGCTCCACAATACAGTCCAAGGACGATCAAAGTGTGTGCTCTTTAGATCCAAACATCGTTGATCAGTAACTTCAAACCAGGACATGTTGTGATCAGGATTGTAATCAGGCATGGAAAATCCGGAAACGTTTACCAATTCAGATTTAAACGGTAACAAATTAATACCTTTTCTAGAATACCAGGCGGTGTGATATTTGTCAATTTTATTAAGATTTGCTAATTTAGATAATGTGTCGCTTCCTCGATGGTCTATTATCACTGATTGAATAGTTGGATGTTTTAAATATACAGGATTAAAATACAAGATCATGATCTTTTTTGGCCTTGGCAAAAATATTTTCTATAGAGACTTTGGTAACATTTATGTCTTTGCAAAGATACAGCTCTGCTATTGTTTGTTTTTTTAAATTCTGAACATGTGTATATACTTCATTGTATGGTTGGTCTTGCAAATCAAAAATATCTAACATAAACTTGTTGATTCTCCAACCAAATATATTGTTGTCCGTAACTTGATCGAGTAATTTTAGATAGTGCCAACACACTTGTAGATAGTGTTTTTCTTCATTGAGATCTGAATTGTCTGATTTCACAACTGGTAATAGATGCCGGGCATTGACTACAAAATTTGCATAATTTTCCATCTCAGTCGGTGCTATTTGTTGACTAGGTAACGCCCAGTTTTCGCAGCAAAGATTGTCTATTAAATTTTTTCGGTAGTTGCTAGCAGTTACTAGATTGACCATAAACAATGGATATCGACCTGATGCAATCAATACAATATCCCGGGCATGTTGAATATTGTTTACCGTCAACAGAAATTGATTCAACATTGGTTGGTAAAGACCAATGTGACAATCTCCTGGACTTATAGGAACTCCGTGATCAAACGGTTCAATCATTATTATCTCTTTTTTTATTTAGTGGGGCTAATTGGTCAACTAATCTTTGTATGGAGCGGGTGAAGAGAATCGAACTCTCGTCGTAACGTTGGCAACGTTCTGCTCTGCCATTGAGCTACACCCGCTTTTAAAAATTAACTATTTTCTGCTTGGCTGGCACAGTTTGGGCACAGCAATTGCAAATTGTTTGGAGCATTATTGTTGATGTTGCCATCTAGGTGTCGCAATATAAATTGCAAGGCCCGCCCCCGATAGCTGTCGATGCTGCAACATTCGCAACGTTGTTCTCGGACTACGGCCTGGTCAGCAGTTCGTTGTATACGTTGTTCTACCACATCACTAGCCTTGACAGCAACAGGAACTGATTCAATAACCTTTGCCAACTGTTGCAGTTTGAATGGTGTCTGACTCTTGCGACTAGCATCATCTGCTTGACATTTTATACTGCAAAATCCCGGGGTAGATCGTTCTTGTGTCCAGGAGTAACGATCCCTGCAATGTTCACAATAATAAGTTTGATACACAGTCATCAAGTATTTATCGCGAACATTACAGGCATCAAGCTACCTTGAGGCTACGGAATCGATCCGCAGCATAACTGGCAGCAAAGGCTTCGGGCTTGACAAAAGGAATCACATTACATGTGCCCTTGATATAGCCTACCGCTTGGCTGATAACACAGCTGGAACCGTGCATTTCGTTGGGGTTGATGTCAAGATGCACTTCAACATCACGCCCGTCTAGCACTTCGGCCAGTTTGAGATACAGTTCAGAAACCTTGTAAACTTCGGTCATTAGTCTCATGGCAGGTTTGCCGGGCTTGCTGTCATAGTCGCGTTCACGCTGTACTTCTCCAAACAACTTGCAACCATTGTTGCCGTTGATATGCACCACTATGGCCAACACATAGTCAGCATGCCATGCACCGTTGATTTTTACACGTTCACTGTCACAGCCCAGGTAAATTTTTGTTTCTGGTGTCTGTGCTCGAATAAACGCCGCCACCTGAGCAATATCGATTT